>JADHEF010000346.1_pt1 | contig 53063 bp, 46 predicted proteins | sample 8952391 | NCBI WGS metagenome assembly JADHEF01 (sample SAMN16124439, study PRJNA663245) | bioreactor sludge metagenome | isolation source: sludge (nitrite) | place: India:Bengaluru | collected 2019-02-28 | reverse complement strand
GGTGTCCTGCAGGCCCTGGAGCCAGGATGGCGGAAGGGCCGGAAGGCCAAGCGAGTCGGGCACAGGATGTGCCCGACGAGCGACCCCTGTCACCACAGGATGTGTGGATCCGAGTCGCAACACCGCATGGGCGGGAACGAATCCGCGGCAAGAGCCTACTCGTAGCGCAAGGCCTCGATCGGATCCAACGCCGCCGCCTTGCGCGCCGGGTAGTACCCGAAGAAGATCCCCACCGCCGCCGCGAACCCCAGCGACAGCAGCATCGTCTGCGGCGCCACCTCGGTGGCCCAGCCGGCGGTGCGCCCCAGGATCCAGGCGCCGGCGACCCCCACCCCCACGCCGATGACGCCGCCGCCGAGGCACAGCACCGTGCTCTCGACCAGGAACTGGGTCAGCACGTCGGAGCCGCGGGCGCCCACGGCCATGCGGATGCCGATCTCGCGCGTGCGCTCGGTCACCGACACCAGCATGATGTTCATGATGCCGATGCCGCCCACCAGCAGCGAGATGCCGGCGATGGCCGCCAGCAGCATCGTCATCACCTCGGTGGTGGCCGACGCCGTCTCGGCCAGGTCGGTCTGGTTGCGCACCTGGAAGTCGTCGGCCTCCCAGGTGGCCAGCCCGTGCGCCTCGCGCATGATCGCGGCGATCTCCTCCTGGGCGCCCGGCAGGTCGCCGGGGCTGGACGTGCTGGCCAGGATCTGCGCGATGAACATGCGGCCGGCCAGGCGGGTCTGGACGGTCGTGTAGGGCGCCAGCACGAGGTCGTCCTGGTCGGCGCCCTGGGCGTTCTGCCCCTTGGCCGCCAGCACGCCGATGACCTGGAAGGGCACATCGCGCAACCGGACCGTCTGGCCGACGGGGTCGACGTCCGGGAAGAGCTGCTTGGCGACGGTGGTCCCGAGCAGGCAGACCTTCTTCATGCTGCGCTGGTCGGCGGCGTCGAAGTAGCGGCCGCTCGAGACGTCCCAGTCGCGGATCTCGCGGTAGCCGGCGTCGACGCCGTAGCACACCGCCCGCCAGTTGCCGGTGCCGCCGACGATCTGCGCCGGCGCGAAGATCACGGGGGAGACGGCCGCCAGCAGCGTGCTCTCGCGCTGCAGGGCGAGCGCGTCGTCGACGGTCAGGCGGTTGAAGCTGCCGGCGCCGTGGCTGACGCCGCCCTGCTGGCTGGCGCCGGGCGTGATCACGATCATGTTCGAGCCCAGGTTCTGGATGCTGTGGCGGATCTGGGAGCGCGCCCCCTCGCCCACGGCGACCATCACCAGGACCGCCGCCACGCCGATGATGATCCCCAGCATGGTCAGCAGGGTCCGCATGACGTTGCGGCGGATGCTGCGCGCCGCCAGGCGCACCAGGGTCGTCGCCCTCATCGCGTCCCTCCCTCGCCGGCCGAAACCGCCGTTCGGCGCGCGGCCACCGGCTCGTCCCGCACGATCACGCCGTCGCGCAGCTCGATGATCCGCTGGGCGTAGTCGGCGACGTCCGGCTCGTGGGTCACGATCAGGATCGTCATGCCCGACGCGTGCAGGTGCTGCAGCAGGGCCATCACCTCGACCGTGGTGCGGCTGTCGAGGTTGCCGGTGGGTTCGTCGGCCAGCAGGATCGCCGGCCGCGTCACCAGCGCCCGCGCGATGGCCACGCGCTGCTGCTGGCCCCCCGACAGCTCGTTGGGCTGGTGGTCGATGCGGTCGGCCAGGCCGACCAGGCCCAGCGCCTCGACGGCGCGGGCCCGCGCCTCGCGCTCCCGGAGGTCGCGGGCGTAGAGCAGGGGCAGCTCGACGTTCTCGAGGGCCGAGGTGCGCGCCAGCAGGTTGAAGCCCTGGAACACGAAGCCGATCTTGCGGTTGCGGATCTCGGCCAGCTGGTCGCGGTCCAGGCGGTCGACGCGCACGCCGTCCAGCTCGTACGTGCCCGCGGTCGGGGCGTCGAGCCCGCCCAGGATGTTCATCAGCGTCGACTTGCCCGAGCCCGACGCCCCCATCACCGCCATCATCTCGCCGCGACGCACCGTCAGGTCCACGCCCTGGAGCGCGTGCACCTCGACGGCGCCCACCGTGTAGGTGCGCCTCAGGTCCGAAGTGCGGATCACGATGCCGTCCGTCACGCGCGGTCCTCCCGGCTGCGTACCCGATCGGTGCGGCCTAGAACCCGCCCGGCGGCGGGCGCATGCCCGTGGACTGGGTCTGGAACGGGTTGGTCGACGTCGCGGCGACCGTCCCGCCGGTGACGCCGGCCACGGCCTGGAGACCTTCCTGGAGCCACGGCGCCGTGATCTCGGTGACCGTGCCGTCGCTCACGCCGACGCGCACCGGCCGGGCGCCGATCGTGCCGTCCTCGTCCTGGTACCACAGGAGCGTCGGCTTCGCGCCGCCGGCGAAGCCAGCGCCGCCGCCGTGCATGCCGGCGCCCTGCCCAGCAGCACCCTGCCCAGCAGCCCCATGCCCCGCGGCTCCCTGCCCCGTTGCGCCCGCGCCGCGCCCCCCCTCGGCGGCCATCTTCGCGCGGCGCGCCTGGAGGGCCGCGACCATGGCCTCGGTGGGCTTGAAGCGCAGCGCGGCGTTGGGGACGGTCAGGACGGATTCCGCCCGGCTGACGACGAAGTCCACGGTGGCGGTCATGCCGGGCAGCAGGCGGCCGTCGGTGTTGTCCACGTCCACCACCACGGTGTAGTTGACGACGTTCTCCGAGACCGTCGACTGCAGCCGGACCTGGCGCACCGTGCCTTGGAACTGCTCGTCGTCGTGGGCCTGCACGGTGAAGCGCGCGGCCTGGCCCTCGACGATCTTGCCGATGTCGCTCTCGTCGACCGCGGCCAGGATCTGCATCCGCGCCAGGTCCTCGGCGATCAGGAAGAGCTGAGGCGCCGAGAAGTTGGCCGCGACCGTCTGCCCCACGTCCACGTTGCGCTCGACCACGGTGCCGGAGATGGGCGCGCGGATCGTGGCGTACTTCAGGTTGTTGCTCGCGCGGTCCAGCCCGACCCGGGCCGAGACCAGCGAGGCCGCGGACGATTCGGCCGTGTAGAGCGCCTTGTCGAGGTCCGTCTGGGACACCAGATCCTCGCGGAACAGTTCCTGCGTGCGGGCCAGCTCCCGCTGCGCGTCGTTGCGCTCGGCCTCGGCGCGGGCCACGTTCGCCCGGGCGCTGCGCACCTCGCTCGCCAGCAGCGTGGTGTCGATGACCGCGATGACCTGCCCGGCCGACACGCGGTCGTTGAAATCGGCGCCGATGGTCGCGATCAGGCCGGACACCTGGGTGCCGACCTGCACCTTGGTCACCGCGTCGAGGGTGCCGGTGCTGGTGACGACTTCCTCGACGTCGCCCCGGGACACCTCCACCAGGCGGTAGGTCTCGCCACCCTGGTCGCCGTCACGAGTCAGGAACCAGGCGGTGGCGCCCGCCGCCACCGCGATCGCCGCCAGGATCAACCATTTCTTCATGCCCCACCTCGGGTCGCGCCGGTCCATCGTCCAGGAACGCCAACACTGCAGAACGCGTGAACGGGCCCGTTCCTGCGGGGTAATCCCGGGACGGGGGCTCGCGCCGAACGCCAGGATGCACCATGCCGGCACCGGCGTCGAGGCCGAGTCGTCGCCGATCCTGGACATTCTCCCCGGTTCGTCGCTACACTGTGCCTGCGGCGCCGCTCGCCGGCGCCGCGGGGGAAGGGAGGGACTGGCATGCCGGACACCACGGGTCCGCGCATCCTGGTCGTCGACGACAACCGACAGCTCAGGAGGCTCTTCGCGCTCTACCTCGAGAGCGAGGGCTTCGTGATCGTCGAAGCCGACGACGGCGGGGCCGCGCTGGAACATTGCGCCCGTGAGCGCTGCGATCTCGTGCTGCTGGACCTGCGGATGCCGGGCCTCGACGGCCACGAGGTGCTGGCCAGGCTGCGCGCCGGCTCCCCCGACCTGCCCGTCATCGTGGTCTCGGGCACGGGAGACGTGGCCGACGTCATCGCCGCGCTGCGCGCCGGCGCCACCGACTACCTGCTGAAACCCGTGGAAGACCTCGCGATCCTGCTGCACGCCGTCAGGCGGGCGCTCGAGCGCGCCGAGCTGCTCCAGGAGAACCGTCGGCACCGCGAACACCTCGAGCAGGAGGTCCGCGAGCGCACCGCCGAGCTGACCGCCGCCAACCGCGAGCTGGAGGAGCTGAGGCGGCACCTCGAGCAGGAGAACGAGTACCTGCGCGAGGAGGTGGGCGCCGTCGCGCCGATCAGCGGCATGATCGGCGGCAGCGCCGTCATGCTCCGGCTCCTGCACGAGATCGAGCTGGTCGCCCCGACCGGCGCCAACGTCCTGATTTCGGGAGAATCGGGCACCGGCAAGGAGCTCGTGGCCCGCGCCATCCACGACCGCAGCCCCCGACGCGAGCGCCCGCTGATCAAGGTCAACTGCGCCTCGATCCCCCGCGAGCTGTTCGAGAGCGAGTTCTTCGGGCACATCCGCGGCTCGTTCACCGGCGCGGTGCGGGACCGCGTGGGACGCTTCCAGCTCGCCGACCACGGCACGCTGTTCCTGGACGAGGTGGGCGAGATCCCGCTCGAGCTGCAGGGCAAGCTGCTGCGCGTCCTGCAGGAGGGGGAGTTCGAACGCGTCGGCGAGGACCGCACCCGCAGCGTCGAAGTCCGCATCATCGCCGCCACCAACCGCGACCTGCTGCAAGAGGTGGAGCAGGGGCGCTTCCGGCGCGACCTCTACTTCCGCCTGAACGTCTACCCTGTCGCCGTCCCGCCCCTGCGCGCGCGGCTCGATGACGTGCCCGCCCTGGCCGAGCACTTCCTGTCGCTGGCCTGCCGGCGCCTGGGCGCCGAGCCGCCGCCGCTGCGACGCAAGCACGTCGCCCAGCTGCAGGCCTACGCCTGGCCGGGCAACGTGCGCGAACTGCAGAACACGATGGAGCGGGCGGCGATCACCTCGCGGCGGGACGAGGTGAGCTTCGACCTGGGAGGACCTCCGATCGCGACGGCGGCGGCCGTGCACGAGGCCGCGGCGGCCGGCGACGTCCTGACCGAGCCGCAGCTGCGCGGCTTCGAGCGCGAGAACACGCGGCGGGCCCTGGTCGCCGCCGGCTGGCGCATCACCGGCGAGGGCGGCGCCGCGGAGCTGCTGGACCTGGCGCCCTCGACGCTCGCCTCGCGCATCAAGGCCCTGGGCCTGAAGCGCGACGAAGCCTGACGACCACCTACGGATACAGTTCCGGCACGAAGGTCTGGTCGCTCAGCGGCGGCCTCACGTACTCCGCCCCCGTCTGCCGCGGCGGCAGCGTGATCGGCTCGGGCGTCAGGTCCTCGTAGGGGATCAGGCCCAGCAGGTGGCTGATGCAGTTCAGCCGCGCGCGCTTCTTGTCGTCCCCGTCGACCACGTACCACGGCGCCTGCTTGATGTCGGTGTGGGCGAACATCTCGTCCTTGGCGCGCGAGTACTCCACCCATCGCGACCGCGACTCCACGTCCATCGGGCTGAGCTTCCAGCGCTTGGTCGGGTCGGAGAGGCGGTCCTTGAAGCGCCGCTCCTGCTCGTCGTCGCTGACGGAGAACCAGTACTTGACCAGCAGGATCCCGGAGCGCACCAGCATGCGCTCGAACTCGGGGCAGCTGCGCAGGAACTCCTGGTGCTCCTCGTCGGTGCAGAAGCCCATGACCCGTTCGACGCCGGCGCGGTTGTACCAGCTGCGGTCGAACAGCACCAGCTCGCCGGACCCCGGCAGGTGGGCGACGTAGCGCTGGAAGTACCACTGGGTCTTCTCGCGTTCGGTCGGCACGCCCAGGGCGACGACGCGCGCGATGCGGGGGTTCAGCGGTTCGGTGATCCGCTTGATGACGCCGCCCTTGCCGGCCGCGTCGCGCCCTTCGAAGATCACCACGACCTTCAGGCCGGCGTGCCGGATCCAGGCCTGGAGCTTGACCAGCTCCACCTCGAGCCGGGCCATTTCCCTGTCGTACAGGTCGCCGGGCAGCTTGCTGCGGTGGCGGCTCGTCTCGGGTTCGACGTGCCGGGTCGACCGGTCGCCGTCAGGCGCCTTGTCCTTCGACTTGTGGGTCATCGGCCTCTCCTCGCTGTCCGCGCCGTCACGACGTGGGAAAACCGAGCCATTGCCAGTACGTCGTCATCATCCAGAACCACAGCACGACGAAGCTCAGCACGAAGACGGCCGCGCCGTGGCGCAGGAAATCGCGCTGCGAGACGGGGTGCCCGCCCGTGACCGGGTCCCGGCACATCGCGTAGACCATGGCGTTGCTCGGCGTGCCGATGATCAGCATGTGGGCGAACGAGGACGCGAACGCGGTCGCCAGGCCCACCGCCCAGGGGTGCTGCGCCGCCGCGCGGGCCATGGGCACCGTGATCGGGCCGACGGCCGCCACGGTGGCGCCGTCGCTCATGAAGTTCGTGGTCACGCCCGCCAGCAGCGCCGCGACCAGGGGCAGGCCCGTGCCCTGCAGCCAGGTTTCGGGCATGAGCCGCACCGCGCTCTCGGCCAGGTAGAGGGCGCCGCCGGTGGCGGCGAGCCCCTTGCCGATGGCGCTGGCACCGGCGTAGAGGAAGACGACTTCCCAGGGGATCCTGATCACGTCGCGCCACTTCAGGACCTGCAGCAGGTTCAGGGCCACCAGGCCGAGCAGGATCGGGCCGCCCATGCCCATGCGCGACCCCGCCGCGATCCACAGCAGGATCACCCCGCCGAACACGAGGCCGGTCAGGCGCTCGTCGCGGTTGGCGGGACCCATGGTGACGGCCGTGCGCCGGATGGCGGAGGCGGCGTCCAGGCGGACCCCGAACACGGTCTTGCGGAAGGCGACCGCGAGGTACGCGCCCAGCAGCAGGGTCGCGACCGGGACGAACGGCAGGCCGTAGCGCAGCCACTCGACGAAGGACGGCGCCCGGCCGTACTCCTCGAGGATGCCGATCATCACGGCGTTGCGGGCTCCCGCCGCCGGCGAGCCCGGCCCCCCCAGGTTCGAGGCGAAGCACAGCCCCAGCGCCAGCAGCGTCAGCAGCTGCCGGTCCTGCCCGACCCCGCGCTCGCGCACCGAGGCGGCGTGGATGACCAGCAGCAGCGGCATCATCACCGCCACCAGCACCGACTCCGAGATGAACGAGCAGGACAGGGCGAACACCGGCAGGAAGAGGAACAGGAACAGCGGCAGGCTGCGCACCGGCGCCAGCAGCACCATCCCGAGGCGGCGGTCCAGCCCCGTGCGCGTGATCACCCGCGACATGGCCAGCACGCCGAAGATGAAGATCACCGAATCCTTGGCGAAGGCCTGGGCGACCTGGTCGGGTCGCATGATGCCGAACGCGTACAGCGCGGCCGCCACGAAGATCGCCGTGATCCCGATCGGCACCGCGCCGGTGGCCCAGTACATCGCGCCCGCCAGCAGCAGCGCCACCATCAGCATGGCCTTGCGGGCGACGGCGGCGGTGGCCGCCGCGCTCCCGCCGGCATCCCCGTCCCGTTCCGCGCTCGTCCCGTGCTGCCTGACGTAATGCGACGCGATCGTCTCCCCGCCGTCCATCTCCCGATACTCGGCGTAGCCGGCGATCGGGTCGGCGACGACCGCGCCGGCGGACGTGACGATCTTGGGGGTGCCGAGCAGGGCGATCAGGCCGGGCGGCGGCGGCAGCACGTAGGCGACACCGAGCAGGAGCATCCCCAGAATGACGACGGCGGGTCGGTGGTTGTGCCCCCCCCACAGGCGGGCCCGGGCAGAGGCCAGGGTGGGCAGGGCCATGTCGTGGCGCGCCATGGTGCGCAGCTTCTCGTGGCGGGCCTCGCCCAGGGCTTCGACGATGAGACCGAAATCGGCCGATTTCTCGAGGTAGCGGTAGGCGCCCCGGCTGCCCATGTCCATGGCCGAGGCGACGGACCCCGAGCCCGTCAGCACGAGCACGGGGATCTCCGGCCGGAACTTCTTGATCTCGCCGAGGATCTCGCTGCCGTCCAGCCCGGGGGGTGCGAGCTCGACCACGACGATGTCGAGACCGCGATCCGAACGGACCAGCCTGACGGCTTCCTGCCCGTCGCCGGTCTCGACCACCTCGTAGGAGGCGGCCCGCAGGCGGGCGCCGAGCGCGGCGCGGTAGACCGCGTCGTCGTCGACCAGCAGCACCCTGACCCGCGCCGACATGACCACTCCCCTCCGTTCGGATCGATCGGGCCATGATACGGACCCCGCACCGCCGCGGGTACTGTTTTCCGGCACCCCGGCAAACGAAGGCGCCGGCTCTGCGGGTGAGCCGGCGCCCGTCGCCACCCGGGGAGGGAGGCTCCTATCGGTAGGATGCCTTCACGCCGCTCCAGGTCTCCTCGTCGGCAGGCACGCCCACCGGGTAGATCGGCGCCAGCAGCAATCCCTCGCCGCCACACATGGCCGAGAACTCGGCCGGGATGTTGCAGGGCTCGCTGTGGTTCTCGTCGTCGTCGACCACGTTGGCCAGCGGGTTGCTGCTGCCCTCGTCGCTCAGGAACCACGAGTGGCAGCAGGGAGCGCAGTAGTGCACGAACCCGAACGCGGCGGCCTGTCCCTCGGGCAGCGCGTCGCCCTCGGTCCAGAAGGTGATCACGCAGCGGTCGGCCATCGCCACGGTGTCGAACATCCAGCCCGCCGGCATGACCCGGTTGTAGTAGTGGCTGGCGTCGCACTCGCTGAGCGCCGTGTAGACGTGGAACGAGCGCACGGCCTCGCCGGGCGCCGGCGTCACGGCATACGAATAGGTGAAGTTGCTGAACGAGCTGGTCGCCGTGGCCCCCAGGGCGGTCGAGGCGGCGGCCAGCAGGATCAGGGCGGACAGCAGGGGCTTCGAGGTGCAAGTGCGCATGGTGCCTCCAGGATGTGGCCCCCCGTATGCGGAAATGGGGAGAGGTTCGTCGCCGCCGCGCCCCGGACGTCCGGAGACCGCAGCTCCGGCCGGCGGAAACGTCTGTGGGGGCGATTCCGTCCGGGGGTCAAATCCTACGATATTGGAGCCTTCATCTCATAATTATTAGATATGGTCGTATCATTAGAAGTTCTTATAATGCCGCTAATCCCGGAATGGAGGCGGGGCCGGATCTCTCCGGCCCCGCCCTCGCGTCCGTCGCGGCCCGGCGCTACCTGGGGACGGCCAGCACCTGGTACTGGTCGCCGCGCCGGATCTTCAGCAGCACGGGCCGGTCGGCGTCCTTCTTCACAAGGCGGCGGTAGTCGTCCAGGGTGGCGACGGTCTCGCGCGCCACCTCGACGATCACGTCGCCCTGGCGCAGCCCGCGGTGGCTGGCGTTGCTGGTCTGGGCCACCTCGGCGACCACGACGCCCTCGGTCCCCTCGGCCAGCCGCAGCCTCTGGCGCAGGGCGTCGTTCAGCTCGCGGACGGTGACACCTTCGATGCCGTCGGCCCCCTCGCCCTCGTCCCTCGTCTCCGCGGCGACGGTCGGGTCTTCTGGCAGTTCGCCCAGGGTGACCGTCACCTGGCGCTCGCGGCCGTCGCGCAGGATCTGCAGCTTCGCGTCGTGACCCACGCCGCTCAGGCTGATGGTGTTGCGCAGGTCGCTGATCGAGTTCACGGCCTGGCCGTCGACCAGCAGGATGACGTCGTTCTCCTGCAGGCCCGCCTTCGCGGCGGGCGTGCCCTCGTTGACGGTGGAGACGAGCACGCCGCGCGGCGACTTCATGCCCAGCGCCTCGGCCATCGTCTGGTCCACCGCGGCGGTGATCACGCCCAGCCAGGCGCGCTGGACCTTGCCGTGCTTGACGAGCATGTCCTTGATCGTGACGGCCATGTTGCTGGGGATGGCGAAGCCCACGCCCTGCGAGCCGCCGCTGCGGCTGAGGATCGCGGTGTTGATGCCCACCAGCGCGCCGTTCATGTCGACCAGGGCGCCGCCGCTGTTGCCGGGGTTGATCGAGGCGTCGGTCTGGATGAAGTCCTCGTAGTCGATCAGGCCGATGCTGCGGCCCACCGCGCTGACGATGCCCAGGGTGACGGTCTGGCCCACGCCGAAGGGGTTGCCCACGGCCATGACCTGGTCGCCGATCCGCAGGGCGTCGGAGTCGCCGATCCGCAGGAACGGCAGCGCCTCGTCGGTCTCCACCTTGATCAGGGCGACGTCGGTGCGCTCGTCCTGGCCGATGATCTTCGCCTCCAGCTCCTTGCTGTCGCCGAAGAGCACGCGGATCTTGCTCGCCCGCTCGATGACGTGGTTGCTGGTCAGGATGTAGCCGTCCCCGCTGATGATCACGCCCGAACCGAGGGAGCGCTCGATCTGCTCCTGCTGGCCCGGGGATTCGGGGTCGCCGAAGAACCGCCGGAACATCGGGTCGTTCATCATCGGGTGCCAGTCCGGCATCTCCACGACCTTGTCGGTGGAGATGTTCACCACGCCGGGCATGACCAGGGCCGCCAGGTCGGCGTAGGACCGAGGCGCGTCGGCGGCGGCTGGCGTGGTGGCCGCGCGGGCGGAATCGGGCAGGACCAGGTCGGCGGCGGCGTCGCGGTCGATGGCCGAGACGGCGAAGGCCGCCAGCGCGCCGGCCGCCAGCAGCAGCAGCGCCGCGGCGGGACGCGGGAATTTATCCGTGGGGAGCCGTTTCATGACATTGCCTTTCCGGAAGCGGATTCAGGGGTTGCCGGCATCGATGCCGGGCGCTTTTACGCCGCGACGGGCCGCCGGTTCCCGGGTTCCCGCGCCGGTGGCCGACCGCCGACGCGAGGCTCCAGGATAGGCAAAAGGGCCCGGTACGGCGACCGGGCCCGGATCGGATCGTCGGCGGGGGGTGCGGCTAGCCGTCGTCGCCGATCGCCTCGACGGGGCACTCCTCCAGGGCTTCCCGGCAGAGCTCCTCTTCCTCGGGCGACTCGGGCTGCTTGTAGACGAAGCTGTAGCCTTCGTCCTCGTTGCGTTCGAAGTTGTCGGGGGCGGTCTGCCGGCAGAGATCGCAGTCGATGCAGTTGCTGTCGACGTACCAGGTACCCTCGATGTTGCTCCCGACCTTGTCGGTAGGATCGGCCATGTCAGTTCCTCCGGCTCGATGACTTCGCAGACCGCCGGAGCGCGGGCCCCGGTCCTTCTACACGGGAAAGATCACTGCTTTAATAAAGCACAATCGGCGGGTGTCAACGGTAAAAAACTCCGGCACCCGCCCCGTCAGTGGACGTAGCCCAGCGATTCGAGCTGTCGCCGCGTCGCCTCGTCCAGCCTTCCGGCCGGGACCGTGCCGGGCACGACGCCCGCCAGGGCGTCCAGCAGGATGCGCAGGCGCTTCACGTCGTCGGGCCGCGCGGGGGCCAGGTCCCGCGCCTGCGCCGGGTCGGCCGCCATGTCGTGCAGCGCGTACGAGCCGTCCGACGCCCAGGACAGGCGCAGGTCGCCGGCGCGCACGGTCCGGCGCGCGGGCCGCAGCCGCGCGGTGTCCAGCTGCGGGTTGATCCCCTCGAGCATGCTCACCAGCCCCGTGCTCGGCCCCTCGTACTCGCCGACCAGCGGCCGGTCGGACGCGGCGGCGGCGCCGAACAGGGAGCGGCTGCCCGGCGGCGCCGTCTCGGCGGGCAAACCGGCGAGTTCCAGGATCGTGGCGAACAGATCGGTCAGCATCACGGGCTCGTCGCGCACGGAGCCGCCGGGGCCGATCCCGGGACCCGCGATCGCCAGCGGCACGGCCAGCAGGGTCTCGTGAACCGAGAACTGGTGCTCGAAGAGCCGGTGATCACCGAGATTCTCGCCGTGGTCCGAGGTCACCACGACGACCGTCTCCCCGTCGAGCCCGGCGTCCCGCAGGGCGGCCAGGATCAGGCCGAACAGCCGGTCGGCGGCCACCACGTCGCCGGCGTAGCAGGCCCGCACGAGCGGCCAGTCCACGGAGGCGTCGTCGCGCAGGCCCGCGTTGTACTCGTGACCCCAGCCGATGGGGACGCCCTCGCCCGCCGCCCGGCCCGGCGCGGCCACGGCGAGGTCGGCAGGCAGCGGCGCGTACGGCAGGTGCGCCTCCAGGATGTTCACGAAGGCCAGGAAGGGCCGGTCGGGCTTGCGGCCGAGCAGCCACTTGCGGAAGCTGGCCACCGAGGCCGCGCCGCCCTGGTCGTGCGCCGACTCCCCCACCATCATGCGCGTCAGCCCGCCGATGGAGGCCTCCTGGCGCAGCTGGAAGCCCCTCAGCAGCCAGGAGGAGCGGTCGGCCAGCCACGGGTTGCTGTAGAAGGCCGCCGTCTCGTAGCCGGCGTCGCCGAGCCGCCCCGCCAGGGTGGGCAGGTCCGCCTTCAGGCGCGGCCGCAGGCCGTTGCAGCCGTGGCCCGACGGCAGCAGGCCCGTGAACAGGGAGGCGTGCGACGGCACCGTCCAGGGCGCGGCGGACCAGGCGTTGCTCCAGGCGACGCCGCGGCGGGCCAACGCGGCCACGTTCGGCGTCAGGACGGCGCCGGTCAGCTCCGGCGGGGTGGCGGCGGTCGGCCAGCCGGCGGCGTCGCGGCGCACGGTGTCCAGCACGACGATCAGGACGTTCGGCTGCTTCGCGTTCCCCTGGCACCCGGTCAGCAGCGTCGCCGCGGCGATGAGCAGGCAGGCGATCGGGACGAACCGGCGTCGCGCGACTCGATCGGACATGTGGCTCCTTCGGCGGCGGGTCCGCGCGCCGTCTAGAACTTGTGCTTGAACGGCAGGAAGGTCATGAAGTCCGCGTGGTGGACGACGTACGCCTCCACCGACCGCTTGACCAGGTCCCCCTCGCCCGCATGCGCCGCGATGATGTGGCAGACCCGGTCCGGCACGCCGCACTTCCTCGCCAGGGCCACGCCGGTGAACGGGTGCCGCAGGTACTTGCCGCAGTCGCTGGTGCCCGTCGTCCCGTCGGCGTTCTTGGTGTACTCGAGCAGCTTGCCCACGTCGGCGAGGATGGCGCCGGCGATGACCGTGTCGAGATCGCAGTGCAGGTCGTCGCCGAAGAATTCATTCATTTTCAACGCCGCGTCGCGGGCCACGTGGACCACGCACCGCTTGTGCGCCATGAAGCTGACCTTCAGCCCCGGGACCAGCAGGGTGAAGGGGATCCGCTCGAGATCGGCGGCCTCCAGCGGGCTCTCCTGAAGGGCCTCTTCCCAGGTTCGGGCGGTCTGCTCGCGCAGTTCGGCGTCGCGGATCCATTCCAGTTCCGGCCACAGCGCAAGCACTTGCGGATTCATCGTAGATTCTCCTTTGCACCGGGCGTCGCGTTCCCGAAATTAAATTCGAGATCGAACCTCCACGCCGCGGCTCCGGTTTCTCCCGGTTCCCGCGGCCGTCGCCGGTTCGCATTGTGAGCGATAATAAGGCGTGCAGGCAACCCTTTCGCAATGTGCGCGGAAGTTGCGGGATCCCGCCGCCAACCGCCCGCGACCCGACATCCCGCGACCTGTTTCCCGGACGGCGCGCAGGACAAAGGCCCCCAGGGCAATGGGAGGGCGCTTTCGCCGTCGATCTTTCGTGGCCGGCCCCGCCGGCCGAACTGGCACCGACCTTGCAATCGACTCCCTGGAATCACAACCCAGACCGCCCCCGCGGGCGGCGCACCGGGCCCCCGGGCCCATCGATCAAGAGGCGGAGATCAAGATGAAGCAAGGACAACGCGTACTGCTCCTGGCCGTGCTGATCGCTTCGGGTCTCCTCGTCGCCGGCACGGCCCTCGCCCAGGAAAGCGTGACCTACACCTGGACCGCCCCGACCACCGGTTCCACCGTGCACCACTACGTGGTGCAGCATTCGGCCAACGGCGCCGCCTGGGCCACGGTCAGCGACAACCTGCAGGCGACGACGTACATCCTGACGGCCGCCTACGACGTGGAGCACAGCATCCGCGTGGCGGGCGTCGACGCCCTCGGACGGCAAGGGCCGTGGTCCGTCTCCTCCGAGCCGTACACGCCGACCCTCGGCGCGCCCGGCCAGCCAGGCCAGCCCATCGCGGTCTTCTAGAGACCACCCAGGCCGGCAGGAACAGCGAAGGCGCCGCTCTCGGGCGGCGCCTTCCGCATGTCGTCCCGCGGCGGTCCGGCTACTGGGAGCGCCGGGTGGGCACCCCGAACGACCGCGGCAGCGCGACGCCCACCCGTATCGAGATCGTGTCCCAATCGTACCCGGTGTCCTGCGGCGACCAGAACCGGTTCGTGGTGAACCGGTTCACCTCGTACTGGGCCGAGATCTCCAGCAGGTCCAGGCGCAGGCCGACGCCGGCGGCCACGGCGACGGCGTTGCAGCTCTCGGCGAAGAACTGACCCTCGTCGTCCTTCTCGCGCAGGCGGTCGCGGACCACGGCGAGGCCGCCGGTCAGGAACAGCTTCGGCGCGCCGGGGCGCGACGTCAGGGCGTAGCGCGCATCGACGCCGTAGCGGTACATCGAGGTGGACGTCTCGATCTCGCCGAGCGTCGCGTCGGTCCCGGTGCGGGACCGCGGCTTCACGTAGTGGAAGCAGGGGGTGACCGTCCAGTCCGGCGCGACCTGCAGGCGCAGGCGGAAACCGACCTGGTAGCCGAGGCCGGCGCCGAATCCCAGCGGCTCCTCGTAGTCGTCGCCGAGATCGCCGAGGGGCGCCACCGCTCCCGCCTCGAGCAGCACTTCGGGGCCGAGGCCGCCCGCGACGGCGGCCGGCGCCGACGACGCCAGCAGCGCGAGCAGGAGCAGTCCCCAACGGTTCCGGTGCTTCACGGCGTCCGCCTCCCTGCCGACACGACGCGGGTCAGACCCCGCCGCCGTCGCGGCCTTCCTCGATCACGTGCACCGGCAGCGTCGCGCCCTCGAAGCGCAGCGTGCGGTGCGGGAACGGGATCTCGATGCCCTCGCGGTCGAAGGCCGCCTTGATCTGCATCTGGATCGAGTTGCGCAGCTCCAGGTAGTTGTCGCGCGCCGCCCACACCGAGTACTGGAACTGCTGGGTGAAGTCGCCGAAGCCCTGCACGAGGAACAGCGGCTGCGGGTCGTCGAGGCAGAGCGGGTTGGCCGCGGCCACGGCGTCCAGCACCTCGTGCACGCGGGCGAGGTCCTCGCGGTACGCCACGCCCAGGCGCAGGTCGATGCGGCGGATCGGGAAGTGCGTCAGGTTGGTGACCCGCGACTTGATGATCGTCTCGTTGGGCATCCGCACGTAGAGGTTGTCGAAGGTCCTCAGCTTGGTCGACAGCATGTCGATGGTCAGCACCTCGCCGGTCACGTCGTCGACGGTGATCACGTCGCCCACCACGAAGGGGCGCTCCATGACCAGGAACAGGCCGCTGATGAGGTTCGACGCGGAGGTCTGCGAGGCGAAGCCCAGCGCGACGGTCAGCACGCCGGCGGCGCCGAGCAGGACGCCCAGCTCGATGCCCAGGCTGTTGAGCGCCCCGAGGATCACGAGCGAGACGAGCGCGTAGTTGATGGCGCGTCGCAGCAGCATCGCGCCCTGGGGGCTCGTGCGGCGGCCGATGATGTTCTCGGCCGCGACGCTCAGCAGGCGCGCCAGGCTCAGCCCGACCACCAGCACCACGACGGTGCGCAGCACGGCCGTCAGGCTCACGGCCGTGAACAGCTTCTCCAGTCCCAGGCTCCATTCCGCAGGCACGGTCACCACCCCCCGCCGAAGACGCCGCCGAAGACCCGGCTGAGGCCGCCGCGGGCCAGCGCCGCGCGGGGCCCGCCGACGATGCGAGGCGATGCGGCCTGGGGCGGCGCGCCGCGGTCGAGACGGATCACCGCGTCCTCGCCGTCCTCGCGCCGCTCGATCGTGACCGCCTCGGTCCACAGGCGTCCCTGCCCGTCGGCGAACAGGGACATGTTCGGCGACGGCAGTTCGAGCTTCTCGAGGGCGAGCTGCGTCGACGCCCGGTTCTGGATGTGCACGACCGAGATCGCGCGGTGCGGGCGGATCACCAGGTTGGCCAGTTCCATGCGCGCGCCGATCTTCTCCGCATAGCAGAGATCGCCGGCGCGGGTGTTGGCGCCGAACCAGGTGTCGTGGGGCCGCACGATGGGGAACTCGAGCAGGCTGACCTCGGGCGGGCCCACCAGGAACCTGGCCCAGACCGGCTGGCCCACGTACAGGGTGAGCTCCTCGCCCGGGGTCAGGGCGAAGGGCGTGCGGGCGTCCACCACCAGGGGGCGGTCGGCCAGAACCGGATGGATCCGCAGGGTCCCGGGCGACTCGCGGAAGCCGAACCGGCGCAGCTCGGCGACGGGGTCGGGTGCTTCCGCCGTCTCGAGCACGCGCGGCGACGCCTCGCCGACCGGGCCGTCGGGACCTTCCTGCGGGGTGACGAGCGTCGCGACCTGCCACTCGCAGGGCGCGCGGCGCACCCAGGTGCGGCGCGTGGCGATCGACCACACGAGGCCGCCGCCCGCCGGCACGTCGTACGTCCCCCACCAGCCGCTGCGGCCGTCCATCTCCCCGCTCACGCCATTCCTTTCGGCTCAGTCGGCGTACTTCACGCTGCAGCCGTACGCCTTGGTCTCGGTCACGGCCGGCTTGCCGCCGGCGAGCAGGGCCGCCAGCGCCGCGGCGACGTGGTTGGTCTCGCCGAGATCCTGCGGGCTCGTGTTGTCGTCGATGGCGCCGGCGTAGGCGACCAGGCCGTCGCGGCCGATCACGAACATCGTCGGCGTGTTGCGGGCCTCGTACGCCTTGCCGGCCGCGCCGGTCGGGTCGAGCAGCACCGGGAAGGTCATGCCGTACTCCTCGACCGCCTTCGCGTTGCGCTCGGTGCCGTGGCCGGACTTGCCGGGCGCGGACGAGTTGACCGCCAGCCACACGACACCCTTGTCCTTCACCGCGGCGAAGGTCGCGTCCATGGTGCGGTGCAGCTTGTGGTGCTTGACGATGAACGGGCAGTCGGGGTTGAACCACTCCAGGACGACGATCTGACCGCCGGCCAGGTACTTCTGCAGGGAGTGGTGGTTGCCCGCGGTGTCGACGAGGTCGAAGTCCGGGGCCTGCGTGCCCGGGGCCAGCGCGGCCAGGACGGGGACGGCCAGCAGCAGCGCCAGGGCGCCGCTCAGGGTCAGGATCGTGGCTCGACGCATCAGGAACCTTCCTTCGGTGAGACGGCGACCGGGGCCGCCGCGATGTTCATTTCGTAGCTGCGGGCGGCACCGTCGCCGCTCCGGACGTACAGGATACCGCGGACCGGCCCGACATGCCCATCCCTCTCGCGCAGGCGCATCCGCAGGACCCCGCCGTCGGCGGCGGCGTCGGCCAGGGGCGCGATCAGGGGCCCGCCGGAATCCAGCGGGTAGAACTCCAGGCGCTCGGCGCCGGGAACCGCCACCGACAGTTCGGCTCCCGACAGGGCGACCGTCGCCAGTCCCTCCGGCAGCGGCTGCGGCAGCCCCTGGAAGACCCTGGTGATCGCGTCCGCGTCGGGCGTCGGGCCGGCGTGGCGCTCCACGGGCAGCGACAGGACCAGCTCCGCGCTCCCCGGCGCGCAGTTCTCCGAGCAGGCGAGCCAGTCCAGGCGCGCGCGGATCTCGGCGCGGCCGCCCAGCGGCGCGTCGGCCGCCACCCGCACGGTCTGCAGCAGCACCACCTCGCCGACGTAGACGTGGTCCAGGATGTCGCCGGGAGACACGTGGCGCGAGGGCGCGGGCCAGCGCAGCGGGCCGGCCTCCCAGCCGGCGGGCAGGGTCAGCGCGACGCTCGGCGGCACGCCCGTGTCGCTGACGCCGTGCCAGTACAGGTGCCAGCCCGCGTCGATCCGGAAGCGCCAGCCCAGGGTCAGGATGCGGCCGGGAACGGCGGCCTTCTCGGCCGTCAGCAGCTCCACCGCGACGGCGCCGTCGCGGGCGCGGGCGCGCGGGACCGGCCCGGCCTCGCGGGCGCAACCGCAGGCCAGCAGGAGAAGCAGGAGCGGGACGACCGGATGGCGAAGGCGTGGCATCGGACCTCCCGAAATGTGGGCGTCCGGGCGCGGGCTACCCGGCGCGGATCAGCAGCGGCATCTGGGGCGAGAGCGTGAGGCCGAGCCGGCGGGCGTCCTCGGGGTCCATCTGCAGCACGATGTGGAGGGTCCGCGGCTTGCCGGTCAGCCTGGCGTAGCCCCGGCCGACGCCCTCGGCCAGGGAGGCCCAGGCTCTCTTCCACCGCTCCGAGAACCCCTTGGCCTCGGCTTCGCCGCGCACCAGGATGTCCAGCTCGGGATCGAAGTGCAGGACGTAGACCGTGGGCACGCCGGCCAGCGCGCGGTTGCGCTCGTCCAGCAGGTCGTCGGGCGACTTCTTCGCCGAAGCGCCGGTGTCGGGCACGGCGGGCGCCGCCGGCCCGGTGGTCCGCGTGTCGACGACCGGCTTGTCGGGCGGTCGGATCACAGGGCGCTCGAACTCCGGCAGCCCAGAGTGGAGCTTGAAGACCGTGGCGGGCCAGGTCTCGGGATGCCCTGCCGGCAGGCCGACCCGCATCTCGGCGGGGAAGCGCCGCACCACGACGCTCTGGATCGTGAGCTGCACCTCGCCGGCCGCGGGGTCGATCACGAGGTAGAGCTGCTTGCTCTGCGCCAGCTCGATCTCGGCGAGCAGGGCCTCGCGGCGGGTCGCGGGATCGGCCGCGCCGACGATCGTCGGCAGCAGCAGCAGCGCGAGCGGGAGTGCGGAGCGGGTGTGCATGCTAGCTCTCATCAGTACAGGAACACCAGCGTGCCGACGGGTGCGTTGCGGTAGGCGAACTCCAGGTCGGCGTCGCCCAGCCGGATGCAGCCGTGGGTCACGTTGCGGCCCAGGTAGCGCTGGTAGAGCGTGCCGTGGATCATGTACCCGTCGCCGAGGTAGAGGGCGTAATCGCCCAGCGAAGCCTTGTCGATGCGGTCGGACCAGTTGCGCGGGAGGTCTTCCCCCTCCTCGATGAACGCCCAGTCCGGCATCGTCCACACCGGGTCCTTGCGCTTCTCGAGCACCTTGCGCACGCCGCGCGGCGAGTCGAAGACCCAGCGCTTGCCCGACTTGGGGTCCTCCAGGACGACGCCGGTGCCGGCGGAGCAGAGGGCGTCGCGCAGCACTTCGCGCCCACGCATCACCCGCAGCTTGTTCTCGACCGTGTCGACGGTGATGTAGACGCCCTTGGGCGCGATGCCCGCCAGCTTCTTCTGGAGCTGGTCGAGCTCGCGCTCGGTGACCGCCTTGGCGGGCTTCTCGCGCGGCGACGCCGCGGCGAGCGCGCCGACGGGCAGGTCCCGGTAGCTCCCGAAGACGACGAGCGCGACCGCGGCCAGGACCGCCAGCAGCAGCGGCGTCGCGAGCGCGACCACGAGGCGCAGGGGCGGGCGCCGGCGCGGGCGGGGGCGTCGTTCGAGCCGCGCGGGCTTCGCGTCGCGCTCGGCTCCCGCGCCCGCGGCGGACCCGGTCGCAGCGGCATTGACGCCGCGCGGCACGGCCATGGCCGAGCCCTTGGTGGGCTTCGCCGCCGGCTTGCGTCTGTCGCCGAAGAGAGCGCTCATCGCGCCGTCACCCCGCGTGCTTGGGTTCAGTCGCCCGGCAGCCGGGCTGCGCCGACGATGGTCACCGGCGTGCCGACCCCGGCCATCCGGAACAGGGATTCCATGTCGTTGTCGCGCAGCGCGATGCAGCCGTCGGTCCAGTCGATGTCGCGGCCGCCGTTGCCGTGGATCTCGATCAGCCCGCCCGGGCCGCGCCCGTTGGGCACCTGCCCGTTGCGCTTCGCCGAAGTGTAGCGCGCCTGGTCTTCGGCGTTGGGGTAGTTGATCAGCAGGGCCCGGTAGTAGCGGCTGCCCGCGTTCTTCTTCGTCACATGATAGCGGCCCTCGGGCGTGGCGCCGTCCCCGGAGTGGACCTTGTCCACCAGACCCTTGCGCCCGAAGTCGGCGGGGTACTCGGACGTCTTGCGGCCGTTCTTCACCACGACGCAGCGGCGGTTGAGCTTGTCGACGATGATCGCCATCCCGCCGCCGCGCGTGCCGGCGACGGTCTCGTCGACGAGCCGCTTCCACAGGGCCCTCAGCTTGGGGTCGTGCAGGCGGGCGAAGTGCGAACCGACGAGTTCCTCGGCGCGGCCGACGGCGGACTCCGCCGTGGTGAGCGCCCCGGGCAGCGAATCGAGCTTCTCGAGCCGCTGCAGCTCGCGCACCTGGTCGAGCGCCATCTCCGCGTTGCGGTAGGAGCGCTGCAGTTTCCGTTCGCCCGGCACCGAGGCCACGTTGCCGCGCATGGCGGCCAGCCGCGAGGACAGCTCGCGGTAGCGCAGGCGGCTCTCCTCCAGGCCGGTGATGTGCCGCTCGCGCGCGACCTGTTCGGCGGTGCGCGCCGCGTCCAGCAGGCTCTGCACCTCCGCCTCCAGCTCGCGGTTGCGGCTGTAGCGCACGAGCTTGGCGCGCTCCTGGGCGAAGTGCCGTTCCATCAGCCAGCTGATCTTGTCGGCCTGGGCCAGTTCGTTGACGGCCAGCGGCGGCGCGGCGTGGGCCGCGCGCAGGGCGGAGCGGGCGGTGGCGACCTGGACCGTGGGGAGCGGGGGAGGCCAGATCATGTGGTAGGCGGTCACCAGGACGGCGGCGAGCGCGAGCAAGCCCAGGATCCTGAAGAACCAGCGCAACACGGGGCGACGTCGCTTCTTGGCCATCATGATGTCGCGAGGTCCTGGTTGGGGGAGAAGGTTCCGTCCCGCCCCCGCCGGCAGGGTAAAACGCCGCCGGTGGCGAACCACCGGCGGCGTCCGTGTGCAGGCTGTTAGCGCTTCGCCTTGTCCATGGCGTTCTGGATGTCGGCCTGGATCTCGGCGGCCTTCTGGGTCACAACGTCGGCCTTCGCCTTGGCGTTGATGTAGTCCTCAGCGGCGACGCCGGCAACGGCCTCGTCCAGGGCGCCCTGCAGGACGACCAGCTCCTGCTGCATGGCCTCGAGCTCCGCCTTGGTGTTCTTGCCGCGGGGAGCCTTGGCCAGGAACTCGTTCGTGGCGGCCAGGGCGGCGGTCGCAGCCTCGACGGCGGCGTTGGCAGCGACGCGAGCGCGCTCCTTGCCGGCGACGGCGGCCTGGTTGGCCTGCTCGAACTGCTGGGTGGCGAGGGTCAGCATCTCGGTCGCCTTCTTGTACGAGCGCATGAGGGCGAACTTGCCGTTCTGGGTCTCGATCTCGGCGTCGGCCTGGGCCTTGGTCTCCATGGCCTGGTTCAGGGCGTCACGCGCGTAGGTCTCAGCGCCGGCGGCCTTGGCACCGTCCATGGCCGTCTGCATGGCCGTGACCGTCTCCACGGGCAGCTTCGAGCAGCCGGCGAGACCCAGCATGAGGCCCAGCACCAGGACCGCAACGACGTGAAGCTTCGAAATACGCATGGTCATTCCTCCAGAAAGTCCCGAGCATCTGGTCCGCGGGTTCGTCCCGGGCTCATCCCGGGCGAGCGAGGACCGCTTTGCCCGCCGCCACTGGCGGCGTCTCGACGGTGGCTCGGGCCCACCGTCGTGCAATTCCTTACGGTAGTCGGGAACGCCGGCCGCGTGCTTGGGTACAAGAAGAGGATGGACTCGCTCCGGCCCACCCGGCCGCCTGTCCGCCGGCCGTTTCGGGCCTGACGGTCGCGTTGTCTCGCCGGTGTCGCGGCGGCTCTTCTCGTACGGTGCCGAGCCCGGGTCAACCGGCAGATGCCGGAAGCACACGGACGCGGAACACCATCCGGCGTCACGTACTCCGTTCGCGCGCACTATCTCTGCAACGCGCGACCCCCTCCGTCAAGCCCGATTTTCGACCAACCGGCATCTTGTACCTGTAGGTACGGTGCGTTCAGGTCCGTGGAGCGACCACGAACCCGCCGGGACTCAGGTCCAGCACCGCCGTCCCGCCCGGCAGCACGATGCCGGCGAGGATGGCGTCGGCCAGGCGGTCCTGCACCTCGCGCTGGATGACGCGCTTGACGGGTCGGGCGCCGAAACGCGGGTCGAAGCCCAGTTCGGACAGCCGCTCGACGGCGGCGTCGGTCCAGCTCAGGCCGATCTCCTGCTCCTGCAGGGAGCGGGCGACCTTCGCCAACTCCAGCACGACGATGCGTCGCAGCAGCGCGCGGTCCAGCGCGCCGAAGCGCACCACCGCGTCGATGCGATTCAGGAACTCCGGCCGGAAATGACGGCCGAGCTCCTGCAGGAGTTCCTGCTCCTGTTCGCGCCGCACCCGGTCGTCCGCGCCCTCGCGCGGGGCGAAGCGCTCGTCCTGCGCCAGGTTGCTGGTCATCACGACCAGCGTGTTGCGGAAGTCGACGACGCGCCCCTTGCCGTCGGTCAGGCGACCGTCGTCCAGCAGCTGCAGCAGCACGTTCATGACCTCGGGATGGGCCTTCTCCACCTCGTCGAACAGGATGACGGTGTAGGGGTGGCGCCGCACGGCCTCGGTCAGCTGCCCGCCGGACTCGAAGCCCACGTAGCCCGGCGGCGCGCCGATCATGCGCGCGACGCTGTGGCGCTCCATGTACTCGCTCATGTCCAGACGGACCATGTGGCTCTCGTCGCCGAAAAGCTCGGCGGCCAGCGCCTTGACCAGCTCGGTCTTGCCCACGCCGGTGGGACCGAGGAACAGGAACGAGCCCAGCGGCCGGTGCCGGTCGTTCAGGCCGGCGCGCGAGCGCCGCACCGTGCGCGCCACCTGCGCGACGGCGTCGTCCTGGCCGACCACGCGCGCGCCCAGGCGCGGTTCGAGATCGCGCAGGCGCGCGAAGTCGTCCTCCACCAGGCGCTGCGCCGGGATGCCGGTCCATTTCGCCACCAGGGCCGCGATGTCCTGCTCGTCGACCTCTTCCTTGAGCATGGGCTCGGAGCCCTGGACCGCGACGAGCTCGGCGCGGGCGCGGGTGAGCTCGGCGGCCAGCTCGCTGGCGCTGCCGTACTTCAGCTGCGAGGCGCGGGCCAGGTCGCCGCGGCGCTGGGCCTCCTCGATCTCGGCGCCGAGCTGCTCCTGCCGCGCCTGGAGCGCGCGGATGGCGTCGATCGCGGCCTTCTCCTGCTCCCAGCGCGCGCGCAGGCGGCCGAGATCGTCGCGCAGCTCGGCGATCTGGCGATCGATCGCCTCGCGCCGGCCGACGGCGGCGCGGTCGACCTCCTTCTCCAGCGCCAGCTTCTCCATCTCCAGCTGCTGCAGCCGACGCTGCAGGTCGTCGACCTCCGCGGGCACCGAATCGATCTCCATGCGCAGCTGCGACGCGGCCTCGTCCATGAGGTCGATCGCCTTGTCCGGCAGCATGCGGTCGCTCAGGTAGCGGCTCGAGAGCTTCACCGCCGCCACCAGCGCCGAGTCGGCGATGCGGACGCCGTGGTGCACCTCGTAGCGCTCCTTCAGGCCGCGCAGGATCGCGACGGCCTGTTCCCGGGTCGGCTCCTCGACCATCACCGGCTGGAAGCGCCGCTCGAGCGCGGGGTCCTTCTCGATGTGCTTGCGGTACTCGTCGACCGTGGTCGCGCCGACGCAGTGCAGCTCGCCGCGCGCGAGCGCTGGCTTCAGGATGTTGCTCGCGTCCATGGCGCCCTCGGCCGCGCCGGCGCCCACGAGCGTGTGCAGCTCGTCGATGAACAGCAGCACCTCGCCCTCGCGGTCCGTCACCTCCTTGACGACCTTCTTCAGGCGCTCCTCGAATTCGCCGCGGTACTTGGCGCCGGCCAGCAGCGCGCCCATGTCCAGGGCGTGCAGGGTCTTGTCGCGCAGGCCGAGCGGCACGTCCCCCTCGACGAGCCGCCGGGCGAGCCCCTCGACCACGGCGGTCTTGCCCACGCCGGGGCTGCCGATCAGCACGGGGTTGTTCTTGGTGCGGCGCGAGAGGATCTGCACGACGCGGCGGATCTCCTCGTCGCGGCCGATGACGGGATCGATCTTGCCGGCGCGCGCGGCCGCGCACAGATCGCGGGCGTAGCGGCCGAGCGCGGACTCGCCGCCGTCCGCGACGCCGGATTCGTCCTCGTCGCGGTACGCCCCGTCGGCGCCCATGGACTCCAGCGCGCGGGCGAGCTTCTCCGGCGTGACGTCGAAGGTCTTCAGCAGGCTGCCGGCGCGGCCGCGATCCGCCGCCAGCGCCAGCAGCAGCTCCCGCGTGCCGACCAGCGCCGCGTCCTTGCCGGCGAGCGCCTGCGCCTCGAGCAGCAGCTGCTGGAAGGCCCGGCCCGCTTGCGGCACGTCCTTGACCTGGACGACCGGCAGGCCGGCCAGCTCGCGCTCGACGGTGGCCAGCACGAGCCGGGGCGCGGTCTCCAGGTTCTGCAACGCGCGGCTCGCCAGCCCGGTCTCGTTCAGCAGCGCCCACAGCAGGTGCAGCGGTTCGAGCTCGGCGTGCCCGGATTCGTAGGCCTTGTTGCCGGCGCCCTGCAGGGCCTCGCCGGCGTTCACGGTCCAGTTCTTCATGTCTGTCCTCCCGGACGGATGGATGCAGGGAGGGACATAGCATCCCGAGGGCCAGATGGCACGTTCGGATGAACTCCAGAGCGCTGTCTCTTTAAGCTGTTTTAATATTTTCAGTTACAGGATCGTCGTCATTGGTCCGCTTCGATCGGGATCGAACAACGACCAAGACTGACATGACACCCTGTCCCGCCTGTCGCTCGACCTGACAGTCTTCGGCAACATCGGGACCGGACACCCTGCCGACGGCACAACTCAACCCATGACCCAGCCCGCAGGGTTCCGGTATACTCGGCCGCGCTCGTCCGTGGATCCGCCCTCAGCTCGAGAGGCCCCGATGCCGCGCAACATGATGCCCTCCTTGATCCTGACCTTGACGTGCGTCGCCGCCGCCGCCCAGGCGGCCGGCGATCCGCTCGCCGAGACCCTCGAACGGCTCGTCCGGCAGCGCCGCGGCGCCACCGTCTCGACCCTGGCGACGACGCCCGCCGGACGGCCCGTCCCGCTGTTGACGATCCCGCCATCGGTGGACACGGGCGTCGACATCCCGGCGGCCGTGCTCGTGGTGGCCGACCCCCTCGGCTCGACGCCGCTGGCGACCGCCGCCGCGCTGGCGCTGGCCGCGAGCCTGCTCGAAGACGAGCCGGCCGGCCGCGCCGCCGCCGTGACCTGGCTGATCGTGCCGCAGCTGGATCCCGACGGCACCGCCCGCCTGCAGGGGAAACCCGTCGCCTGCGACGGCCGCAACGGGTCGGCGGTGGACGACGACGCCGACGGCGTCGCGGATGAGGACGGCCCCGACGACCTGGACGGCGACGGCATCATCGCGTCGATGCTGCTGGCCGACCCCGAAGGGGAATGGCTGGCGGGCGAGGGGACCACGGGCGTGCCGCGGCGGGCCGACACCGCCCGCGGGGAGCGCGGCCTCTACCGGCTGCTCGACGAGGGCCGCGACGATGACGGCGACCTGGCCTGGAACGAAGATCCGCCCGGCGGCGTGATCCCCGGCCGCAACTTCCCGCACGGTTTCCAGCACTGGCAGCCGGCCCACGGCCCCTGGGCGGCGAGCTGTCCGGAGACCAGCGCCCTGCTGGCCTTCGCCTTCGCCCACCCCGAGATCGCGATGGTGCTGGTGCTGGGCGAGACCAACACGCTGCTGCAGGTCCCCCCGGCCGCGGACACGCCCGACGCCCTGCTGCGCAAGCACACCCTGCCGCGGGGGCTGGCGCGCGAGACGGGCCTGGACCCCCTCGCCCAGTTCACCGTCGCGGAACTGGTCCCGCTGCTGCGCGAGGGGCTGCGCCTCCCGGAGCTCGAGATCGACGACGTGCTGGGCATGCTGGATCTCGGCCCGGCGACGGCGCCCGACGCCCGCGATCTCCTCTGGTGGCGGGTGGCCGCCGCAGCCTACGTGCGCGGCCTGGCGTCGGCGGGGCTGGGAGCGCCGCGCGTCGCGCCCCCAGCGCCCGGCCCCGGCTCGCTGGAGGATTGGGCCTACTACCAGTTCGGCGTGCCGGCCTTCGCCCTGGATTTCTGGACGCCGCCGCTGCCGCCCCCCGCGCTGCCGGATTCGGCCCTGGCCATCCCCGCGCGGGTCGACACCGCGGCGGCGTCAGGCCCGCGCCCCGACCCCGCGCTCGAGGCCTTGTCGCGGTTCGCCGCCGCGCATCCCGCCTCGGGAGCCTGGCGCCCCTGGCGGGAGACGGCGCTGCCGGGCGGCCGACGCGCCCTGGTGGGCGGGCCGGCGCCCGCCGCGCTGCGGACGCCCCCGGCGGCGATGGCCGACTCCCTGTTGGACCGCCAGATCCCCCTGGTGCGGGACCTGGCCGGCTGGCTGCCGCGGCTCGCCGCGGTGACGCTCGAAGCCGAGAGCCGCGGCGGCGAGGTCTGGGAAGTGACCGCCCGCGTCCACAACGACGGTCCCTTGCCGTACCCCACGGCGCAGGGACGCCGCACGCGCCGGCCCGAACCGGTGGTCGTGACGCTGGAGGGCGCCGAGGTGCTCGAGGGGCCCGCCCGCCGGGTCGTCGACCAGGTGCCCGCGATGGGCTCCACCGCGGTGCGCTGGCTGGTGCGCGCGCCGCGCGGCCGCACGCTCGCGGTGCGGGCCGCCGCGCCCGGCTTCGGCGCCGCGACCGCGACCCTGCAGCCCGCTCAAGGAGGCTCCCGATGAAACGAGCGCTCTGCGCCTGCCTGCTCGGGCTGCTGGCCGCCGCGCCCGCGACGGCCTTCGAGGTCGACCTCGAGCACATGATCTGGGACCGCTACTACGACCACGACGAGGTCGTCGCCGTGCTCGAGGCGATGCACGCGGCGCACCCGGAGCTGACGCGGCTCGAGTCGCTCGGCAGGAGCGAGGAAGGCCGCGACATCTGGTGCCTGACCGTCACCAACCGTCGCACCGGCGCCGACACGCAGAAGCCGGGCGTCTACGCCGACGGCGCCATCCACGGCAACGAGATCCAGGCCACCGAGGTGTGCCTCTACCTCGCCTGGCAGCTGCTGGACAAGTACGGCGAGTGGGACCGCATCACCGAGCTGGTCGACACGCGCGCCTTCTACATCGTGCCGATGGTCAACGTCGACAGCCGCGCCCGCTTCTTCACCGACCCGGGCGGCTTCGACATCGGGAGATCGGCCCGCGTCCCGCACGACGACGACCGCGACGGCCTCTGCGACGAGGACGACTACGACGATCTCGACGGCGACGGCCGCATCCTGCAGATGCGCGTGCGCGACCCCTACGGCACCCACAAGACCGACCCCGAGGACCCGCGCGTGACGGTGGCGATCGAGCCGGGCGAGCAGGCCGAGTGGCGCCTGCTCGGGCGCGAGGGCCTCGACAACGACGGCGACGGCCGCGTCAACGAGGACACCCCGGGCTTCCTCGACCTCAACCGCAACTGGGGCTTCCTGTGGCAGCCCGGCTACGTCCAGGAGGGCTCGGGCGACTACCCGTTCAGCGCCCGGGGCACGCGCGCGGTGGCGGACTTCCTGTGGGCGCACCCCAACGTCTGCTTCGGCTTCAACTTCCACAACTACGGCGGGATGTTCCTGCGCGGCCCGGGCTCGGCGCTCTCCCCCTCGCTGCCGCCGGGCGACATCAAGGTCTACGACTTCCTGGGCGAAGAGGGCGAGCGCATCGTGCCGGGCTACCGCTACCTCGTCTCCGGCACCGACCTCTACACCACGCACGGCGACTTCGACGAGTGGCTGTACCAGTGCCTGGGCGTCTACGCGTTCGTCACCGAGCTGTCGATGGGTTCGGACGCGGCCTACCGCGGCCACGGCGACGAGCCGAACGGCGAGGACGGCGAGCTGTGGAGCCGCCGCCCCACGCTCGTCGAGCGCCAGAAGTTCAACGACGCGCTGATGGCCGGCGAGATGTTCTCCGACTGGAAGCCCTTCCGCCACCCGACGTACGGAGACATCGAGATCGGGGGCTGGCGCACGTTCACCACGCGGCTGCCGCCGGAGTTCCTGCTGCCCCAGACGCTCCACCGCAACGCCATGTACGTGATCTGGACCGCGACGCAGGCGCCGCGGCTGAGCCTCGAGATCATCGGGACGCAGGATCTCGGCGGCGGCCTGAAGCGCGTCCGGGCCCGCGCCGTCAACGCCGGCGCCATGCCGACCCTCTCCGAGCACGCCCGCGGCAAGTCCATCCTGCCGCTGGACGCCTTCACCCTGGAGGGCGACGGCCTCACGGTGCACGGCGGCGGCGTGCTGCTGGACCGCGATTTCGGGACGGTCGATCCCGTGCGGCACCACCCGGCCCGCGTCCCGACGTGGGTCGACGGCTTCTCGACCAGGGAGGTGCAGTGGATCGTCTCGGGGAGCGGCAAGGCCCGGATCACCTACGCGGGCGCTAAATGCGGCACCCGATCCGCCGATATCAACTTGCCGTGAGTCCGGATCCTGGGGATTGGCAGGGGGGACGTTCCCGTGCTACTCTCGGCTCAAGCTTCACGATGACCGCAGATTTTCGCGTTGGCCCGGATCATGAATGTTCCCGGAATCGAAGGAGGGACCACCCCATGAAGAGATTCAAGATGGACGCACGACTGTTCTGGCTCGCGCCCGCCGCGCTGGCCCTGATGATCGCCGCCGGCTGCGGCGACGACCCGGTCACGCCGAACGAGGAACCGACCTTCACCGAGGAGGACGCCGCGACCCAGAGCGCGTTCATCACCATCGGCATGGTCGAGGTGCTGGACGACCTGGCGGCGGTCAAGGCCGTGCCCGAGGTCGAGTCCGTGAGCGGCAGCAGCTACATCACCGGCTCCTACTGGCGCGACAGCGATCCCGACCACGTCTACACCGACATCGACCACCGCCTCACCATCGATTTCGACGGCCCCGGCTCCGACGACATCCTGCCGGCGACGCTGCTGTTCGACGTCACCGCGGCCGGCGACCCCCGGCTGGCCAACGGCACGGGCTCGCTGCTCGCGGGCGCCCTGACCGTCACCTTCGTCGTCGACGACATCGTCGTCGAGGCCGACAACTACCCGTCCGGCGGCCAGCTGGTCGTCTCGACGGGCGGCTACACGGCCACCGTCGAGTTCTTCAGCAACCACACCGCGACGGTCACCGTCGGCGCGCTGGAGTGGAGCGTGGACCTCGACGACGGGGACATCACGCCGGCCGACTGACCGCGACATCCGAACCCGAGACGGCAAGTAAAGAGGCGGGGCCCCGGGGTCCCGCCTCTTTCGTGCCGCTGACGGCAACGGTCCGCTGCGGCCTAGAAACCGAAGAGCAGGCCGGCGCTGTAGGTCGTCACGTCGCCGAAGCCCGCCTCCGCGTTCAGCTTCAGCCCCAGGTTCAGCGTCGCGCCCAGGGTCAGGCGGCTGTCCTGGATGCCGTCCACCGAGAAGTTGACCTCTTCCTCGACATCCGTGCCGTTGTCGTCGTAGGTGTACGTGTAGGCGACGTCCATCGACGACTCCTCCTTCGAGTAGGCGCCGTAGACCGTGGCCAGGGCGAAGCTCCGGCTCGCGGCGAGGTACATGCTCTTCGCTTCGGTCGCCACGTATTCGCCGACGTCAAGACTCTGCGAGAAGTAGCCGACCGAAACGTCCACCGGCAGCATCGGCAGCCAGTAGTTCGCGCTGGCCGACAGGCCGAAGCCCCACAGATTGATCTTGCCGACGTCGCCGGCGTCGATGTCCGGCAGCCAGCGCACGGTCGCCTGCAGGCCCATGACGCCGCCGACCGAGGCCTGGGGCATGACCAGGGGCACGTAGTCCAGGTCGACCAGGCTCTCGATGCCCTCGGCCGTGTAGACGGGCAGGCCGGCGTAGTAGGCCGTGATGGTGCCGGTCTCGTCCTCGCTGCCGAAGACCGACGGGCCGCTCATGACCAGCGTGCCCTCTTCGCCGTAGCGGGGGTCGCCCGGATCGATGCCGTAGCGCTCGTCCAGGGTCACGCGCTCGGCCGTCTGGAAGGTCTTGGCGTCCTCATCGAGCTTGGTCCCCATGGCCTTCAGGCCGAAGGTGAGCGTGAAGCGCGTGCCGGGGATCGCCGCGGTGTGGAACAGGGCGCTGTTCTGGTTGGCGCCCATCCCGGTGACCAGAGGAGCCAGGTAGCCGCGGGCGTACTGCTCGCCCACGTCTTCGAGCAGGGCCTCGAGGTCGCCCCCGTCGTCCTCGTCCTGCGCCAGCGCGGGGACGGCGCCCAGGACCAGGAGCAGCAGCCCGGCCAGCAGCACCCAGGCCCGCCCGTATTGCGAACGTGTCTTCATCGTCGTCCTCCTGCGACTGGTGATTTCGGAACCTGCGGCGACCCTAGCACACCCCCCGTGATCCGGGCCAGGACTATCAGGATTCCGCCCGCATCGCCGGGGAGCCCGCGGATTCCGAACCGAGGAACACCGACCACTGGGCCAGGGCCAGGTCCGAGACGATCCAGGGCGAGGAGTCGCCGAGCTTGCGGACGACGGCGCCGGGTTCGGCGTGGCCGAGGCGTTCGCGGTGATGGCGGGCGATGCCGGGCAGCAGGACGCTCACGACCGTGAACAAGCGCAGGGATCCGGGCGTCCAGGTGACGAGGTTGCCGTTGTCGCGGTGCGCGACCTGGGCGCCGTACCGGCGCAGCTCCGTCGCTTCGTCGGCGGTGAGGTCGGGCACGTGCCAGGGACCGACGGGCGTCGCGTGCAGCCGCACGAATCCCGGCCGGCGGTAGGAGCCCAGGACGATCCGGCCCTGATCGTCGCTCAGGGCTTCCAGCAGGCTGACCGAACGCAGGCCCGCGACGGACCCGTCCGGCAGCACCGCGAGCACGCGCTGGACATCCCGTTTGTCGAGGGAGTGCCGGTAAGAAGCGGCGAGCGGCGTGACGATCACCCGCGCCGGGCGCCGGGGCGCCTGCGCCATGCCGTCTTCCGGTCCGCCGGTGTCTGTCGACGTCACGGCACCTCCTTCGGGGCGACCGCCCGGGAGGGCGGAGGGGACCACCCCATGATACCCGAGCCGGGCGGCCGGGGCAATCGGGGCGACCGACTCCCGCCGCGTCAGGCGTCGACGGCGCCCTGCGGGGGCGAGATCAGCTCGCAGGCCTGGCAGTGGGGATCCTGCTCGGACTTCGCGCGGCAGAAGTAGCCGAACCCTTCCACCCACTCGGCGCTGCCGCGCGGGCAGCGCTCGGTGTAGTCGATGAACTGGACGAGCCGCTCGACGATGACCCGGGGCATGGCGTGCTCCATCTTGCAGGCGGCGTCCTCGGCCGTGGCGCCGTCGACGCCCAGGATGCGCACGAAGAACGCGTTGAGCGCCCGGTGCCTGCGGATCACGTCGCGGGCCAGGGTCTCGCCGGCCGTCGTCAGCGTCACCACGCCGTAGGGTTCGTAATGGATGAGGTCCTTCTGGGACAGGATGCGCAGGGCCTGCGTCACCGACGAACTGTTGACGCCGAGCCGCTGGACCAGATCCTTCGAGCGCGCGACGCGCTTCTCGTCGATGACGTGCGAGATCGCCTCCAGGTAGTCCTCCTGGCTGGCGCTGAGCTGCTGCTCGGCCATGGCCGCCCTTTCGGGATAAAACAAGAAATGTTTGTCTGGATCACGATAACGCCGGGAGCGGCGCTGTCAACCTCGGCGGGGGGCGATCAGTAGGTCCAATCAGTAGGTCAGGGTGACCGAGCGGAAGAAGTCGCGGATCTCGGGATCCTCGAACAGGGCGTCGTCCTCGCTCCAGGCGGTCACCACGAGCATCCGCCCGCGGTGGAGGTAGCCCTCGTACCAGGCGCAACGGGTTCCGCCCGACTCGCGGCAGAGGGCGAGCACGCCCTCCATGCCGTCGCGGATGACGGGGGTCTGGCGCACGATCTGCAGGCGGCGGTCGCTGATGCCGCGGGCGACCGCGGCCGTGACATCCTCGACCGACAGGGGGCTGCCGTCCGGCCGCTCGAACCAGACGCTGACCGAGCAGCCGCGGGAGGTGTCGTCATCGCGGTAGCACTCCGCCCGCACGACGGCGTCGCGGCCGTCGCCCGCGGACGAGGGCACGGCCCGCGTCCGGATGCGGGCGCAGCCCGACGGCCAGGTCGCGATGAACTCGCCGTCGGGGTTGACCAGCGTGGAGGCGGTCTCGATGGGCTTCAGGCCGTTGTCGGCGACGTCCGGCGCGGTGTCGGCGGTCGCGCGACCCGCGCCGGCGGTCCCGGCGGCACCGGTCGCGGTGCGGTCCTGCTTGTCCTTGCCGCCGCAGCCGGCGACGAGCGACAAGAGCGTCAAGAGCGCCAGGCAGACGGCGGCGCGCAGCGGGAATCTCACGGTCATCGACGATCCTCCACGGCCAGCAGGGCCTCCATCTCGTCCATCAGCGCGCCGAAGACCAGGAACACGTCGCGCACCGGCTCGTCCGTCGTCACGTCGACGCCGGCGCGCAGGAGCGTGTCGACGGGGTAGCGGCTGCAACCGGACCGCAGGAACCCGAGGTACTCCCCGCGCTCCGTCGCGCCGCCCTCCAGCACGCGGCGGACCAGGGCCGTGGAGGCCGAGAACGCGGTCGCGTACTGGTAGACGTAGTAGTTGTAGTAGAAGTGCGGAACGCGGCTCCAGGTGCGGGCGCTGCGCGCCTCGTCCAGCACGACCTCCGGCCCCCAGTAGTCCCGCAGGAGGCCCAGATACAGCTCGTCGAGACGGTCCGCCGTCAACGTGCCGTCCTGCTCGCCGATACGGTGCACCGCCAGCTCAAATTCCGCAAACATCGTTTGGCGCACGACCGTGCCCAGGATCTGGTCGAGATGGTTGTCCAGCAGCGACAGGCGCCGGGCCGGATCGGCGGTCGTCGCCAGCAGCCGCCGCTGCAGCAGCAGCTCGTTGAAGGTCGAGGCCACCTCGGCGGTGAAGATCGGATAGTCGCTGTAGACATAGGGTTGCGTGTGCGTGGCCAGCCAGCTGTGCAGGGAGTGGCCCATCTCGTGGGCCAGCGTGAAGGTGTCGCGCAGCTGGCCGCTCCAGTTCAGCAGGATGTACGGGTCGGTGCCGTGGATGCCGCTGGAATAGGCCCCGCTGCGCTTGCCGGCGTTCTCGTGGACGTCGATCCAGCGCTCGGCCAGGCCCCGGCGCACGATCTCCAGGTACTCCTCGCCCAGCGGCGCCAGGGCCTCGCGGAGCAGGTCGCAGGACTCGTCGTAGGTGTAGGTCGGCTCGCCGTCGGGGAACATGGGCGCCGACAGGTCGTGGTCGCGCAGCTCCTCCAGGACGAGCACCCGGCGCTTCAGCCGCGTGTAGCGGTGCACGAGCGGCAGCTGCGCGCGCACCGCGGCCACGAGGTTGTGGTAGACCGGCACGGGCACGGCGTTGCGGTGCAGGGCGGCTTCCAGCGTGCCGGCGTGCCGGCGGGCGCGGGCGAAGAAGACGTGGTTCTTCACGTTGGCGTCGAGGGTGGCCGCCAGGGTGTTGCGGTGGCGCCCGTAGGTGTCCAGGAAGACGCGGAAGTTCTCCTCGCGCACGCGCCGGTCGCGCGAGCGGGAGAACTTCTGGTAGCGGGCCTTGGTCAGCGCGACCTCGCGGCCCGCCTCGTCGCGGATCGCGGGGAAGACCAGGTCCGCGTTGTCCAGGGCGCCGAAGATCGTCGACGCGCCGCGCGAGATCTGGCCGGCCGCCGCCAGCAGCGCCTCTTCGGACGAGGGCAGGGTGTGGGGACGGCTGCGTCGCAGGTCGGCGAAGTGGTGGTCGTAGAGGCCCAGGCGCGGCTCGGCCGCGCGGAAGGCCGCCAGGACCGCGTCGTCCAGGGCGAGGAGTTCGGGGTCGTACCAGCTCGCCGCCTCGGCGAACCGCACCCCGAGGGTGTCCGCCCGCCCCTTGCGCTCGGTGTGGGCGCCGATGCGCGTGTCCTCGTCGCTGCGCAGGTGGGCGTAGACGTGGACCCGCTCCAGGCGGTGGCGCACGTCGAGCACGCGTTCGGTGGCCTCCAGGAGCGCGGGGGCGGACCGCCCGAGGCTGCCGGACAGGGCGGCGACCCCCTCCAGGTCGTCCGACACGGCGGCGAAATCGCGCTCCCAGGCCTCCCAGTCCGGGTAGATCCGGCTCAGGTCCCAGGTCTGGTCTTCGGGGATGTCCGCGCGCTCGCGGCGGGCGGACGGATCGGCTGCGGCCATGCGGACCCTCCGTGCGGGAACGGGCGTCAGGCGTCGGGGAAGCGCTCGCGGATCACGACCTCTTCCAGAGGCAGCTGGCCGCCGCGCGGCTGGGGGTGCTCGCGGCGCTTGCCGACGGCCACGGCCATGACGATCTCGTGGTCGGGCGGCAGGTTCACCAGCGCGGCGGCGGCGGCGAAATCGAAGCCGACCATGGGGCAAGTGTCGTACCCCATCGCCTTGGCCACGAGCATGATCGTCTGCGCGGCCATGCCGCCGGAGCGCAGGACCTCGTCGTGCTGCAGGTCCTCGCGGCCCTCGTAGGCGCCGACGATCAGGGGCACGATCGCCGCGCGGGCCGCCTCGGGCGCGTGGCGCCAGTAGCGGCCGGGATCGCGGGCGTGGGCCTTGCGGTCGCCGCAGACCAGGATCACCAGCGACGCCTCGGCGAACTGGGCCTGGCGCCAGCCGATCGCGCGCAGCCGCTCCTTGCGTTCCTGGTCGGCCACCAGCACGAAGCGCCAGTTCTGGAGGTTGAACGAGGTGGGCGACAGCACCGCCGCCTCCATCAGCCGACGGATCTCGTCCTCGGACATGCGGTGCGCGGGGTCGAACTTCTTGATCGAGCGGCGCTCGGCGACGGCCGTGAAGACGTCCATCCGGATCCCTTTCACCGAAGGCGGCGGCGGGCCGGCACCGTGCCGGCGATGAGGAATAGATGAGTACACGCGAATGACGGCCGCGTCAACGAGGGGGGCGTCCGCAGCGCTCAGACGACCACGTGCAGGGGCACGCTCTCGATGCGGTTGCGCCCGGAACTCTTGGCGCAGTAGAGGGCCTGGTCCGCCAGCTCGAGCAGCTCCGTCGCGCCCAGGCCCTCGCGGTAGCCGGCCACCCCGCCGCTGATGGTCCGCGAGTCGCGCCCCTCGGGGAACTCGCGGGTGACCGGCACGGTGAACACGAGCTGTTCGAAGCGCATCCGGATGCGTTCGGCCACGGTGCGGGCGTCCTCGAGGCCCGTGTCGGGGAACAGGACGACGAACTCCTCGCCGCCGAAACGGAAGGCGCGGTCGTAGTCGCGGATCGAGGCGCGCAGCAGCTTGCCGAACCTGGCCAGCATGCGGTCGCCCTCGAGATGGCCGTGCAGGTCGTTCCAGGTCTTGAAGTGGTCGATGTCGAGCATCAGCAGGGACAGGTGGCGCTGGCGGTGCTGGCAGCGCTGCACCTCGTGCTCCAGGCTCTCGTCGAGGAAGCGCCGGTTGAACAGCCCCGTCAGCGGGTCGAGGTTCATCTGCTCGCGGATGCGGTGGTTCTCCAGGTCGAGATCCTCGAGCGAGCTGGCCAGGTCCCGGGTGATGTTCATGGCGCTGCGGACCTCCCGCTCGTTGCGGCGCAGCAGGTGGACCATGTTGTTGAATTCCTCGCCCAGCTCCTCGACGATCGACGGGCGGGCGTCCTTGTAGACGGGACACTCCTCGCATTCGATGGGGAAGCAGAGCGTTTCCGGACGGGAGCGACGTCGGCTCTCGCGCACCCGCTGCCAGCAGCGCTCGTGGCGCTCGCCGGAGACGAAGCACATCGCGGGCCCGGACCGCAGGGGGTCGCGGGAGCGACCCAGGCTGAGGTTGTCGTAGAACACTTCCTCGCCGTCGGCGAGGCGGGTGAACAGCGGCAGGATCTCGTCGCGGATCCTCTGGATCTGCAACTGCTCGAACACGGCGTCATGCGCCTCGCCGGCCATCTCTCGCACCCTCCCCGGTCGGCATGCCCGACCATCCCCATGCATATCTGCTCGAGTGGACTCCTGGATCGGCAGGGACTATCATCGGCCGCTCCGGGAACGGCTTGAACGTGGATCGCGGGGTCGGACGAGGAAGGACGGACGGGGATGGGCCTGCTCGGCGCGCTGTTCGGCGGCACGGTCGGCTTCATGCTGGGCGGACCGCTCGGGATGATCATCGGGGGCGCGCTGGGCTCGCAGACCAGCGCCCACGTCGTGCGGACGGGCGCCCGCGGCGCCGGCGTCCAGGACACCCAGACCGCCTTCCTGGTGGCCGTCATCAGCCTGGCGGCCAAGGTCAGCAAGGCCGACGGGCACGTCTCCGAGGCGGAGATCCGCACCTTCGACGCCTTCCTACGCGACCACCTGCGCATGTCGCCCGAAGACCGCCGGATGGCGGGCCGCATCTTCGACGAGGCCCGCGACAGCCCGATCCCCGCCGGCGACTTCGCCCGCCAGGTGCGCGGCGTCATGGGCCAGGCCCCGGACCGGCTGCGCCTGATCGTGACCCTGCTGCTGCAGATCGCCCACGCCGACGGCCGCATGCACCCGGCCGAGGACGAGATGATCCGGGGCATCGCCCGCGACCTGGGCCTGTCCGACCGCGACTACCAGGAGTGCCGCGCCCTGTTCGCGCCCGTGCAGGACAGCCTGGAAACCGCCTACGAGGCGCTGGGCGTGGCGCCGGACGTCTCCGACGACGAGGTCAAGAAGGCCTACCGCCGCCTCGCTCGCGAGTACCATCCCGACATCCTGCAGGGCAAGGGCATGCCCGAGGAGTTCCTGCAGTCGGGCAAGGAGATGCTGCAGAAGATCAACGCGGCCTACGACCGCATCAAGAAGGACCGGGGGTTCTAGCCGTGCCCGAGCTGCCGGAGGTCGAGAGCGTCGCCCGCGCGCTGCGCACCGCGCTGTCGGGCCGGCGCCTGACCGGGATGCGCGTGCGCCACGCGGTCTGCGTGGAGCCCTCGGCGGCAGCCGTGCGGCGCGCCGTGCTCGGCCGCACGCTCGACCGCGTCCACCGCCGCGGCAAGTACCTCGTCCTGACCTTCGGGCAGGGCGACCCCGCGCCCGCCCACCTGATGCTCCACCTGCGGATGACCGGCCAGGTCCTGTTCGAACCCGGTGATCACCCCGACCGCCATGTGCACCTGGTGCTGGACTTCGACGGCCGCGAGGTGCGCTACCGCGACGTGCGCAAGTTCGGGCGCTGGACCCTGGTCGACGACGCCGAGAACCCGTCGGCGCTGGACCACGTCGGGCCCGACATGCTGGACATCCGCTTCGCCGCCTGGGCCGACCGGCTGCGCCGCCGACGTGCCCCCTTCAAGTCCGTGCTGCTGGACCAGGGGGTCGCCGCCGGGGTGGGCAACATCTACGCCGACGAGGCCCTGTTCCGCGCCCGCATCCACCCCCTGCGGCGACCCGCCGACTGCGACGACGCGGAGCTGCGCCGGGTCTTCGACGCCGTGCGCGGGGTGCTGAGGCTGGCGATCGAGCACGGCGGGACCACGTTCCTGGACTTCCGGGACTTCCATGGGCAGCCCGGAAATTTCCGGCGAAAGTTGAGGGTGTTCCAGCGGGACGGGGAGCCTTGCCGGGACTGCGAGGCCGAATTGGAGCGGATCGTGGTGGGGGGGCGGGGGACGCATTTCTGCCCGGTGTGCCAGCGTTGATGACGGGGAGGACCCTCAAAATCGCTCGTATATGTATTTTAATGGATCATTTATTGGATATCACCCATCGTGAAGGTGATTCGCCACGGCGCTCCCCGCCAGCCACCCCGTGGTCCAGCAACCCTGGAAGTTGAACCCTCCGGTCACCCCGTCGACGTCCAGCAACTCCCCCGCGAAGTACAATCCCGGCACCAGCCGGCTCGCGAAGGTGCGCGGGTCGACCTCGCGCAAGGCCACCCCGCCGCAGGTCACGAATTCCTCCTTGAACGGCGACTGCCCGTCGATCGACAAGTGGGTGCGCTTGAGGTCGTCGGCCAGGGTGGCGGCCTCGTCGCGGGTCAGCTCGGCCCAGATGCGGCCGTCGGGCATGGCCGTGCCGTCGACCAGGGACTCCCACAGCCGCTGCGGCAGGACGACCGGCGCCAGGGTGCGGACCTGCCGGCGCGGGTGGTCGCGGCGCGCCGCGGCCAGGGCGTCGCCGACAGCCGCCTCGGTCACCGCCGGGATCCAGTCCACCAGGACGTCGAAGCGGTAGTCGAGCGCGTGCAGCTCGCGCGCGCTCCAGGCCGAGAGCAGCAGCACGGCGGGGCCGCTCAGCCCGTCGTGGGTGACCAGCAGGGGACCGCGGCGGCGGTGCTTGGTGCCGGCGAGGCGCACCTCGGCGTCGGTGAAGGCGATGCCGGCCAGGTCCCGCAGGCGCGGGTCGCGGCAGCGGAAGGTGAACAGCGAGGGCACCGGCGGCGCGACCGTGTGGCCGAGTTCCGCGGCGGCGGTCCAGCCGGCGTTGCCGCTGCCGCCGCCGGTGGCCAGCAGCAGCGCGCGGGCGCGCAGGGGGCCGGCGTCTGTCTCCAGATCGAATCCGCTGTCGGGCGCGCGAGCTGCCGAGCGCAGGCCGCAGCCCAGGCGCAGGTCGACGCCCGCGTCGCGGGCGGCGCGCTGCAGGGCGTCGACGACGGTGCGCGAGGAGTCGGTGACGGGGAAGAAGCGGCCGTCGGGCTGGGCGCGCAGCTCGACGCCGTGCCGCGCGAACCAGGCGACGGTCTCGGCCGGACCGAAGCGGGAGAAGGGGCCCATCAGCTCGCGGCCGCCGCGCGGGTAGAACGTCGCGAGCTCGCGCGGGTCGGTGCGGACGTTCGTCACGTTGCAGCGGCCGCCGCCGCTGATCAGCACCTTGCGCAGCGGCTCGCGGCCGCGCTCCAGGACGATCACGCGGGCCGCGGGGGCCAGCTCGCGGCAGCGGATGGCGGCGAAGACGCCGGCGGGGCCGGCGCCGGCGACGACGAGATCGGCGCCGGTCACGCCGCCGCCTTCTTCGCGGCAGGAGGCCGGTTGTTGAAGACCCCCGCGATCCCCGCCATCACCAGCACGGCGCCGCCGAGGGTCCAGGAGGTGATGGGCTCGTCGAGGATCAGGTGGCCCAGCAGCACGGCGATGACCGGGTTGGCGTAGGTGTAGGTCATGGCCACCTGCATGGGCAGCAGGCGCAGCACCGACACGTACGAGGTGAAGGCCACGATGGAGCCGAAGACCGTCAGGTAGGCCCAGGCCAGCCACGCCTCGCCGGTGGGCGTCGGGCGCGGCTCGCCGGTCAGCATGATCACCACCAGGAAGCCCAGGCCGCCGAAGAGCTGCTGCCAGCCCGACGCGGCCTGGATCGACAGGCCCGGCCGGCGGCGCGCCATCCAGATCGAGCCCGCGACCCAGGTGAGCGGCGCGATCAGCAGGCCGATCACGGCCCAGACGTCGGCGCTGGTGCCGTGGCGCAGCAAGGGCCACGACAGCAGGCCCACGCCGGCGAAGCCGATCAGCAGCGACGCGACCAGCTTGGGCGACGGCGCGCGCCGGTCCAGCGCGGCCTCGATCAGCGCGCCCCAGATGGGCATGATCCCCACCAGCAGCGCCGCGATGCCCGAGTCGGCGCGCTGCTCGGCCCAGGTCACCAGCCCGTTGCCGCCGACCCACAGCAGCAGGCCGGAGCCGGCCAGCACCAGCGCCTCGGCGCGCGTGGGCCGCAGACGATGGCCGCGGATCGCGGCCCAGCCCAGCAGCATGGCGGCGGCGGCCATGACGCGCAGGCAGGCCAGGGTGAAGGGAGGGAAGCCCGCCCCCTCGCGCACGGCCATGCGGATGGCGAGGTAGGTGCTGCCCCAGACGACGTAGACGACGGCGAGGTGGGCGAGCCCCGCGCGGCTGAGCGGCTGGTCGTGCTGCGGGTGGTTCAAGCGGGCCTCCGGTTCAGATCCGGTCGGTCAGCAGGAGGCACAGTTCTTCGAGGAAGAGCCTTTCCTCCGGGCCGAAGCGGGCGAGCTGGAAGGAATTGACGTCCAGTTCGGCGACGACCTGGCCGGAGCGGAAGACCGGCAGCACGATCTCGCTGCGCGTGTCCGGGTGGCCGGGCAGGTAGTTCAGTTCCTGGGTGACGTCGTCCACGACGATCGTGATGGCGTGCTCGGCGACCTGCCCGCAGACGCCCTGGCCGATCGCGATGTGCGTCTGAGAGAGCGTGGCGCCGCTGCGCGGTCCGATGAGGAGCTGTCGCGGGTTGTCGGGGTCGACCAGGAAGAAGGCGACGCAGTCGAAGCCCTCGACGCCCGCAGTGAGCAGCGCGGTGACCGCCTGCATCTTGTCTTCGGAGCGCAGGTCCGCCTCGGCGATGGGGCGGGCCTTGGCCAGCAGATCGGCGTAATCGCTCACGGCCATCCTCCCGGATCGCGGACCGAATAACTTGTTTATTCTTGAACAGTTAAGCGAAACATGCCCCGAAGGCGGCATCATGGTCACCGGCACGGTCCCCTGTCAAGTCCCGCCCGGCCACAGGTGCGCGTGCTTGTGGCCGCTGCCGGTGTTGAACAGCAGGACCGTCTCCTCGGGATGCAGCCAACCCGAGGCCGCCAGCGCGTTGGCGGCGGCGGCGGTGGCGCCGCCTTCGGGCGCGGCGAAGATCCCCTCGCGGGCCAGCAGCGAGCAGCCCTCGAGGGCGGCGGCGTCCGAGACGGCGATCGCGGTGCCGTGGGAGGCGCGCAGGGCGCGCAGCACCAGGAAATCGCCCACGGCGGACGGCACGCGCAGGCCGTCGGCAATCGTTGCAGCCCCCTCCCAGGGCACGGCGACCTCGTCGCCAGCCGCGAACGCACGCACCAGCGGGGCGCAGCCCTCGCATTGGACGGTGACCAGGCGCGGGCGCGCGGAGCCGATCCAGCCCAGCTCCTCCAGCTCGTCGAAGGCCTTGGCCATGCCGATCAGACCCGTGCCGCCGCCCGTCGGGTAGACGATGACGTCGGGCAACCGCCAGCCGAGCTGTTCGGCCAGCTCATAGCCCATCGTCTTCTTGCCCTCGAGCCGGTACGGCTCCTTGAGCGTCGAGAGGTCGAAACCGCCTTCGGCGCGCAGGTCGGCCGCGGCGATGCGGCCGCAGTCGGTGATCAGGCCGTCGACCAGCGTGACCCGAGCTCCCAGCGCCCGGCACTCGGCGGCGAAGGGGGCGGGCACATCGCGGGGCATGTAGACGCGGGCGGGCATCCCGGCCCGGGCGGCGTAGGCGGCCAGCGCGCCGGCGGCGTTCCCGGCCGAGGGCGTCGAGAGCGTCGTCGCACCCAGTTCGCGCGCACGAGCGACGGCGGCCGCCATGCCGCGGGCCTTGAAGCTGGCGGTGGGGTTGAGGCCCTCGTCCTTGACCAGCAGGCGGGGCAGGCCGAGGACCTCTCCCAGGCGAGGGGCCGGCGCCAGCGGAGTCGACCCTTCGCCCAAGGTCAGGCGCAGGGCGGGATCGCGCACGGGCAGCACCTCGGCCCAGCGCCACAGGTTGCGGGGGCGCGCGGGCAGGGAAGCTAGGGTGAGGGTGCGGGCGGCGGCGGCGAGGTCGTAGCGGGCGAGCAGGGGTTTGCCGCAGTCCGTGCACAGGTTCTGCAGGGCATCGGCATCGTGACGCCGGCCGCACAGCGGGCATTCCAGGTGGGACAGGCTGCTCTCGGGTTGTCCGGCCACGTCGCCTCCGGGCGCGTGAGGGGCGCTTCAGACGGGCCGAGGCCGGCGGATTTACGTTCTCCCGCCCGACGCGGACGCCGCATGCTCGAACTCCCGGGCGTCACCGGCCTCCGGCGCGAAGTCCGGCGCTTTCCTGTTGCCGGTGAGGACCAGGCGCGGCAGGTCGGCGGCGGCGCGCTCGAGCTCCTCCGCGGTGATGGTCTCGGCGACGTTGAAGATGGTGGCCACGATCGTCCGCACATCCTCGGCCAGATGCTGCTGCTGCAGGGATTCCGAGGCGTGCATGATCTTGTAGGGCAGGATCCTCTCGCGGTACAGGCGCCGGGGATCCGCAACGGTGGCCAGGAGCTGTTCCTCGTTGCGGAACACGAGGGTGGTGCGGCTGGTCATGCCCGGCCGGACCCGGAGGATGCGCTCGAAGCTCTCGGGGTACATCTGGATGAATTCGGGGACTTCCGGCCGGGGTCCGACGAGGGACATCTCCCCGCGCAGCACGTTGAACAGCTGCGGCCATTCGTCGAGCTTGTGCCGGCGCAGGAACCGGCCGACCGGCGTGATGCGGGCGTCGCCGCCGACGGTCAGGGGACCGCCGCGCGATTCGGCGTCGCAGACCATCGAGCGGAACTTGTAGATGTGGAACGGCCGGCCGTTGCGGCCGACCCGGATCTGGCGGTAGAACACGGGACCGGGGCTGGTGAGTTTGACCGCGGTCGCGATCGCCAACATGGCCGGCAGCAGCGGCACGATCCCACAGACAGCCACCGCGATATCGAACGATCTCTTGACCATCGTCCCCTCCGGGCATCCGCATCCATCGGATGAGCCTTGGAAGCACACGCGTCGTGTGCCGCTGCGAGAAGGGCGTCGAGGCGTCGCAATCCATGCTTCCATGCAGACGCCGTCGGGCGACCCCGTCGGGTCACTCCCGGCCCGAACGATAGGATCATGTGCTCAAGCTGTCGAGGATATTGTCGATGCAGCTTTGGTACCAAGCTCTGGACAACCGTCGCTTCGGGTGTATCGTGACGGTGCTGCGGGCATCATGATGGCCGCCGACATTCCGATATCCGGCATTCGAGGACGAACCGATGCGTGATCAATTCCTGCCTTTTTCACCGCCTTTCCTGGGTGAAGAGGAGATTGCCGAAGTCGTCGACAGCCTCCGCTCCGGCTGGATCACCACCGGACCGAAGACCAAGCGATTCGAGCAGGAATTCCGGGACTACGTGGGCGCGCCGGCCGCGCTGGCCCTGAGCTCCTGCACAGCGGCCTTGCACACTGCCCTCGTTCTGGGCGGTATCGGCGCAGATGACGAAGTTATAACAACCCCGGTCACGTTCACCGCCACCGTCGCGGTCATCGAGCACACGGGCGCTCGCCCGATCCTGGTGGACGTCGAGCCCGACACCATGAACATCGACCCCGCCCTGGTTCGCGCCGCGGTGACCCCCCGCACGCGCGCCGTCATCGCCGTGCATTACGGCGGCCATCCCTGCGACTTGGACGCCCTGCGGGCGATCTGCGAGGAGCACCAGCTGCTCCTGATCGAGGACGCGGCCCATGCCATCCCGGCCAAGTACAAGGGCAGGTTCATCGGCGCCGGCGAGAATCCCGTCGCCTTTTCTTTCTATGCCACAAAAAACCTGACCACCGCCGAGGGGGGCATGCTCACGGGGTCGCAGGAGATGGTCAACCGCGGCATCGTGGTCAGCCTCCACGGGATGGACCGCGACGCCTGGAAGCGCAACGACCGGTCGGGGAGCTGGCGCTACGACATCGTGACGCCGGGGTTCAAGTACAACATGACGGACATCCAGGCGGCGATGGGGTTGCAGCAGCTGCGGCGGATCGAGGCGATGCACGCGCGCAGGCGGGAGATCGTCCGGCAATACAATGCGGCGTTTTCCGAGATGGGCGTCTTCGAGTTGCCTGTCGAACGTGAAGACGTGCAACATGCTTGGCATCTCTATCCGTTGCGCCTGCGTCCCGAGATGATCGAGATCTCGCGCGACCGGTTCATCGAGGAACTGCGGGCCAGGAACATCGGCACCAGCGTGCACTTCATTCCCATCCATACCTTCACCTACTATCGGGAACGGTACGGATATAGGCCCGAGGATTTTCCAGTTGCGTTGGATTGCACCGAGCGGGAAATCAGCCTGCCACTGCATCCGGGACTAACAGAGAAGGATGTTGTCGACGTGGTGGGAGCGGTAAATGAGGCGATCGACGTCTATTCGGGGTGATCGCCGGGCGATCCGCCATCTGCACCCAACAATCGCACATACTCGTTCATCAAGCGTTTTCCTCCCGATGTGAACGACCGTTCCAGGGTAAATTCACTACGCAGGTAGAATGCATTGACAGCATCGTTCTGCAGAGAATCAGTTGTCAGGACGATTCGCATGCATCCCCTCCTCCGAGCCTCCGCACAGAAGCCGTCAATGAGCCGCCGTCCGTGTCCCCGGCCGGCAGACCCCGGCAGCACGCCGATCGACGACAACTCGCACGAACCCGGCTCGTCCTGAACGATCGCAGACGCAACCCGTTTCCGATTATACAGAACCCGTGGCAATAGCAGTGGCCGACGTAAGATCGCCATTAACGATGGCCAGAAGATCCGATGTCGCCCGCGAGACAAGTATGCATAGAATCTGGCCGGGTTCACGAATCCGGCAACGAAGCCTTCGACCTCGGATTCCTGCCCGCATACGAGCAGCAGGCCACCGGGATAATTCAGCACCAGCCGATAATATGCCCTCAAGAATCCGGGCCCCATCCGCGTCATGAAGAACTCCGGGAAAGCGGCTTCGTGTACCTTTGCAATAGAGTCGATATCGGTTGAATCCGCGTGTCGCAACCGGAACTCACTCATGACAACCTCTTCGACGACGGTTCCTCGGCCGCGAGTAGCGAGCGATACAAATCCATATAGTCGTCGTGCATGCGATCGCAGGTATAATCGGCAGCGAAGACCGCGCGAGCTTGTGCGGCGATGCGTCGTCGGGCCGTTTCGTCGTTGATCAGTTCAACCGCCGCCGCGGCCAGCGCCTCGGGGTTGCAGGCCGGAATCAGCACGGCACACCCGGAATCACCCACGATCTCCACGTTGCTCTCGATCGCCGTTGTAATGATTGCTTTCCCGGCCGACATTGCCTCCAGTAGGGAAATCGAAAGTCCTTCCCAGAGACTCGGCTGAATGACGAGATCGGCCGCGCCGAGCAATCCTGCAACATCGCGCGAAAAACCTAAGAGCTCGACGACGTCGTTGATGCCGTGGTGTTCGATCGCGCGCCTTAGTTCGGAGTCTCCTGGACCCTCGCCGGCGATGAAAAACCTAACAGGATGAATCGTTCTGTTACGGATCAATGGAACCGCCGCGACCAGGTACTCGAATCCTTTCTGTGGAGCTAGGCGACCGAGACTAAGCACCAACAACTCGTCGTCTCCAACACCTAAGCCTTTGCGAATCGTCCGCCGTATCGAATCCGACACTTCAACCATCGGTTCGATACCATTCGGTATTGCAACGATCTTATCCGCCCTAGAGATATGGAGCCGCAATGCCCACTCGCGATGGTACCTGCTGACGGTAACCACTCTGTCGCACCACCTGGAGGCGACGCTCTCCAATGCTGCGATCAAGAACACGACTGATCGCCGCGACTGCTCATGGAAGGCAAATCCGTGGACGGTATGCACGATCGCGGGTGTCCCCGCCAGCCTGCCGGCGAGGCGACCGATCATTCCTGCCTTTGAGGTGTGGGTGTGCACAAGGTCGTATCGAGCATTGCGGAGGTGGCTTACGAGGCGGACGAGACCGACGAGGTCCCAAACCGGTCGCGTCGCTCTCCGAATGAGGTCGAACCGCACGGCATAACCACCGATGCCGTCGACTTCATCTCCGAGCAAGGGATCAGTCGTCAGCACAAACACCTCGTGGCCCTCCGCCAGAGCCCGCCCGCACAATCCCAGGACGACTTTCGATCCACCGCCATACTTCGAGTCTCCCAGGATATGGCAGATCCTGCTCACGGCCGTGTTCCCCCAGTCAGTGACAGGTAGATGCCGGTAAGCTTTCTGACGGCCGCCTCGATCGAGTAGTCTTCGATGACGATCTGACGCGACCGCTCACCCATGCTGGCCGCCAGACACGGATCGTGAAGCACCACCGCTAGACGATCAACGATAGCGTCCACATCGCCGACCGGCACGATAAACCCGTTCTCACCGCTCCTGACCATTCTCACCAGCGACGCCACCGGTGTCACGACGACGGGCAGGGCCGCGGCCATTCCCTCGAGCACGGATGACGGCATGCCCTCCTTTTCAGACACAAGCGCCATGACATCAGCTGCCGCCAGCAAACGCGGAACATCGTTACGAAAACCCAGAAGCGTCACGCGACCTGCGAACAGCTTCGACATGGCTTCGATTTCTTTCGAATCATCGGCGAACCTGCCTGCGACGACGAGAAGACAACGACCGCCATCGATCTCCAGCCTGCCAATTGCGGCCACTAGGTCCGGAATCCGCTTTTCCCGCAAGTGATTCGCCACACAGATCACGATACGATCGTTGTCACCAACACCGAGTTCTCGGCGTGTCTCACTTCGCTGGCGCAGGAGGTCGTCTCGAGCGGGCACGGCCACGCCGTTCGCGACGACGTCTATCTGATTGGGGGACAGTCCGTCTCGCGCGACGAACAACTCGCGGGTCTCCTCGCTGTTGGATATCCAGAGATCGACCCATCGGGCTGTGAGGCGGTTGAGCGCCACGTGCAGAAAGCCGCGATGGCTTTCCATGCCCCTGATTGCGGAGATGGTCTTGATGCCGCCAATAAATCGAGTCGCCGGCCGTGTGACGATCTCCTGACGAAGCCCGTAAAGGTGAACGAGATCGAAGGCACGCGTCCGGAGCAGAGCGACATACTCCGATACCACCGCCGGATGCCAGAGGTGTCGATTCCGCCGATTCAAGATGTCGATTGCCGCGAATCCCACCTCGCTGGCACGCTTCTCGAAGGCTGGGTTGTTGCCGAGCAGCACGAGCCTAGCTTCTATGACTGCGGGATCACAGCGCGTGAGGAAGTGCAGCGCTTGGACTTCCGCGCCGCCAATGCCATCGACAGCGCCAGGAAATACTAGCGCCACCTTGACGGGTCGCTGCATCACGGCCTCCGCCCCGATGCCCGCAGCTGTTCCCATTCCTGGAATACGAGCAACGACCACAGGGGGAATGCGAAGGATGTCATTCCGGACAGGAACGCAGCCACGATCCGCTGGACAGTATCCTCCCTGAACAGGCCGTGTCGGCGCAAACGCTCTTCCGAAGTCGCATCGAGAAGGCGACCCATTAGCGGCCCGGCCAGCCATTCAGCGATCGGCAGCGAGAACCCCCGCTTGGCGCGCGAGGAGTCGTATTCCGGCAGTCGCCGCGCGAGAAGTTCCTTGAGAGCAGATTTACCGTGTCCTCGCCGGCCTGCGATCAGGCCAGCGGCGGCGGACCAGGTCACGAGATCGACGTCGAGGAACGGACTCCGACTTTCCAGGCCGTGCCGCATGGTCGCCAGGTCCAACTTCACAAGTATGTCAAATGGCAGGTAGTTGATCAGATCGATGATCTGCGGACATACCGCATCCCGGTCGCTCAGATCATCAATCCCGAAGAACTCCGGCTTGGCATGCGCTCCACGGATAATCGTATCGAGCGGGGTTGCGTGCCAGACACGCATCAGTTCTCTGTACATACCAAGTCGGTCTGACTGCTTCAGAATTTCCGAGAGCCGCCGGCCACGGTGGCCGCCAACGACAGGCAGGGCGGCGGCACAAGACATCCGCAATGTGTTGGGTACGGAAAGGGTGCGCGACGCCGAACTCAGCCACCGATAGCGGTCATAGCCTCCGAAGACCTCGTCTGCGCCGTCGCCACCTAACGCCACGGTCACATGGCGGCGGGCCACCTCGGCCAACACGAGGGTTGGGATCCCGCTGGAGTCGGCGAACGGTTGGTCATAACATTCGATGTACCGATCAAGCAAAGCCTCAGCATCCGTCATCGACACGACTTCCACGACGTGCGTCGTGTCCATCATTCCGGCCGTAACCCTCGCTTCGGGACTTTCGTCCCAGTCAAGGCTGTCGAACCCGATCGTGATCGTCGTTGCCCCCGGTCGTCGTTCAGTCAGGTAGGATGCGATGAGCGCCGAATCCACGCCACCGCTCAAAAAGGAGCCGAGCGCCACATCGCTATGCAGTCGTCGATCGATCGCAACGCCGATCCTTTCATCGAGTTCATCGAGATCGACCGACGTACTTGCGACTATGTTTAACTTGGCTGCGGACCAATACTTCGTAATGTGCAAGCCGGTCTCCGGACTCCAGACCGCCATCGACCCCGGCAGAAGCGCTTGCGCATCCTCGTAGATAGTCCTCGGCTCCGGTATGTATCCAAAATGGAGGTAATCAGCCATCACCGAAGCATCGATGTTTCCATCGATCACGGCAGACAGCGCCGTGAGTTCGGATGCGAACGCGAAACCAGCGCCTCTCATCGTCGAGTAATACAGTGGTTTTTTTCCGAAATGATCCCTTGCGAGTGTCAGCTCCCGCTTCTCCTTGTCCCATATCGCGACGGCGAACATGCCTCTGAGATCCGGGATCAGGTCCCGGCCCCGCTTTCGGAATGATTCCAGCAGCACTTCCGTATCCGAAGTTCCTCGCAACGTAATGCCGGAATGTTTGAGTGTCGCGCCTAGTTCGTCGTAGTTGTAGATCTCGCCGTTGAAAACACACACAAAGCGTCCGTCCACGGATATCATCGGCTGGTCACCCGTCGGCCCAAGGTCGATAATCGCTAGGCGGCGATGCCCCAGCGCGAGGCCTCCTTCGCACCAGACGCCCCTGCCGTCCGGCCCACGATGTGCCTGCCGATCAACCATCACCGCCAGTCGATCGGCCGTATGCCGGCCATCACCGTACAGTCCCGCAATGCCGCACATGCCGTTCTTTCGTGTTCGGATCCCGGTATATGTCGCCGGATCAGCGCCCGGCTGCGTTCCGCAGTCCTCGCACGATCTGGTCGTTCACGATCTCGACGCTATAATGCTGTTCCGTCACGCGCCTGGCGGCTTGCCCCATGCTGCGCCGGCTGCTTTCCGAATCAATCAAGGCGACCAGGGAATCTACCCAGTCGGTGGCCTTCGTCGCGCCGAACCCCACCTCGCCCAGCCCCAGGACGTCCGCATTCATCCCGATCGGCGACACAACCACGGGCAGACCGCAGGCCATGTACAAGAGCATCTTGTAGCTACACTTTCCCTTCGACCATTCAGTATCCAGAAGCGGCATGATGCCGATGTCCATGGCTCGGATAGTGTCGGCCTCGTTCAACGGCGTCCAGCGCAAGAACTCGATCCGCTCGGCTGGAAGGTTGTCGAGTCGTGGCTTCGCGTCGGAGACGACGAGCAACCGTGACTGCGGACGCTTGTCCAGAACAATCTTCAGAGGAGCGGCAACCTGCTTGAGCGCCTTGTGATTGGATGATGTCCCGGTCCAGCCGATGACGACTTCATCTGTCCGGTTGGCGTGTGGTTGCGCTACGGGACGGAAGCGGTCGATATCGACCGCGGTTGGAATGATATCGACCGGCAGTCCGGCGGCACAGAACCACTCGGCGAGGTAGCTATTACCGGCAAAAACGCTATCGATGTGACGTACCAGCCTCCTGATACCGCTCCCGCCGCGAGGCAGCCAAATGGCATCATCTACATCGAGAACCACCGGCCTTTTAAGCAGGGGCTCCAGCGTCAGTGTCGTCGCCACCAACTCCCTGCCCAGCCACGTCACCGAACTACGCCAAGAATCCAAAACGCCCGGGATGCGCCCGACGACAGCTGCCGGGAACCAGAAGGGCCTGATGAACCGGGTCGCGGGTGCGTACTTCGAGATCGGGGCGGGCATCCAGGACACCTCGATCCCGCTACGGCGCAGGGACGCGATGTGCTGTTCGACCCTGAACCGCGAACTCGGAACGCGGCGTCCGCTCGTGATGGCCGTGACCCGTAGATCAGGATTCATCAAGCACCTTTTTTGTTTGCCTTAGTATTCCGACGGGAAGGAAGCCGACGACAAGCGTATAGACCACCAACGTGAACATCGTGAAACGGAAATAGAACAGGAAGAACGAGATGACGACCCCGTAGCCGATAATTGCATACAGGAGAGCGTTCCCCCAGAAGGCCGCGCGCCTCGCTTCTAGGTACAGACGTGTGACAATGCCGCCGATTCCTGCTGAAAACACGACCAATCCCACAACGCCCCAGTCCCAATAGACCTCTCCGGCCAGGGTGTAGACGTTGAAGTAATACGGCCCGACTGGCACGATCGGGAGCGCGCGCGGAATCGCCTCCACGATGCCGAAGAAATCCGCAACGATCTTCCAGAACGGCTCGAAAGTTACGAACCCGGGCACCGGGGCCGGGTCGATCTGTCCCTGGATGATCATGTCCATCGCCGGCCAGGCGCCAGTCACGTAGAAATAAGGCCGCTCCAGGAATCCGATCACATCCGGGAAAGACGAACCGGGAAGCTGTGAAACGACAAATACGTCGATCAGTTTGTTGTACACCACGAAATATGCAACGATCACGAGACCGAATCCGGCAAGATGCCAGAGACGAACACCTCTACGGGAGCTGACGGACTGGGCCAACATGCCGGCAGCTACCCCGTACGTAATGAACGATTTGATCCCCGCCAGGAACAATCCGAAGAACGACAGTACGAGAAACAGCACATCGAAACGCCCCGCCCCCAACCGGGCACGCTTCACGATGTACGTTGGGAAGATGATGATGTTGATCACGTTGATATTGCCGATGTACTGCATCTGGAATTCGTATTCGAGCAACCACAGGTTGGCCAGTAGGTGGCCAACGCCGTACTTCATGAGCATGATCGACAGAGGCAGTATCCATCCGAGCGTAGCGACCGCGCACGTCGTGTAGAAGAAAACCGCCAAGCCTCGATCGTCACTGGTAGCCGCCGGCTTCACGTCGACCCGTGAAACCAGCACCGCCGCGCCGACGAAGGTGATCATCGACAGGATGATCAGGGCGTGAACCTGCAGGCTGGCATCAGGGTAGGCCAGGAGCCTCAGGTGGTAGAGACAACCCGCCATGCAGTTGCCGAACACGTAGAATCCAAGGGGAGAAGCCAGCGTACCGTACAAACGCAGAGAAAGACGGGCAGCGACGACGCCGATCAGCAGCAGGACGATGATCCAGACAACATCAACAAAACCCATGACGACCACCGGATTCCGTTCGCGGCCTCAAGACGGACTGCGGGATTCGGCTCCCCGGGGCGGTAGTCGCTTGATGAGGAGGCGCGTCGTTACACCGGCGAGTCCGAAGCAGGCGCCGAGAAGCACATCCAGCACCCTATTCGGCTTGATCGGGCGTGACGGAGGGGTGGCCCGGTCGAGCACCGCGACTGAACTCAAGTTCTTGTGCTGCTCCAGGTTGGACAGCTCCGCCTGGCGCCTGAGTTCGATCCACACCGTTTTGGAGGCTTCGACCTCACGCTCCAGCCGCCGATACTGCTGGAGCAGAGACGGGGAGTCCCTGTATGCCCGGTTGGTTTCGATAAAATTCGTCAACGCGCCTTCGCATTCTGAGAGATCCCGCAACGTTTCGGACAGACGCTCCTCCAGGAACGCGAACTGGCTGCCGGCCTTGGTCGTGGCGATCTCGATATTGAACCGGTCGATCTCATCGACCGCCGCATTCGCAAGAGCGGAGGCCAAGACAGGATCGCCGCGCACCGTGGCGCGCACTTCCATGTAGCCGGTCGCCTTGTCTCGAGACAGCGACAAGACATCCCGGCCAAGTTTGCGGAACAGTTGGCTTTCGGCAACCGCTCGGTCGTTCTTGCCAGTAATGTCGATATCCATGAGTTCGTAGAGTGTGCGCGGTTCTCCACCCTCGGATGTAGGCCACGTGCGCGCCGCAAGCCGGGCCATCACCGTGTTGGAACACAGGATCTTGCCGTACAGCCCCTCGTTCACCGGCTGAGCCAGCATGGGCAGCCCCGACATCTCCATGACCGAACCCAACAGGCCGAGTTGGTTCCCCTCCTGCCGGGGAAGCAGCGTTGCCCTGGCTTGATACGACCTCGGCGCAAGCAGCGAGTAGACGCCGCCAGCTGCCGCACCGAGCACCGTGACGAGCACGACGAGCCTCCACCGCGACAGCAGCAAGCCGATCAGGTCTGCGAATGCCTCAGGGGAGCCCTGTTGTGCCGATTCGCTGTTCATCGCTCTCCGTCCCGGCTCAATTCGCCGTGCGGTCGATCACCAGGTAGATCGTCGCCGCGCTCGCCAGGATGCTGGCGATCTCCTTCATCGTCTCCATCCTCCCCGGCCCCGTTTCCGGCTGCTTCGTCGGCACGACGATCGTCGAGCCCGGCATCACGTCCGGGTCCCCCCAGATCCGCCTGATCTGCTTGGACATCCCGTTGGGGTAGACGACGTGCGTCTTCCACTTGTCGGCCTCGTGGGCGTAGCCGCCCGCGCGGGCGACGTAGTCGCCCAGGCTGTAACCCCGCTCGTAGACGATGCTCGTGGGGAAGCCGACCGCGCCGGCGACCTTCACCGTGTAGGGGCGCGCCGGGATGCGGATGTCGTCGCCCTGCTCGAGGATGGCATCCTGCTCGCTGCCGGGCTTCCGCAGCGCCCGGTCGAGGTCGAGGGCCATGTTGCCGATGCCGTCCTTGCCGCGCACGATGCGCGCGCCCGGCGCGTAGGCCGTGGGCTTCAGGCCGCCGGCCCGCGCGATCACCGAGGACAGCCGCTCGTCGGACCGCTCCAGCGCGTACGTCCCGGGGTAGTACACCTCGCCCTGGAGGGTGACGGTGCGCGGCAGCTCCCACCAGGGCAGCCGGCGCACGGCGACGCGGTCGTGCGGCTCCAGGGCGAACACGCCGCCGGACTGCAGCCAGTCCTCGCCGAGCGCCACGTCGATGATCTCGACGGTGCTCGCGGGCGGCGTCGCGGTGTCGCGGTTCTCGACCGCGGCGCGGCGCAGGCGCGAGACCTCGGCGTGCAGCACGTCGGCCGATTCGCGCAGGCCGCCGGCCAGCAGGATCAGGTCGCCCAGGGTCATGCCCTCGCGGAAATCGAACTCGCCGGGGGCGCGCACCTCGCCCGACATGTTCACCCGGTAGCGGTCCTGCAGGTCCCAGCGCGAGAACACCCGCAGCTTGTCCCGGGGCTGCAGCGGCGGCGGCGCCAGCGCGCCGGACATGGCGTCGGCCAGGGCCACTTCGATCGTGCGGTAGGTGAGGTCGGGGTCGAGCCGCTCGATCAGGGCCCGCTCGGGCAGCGTGTCGGCCCAGAGGCCGCCGGCCTGCCGGACCAGGTCGACGACCGTCATGCCCTCGCGGAACTGGTAGCGGCCGGCGTTCTTCACGTTGCCCTGGGCCTCGACCCAGTTCTCCAGGCGCTCTGGGATGCGGTCCACGCGCACGACGTCGGCGTCGCGCAGCAGGTGGCGCATCTTCAGGCGCAGGTCCAGGTCGGACTGGACCCGGTCGGGCTGCTCGGGGCGGCGCTCGGGGAGCGGCACGACCCGCGCGACGTGCACGACGTCGGCCACGGCCTCGGCCGTGAAGCCGCCCGCGAAGCGGATCAGGTCCTGGACGTCCTCGCCGTCCTTCAGCTCGTAGGTCCGGGGGCGCCGCACTTCCCCCTCGA
>JADHEF010000344.1_pt1 | contig 53214 bp, 71 predicted proteins | sample 8952391 | NCBI WGS metagenome assembly JADHEF01 (sample SAMN16124439, study PRJNA663245) | bioreactor sludge metagenome | isolation source: sludge (nitrite) | place: India:Bengaluru | collected 2019-02-28 | reverse complement strand
GGACTGTTAATCCGCAGGTCCCTGGTTCGAGCCCAGGTGGAAGAGCCAAGATTCTGAAGAAACCCACTCATTGCGAAGTGGGTTTTTTTATACCTGTATTTTTTAAATTGAGAGCATATTGACTTGTATGCGCGATCAACCGCTCATTTCTTATGATCCAGATCACTTATCAAAATTCAGGCTGATCGCGATTTTGCTGTTAGGATCGGTTTACATAAACATAACAGTTTGAACTACAAACCTTTTCGACTATTTTTAAAACACTTGATTCAATTTCTGCAGCTTTTTTCTAAAAGTGCCTTGACCCCTTTTTAAATCTCTCTATAATCGCTGTCAGATTCTCCAATAGCTCAGTCGGTAGAGCGACGGACTGTTAATCCGCAGGTCCCTGGTTCGAGCCCAGGTTGGAGAGCCAATCTATTCTCCCATAGCTCAGTCGGTAGAGCGACGGACTGTTAATCCGCAGGTCCCTGGTTCGAGCCCAGGTGGGAGAGCCAAGATTCTGAAGAAACCCACTCATTGCGAAGTGGGTTTTTTTATTTTCCCCTTTTGTGATCTGTGTTTAATTTGAGTCAGTTTATATTTTTTGTGATTGGCTGCCTGGCAACTTTTGCATTAGTTTGCCTGCTCTTGCCGCATCTCTTCACCCGTCAAAAGAAATTCTATCCAAAGCGCGTCATTACTGCTTTTGAAAGCAGGATGTTTACACGTCTTAAAGATGCCTTTCCCCATCATCACATTCTTGCACAAGTCGCATTTAGCGCTTTGATCACGCACGATCAGATGAAAATGCGTAATCAATTTAATCGTAAAGTTACAGACTTCGTAGTACTTGATCGTGAATATAATGTAGTGGCGATTGTCGAACTGGATGATCCGAGCCATATTGGCAAAGAGCAGGAAGATGCTGAACGTGATGCGATGCTGATTGCAGCAGGCTATACCGTGATTCGATACACCCAGATTCCAACTATCAGACAACTGCAAAGGGATTTAAGATAAGTTAAGCGGCAATTGCAGTACTTTCCGGTGCAGCTTGAATTGGATTGATCAAAACCTCCTGCTCCGCTTTTAATTTCTCGGCAGCTTTTAGTGCTTCAAAATTAGCCAATCCTCGTCCAATTTAGCGTCTCATCACAAGCATTCTCAGTTAAACCTGCCTTTCTGCAGGATTAGGGTGATAAAGTTTAAGTTATCGCTCTATACCTTTTGAAAACAAAATATAAGTCAGATGACCTGATTGGCCTGTTTCATTTCTAGCTATCATCACCTTGCTTATTTTTGGCGTTGTTTTTTTATTCAGTGATCGTTTATTTATGCAAAATTCTATTCGTATTGGTATCGCGGGTTACGGTAATCTTGGCCGCGGTGTTGAAACTGCCATCCAGAAAAATCCTGATATGCAGCTTGTCGGTATTTTTACTCGCCGCTCACCAAGCAGCGTCTCTCCTTGCTTTGCAGAAGCTCAAGTGTATAGCATGGATGCACTCTTAAATGATTTTAGCGATAAAATTGATGTGCTGATTCTTTGTGGCGGCTCTAAAGATGACTTGCCACAACAAGCGCCTATCTTTGCAAGTAAATTCAATACTGTAGATAGTTTTGATACGCATGCACGTATTCCGGAATACTATGCTGCAGTCGATGCACCTGCCCTTGCCAACAAAAAAACAGCCATGATTTCTATTGGCTGGGATCCTGGCATGTTCTCGATTAACCGTTTATTTGGTGAAGCGTTATTACCAGATGGCGAAACTTATACTTTTTGGGGTAAAGGTTTAAGCCAGGGACATTCAGATGCGATCCGCCGTGTACCTGGGGTGAAAGCTGGTGTTCAATATACCATTCCATCTACTGATGCGATTGAACAAGTCCGCAGTGGCGCACGACCTGAGTTAAGCACCAAAGATAAACATCATCGTGACTGTTATGTGGTCTTGGAACAAGGAGCTGATGCAGCAACAGTTGAACAAACCATCGTCAGCATGCCTGATTATTTTGCAGATTATAATACGACTGTGAATTTTATCAGTGAGGAAACTTTACTGAAAGATCACCAAGATATGCCACATGGCGGTTTTGTCATTCGTAGTGGTAATACCAGTGATGCACAAAAACAGGTGATTGAGTTTTCTTTAAAGCTGAATAGCAATCCAGAGTTTACTGCAAGTGTTCTAGTGGCTTATGCCCGTGCCTGCTACCGTCTGAATCAAACTCAGCAATATGGTGCCAAAACAGCCCTAGATGTAGCACCTGCCCTACTTTCAATTAAATCTTCAGAACAATTGCGCAAAGAATTGCTTTAAGATGATTTAAATATAGCCACCGATCGGATGATGGGTGGCTATATTTTTCCATTCTAGAATACGGCTTGCCTAATTACTAAGTATCGAATATCTACAGTCAAATCATCGTTTGCAGAAACCCATGCAACTATCTACTACACAGACATTTGCAGTATTAGACAAGTGCGAAGGGATTCTAGATAGATTAAGGTGCTGTTGCACCACTTTCAGACGCAGCTTGAGTTGAATCTGCCTTAACATCCTGCTCTGCTTTGAGCTTTTCCGCAGCTTCTCGTGCTTCAATACGCGCAATCATATCTGCCTGCTGCTGCTTGTATTTTTCCTGATTTTTAGCATCACTATTCACTGCAAGAAATGCCATACTAATTAAAAATACCGGAATACAAAGTGCAAGCGTACCGAAGATCAATAGCTTTTTGACACTGCGGGGCTGTGGCTGCTCGGACATAACAAACCTGCTTTAATTTCGTCATTTAATTACACTGCCCAATATAACAAAATAAAGTCATAGCTCAAGCCTTATAGATTAGGCAATAACAAAAGCATCCTTATAGGACGCTTTTTTCTCAGTCGATAGACAGTCACTACCTCAAAGCCAGTAGTATTCCTGCAAAAATAATCAGTCCAATCCAGCGGTTATGCCTAAACGCCCAGAAACACAAATGTGGATTTTTATCTCGAGTTTTAAACCATTGGTAAATAAAATCGAGAGCGACAACAATTAATGCAGCCAAACCAAATGGAATCAGTAAATTTTCTAGCCAAAGTGCTACAGCAATCAAAAGAATACTAATGGCCTGCAAAGCGCTAATGATCTGAATATCATATCGACCAAATAAGATCGCGGTTGATTTCACCCCAATCTTTAAATCGTATTCACGATCTGCAATTGCATATTGGGTATCATAGGCTACGGTCCAGGCCAGATTACCAAAATATAGAAGCCAGCAGGTTAAATCCGGCGTTTGTCCAACTGCGGTATAAGCCATCGGAATCGACCAGGAAAATGCTGCACCCAAAAAGACTTGAGGTAAATGGGTATAGCGCTTCATAAAAGGATAAATAAACGCTAAAAATAAAGCCCCAAATGACCAGTAAAAAGTTTCGATTGGCAGAAAAAATAGTAGGCAGGCACTGGCAGACACCAAAACCAGAAATACCATCACAGCTTCTTTGGCACTGATAATCCCAGTCGCTAGCGGACGGTTTTTAGTACGCTCCACATGTGCATCGACTTTACGGTCAGCAAAATCATTAATGGCACAGCCTGCCGCCCGCATAAAAATCACACCCAAAATCATGGGAATTAAAATTTCAATACGTGGCATTCCCTGAGCTGCAATCCACAGCGCCCACATGGTAGGCCAAAAAACCAGTTCAGTCCCAATCGGTTTATCAAAACGACAAAGATAATAATAGGCGCTAAGACGCTCACGCCAGGTGATTGCTTGTGCGGTTGCCATAAAAATCAAGCCCGTGAATTTTGTATAAAGTGTTCAAATGCCGGTAAAAATGTTTCTTGTACGATAAATTTACAGCCGTGCCAAGTATAGCAGCTCTGACGGGTCCAGCCCTCATCTAAAAGGACCACCCGACGCTGGCAGAGTGGATTGGTGCGCTGAAACAGAAACCAGCCAATCGGTTTGGTGCCAATATGCTGAAAAATTCGGGCTTTTTTTTGCAGGCTTAAAATCGGAAAGATGCTTTTGGCTTTCACCCAAGGAGACTGTTCCGAGCCGTAGAGATAACTTTCACGCACCCAGGAAGTATGCTGATGTGACATCTGCATCCATTTGGCATTGGCAAAGCCTAAACGCTGAAAATGCTCTTGAATTGGCTCGACATGGAATTGTCCTTGCGCCAAATCGGTCAGTTGTTGCGTGAGTGAACCCGATGCATACAGCCACGGTTTTAACTCAACAGGCAGAGTTGACAGCAACACACGCTGATTTTGATTTCTAGAACGACTATTCATTGTTAACAGTTATCTGTTTTTGCAATGATTTCATATTTGCCTTGTGGGGTTTTAATTAAAATAAAACCTTCAGCACTCAAATAAAATGATTCTGGATAAGCATAATCCAGCGCTATTTCAGGATTTTTCAGCGCCACAAATTGAGCCTGCTTATAACCCTCGGGAGTCCGCCCCACTTCAAGATAAGTCACTTCAGAGAAGTTCAACTTAAAACCTTTGTTATGATCTTTTGGATCAATCCATGGATAAAAGCTGGTGTGCTTTTTACGTTGTGCCATTTAAGCCCATCAATCATTTAAAATTATAAATAGATGATACAAAAAAACCCGCGACATGCGCGGGTTTTCTTCGCTTTAATTCGTGATGAATTACAAGCTGTAGTACATATCAAATTCAACTGGGTGAGTAGTCGTGTTTAGACGACGAACTTCTTCAGTTTTAAGCTCGATGTAGGCATCAAGCATTTCTTTCGTGAACACGCCACCTTTTAACAGGTAATCATGATCCGCTTGAAGTGCTTCAAGCGCCATATCCAGGCTATGCGCCACTGTAGGGATTTTCGCTTCTTCTTCAGGAGGAAGATCGTACAAGTTCTTGTCAGCAGCTTCACCCGGGTGGATCTTGTTTTGAATACCGTCAAGACCAGCCATCAACAATGCCGCGAAACCTAGGTACGGGTTCATCATTGGATCTGGAAAACGCGCTTCAATACGCTTGCCTTTCGGGCTAGACACGTAAGGAATACGGATAGATGCAGAACGGTTACGCGCTGAGTAAGCAAGCATAATCGGTGCTTCGAAATGTGGAACCAAACGCTTATACGAGTTTGTAGAAGGGTTAGTGATCGCATTCAAAGAACGGGCATGTTTAATTACACCACCGATGAAGTACAACGCCATTTCTGAAAGGCCTGCATATTCATCACCAGCAAACAGGTTTTTGCCGTCTTTAGAGATCGACATATGCACGTGCATACCAGAACCGTTATCGCCAACCATTGGTTTAGGCATAAAGGTTGCTGTTTTTGCATATTGATGCGCAACGTTCCAAACCGCATATTTGAACTGTTGAACTTCGTCTGCTTTACGCACCATAGTGTTGAAGCTCACACCAATTTCTAACTGGCAAGAAGCAACTTCGTGGTGATGTACTTCTACACGACCTGGACCCATGATGTCTTCGATACGCGCACACATGTCTGCACGCATGTCATGTGAAGAATCTACAGGAGGAACTGGGAAGTAACCGCCTTTTACGCGTGGACGGTGACCAGAGTTACCGCCTTCGTAGTCTTTGTTAGTTGACCAAGCAGCTTCTTCAGCGATCAATGTATGGCGCGCGCCAGACATGTCGATTTCCCATTTTACTTCGTCAAATACGAAGAATTCTGGTTCTGGACCAAAGAATGCAGTATCACCGATACCAGTAGATTTCAAATATTCTTCTGCACGGCGCGCAATCGAACGTGGGTCACGATCATAACCTTGACCAGTTGATGGCTCGATGACGTCACAAGTTACAACAACTGTTGGCTCTGCAAAGAACGGGTCGATAAAACCTGTTGCCGCATCCGGACGTAAAATCATGTCCGATGCTTCGATGCCTTTCCAACCTGCAATTGAAGAACCGTCAAACATTTTGCCGTCTTCAAATGTATCTTCATCAATACTGTCTGCTGGGTAAGTGACGTGTTGCTCTTTACCCTTGGTATCAGTAAAGCGAAAATCGACCCATTTTGCGCCACTTTCTTGTATGAGTTGAAGGACCTTGTTCGCCATGCTCATTTTGCTCCGATGTTTTTGTTGCACCCGTGAAGTGCGTGTTAGCAGTTGATAGTTATTAAGCAATTACCGTACCAACTTTTAAAAGTATAGATAAAATCTTGAAATCTTTATAAGAAATCATGAAGTGACAAAAATACTTTGCGGCTATTATACTAGCTGCAAAACTAAATGCACTATATTCAAGCATTCTTCATTTATTTTATTTCAGCTTTATTTTTTAGCGCACCTAAATAGTGCATGTGTCTGTAAAAATGTATGAGAAACATAGCTTTTTATAGCAAATATGCTGCTTTTTCTTACTTTTGTTAAGTTTTTACTTGTTTTTGGCTAAAAATTGAGCATTTTTTAGTAGATATCAGTAAAGAAAGTTTTGTGATTCATTTAGGGATGTATGCCTATTATGAGGCATTTTCTTTAAATCTACTTTCAATAGAAAAGTTTATACAAAGCTTAATTATTCAAGTGATGTTTTTTTCATCAAACTTTTAACCTCTCTTTGATCTTATTTTTCATTTTTAAGTTTTACTCTAAAAAATACTCATTTAAAACTTTCTCTGAGTAAGCCTATTACTTTAAATCACGATTAAAATTTTATTTAATTTTCTATAGGTTTCTAAAGCCAATAAATTGAACGAAATTGTTGCGCCGAATGCAGCTATTTTTTGCTATGATGAAGCGTGCTTTATTTTCACACAATGAAATCAATGATTTAGTTGTGTCAGGCAAGTGCTTGCAACACGTATAAATAAAGTACGATCTGGACAACATTAGCACAGTTAAGTGCATTAATTTCAATAGGTTAAGCTCATGCTTTTAATGATCGAGAATTATCATAATAATTAAATACTGTAAAATGCCATTAAATCAAAATCCTTATGTCTTTATTTTCAAGCCTTTCCAGTTAAATACCATAAAATAGAATTAAATTGTATTAATCGCTTTTGTGAGTAATATAGTGAGTAACAATATTTAATCTCTTGCGTTACTCACATGCTTAACGATACCAAGCTAAAAAAACTAAAACCAATGGAAAAAGCATACCGTATTGCTGATCAAGGCGGACTGTGTATTGAGGTTCGTTCGACCGGTACAAAGCTTTGGCGTGTACGCTATCGTTATGCAGGAAAAGCCTCAATGATTAGTCTTGGTGAATACCCTATCGTAAGCTTAGCAGAGGCACGTCAAAAGCAAGATGAAATCAAATCACTACTTGCTAGAAATATTGATCCAGCTGTGCATCGCCAACAAGAAAAGGCTGCCCTGCTTTGTGATGAAAATAGTTTTGAGGCAATCGCAAAGGAATATGCTGCGGATCGACTAAAGGATAAATCACAAACTTATATTGATGCTTTTCACCGGGCAATGGAAAAGGATATCTACAAAGTCATCGGACATAAGAATATTAAAGATGTGACTTCTGCTGATGTTTTGAAGATCATGCAAAATACAGTCAAGCGCGTTAAAAGTCAGGATAACCGTGGCACTGGTGAAGTAACAGCAATTGAAAACAGAAAGAAGATTGGCTCTGTGATGAGATATGCCATTGCGACATTAAGAGCTGAGAATGATCCGACCTATGCGGTACGCGAAGTCATTGCACGACCAGACGTAGAGCATGCAAGACCGCTAAGCTTGGCTGAAAGAAAGCTGTTTAGAGCGCGAATCGATAGTTATGGTGGTGCTGAGTCAACAGTCAATTCTATTTTATTCTTGTTCTATACCATGCTTCGCACAATTGAGGTGCGTCGACTGCAATGGTCATTTATTGATTTTGACGAAAGGACTATTACTTTTGAAAAGCAGACGCGAGAGCAGTTGAAAAAAGGCTTGCGACTGACCAAGAAAAATAGAACACATGTGGTTCCAATGTCAGAGCAGGTTTATCAGCTTTTACTTAAGCAAAAGAAGCTGACTGGCCGTAAGAAGTATGTTTTTGAAGGTGTCTATAATGGCGGGATGATGCCAGCTACTACCATAAATAGAGCCTTGCAGTACATTATGCAGAATGTCACAGCACATGATTTTCGCGCTACAGCATCCACCCTGCTTAATGAGCTTGGCTATGATGAAAAGTGGATCGAAACCCAACTGGCCCATGCTGATGAGAATAAAACGCGTGCGTCATACAACCATGCTAAATATTTAGCAGATCGTAAAAAAATGATGCAGGACTGGGCTGATATTGTAGATGGGTGGAAAGAACAATAATGAGAAAAATTAATCCTGTAGCGTTAAGCATTATTGGCGGTCTTTTTATTTTTTTGGTGACATATATTTTATTTTGGGTCTTGTTTTTGTGTCTTGATTTTCCAAATTCTTCACAGGCAGCCATAAATATTTTAGGAAATTATTTTGGGGGTATTGCGTCACTTTGGGCGGCGGTTATTGCAGCGTATCTTTTTAATGATTGGAGGGTTGAGAAGAATTATGATCTGGAAAATCAATACTTATCAAATATTGTAATCGGTTTGCGTGATATTCATGCGGAATTATTGGAAATGCAAGATAGTTCAAAACAAATTAAAGAAGTACCTAGCAAAATTATTTCTTATGGTTCCTATCTAAATAGATCTCGATTTGAGATAAAACCCGCTTTGAATAAGCTGGATGCTGATGTGCTTATTTATTCTAGACTTTTGAATGATAAGGACCTTTTAGACTTACTGGAAAATCTTAAAGGTTACTGCTATTCCTTTGAAAATCAGTATAATCAACTAATTCATAAATATTACCGTGATTATTTAAACAAGTTAAATGATTATTTCTCCTCAACACAAATAGTGAATATAGACTATAAAGATAAAACATCTTATGAAAGAGTCTATCTTGAAGATGAGCGAAGATTCCTCTCTAGTGAAATTAAAGAAATTAAAAAATTCTTTTATTTACACAAGTCATGCAATGCCAATGGAAAAAAAATTTCAATAGATTTTCTTGAACTTGCAGATTGCTCTGTGGGGGCTATCAATAATTTTCAAGATGCATGTATTAAAAAATTAAGACCTAAAAATGAAACTTAGCTCTCACCTAAAAAGCCTTCACACATACCCCCACATTCACATTCATCGTAATCGAATGAGCTGTGCAGCTCTGGCTAAGAGTCTTTACCAAGTCAATTAGTACTGTAACCATTCATCCGAAATATCATAATTTTGCGTCACTCTATGACGCATCTTTGAATTTAAAAGATTTATTTTATTTGTTTGATTTTTATCGAGTCTTTACAATCTTGATTATTGTTACAAAAATCAAGGAGTCGTAAAGTTATGAACAGTACTCATGGGGGTTTTCGAGCCGGGGCAGGTCGAAAAAAGTCTGAAGAGACTAAAGTTATTCGAGTGCCTGAATCTAAAATTCTTGATATTAAAGAATACCTAGAATCTCTTAAAAAAGAAAATGAAATTAGTGATATCCGTCAGTTTGATCCTGTCACAAAAATAGAAATACCCTTGGCAACCGAACGCGTTCAAGCTGGATTCCCCTCGCCCGCTCAAGATTATATTGATAAAAAAATCGATCTGAATGAGTACCTCATTAATAATGCGAATGCTACTTTTATTGTTCGTGCGGATTCTCTTTCTATGCTAAATGCAGGAATTGATATTAATGACGCCTTGGTTGTAGATCGCAGTATTCAGGCTAGGCATAGAGATATTGTGATTGCCAGTATCGATAATGAATTGACAGTGAAACGGCTAATTATTGATGCGAAAGGTTGCTGGTTGAAAGCTGAGAATGAGGGTTATCCAGATATTCATCCCCAAGAAGGTCAGCAATTTGAAATCTGGGGTGTAGTCACAAATGTAATCAAGAAATTCAGATGAGCTATAACAATGAAATATACGCGCTCATTGATGTAAATAATTGCTATGTAAGCTGTGAGCGCCTATTTAATCCTAAACTTAAAGATGTGCCGGTCATTGTTCTTTCAAATAACGACGGCTGTGCAGTTGCGCGTTCCCAAGAAGCAAAAGATCTTGGTATTAAGATGGGTGTTCCCCTATTCCAGATTAGGGATATTGTCGAAAAACATAATGTACAGGTACTTTCGAGTAACTATGCTTTGTATGCTGAAATGTCTCAACGTTTCCATTCGATTCTGGCTGATTACGTGGCGCCAGGTGAGCAGGAAGTTTATTCGATTGATGAGTGCTTTTTAAGGCTTACTGCCTATTCTGAAAATTATGACCTGGTTGAATATGCGCAAAATATGCGACAGCGGATCTTGCAGTGGATCGGATTACCGGTTTGTGTCGGTATTGGTCGATCAAAGACCGAAGCAAAGCTTGCCAATCATATGGCTAAAAAAGCAAAACGCTTCAATGGTGTTTGTGATCTGGTTTCTATGGATCCTAAACATCGTGATTATTTTTCTAGTCTGATTGATGTCTCCGAAGTTTGGGGAGTGGGTCGTCAGCATAGTAAAAAACTAAAAAGCTTAGGTGTTAATACTGTTCTTGATTTAGCTAGGTCTAATTCACATCAAATGGGAAAACTATTTTCTGTGGTGATGCAGAGAACTGTAATGGAGCTACAAGGCATTTCATGTATTGAGGTTGAGTCCGCACCGGCAACCAAAAAGCAGATTATTTCATCACGCTCATTTGGCGCTCGGGTAATAGATATCCAATCATTATCTGAGGCAATGAGTGATTACCTACAGAATGCTGTTAAGCGGTTAAGAGGAGATGAATCTCTTTGTGGTTGTGTGATTGCTTTTGCCCAGTCCAATCCTTTTGACAAGAGCAGGCCTTTCTATAACAAGTCGATCAATATCGGATTTGCTGAGCCGACTGACTGTGCTGCTGTTATGAACCGGGCTGTAATGAAGCGAATGAATGAGCTGTTTCAAGAAGGAATCGAGTTTAAGAAATGTGGTGTGATATTGACCGCAATCGAGCCAAAATCGACATACATATATGACCTTCTATCTGATAGTACTCAAATAGAGAAAAATGAGAAACTTCAATCTGCCCTTGAGCAGGTTAAGGTGAGATTTGGAGATAAGAAAATAGCAATTGGCCCATGCAAAATGCATGGTCGCGCATGGGCAATGGCCAGACAAAACCTGACTCAGAACTATTTTAGTTGGGAAGGGATTCTGAGGATTAATTAATAACCAGTCACTTATTTTAATGATAAACAATGCCCTCACTTGAGGGCATTTATCTATTTTATTGGAAAACTAACTTCTTAATTCTGTTGCTCGTACTCGATCAATACTTTGGCCACAGCCTTGGCAGCCAACCAGTAACGCGCATTGAATCGGGCAAGCTCATCTTCATTTGAAATAAAACCAAGCTCTACAATCAAGCCACCAGCATTCACATATGCTAGACGACCACGGGCAGATCTAGACTGATCAATCCAGCCATTGTCACCACGCAATCGACTGCCAAGTGCATCGGCCACAGCTTTGGATAGGTCTTGAGCCAACTTCTTATCTTTGGGTAGTGCAATCGTTTCAATGCCATTCGCCTGTTTTGATGCTGCAGCATTCATATGGAATTCAACTGCTACGGATGAACCTTTAATCAACTTTACTGCGGCTGATAGCGGATCGTTCTTGGTGCTAGTACCATCGGTTTTGACTTGCAGCCCTGCTTCACGCAAATAATGAGTCACTGCATTGCGGAAATTGACGACCAGATCTGCTTCTTTCACTTTGCCATTTACGGCACCGGGATCTGTGTTGCTATGGCCGGCTGTAATAGTGGCGAGGCCTAAAGTCTGGTTGAGATTCGGCTGAGCCTTTTTACGGCCAATCAATACAGCTAGGAACATCAAACCTAAAGATGCAATGGTTTGATATGGTTCCGGCAATACATTGGCGTTATATACTTCCTGCAGAACCAAATGTAAGCAGGATAAAAAAAGCGCCATATAGGCGCCATATTTTACTGAGTCAAACTTCCATACACTTTCATTGATTAATTTCATTTTATCTCTCTTCACGGTTTGTTTTCTGTTGGTCAATTTGGTTACGCATTGCTGCCAGGTCTGTATCCATACGGATCTGCTTTGATTCAATGATGGCCAGTTTTTGATTTAGTCCTGCATTCTCTTTTGCCAAAGCTGTATTGCCCTGAACGATCCATGAACCAAATGCAATGAGTAGCCCAATAGCAGTTCCACCCAATGCTTTAGCAAAGGTGAGCCCACCTTTTGCCTGATTCATATCTGCTTGCAGCAAATCAATATCACGTCGGTTCGCCACAGCCTGTGACTGGTAATATTCATTTCGTTCAGTTAAACGAATAACGTTGTTATTTAATTCACCCATCTCCAAGCGCAGCTGATCTAGTTTTTTCTCAACTCGCACTCCATACGTTTCACTGTCAGGCATACGCCTCCCCTTATTTTTGGCAATAAAAAAGCACCTAAAAAGGTGCAGTTATTTGGGTAAGTTTAAACTTCTATTTCTGAATGCTGACCAGTGGGTGCTGGCCTTAAAATTACCTGGTTTGAGATAAATACTCTGGTACCTAAATTGTAGGTTGTGCCTGATGTGCACAGCACCGGACCCGATCCTCCATCAATCTGAACCCGATACTCTGGATGCTTTACTGAAGTAATGGTACCGATGTACTCAACATAGGTCGGATTAAGCAGCTTGCGCAGTTCAAATAAAGGATTCGTCACGACTGATACGCTCCACTGTAATGGTTTCATTAACCTTGTTATGTGAGAAACTGCCACTCACCCCATCAATCACACCCCACCACTGGCCGTTAAAAGCAATGGATTTACCTGGTAGCATCTCGCCAATTTCCTGACTGACCGGGATATCAGCGAAGGTATGTAGCTCCTGAATATTGGCTTTCACCAACTCATTTTTGCCGTAACTGGCACCAGACACCAAGTTAAACAATGGACCTGTGACTGTCTCTAAAGGCACATCACCTGAAGTACCACGTTGCTGTACTTTCAGACTTTCACCAGATCGGCTATTCACTACAGTGATGGCATTGTAGTCAGCGATATATTCATCATTCTGTTTGATGCTTTGCTGCATCACCAAACTTTCAGACAGTAAAACATCGTAGTCATCCACGGTCATCGTATCCCAATAACCTTTCTGATACCGGGGTAAGATAGTCAGTGTATTACCTGCTTTCTGGCTATAGATAAAGCCACCACCTGCATCAACCACCTGCTTGATTGCATCGATGGGTGCAAGTTCCGCATAACTCAGGCTTTCAGTAGGCACGATCCAGCCCAGTTCATCAATCAGCTTCCAATCCAAACTGGTACCGCTATTCGCTCGATCCAGTTCCGCTTGAACCAGCTGCACAGAAGTGCGTTCGTTATCCTGGATAAATGAACGACTCGGTCCGTATTTACCTGAGTTCAATGCGGTAACACTTCGACCAGGATAGGTATATAAAACACTGGCAAAACGTCGGGTTTCCTCTGGATCTTCAAGTAAAATATGATGCTCGAATCCATTGATGACCAGTTTTAAAACGACCGGCTGGCCATCGATTGGCTGCAGCTTATCTTTCTCGGTATGAGCCACGGTAATTGAGTAGGTCCAGCACCATTGAGACCGGCTAGTACTGTAAGTACCATCCATGACTTTAATCTTCTCGCCGGAATCTAAGCGCTCAGCTGTTAATACATTCACGATATACCACCAGTTCCTTTTTGGCAGTGCTGGAATACAGTCATCTGCACCAAAATTTAAAACAACATTATGTGAATCAATGTCATGACAAAGACAGATAAAGTTTAGATCTGTGCTGCCTTCATATTTGGGTAATTCGGGCTTTGACCAAGATAACGCCGGATGCTTTCGGTAATGAATCGCTTTAGCTTGATCCCAAGGCAAATCTGACTTGGTAATAATCTCAAGGCTTTTATCCCACTCAAATGAAAAACGATGCTCGAAGACTTGAGCCACTTCATGTGAATAAGTAAACGTCTTACGTCGACGGATCATTTCCTGCCAGACTGTTTCACGGTTGTGGCGCAGCTTAATTGTTTCTTCATGCCGATAGCGCTGATGAATAAAGCGCTTCTCACCTTCCTCCCAAACAATATAAGCATCAGAACTTAAACCGGTTGCTAGCTCATGGATGGATCTAATCGCCCGGGTTAATGATATTGCCTGCTCATACTGAATATTTGTCTGATTGGAAATCACCAGGTCCTGATCATAAAAAAAAGCCTCATTCGAGGCTCTTAATACTGGTTTAGCCCATGGTATTTCTGTGGTGCTTAGGGCTGCAATCGCTTTCTGGTAGCACATATCAAAACCATAAGACACCCCGACAAGATGATTGATATCAAATAACGCTCTAACTTCAAATTGAAGCTCAGTATCTAAAACCGTATCAATGGTGCACAGGTTTTCACCAAATACTGCTTCTATTTCAAAACTAAAGCTGGTGTCTAAAACCGTATCGATCTGACCTCTAACATCAGTATTTTCACCAAATACAGCAACCACTTCAAAGCTGAATTCAGTGTCGAGCACCGTGTCTATAACTGCAGTATTGGCACCACTGTCGGCATAAACTGCGGTGACTTCAAATGAGAATTCAGCATCGAGTACTGTATCGATTACAGCTGTAACATCATCACCAAAATTGAGATTGGTTGAACCATCGGCCAGATGCTCAAAATTCAGAATGATGTTATGACTGTCAGTATTATCAGGCTTAAAGTTTAAGTTTAGGTTGTGAGCATCAACGGTGCCGAGCTTATTTTTAAAATCCACATGAGCACCCTTTTTAATTTAAGGTCTGAGTTTTATTGAGGTAACAGACAGCGTGCCACCGAGTGCTAAATTGGTGTTGGCCAGGGAAATATCTGTGCCCACCGTCAGATCGGCAGCGACTTCACCAGCACCGTTATAAATACGCGCCCAGGTTGCAGTGCCTGACTTAATCACGGTTGCAGTATCGGTTGGATGAAACTCCACATAAGTAGCAGTGGTTTCTTTAATACATGATTCAGGAAATGTAATTGTCGCTAAAGCATTGTTTGAATCTGCTGCAATAGCAGGGCTTGCAGGCTGCGTACCCTCATAAAAAATAACGGTAGCACTTTGGCTACCTTTATCCATAAACTCTGAAAATGCTTGAATCATGACAAGCCGAGCTTTGACTGATGTTTTACTCATTTTGCCACCACCTTATCTGAGATCACTGCGTTGTATTGGTTATTCGGGTCAAAAGCTACAACAAAGCACTCAAGCCCTTTCGCAATATTTCTTAATACATAAGTGCCATTAGACTTAGATCTTGTTTCCCAGATCAATTGTTTGTTATCACGACGAAATACACACAACTGTGCAGACGGAAATACTTCACCAACCTTTCTGGTAGTACCTTTAATTAACCCAAAACCATGATTTGGGTGAGTTGAGATTTGAATAAATTTGGGTAATCGCATTTGCGTATATTTCAAATTATTCAGCTTTTGCGAATCCGCGATATAACCGCCCCAAAACACCCGGAAGATCTTAACTAACAATTTTAATCTCCTCGACCGGTGCCACGAAGTGCGCTGCCGATTCTTGTGTTGATCCAAAGCCAAGATTATGAATTAAACAAATATTCTCAACATCAATATCGTATGTCGAAAGCGGTGCTTGATTGTATAGTGGTGACAAAAGGTTGTTAATTCCAACATTGAGTCGGTATATACCGAGCACACAACCTAAAAATTGACCAGTTGATTGCTCGTGTATATGAATTGGGTGTGCCGTTGTTGTATTAAAACTTTCTATGTGGCTTGGCAAATATGTATCAATCGCATTTGGAGCCAAGGCCCCCATATTACTTAGTCCGCTTTCATTCAAAAATTTACACACAATATTACCAATACACGGCCGAAATGTTGCCAAAGGTTGATGGTTCCAACCGAAATCCCCCCCAGTGCTTGATGATGTGTAGGCAAATAAAATAGGTAGCTTCAATTGGCTGTAATCATAGCAATGAGTGGGTAGAAACCCGTTGATCAATGCAGAAGATGCTGAACCGTTGGCCGCAAGATGAATCATATTGATCAGATGGTATTTGCTACCAACTAGAGATGCTTTGCCGAAAGTGTTAAAACCTTCATTATACGTCCAATTGTTATAACCTGAACCAGAGTACAGGGAATATTCCCACTTTAAAAAATTACCATTCACATCTGTGACATTTTTAGTCGCTGTATGTGCATATAAATCTGTGATATCGCCATTTGCCGCATTGTAACTTTTACCAATGCAGGCTGCGACGGCATTTCGATGAAAAGTATTAGTCTGAAAACACAGGCGAAGGAATAAGTCCGACTCATCTAATGCTCTAAACTTATACACATGAATATTGCTAACCTCATACTCAAGCGACCATCCAAGCGGTGCAATTCTTGTTTTAAAATTACCCGCAACCGAGCTTAGCGCACTATCTAAAGTAAAGGTGACGGTGTTTGTGGTGACCGAGTCAATCCAAAATTCACCACCATTAATTGATGACAAAGCACCTGAGTCGACTTTTAAAACACGATCAGCCACATAACCATGTGATCCACCATAAGTGAATATCACCTGATTACCTGCTACCGCCACACTTGAAACAGTCTGCTCGTTATAGCCGAGTGACAGCATCTTTTTAAAGCGGTCTGGAAACAGATTTTTTGATCCTGCACAAAAGTCCAGTCCAACATCAGAAAAATCAAATAATTTAGTTTGCGTCTGCTTCATTACCATTTTTATTCACTCATAAAAAAAGACCGCATAAAGCAGTCATATTCGATTTAAATTTTAAACAGCGCGGTCAATGTCGCCGCGTAGCATGATCTGGAACTGGTCTGACAATATTGCTGGCTCTGACTGTTTGACGGTGCGAATTACCCAGACTGGGAAATTGGCAGCAATCGTGTTGAATCGCAAGACGTTACCATTGGCCCATCCTGTACCCCAGCCTTCTTTCTTAATAACAAAGTAAGGTGCACCAGTCACTGGATTGAGCGGTGCATAGTCAACACTAATAGAACCTGAAAGAATCAAGCGCCCCGAATACTCACCTACACAATAGAATGTTTCATTGCCTGTGAATACAATTGCCCAGCGCTCTTGAATAGCACCTTTATTCGTAGTCAAGATTGGATAAAGTGAATCATTAAAATTAGCTGAAATTGTTGCACCTACCGACTCATCCGCCCAAGCACCACTCCATGAACCCTGTACAAACTTGCGGGTGTAGCGTGCCTGCATGTCACCAACAACTAAAGCAGACCCAACAATAGTATCTACCGCATCATAGTTATGCGTTAAAGGCTTAGTGAATGTCAGCTGCCCATTAATTTGCACATCACGGATCAAACCCATGTCCTGATAGCGGTATTTCACAGTGAGTGGTGCAACCAGATTACCCAGTATAAAGTCACCACCCAATGTCACACGGCCATAGTCATAATCAACTGTGTATAAATCGAAAGCTACTTTCTTTCCGTTAGTATCCTCAAGTTCTGCCCATGAAATGCGCTGATCATTCAGATCGTATGTGGTACCTGCAATTGCACTTGGTAACTCTTGTACTTTGCTTGAGCTGACAATTCCAATACCACCCACCCGGAAAATCGGCACCCGGCCATCGATCGGCAAACGTGTAGCAGACAGACCTAGAATTTCAGAGTCTAGTGGGATATAGGTATAAGCCACAGCGTTATAGCGTACTGATGAAGCATCAACCCAGACCGGAACATTTATATAAGTGTCCAAGCCTTCCTGATATTCAAGTAATGGGTCATACCAGTCATTCGCTTCAATCTCAGCCCGGTTGGCTTCAGTGATTTTGGTTTTGGTGTAGAAGTAAATCGTGACAAAACCATTATCCCAATTCACTTGACCATGCGCCCGACTGGTTTCAATCACCCCATTTTCATCAGCGGTTAATGTGAGCTGACCAAATTCAATGGTACCTACAACCACAGTTAAGGATTGTGGCCGGATCGGCATGATTGGGGTTCTAAAGCTGATCTTGTTGACCGGTAACAGGTCGGTGGTAGTGGTCAAGGATTCCAGGGTAATGGTGTTATCGGCATTCGGTGTCCATGAGTCGATTTCAACGATCCCGGTGCCGTATTGAATGACACCTGACTGGATCCCGCTGTTATTGGCTGGATTCACATTACGATACAGCAAGCCAGTGCGATCTAGAAAAGTGTCCGCGCCAACTTTGAATCGAGCTGAGCCTGTAAGGATCTGCTCATCAAAGCCAGAGGATAAATCCAGCTTTAACTTGTTGGCCGTCACGGTATGAGTTGCTGAGTTCGAGCCAGAGGTATCGCGGTATTTCACTTGAACATCAACGGCATTAAGGGCTTTTAATTCAACCTGCTGATCTTGAATGTCTGACGTTTGTGGAGAATAAAAAGACATATTTCCTCGCTAGGCAGCCGCATAGGCAGCCGCATAGGTAGCCATAGGTGTAAAGGTTTGTACAAATCTGCTCGCTGTACTTTTTGGTGTGACTTCAACTGCGCCAGTGGCATAGATAATGGTGCCTTGCACCTGACCGCGGCTATTCACCAGATTACCCATAGTTGCATTCACCGGCACATCTGTCAGAGTTACAGACCCTGCAATCCCCTCACTGCTTTGAAGTGGAATTTTTAACTCAACACTATTTGGCTGAATTGCTGGTCCTGTACCAATAGTAAAGGTCAGCTTTTGATTTGCAGGGGTAACATCCATCTTGGTTTGTTCAAGTGATGATCCATAGTTATAGATCACCGAAAAGACCGTACCTTTTTGTGGTAACTTGTTTGGAATGATTTTGCCAATACCGGTGGCATAGTTAATTTCACCTGTGGCATCCCCAGTAAACTTACCTTGATCATTTGATGTTGCAGTTTTCGCCTCACCCTCAAGCAGCCAGTTAATAGTTATGCCCGGCAACACACCTGGTCGGCCTAAATCAAAATCAAATGCAGCTTTTTCCACACTCAAATTTGAGCGTACGAAGGTGACAATTGGTGTGCCCCAGTTCAGCAGAATCGGCGTATCCACATCAGGTAAAGCACCAGTCGTTAATAGCCATGAGCCAGTTTCATAATTGATCATGCCAGAACCAAAGGATGGGCTGGCAGCCTTTAACTGGCCTGATCCGTCGTCCTTAAGTTCATAGAACTTGCCCTGACTCATATAAGAAATCGACAAAGCGCCTGGTGCCGGAATTGGAATTAAAACTCCGGACCAATTGCTGCCTTGGTTATTCTGGGTTACTGGAATCGCGTGACTCTGGTAATACTGATTTGGTGCAGCGGCGGGCTTAAACGTGATATTTAAACTTAAAGTGCCAGCTGGCGCTGCAGCAGTCCATTGAATCAGACCACGCTGGTAATCAATCGTTCCGACCTGGGTGCCTTGGGTATTTTTAAGCAAGCCACCTTGATCCGCGATCTGCTGGCCTTGCAGGCTAAACGCTACACTTGATGGAATCACTGCAGAACCGATATACAGGTTCTGACTCATCCCAATCACCGTATTGGGATAATTCACTGTGATTGTGCTGTTGTTACCGGCCACGAGTACCACGCTTTCACCTGCAGCATTCACATCAACAATTGGGGTTTCGGTCTGAGCAGATGGAATCAGCTGGGCAAAGATACTTTTTGCATTGACCGTAAACTCGCCCACGTTTGCCTCAGTTGCCAGCGCGGTAGATGAGTAATACAGACCGGTATCAGCGACCAAGGTATCGCGGATAATGGTTTTTGATTTCTCACTGTTGTACCACTGACGCGCTGATAATCCAACAAAGTCCACCTCAAGTGCATCATTGAGCGAATAGGTTGCGACTTTATATTCAATCTCCTCCTTATCAATCACCATTTTAGCAATGCGTGTATCAACTTTAGTGATACGAACATACTGCTCACGTTCTAAAGCTTCCCCTTCATCAGAAATCAATACAATGGTATCACCTACCGATGCCTCAACTTCTTGTGGCCACATTACAGTTTGAAGCGATGACATGCCCTGCCAATGGGTATCGAGTGGTGTGCCAGCAATCTGCCCGCCTTTGGCTAAATAGTTTTCCACCCGGTTCTGGGCAGCCTGACGTTCATCGTTCCAGTTCTTGGTGCTAAATAGCAATGCGGATACGTTTGGATCTTTCGGCAATTCAGATACAAATACCGTCGCACCCATCAATAAATCGGTGTCTTCAGTGGTAACCGCCGGAAAGACTTTACGCATGGAGACATCACCCATGGTGCGATCCATTTCTGATACATCATTAAACAGGTTGTTGCTAATGCCATCCTGCACCACAACACCCGAATATTTACCGCCGCCATCCGAGTTATCGGTCAAGCGCTCAGACTTGTAGATTACTAAATCCTTGGTTTCAATCGCCATCGTCCAACTCCGTAAAGCGCAAAGTCACATTAAAATAATCATCCAGCGATACCGCCGGAATTCCTTTCACCGGTGCAGCCTCTAAAGCCCCATCCTGGTGGTTAAATTTGACAGTGAATTCACGGCTGTCATGCGGCTGTTCAAACTGTAGTCTGAAGTTTTCTTCCTGCAGCTTGGACCATTCCAGAACAGTCCGTAGTTCACGTAGCTTGACCCAGCCCATTTGTGGATCTGCCGGTTGCAAGGTAATTGGTCGGCCCGACTTCTTTTTGCCTTCCTGAATGATCAAGGTGCCATCCATGGTGTAGGCCTGATTTTGCTCAATGGCTTTCCATGAGAATTCATCAGGCCATAAAAAACCGTCCTCTAATGGGACGGTTTCTGATGTTGCTAAGCGGATTAATTTCATGTTGATCTCGCTTGTGTTTTTAATTGATTAACAAGTTCATTCATTAAAGACTCTTGTCCTGCTGGCCCGCTAAATTTCATCTGCTTACCATTAAAGTCAAAGTTATAAGTGACTTCTTTGCCTGGTTGACCTAAATCTCTAGCTGATGGCGCAGAAGGAATAGATGGCGCGTAATCATTCAAACTGGATGCTCCTGTAGAAGCCACGTTAATATTACGAAGCAAATCATTAATTTTGTTCGTTCCGGTTTGAGTAGTAAGACCCTTAGATGAAGCATTCTTAAATTCTTGCTGAATAAGAGTTGATAGTGGCCCAAAACCACCTTTGCCCATATTTTTTTGATATGTGTCTTTATCAGCTGCTAAACCTTTCGACCAGATATCACCTGCAATTTTTTCAGCTTGCTTATCGTCATACCCCATACTCTTAACCTTGGCCAAAACATCGGCCTTACTGTATGAGTCGTAGTCATAAAGCCCTGCTAAAGCATCCTGTTGTCGCTTCGTACTCTTTGCATATTCAGCTGAAGCTACATCAACGGCATCAGCCCATGCTTCGGTAGAAGACTTGGCTTCCTCCCGGGCGATCTGGCCTGCCTGTCTAAAACCATCACCAATACCTCGCGCAGAATCACGGACGCGGTGATTGGATTCAGTCCAGTCATTCATAGATTTGACGGCATTTTTACCTGCCTCATCAGTTTCAATTTTGAGACCCAGCATATTCGCTTGAGAAAGCAATACACTGTCAGCAACCCCTTTATTTGCAGCTATAGCTTTTTCTGCATACTGCTTGAAAGCATCACGCTGTTGAGACAAGGTGGCCTGTCCACTATTTTTCATTTCCTCAAAGGCTTGTTTATATTCTTGCGCGACAACCTTAAGCTGAGCTGGTGTTTTCATTCCGAAGAGATTGAATGCCTCTTGTACTGAGTTTATCCCAGCCCTTGCTTGATCGGCCTTGTCTTTAAGGTCAATTAACTGTTGTTCTGCTTGGCGCAATAAACCATCAGCCACCTTGCTTCCAAGAACATCACGCAAACTATTGATTTTTGATTTCAGATCTTCCAGCTCTTGCTGGTTGGTTGTGGTATTGATTGCTTTTGAGATACTTACATCTAATACACGCCCAACATCTACACCTTTAGACTTTAGCTCATCAAGATTATCAATTAAAACTCTCACATCATTTTTAGCTGACGCAAAAGCCTTGGTTGACTTGCCACTTAACTCCTCATAGCTTAGTCCAGTACGGCGAATTGCCTCATCCAAAACCGCACCCTGAACCATTGCAGCGCCTTTAATTGAATTGGCGTATTGCACTTGAAGGGCACTTGATTCTGCCTGTAGTTTTTCAATATCTGCACGGTACTTATCTGTAGTTGCCTTCCAGTCATTCCAGCTAGCATCTTGATTTGCCTTTTTCCATGCATCTAACTCAACTTGCTTGGCTTTAATTTTGGTGTTGGTTGCTTCGATTTGCTTTTCGATATTTACAGGAATGGCAGCAAGGCGACCTTGAAATGCAATAAGATCTTCATCTTTCAGTATGCCAGTTAAGGCTTTACGAATTTCCTCACCTGACGCTTTACCTTGAGTTTGCAATGCAAGAAGTGCAGTGATTCCATTGTTAATACCGGTGGCACTATCAAAGTTAAATGATTTGGCTACCCCGTCTAATGCCTCAGATACTTTTTTTCCTGCCTCCACCTGTTTATCGAATTCAAGTACAGTAGCTTTTGAGACTTCATTTAGCCCTAATGAGGCATTTCTTAGCATTTCGGTGCGTTCAGCATTTTTTGCTTTTGCTGCTGCAACCTCTTCCTGTTTTTTTCTAGAGGCTTCTTCCGCCTCGATAAACTCCTTCTCTTGCTCAACCAGAGACTTTGTTCCAGTTGTTCTTGAAACAGCCCAGTCTATAAAATTTGAACCTTGCCTAATTAGCCACTCATCGGCTTTCTTTAAGCTGTCAACGATCAAATCGCCAGCCATCACAATTCCGGCTGCTGCTATACCATAAGCTCCAAATCGCGATAGCACAGAAACAAGACCGGTTTTAAGCCCATTTGCTGCGGTAGCAACTCGACTAAATCCACCTGCTGCTGCTGCATTAGCTACCGTGCTTGCATTTGTCGCTGTGGTGAGTTGGGTTTTTGCCAATGTAGCCACCTTGGTAGCATTAGCATTTGCAATCTGAGCCTGTGTGTTTGTTACTATTGTTGTAGTTTCTTGCTGAATGGCAGCACTTGCTATCCTTGCACTATTGGCTTTTTCAAGAAGTGCAGCGGACATACCTAGTGCTTTATAAGCAATATAGGCTTGAGCAGCTGTAGTTAATGCTGTTACCAACAAATCTAAATTTTGAGCAACAAATTTAATAGCCTCAGCGACTTTGGCACTTACCCCTGTTGCAGCATCCGCCTCTCCAATATAGACAGTCCATGCAGTTTTAAGGTTTTCAATTGATGCGCCGATGGTTGTTGGGAATTTGGCAAACTCCGCACTAATCACTTCCGATTGGCTCAATAAAGCCTTGGTGACTACATCTGTAGTGAGTTGACCTTCTCCAGCCATCTCACGAAGTTTACCAGTAGTAACGCCCAAGCCATCTGCTAAAGCTTGGGTTAAACGTGGCGACTGCTCCATCATGGAGTTGAATTCATCACCACGGAGGACACCCGAACCGAGTGCTTGGTTTAACTGGGTGATAGCGGCTTCATTTGCTGCGGCTGATCCGCCGCCAACTTGAGTTGCTTTGTTAATGGTTTCAGTTAATGCGAGCGCCTGTTCTTGAGGCCATTTCATTTCTTGACCAATCTTGGTCAGTTGAGCATAAAGATCACCGGTTGCGGTTAAGTTGGAGTTGGTATTAATGGCAACATTTTTAACATCATCCATGGCTTTTTGTAGGTTGCCATGCTCACCGATTGCAATAGATAAGCGACCAGATAGGTTTTTATATTCATCAGCAGTCTGTGCAATCTCCATTGCTGTGGTGCCAATACCAAGTGCTGCTAAAGCGCCAGTTAAAGCATTAAAGCCAGTTTTTAAACCCTGTAGTTCCCCTGAAACACCTTTAGATGCCTGTTCTGTTTGCTGTAGTTCTTGTGATGCTGTTTCTAGTTCTTTGTCCAGTTGTTTGATCTGCTGTGCAGTTTCTTGTGACTGAGTACCGAGCTGATCTACTTCTTTGGTTGCACTGTTGGTATCACCTACAACACTGGCTGATCCATTCTTGAGTGCCGCGAATGCATCCTTTGCTGCTTTCTCTGACTGATGCATATTAGAAACAAAGGCCTTTGTATCCGCATCCATCACCAGCTTAAAAGTTAAATTCTTTGACATACTAACCTCAAGTTTTAGGCAATAAAAAACCCGCCGTGGCGGGTGAAATTGGGTATTAAAAAACCACCCGAAGGTGGTTTTCTTTATTCACATTCTATTTTCCATAAAGCATCAATAACCAAAGATGGGGTGTATCCGCTTGCTTCACCTTCAATCCTAACGTAATCGGTTTGAGGATTATAGATATAGCGCTTAAAGCCAACATACCCTCCGTATCTATTTTTTGCATTCACTTCACCACAATTTCCTTTTTGGTTTCTAAATTGTGTTGATGCAGCATCAAATGCTTCGGCTTTGATTTTATCCTCAATTTTCTTTATCCCTGCTTGGGCTCTGGCCTGTTGAGCTTGCTCAAACTCTTTCTCTTGTTTCTGACTATTTAGCTTATCTTGCTCAGCCTTCAGCGCCCTAGCTTTTTCAGTTTGAATACGTTGCGCCTCAAGACTCTTTTTCGCTTTTTCCTCATCAACTTTATTTTGCTCAAGTCTTTGTTGGTGTGCAATCTCAGCCTGCTTCAATCTTTCAGCTGACGCCTTATTACTCTGATGCATAAAATAAAGCATGCCAGATGCAAGAATGAGAAGTCCAATAAATAAATACTTCATCTATTGCCTCTCTTAAAGATTACGCCAAAGAATTTTCACAATTCTGTCTCGGCATAAAATGACAGTGTACTCCTGCAAATCTACCTGTTTTACATACTCAGTAGCTGCACAGTGAAGTATTCCATCTTCCAGGACGTAGAATCTCGGCTTACCAAGCTCAAGTTTACTTTTAAGTGCCTGATGACTATCCCCAATTCTTACCAAATCACCGGATGGAGTGCGAATGCTGGTAGTTGTCCTTTCTGCATACGTGAACCCCGACACCAAACATAAAGCTAATAATAATTTCTTCACAATAACCCCCTAAATTATTATTTTCCTATCATAACTTTAGGGTACTACTTGATCAATCAGAAACCATTTCTTTCTTAAATGATTCAAAGCCTTTTTTGTCGGATTGAGCTACACGCGCTGCAACGGCGTTATTAAAGATTCCTTGCTTATACATCTTGTTTGCTGCCTTAACGTAGCCTTGGAATGCGCCGTAGGTCATTTCCATAATTTCACTATGCTGATGGCCCATTGATACCAGAAACTGGAATGAATCAAACCAGGTGGAGTCATCTTTCTTTTGGATACCACGCTTCGGTTTTTCGTATTTGAAGTAAGCCTGGTTGATCAGAAGCACTGCTTTAAGCAGATCTTTAAACCCTTGCTCATCAGCAGCAAGTTTCATTAGTGATTCATGGTCCAGATCAGTGACGCATGCCATGGTAGAAATGACCTGTACCCCATGAACTTTAAATAACTGTGTCAAAATCTCATCTGAATGATTTTGGTCTTTGATGAAGTTTTTTAATACTTCGGCATGCCTTGCCCAAGTATCAAAGTCTTTCATCTGGATCTGACGCACTTCAATGTCATTGATTTTGATGCTTCGATTTGTTGCTAGGAAAAAATCATTCATGATGGGGTCTCAATATGAAGTATGGATATTAAAAAAAATCCAAACTTTCGTTAATCAACTCAACAAAAAAACTGATCAGATAATAGTGCTTACATAATCCTGTATCTCTATAACGTCAGTCCTGAATATCTTACATATCCCGACATAGCGGATACATCATTCAATTAACCCTTTCTCTACACTGAAATTAAGTTTTAGAAACGTAGAGGAAATTCAAATGAAAAAGTATTCGAAAATTCTAATATTGGCTTTATTCGGATTCACTGGCACCGCAGCTATTGCATCAGAACCACCAATTGAAGCTACTGCTGCAGCTGAAGCGCAACAGGTTGCTTTAGAGTATGCAAAGAAACAAGCTGATACACCCGAATCATCTGATGAATAAAAGAAAGCCCTCTAATGAGGGCTTCTATTTAGTTAAATGTTTGTCCTACCAAGTAAATGGTAGAGGATATAATTATTACAGCCAATATGATTAATAACATCTCAATTTTAGTCATGACGATATTGTTCTCAATTTAGACTGAATATCCTTTATATTATTAATAAATGATAATTTGAATAACAAAAAATTCCAAAACATGAGGTATTAAAAAACCACTCCGGAGAGTGGTTATCTACTTGTACTTTTATCAGTGGCACAGAAGGTTATCAACAATAAAAACTTTCTTATCGATCCTACTTACAACTTCTTCAAGAAGCTTTTCATCATTTGATTCATATTTTATAAGTGTCTCGTCACCTGCACTTTTCACACTTACGTGTACAACAGGTATCTGGTCAATGTTGTCGAAATTTAGTTTATTCATTCTTCTCACCAATGCTTATAATTCTACCTAAATTATAACATTGATAAAAAGTACAGGCACAAAAAAAGACGCTAATGCGCCGTGGAGTTCTTTGTGCCTATATGGGTTAAGGTGCTGTAGCTGCCGGAATCGTTACGATATGACCATACAAGCCAAGTGTTGGGTCTGTTTCTTTGCCTACATCCGATAAAGCCTGACCAGAGATTTCATACTGACCCAATTCTTCATGAATTAATGGGAAAGTAGTTTCAGGTGACTTCTTGGTACGCCACAAACGAACAGCCATATGCTTACCATTTGCCGTGTTCACCCCTTTGAAGAACAACTCATATTCTTCATTGAAGTTATTTGCCAAAGTGGTATGTGTTACAGCACCTGTTGTGTAGGTAGCTAGGATCGGCATAGTCAGATCAGCTACATCATGAAAAATCACAGTGCCAAACTTAGCATCTACGGTGTACTGATCATCCGTAAGTGTTTTTGGTGTGCTACTGGTTGAGTCCTTAAAGGTCACTTCTGATAAGTTATAGCCCTTTAATTGGATTTCCTGACCAGCAACCACAGTACCCAATGATTCATCAGCAATCACTTTGCTTACAACTTCGGAGTTGGTACCAGATACGATGTACTCCAGATTGTCTTTGTCTACTTCCTCAAGTGTTCCAGAGAAATTCACAGAGGTTGTATTCACCATTGTGAAGTCGGTTGTGCGATTACCCGATGTTGATTCCTGGTGCTCAATAATGTCTGCACCAATCTCAAGCTCGAAATCAGGCACGTTGCCCAGATGACGCATAGCGCCAGCAATACCATTAGTTAGCTTGGATAAATAGAATTTACCCTGCAACGAGATATATTCTTTAGCCATTACTTTTCATCCCCTGTGGTTTTCTTGGCTGGAGCAGCTTTGGGTTCAGGCACTTCCTGAATCACGCCATCTGCCACTAATTTTTTAATTTGCGCATCATCCAGCCCGCCGACCATATCGCCTTTTTGAAAGCGGCCGACAGGCTGAGTTGCCTTATATTGTTTTGCCATGACTGGCTCCTAAATGAATTTCTGTGATTCAAAAATAACGGTGATGTAGGCAAAGCCTGGACTATAACCATCCCGAACCGATATGAAATCCAGTGCTGTGCGTGATGCTTGAGGCTGCCAACCAGAAAGCAGTTGAATCACCTTCTCAGTCAAAAGCCCCGCTTCATCACTTACAGCACGTCCATCGGTCATTTGAGATTGAGCATTGCGACATGCCACCGTAACCGCCCATTGCTGACCGATCTGGTTGATACTTCCACGACCTGCACTTGCCTTTTTATCTATACGAACAAAATTGACGTGTGCCGACGGCGTGACTTGCGACATCTCTGTTACGCTGACTGAATTCAACGGCGTATAGATCTTTAGAAATTCTGGAATCTCTTTCAGTTTTTCTGCAATCTCATCACGCACCGCGAAGAAGGTGCTCATCTATAAAACTCCCAACAATATCCAAAACCATAACCTCATCTTCAGCATCAAGGCCGAGTTGAGTTCGAGGCGGTAGAATCGACTGCTTAACTTTCCGATATTGGCCACCCACTGCAAAAGTGATGTATTGGCCATTCTTAGGTAGAATTGTTGCGCCGTAATGAAGATATGGTGCGTACGCAACATCTGTACCCACCTCCACACCACTTGAAAGTACATTGTGTGTGTAGGAATTCATTAGGCGGCCAGTATCACGTAGCGTTTCGCCACCTTGCAGCTTGGCTCTCCATGAAATCTTCCACGGGTTACCATCCACACCAGTACCGGTTAAAAACCGATGCTGAATACTATTCACCAACCCAGCACCAATCTCATCAAACAACTGGTTCCTCAACGAATCAAAGTTACCCAATTGGTTCAGCACTGCTTCAATAGGTGAGCTATCAGCTTGAATGGTTATCGCAAAAGCCATAAACACCTCACTTCATGCTGGGCATCATGTCTAAAGTGGCATCACCAAATACACCACCGGTATACGAAGTACCGATTGGCGCTGTCGAAGGTCGCCCTTTGGGTTGGTCGTCGCTGATTTGGTTACTGGTATCTAGAATTGCCAGTGAGTTTTTACCATCACGCACACCCTTTAAGAAATCTATCGCCATCCTGTAACGGACTTCGGTAGCTTCAGGTGCTTCCTCGAAATAAAGTTTATAGCGAGCAATTTCACACACTATTCGCTTTAAATTATTAGGCACATTGGGCAAGGGTAATGGGTAACGTACTGCTAGATATCCGTCCACTTCCTCACAAGCATCTTGCAATGCTGTGTCTAATGGATCTGGAGCATCAGCAGGAAACATGAGCGCAAGGTTAAGTACGTTTTCACCAAATCGAGCGACTAAATCATCTTTAGTCGCATACATAGATCACCTATTTGGTTTCATCAGCAGGTTTTTCACCGGCTTTAGGTTTTGCGGCAGGTTTCACCTTTTCAAGTTCAGCCACTTTTGCCTTTAGCTCAGCAACTTCTTGATCAGCCTTGGCCTTGTCCGCAACTGCTGCCTGATTGGCTTCAGTTAAGGTTTTATTTGCTGCGGTTAGTTCGGCATTGGCCTTTTCAAGCTCAGCCAAGCGTGCGGCAGTACCATCTGCCTTAGGTTCTTCCGGCTCTTGATATTCTTCAATAGCCCCAGATGCTAAAAGGGCCTGAAGTTGTTTAGCTTCAAGCCCTTTGATTTCATCACCTGGCATAAAATGCCCGATGGATTGTTTTGCTGTGTACTTCGGCATGTCTTGCTCCTTATAGGGTGATAAAGCCAGTACCACCAACTACACCGTTCTTATTAGACGGCACAACCAGTGGAGCTGATTCGGTCATCAGCATAATGCCGCTTGGATCTTCGCAGTACCATTGACGATCAAAGTATTGCTGAGCAACGCCGTTGGCCAGCATATTTTTAATCTTACAATGAGCTACCGAACCATTGGTATCGGAGATCAATGAGAAGTAATCTTTAGGAATAAAGCGCTTCACTTGACCTTTGTTACGGTAAGTTGCGTCATATACCCAGAATTCGATTCCATCAAAAGTACCTTTGAATGTCGCAGATTCTTTGACACCAAAGCTTGGATTCACTGGAACAGAAATACCGGCATACGGCGTGATGAACTCTTTCTTAAACTCTTCATTGTTCCAGAGAGCTGCCCAAACCAAGCCAGACATAACAGACAGCTTAGCTTCACCACCATCAGCCGCCAATTGACGTTCAAGCATGGTGCGGATATCAGTTACTGGTTTAGCACCCACTTCATTCCACTTAATCAACGGCGTAAATGTCAAAGATGCATCACGACGGTAATCCACCAGGTTGTATTCATAATCATCCGAGTGAAGCGCGTATTTACCATTTTTCAGTAAATCAATTGCCATCATGAGGACCGAGTTATCAATCGCATCATGGTTACGCTTCATTACCGAGATTTGAGCAATGATCATTTGCTCTTGCTCAGACAATCGCTGGTTACCAGTTGAGATGATACCCGCAGTACGTAAGCGCTCAAGTAAGGCAATTTCAAAAGTTTCTGCCGGAGTGACCTGATTCTTTGGCTTGTAGTAAGCCGGCTTCACATGGCGTACTTCACCAGATTGAGTAGTATCAAATGGCTTACCAGGCTGTTGCGGAGATACCAGTGGTGCCAGATCATGTTCGGCAGATACTTCAGCCAAAGGTACATCATCACGGGTGAATAACGGGCGATTTGGGAAAAGCTTGTCTAAAAGCCAGGTATCCATCGGACGGTAATTCGAGTGAATCAGTGCGAGTTCACCCACATCAAGAAGTTCGAGCGGAGTGCCCTCAAGATTAAAAGACTGTGGCATGTTAATTACACCTTAGAAAGTTCGATTTTGTTTTTAGTTGCCTGTGCACGCGCTGCGTCATATTGAGCAGTTGTAAGCAAGGTTCCATTTACAGATACAGCTTCAATACTGAACACTCCGCCGTAATACACTGGAATTTCGATTCCATTAGCGGCCTTGATTGTGGCTTCTGCAGCCGACACATCCTGACCGCAGATTACATCCCATGTTTTTTCATCAGTGGCATGAGCCAGCACATTGGTATCTGACAGCGTTAATAGATCACCGTATTTAAATGCTGTGGCGGTTGGCACCTTGGCATTGGCACGACGTAATTTTTCATTGTCCAGGATCAGCCGTTTTGATGTGACTGAAATAGGCGGTACATAATGAATAGCCATGAATTATTTCCCCTTTTGTTCTGCAAATGCTTGTGCACCAGAAGTGAATTTGTGAGTGTCATTGTGATTTGACTGACCACCTTGCCCTGGGTTTGCCTGATGAGTGAATAAGTGAGCAAATGCCGGATTTACACCTGGTGTTTGTTGTTGCTGTTGTCCAGCTGGTGGCTGTTGGCTACCTGCCGAGAACTGACGAAGTTGCTTAGCCGTGAAGGCAAAAACTGAATCGTCCATATTGGTATAAGCTGTTTTATCTTCAGCACTAAACTGTGTTTTCAGCTCAGTTTCTAAAGCTGCAATTTCATCAGCACGCTTTTGTGCTTTGAATTGCTTAAGTTCAGCTAGGGCATCATCACGCTCACGCTCTGCCTGCTCTTTGGCCTGTTGTGCTTTTTCTAATTCGGTCACGTTGGTGTCCTCTTTGGTTGGGTTTGGATTGGCTTTGCCCGAGAAGGCTTTAATTGATGTGTTGCGATCAGCACCAGTCGAGCAGATCGTAAATTCACGAATACGGTTTTGACGGAAGATGGTGATTGGGCCTTCAAAGGATTGACCATTCACGGTTACCGATTTGCCTTGCGAAACTTCCTCAATAGATCCCGGATCAATCATCATCGACATCTGGAACGGGAAACCGTCATCAGAGTCCTGGACAATTTCCTGTGCTTTGGCGTTTGTAAGGAAATCACCTGATACATCAATCTTTCCGTTTGTATCCACGGTTTGAACAACACCGATTCGACTTGAGCCAAAGTGTTCTTCTAATAAGGCTGTCGGCTTATCAATCTCGATACCATCAAGATCAAAGACCACGCCAGAGCGTCCCCAATACCAGTGACCATCTACACGCCCACCGGCATAAGCAGTGCCTTTAAATTTCCGTTTCTGCCCTTCCACGGCTTTGGGTACCTCAATCGCAGAGACATTAAATAAATACTTCAGCCGTTCTTCATTTGGATCTGGCATTTTTCATGCTCCATAAAAAAACCGCCAATTAAGGCGGTTTTGTTTTCTAAGAATTAATTACTTAGCGATTTGTAAGAATGTGATTTCAAAATTATCCCCATCCCAGAAAGTAATTTCTCCAATCCAATCTAGTTTTGGTGAAAATGTATTTTGAAATTTACTCGCATCTTCGCCACGTTTAACACCTTCAATATTATTTGTACGTGCTATCACGGCTCTAATAGGCATTTTTTGTTCATGTGCAATCAAGAGATTTTCTCTAAATTCTTTATTTCCATGCCCATGCCATCTAGAAATTGAATCACTATAAATTGCTTTTCTATTTTCTGTTCTAAAGAAGTCTTGCCACAAACTCAAAACTAGTTGTTTGTCTTCATTAAAAGCAGAAACAGACCAAACTGTATTCTTCTGGGTAGCACCTAACTTCTTGAAAGCCTCAGTTTTATTCATATTAACCATACTTAGAATCTGTTTAATTTTATCAATTATAATAGTTTCAAAGTATAAACCATCTGCCCTTCAACCGCTTCAATCGAAATAACCTCAAACGACAGTCCAATTGGAAATAAAACACCATTACCGGCATTCAACATATCCAGATCGATACCCAACCCTTTAGCATTCTCAATCTTAATCACGATATCTGAAGCTGTATCAGCCATCAGCAACGGCGCATTCAATTGAAGTGTTTGCCCTACCTGATAAGCCGCTACTTGATTAAGAGTTGCAGCACCTACTACGGTAGAAGCCGTATTACTTGCCACAGCCTGAATTGCTGCCATGTCGGCACTAAGCCAGCGCTTAAGTACATCATCAGCCAGTGAGCTTGCAGCAGAGTTTAAGTAGCTAGTCAGCGCTGAATCATCGCCCTGCACATAATCCAGAAAGGTTCGGATTGCACTTGGTCTAATGCTTGGATCTAGTGGGATGACTGTATTGGCCACCGTGTCGAATAAGTCCCGAGTCTTATCATCCATCGGAGCAAATAGACTGGTGAGCTTTTTACTTGCTGTCCATTCTGCCTTAATTACTTCCTTTTGCTCGAGGAGATATTCCTTATCCAAGGATGAAGCACTGATCTTTTTATCCACCAGTGATTCAAGTTCACCAAACTGTAATGGATGAGAACTCCAGTCCAACGCCTCGGCCACTTCTGGCAATTGATCCTCAGGTGTAATCCCGTATTTCAATGCCTGCTTCTCAGTTAAGGCAATCACGGTACACCGGCAACGAAATGAAAGTGGTGGGTAATGTGTCAGCCAGAATGGATGATCAATTGGCAGCACAATCCGATTCAAGGCCAAATGACTTGGACGTACCCGACTATCATTGATCGCCGAGTACATCAGATAAGATCGTTTAGCCTTGTTACGTTGCTGTTGTTGCCACCGCCCATGACCATAAGCGCTCTGGATATTGGTACGGAATACATTGTCCAGATAGTGCTTTGGCAGAATGATTTCAGATTCTTCAATCAGCTTCTGAAAATCCTTGAAAGTACCGCCGTCGGCAATGGATTTATTCACCGCCTTGATGACAGTCTCAATTTGCTCAAGACTCGATAGAAAACTAACCGTAGTTGCCATCTGCCGGGTCTTTAGATCCATTGAATAGAACTCATCAGGTAGCACGATCTTTTTATTGTGAGCAAATCGAAGCGCCTCAAGGAATGTGACTGGTTGCATAGCTTACTTCCCATTTTGCGCCGTCACATATCCCAACACATCCGCAGCATACAAAGCTTGGTCCAGATTGGCCGTGAACTGCGTCTGAGTTGCACCAGGTATTAATTGCATCAGGTTATAAGCCAGACTTTCAGGATTATCAGATTTGAATACTAATTCCTTGACCTGATCCGGATTAAGCAGCGTTAACTCATCCTGGCCATCAGTCAATTCTTCAACTTCCTGCTGTTCTGGCGAGAGCTTATTGGCTGATGCTTTAAAGTTGAATGCTTGGCGCGGTAATGCAGAGAATTGATTGAAACCTGTTTGAACCTGCTCATTCAAATCCCCTTCCTGTAGACCATACTCACGAGCGAAATACTCTTTAGACAGATTTGCACCCGCATTCTTTAAATGAACATCACGCTCTGCTTGATCCTTATTCAGTGGTTTTGGTTTCTCACCAAGCATCACTTCATAATCACCCCAACCGTTTAAAGCGCATAGAGCATTGACCACAGCCTGTAAAGTTGGTGTGACAAGCCTAATATCAGATTTAAGCTTATCCATTCGTACATTTTCATGCACTTGACCAAGACTGTAGCTTCCCTTCCCATCAGTCCCGCTGGTAAGTGTCTGCCCTAGTACAACTTTCTGGATCTGACGAATCAGCTGATTATTAAATGCCTCAAACGCTGCCCCTGCTGAACCGTTTGTTCCTGGTGCGGAAAGAATCTGAACATCATCATCTGCATCAATCGACAATACGCTTTGAGCATGAGCAGTTAACAAGGCTTTGCTCATATCATCAGTTTCAGTATCTTTGCACTTACCCAGTAAGATTGGTGTTCCAAAACGTTCGAGGAATTTCGCCCAGAATTTGAAGCCATTCTGCTTAAAGAAGAATAACCAATACAGCGTGGCTAATAGCGCTTTACCATATGGCTGTTCGTATGTGGCTTTACGGCGTGTTAAGAAGAATTTGAATGCTTGATCTACCTCATGCTCTGCATTGTTTCCATCCTGACGATAGATTAGCCGACCATCATTCTTAGGCTCAAACCATTGCATCGGTTTTTCACCAATCCATTGCAAACCAATATAACCTTCCGACTTTAGCTCATATACAGCTTCCTGAACCGAGTACCCGAAGAACAGTGCACTCATGGCAGCAGTCGCAATTTCATGGAACCATTCTTTCAGGATGAGATTCAGCTTTTCCGCTTCATCCGTATCATTTGGTTCAATTCGCAATGGCGTTGCTAAAAGTGCATCAATCCGTGTTTCAACTACTTGTGCAATCTCGTCATCATCAAGCAGTACACGCAATCTGTGGCGTGTAATTCCAGCTTTGCGCAGCACTTCATCAGTATCTGGTTGCTTGCCAAAGTTCACCAGAAACTGAGTGACTGCTTCTTGAGTGTATAAATTGCCGTAAGACAAAGCCTTCTTTGACGCTTTGTCCTTTTTAGACTTTGCCATGTTTTTTCCTTATCAATAGGTTCGAGTACCTGCACCTGCAGGTTTTTTCCGTTTTCGCTCACGGATATCACTAAAGCAAATCATGACGCCGTCTGCTCGGTTTGGAGACAAGGCCCCGTCCGGTTGCTTATTGACTAGGATTTTGCCTGCACCATTCTTCGTATAAGTAGGCTGTGAAAGCTCTCGCTTGAGCTGTTCAAGCTCCTGCTTGTTTATATCTTTGGTAGAGAGCGAAATAAGATTGTCTGGGTCATATTGCATACCTTGTAAGGCTCGATAAGTATTCTGAAATCTTATGCGCAGTGACCACCACATCTGAGCTTTAAGATTGGCAAAGAAGTCTACATTTTTACGCGCCTCAACCATTTCCTGCTCCGGGTTGTGCACCGCGCCTGAGCCACGGAATGGATTTGCTTCAATCTCCGGAATACCTTTGGATCTATTCTGCTCATTAATGACTCGGGCATCACCACGTACACCAGCACCAAGACCATCGGCATCGTAATAAAACGAGTTCAAACGTAGATCAAGACAAGCATCAATAGCTTTCTGAGTCGTGCCAAAAATGTCATCACCAACACCAGACCAGGTATCCAAATACTGCAGTACGATGCCATGACGTGCAGCAAAAGAGTTTTTATCCTTGCCCTCATCTGCCACATCAAGCGCACCTATACATTCCCCTGACGGCTGAATATCTAATTCAAGATGAGCATCAACGGCAGCTTGTACCCATGCTGATGGAATCAACACACCTTCTACCGAGGCGGCATAATCAATATCAACCTCTTGAGCTAAAACAATGTCATCAAGAGTGGCTAATTGTTTTTCATACCAGGGGTAAATTAATTTGCCATTAAACTCGACCTGCCAATTCTTATCTGGGTTATCACGCCATGCCATGGTGAAAACGGCGTAACGTCCACTAAAACGATCTTGGTGAAACTTGTCCCCAATACCGTTTGGTGTGGATCCCTTGATATGTACGTTTGTGTTTTGAGAAATTGCAGCGTCTACTGCTTCTTGACGCTCTACGAATGCCCATTCATCCAGAAAGTACATTGTGGTACGACCACCACGACCAATATTATCTCCGGCCTCACCAGTAACGGTTGCGCCGTTGTCTGGATTAATGATCCGCATATAGTTGTCATGCACTTTTTCGACAAAGCCTTTAGGCTTCATCCAGCCTGGTAGCTTGGAAAACATATCCCGAAACTTATGCAGCAACGTTTTCGGATCACCTTTCTTATCGACCAGATCCTCCTTACGACTACCCACACCACCTGCAAAGCCTTCAACAAATAGCCATCGGTGCAGATAAAAACCAAGTACAACGTAACTCATACCCTCATCACGACTTTTTTCAATTAAGCCATGGGTTTGGGTACTTTCACGTTCAATCAGCCAATCTACGAGTTCAACCTGACCCGGACGCAAAACAAAAGGAATATTGGCCGGTAACCCGAAAGGCATGCCCCGTGGATCGTAAGTCCATACCCAGTGATTAAACCAATGAGCCGGATCACTCTTACATCTGTAGATTTCAGCCTCTCGACTTAGTTCATTCTGCTCTATCAGCATCCGGTAGTAATAACGCCGTTTCATTTCTTCAATGATTTCAGGTAGACGTGTATTGATTGTCCACTCTTTAATCAGTGGCGCTATATCTTCGATTGCATAAGTCATAACTTGCCATTGATTGCTAAACGCGAAAGCTCTTGCGCCGTCATGCCAGCAAGCTGTTCAGGTGTATATTGAGGAAGATTTTTAGTTTCTTGCTGAATAGGTCCGCCGTCTGGACCAGTGATTTCCTGCTTTGTCACACGACCATCAGTTTCTTGGAATGCCTGTTTCAGCAGATTTTGTTTTGCCCGTTTATTTTTTCCAGAATCTTCATACATCTTCTGAAGCTCACGTAAACGAAACGCCTTGTTAGCAATCGCAATATCATCAATATTTTCACGAAACTCTTTGCGAGTTTGCTCAAATAAATCCTTTAACTTTTTACTGAGATTACGACCTGCATATTTTGTCGGGTCATAACTGTGACATTGTTTTCGATCAATCTTGATCTTATATATTTCTTCTACCGCGTCTGCTACTTGTTGAGGGGTTTCAAAGCAAGCAAGAGACTGAACTATAAACATTTTTACAGGCTCTTTTAATGCTGCCATAAACACCTCTTTGTCGTTCTACGTCGTACAAGATAGGCAAAAAAATTTAACCAATCACACAGTTCCCACAACACGCAGCAATACTTGTTTCAGATACAAACGGCGCTTGTTTTGAAAGCTCAACCAATCGCTTCACAGTTTCGTCTGCACCCCAACGCTTAACTTCACCAAAGAACACTTCAACATCATGGCCAGCCAGGTAATGCTTAGGCAGTCCGGTCATATCGCTATAAATGATTTCGCCATCTTCATCACGCTCTACACCAATGTGATACAACTCATGTTCAATCAAGCGGCAGAACTCACGATCCGAAGCCTGTTCACAGAATGCTGCATCAACAGTAATTAAATATTGAGGTACAAAGCCAAACCAGTCCCGCATCTGTTGTTCCTGGCGTGCTTTCTTCCACCCACCTACGTTAAACATGACCTTTTCACATTGGCCCAACACCATACGTTTTTTCGCTACGGCGGCAGATGAAGCCCAGGCGAATGCAAGGAACTCTTCATTGTCATGCAGTAATTCAGCAATATGATCATGATCCGGGTTATGTAACTCACCACCGAGAGTAAGCCAGTTATTCACGACCCATTCTTTAAGCTCTGGTGCCGGTGCCAAACGAATGGCTTCTTCTTCCTCAGCCTGATCAATCAGCTCCGTCGGCGAGAATGGTCTGAACTGTTCCATCTTCTAATCTCTCTAACTGACTTCGAATCCAGTTAATTGCATAACCCGATTCAATCTGATGAGGTTCAAGGCGCACAAATGTATAACCTTGATCTTCAGCAAGATCATACTTATTAAATGAATTCGCTATCTTTTTCCCACCACGACCAACCGCCCATGGACTGCCCACAATTTCTATAAGAAGGTTCAGCTTCACAATATAAAAATCAAACCGCCAATTTTTGGTTGATTCAAATTGAAACTTTCGACGATAACCAATGGCATGTTCTTCTAATTCTTGAAATAGGGTTTCTTCTGCTTCTAAGTATTTTTCTTTGGCTTTCGGTAGTGGCTTATTGCGGGGTTTGGTTTTGATTGGACGCTTCTTGGTTTTCCAGAAATATTCTTTTTCGTCCATATACACCCCTTGTATCAGCAATGTATCGAGAAGATATAAATTAAATACCTTGACTATTTAAATAGTGATACAGATCAATCTGGCGACCGGTTTATTATAAAAACCTTTGAAATATAAATAAGAGATAAACATTTAAATCCTACATATATCTACACTTACCCCTCCAAATCATCCCATTGTAAGTGCTACTAGTATGTCACTCTGAATAGGTCGAATCTTCGGCAACAAAAATTGAGAAAACTATGTTAGTTAATACAAATACCGCTCAAAAAGCTTCTTTCAATCAATTTTCAAATAATGCTACTGAAAACAAGCCTAAATCAGAAAACCATACACAGAAGCCTACACAAGATAAACCCAATCAAAATGATACAACCTCCACTAAAGAGCAAGATGATCAAAAAGAAAATACAGATAAAAAGTAAATCATCGCTCAATCTTTTGATTAGTAAGAAAAGCCTATCTACCTGATGGGCTTTTTGAAATTTGAAATATCTATTCTACACAACACCACTTCAAATCATCCGGCACAGTTAAATGCACACCCAACTTCACCACAGCAAAGTCATGCACATAATTCAAATACTCGGTCATCTGCTTAACGCTTAATTTTGTAGTGCTGCAAAGTCTGATCACTTGCTCTGCAATCACCCGGTATTCTTCACATTCATTCTGCTTGAGCATTGCAATCGCATTACAGGTCTCAGCAAACTCCTGATCATCACGACGATAGATATAAATCAGGAATTTCTTCTTGAACTCGTAGTGGAGTGAATCTTTATCCTGACCGTTCTTTCTTTCAATCTGACCTAACCACATCCAATACAATCTGTTCTGAGCTGCCGACCGGTCATCCTGTTTCTGATCAATCACCACCCTTAACGGCTTACCCTTATTAATCGCCTGAGTGTAATTGGTATGCATGTAGTTAATGGCTTTGGTGATATCGGCATGACTCTGGATAGGAAACACGGCTTTTTGCATTTCCTGCTCCCAATAAAAAACCACCCGAGGGTGGCTTGTATTAAAACTTTAAATCTTTGCTTTGTTGATACCTCTGATATGACTTAATAGCCTCAGAAGGTATTTGAAAATTTAAGAAAGATCTATCGGGTGCGATTCTGCGAGCACCTTGTGCTTCTGGTCTATCTACAACAGTAAGTTTCTTAATAATTACTGGATAACTTGTACCATCATATTCTTTTAAAGCTTTTTTCATATCTGAATGATCACAATATAAAACGTCTTCTTGCATATTATTCGCAGGGATCATCACACATCCAGCAATAATAGATGGAACACCATTAGTTGAATTTGGATCTTTTAATATTTCTTCCCATGTTTGGAAATTCAAAAATATTATCTCGGGTTCCGCATCATATTTTTTCTCATATTCTTCTCTTAGATTGTAAATTTTAGATTGAATACTCATTGTTATTTCTCTTGAAAATTTTCAATCACTATATCAAAAAACAACCTGATCTTTAAGATTCAAAATACGATTCACTCTCACCAACCACTTCTCAAACATCGCTTCACTTTCTTCACGATTACCCAATTCAAAACGATCGAATGCAGCATGGCATTTAAAACAAAGGGGAATTACAAATAGGTCAGAACTTTTGATTCCTCTACCCTTACCATGCTTAGCACTATTTGAATGAGCTGCCTGGCTATTGGGATTACCGCATCGGATGCATGGCAGCTTTCTGATTGCTGCGAGTCTTTTGGGGTTGCGCTTCATAGAGATTGATTCTGATGTTTCTTGCACGCTCTCGATGTCGTTTAAGCTTTTCATCAACATTCACCATCTCTTTAGCAGTCATCATGCTGCGTGACAGGCTGAGTAAAATATCAATCTGGTCGCAATGTTCTTTTAATTCCCTTTGTGCAGATACTATGTCCATACGTCACCCTATATCTGGTAGCTCAACCGTCTGCCCAGCTAATTTATGTTTGCTATCACTGCAATATTGAATAAACCCATCTGCAATGAAGTAATGGCACTTACCAATGATGTTTATGCTTGGGCTAAAGGTTGGCTTATCTACATCACCATTAAAGGTCCACTGCTGACCATTCTTAAATGGCTCATCAACTGCTATGAAATGAAGCTCATTACAACCCGGGCATTTGTGTTCATACCAGCCATCAAAGTTTTGAACTTTCATAACCACCACCAATAAGAAAAGAAAACCCCTCAACATCTAGAATGCGAGGGGCTTTGTTTGCCGTAATACGTCCGGCGAGTGTCACCGAAGTGACGAGGGTTCATTCAACTTCTCTCAAACAATCCCGACACACCTTGATTTCTTCATCATCAACCGTGTAATCGATCTCGGTCACACCATGTAAACCAAATAAGCAGAATATAAATTGGAGCATACTTTTCTCCAGACAAAAAAATACCTCCTTTATAGGGAAAGGAGGCAGAAACTTAATAGAAACTACAGCCATAGAATCTGGCCCGAATTATATACATAATAATATTATATGCAAGGCTGTACCCTTAAATTGAACCTTGCAATAAAAAGCCTGCTTAGCTGGAGGGCTAAACAGGCCGTGGAGTATTACATTATACTTGTTGTTGTAGCGTTCTAGGAATGAACACAAGATACCAGTTGCTCACCACAAATAAGTATAAGAAATATATGCAGAATGTTTTAACGTGTAATAATTAAGTTATATTTATCAATAAATTGATCATCATTTAGTCAAAAATATCACTTAATAATCAATCTTGTTTATCTGGCACGCCATGTAGGACTCGAACCCACAACCATTGGTATAGAAAACCCATGCTCTTTCCAGTTGAGCTAATGGCGCTTAAATAAGGATGTGGCGATCTGCCACACCCTGCCTTAGATTACGATATTGACCAGCTCGGCAACTGATCTACCGCTACTCACAATCACACACACCTAACATGCACGGTCTGCTTTACTTGCTTTCAATCCTCTTTAGGTCGGGACGCTACTCCCTAGTCTAGATTCCCGAAGGAAGTTTACTCGAAGGCATGTTCCACTGGTCAGCACTCCAGTAGGCTTGGGTCGCCTTTTTACAGGCAACAAAAAAGCCCAACCATTTGATCGAGCTTTGATGTATGTAAATATCTGGGTGGCGGCACTAATTTAAAAACCACCAGAAATTAATGAAACCGCCATAATGCAAAAAGCCCACCTTTCGATGAGCTTTAATCGCTAGTGTACCCGACTACTCAAGTGCACTATACCTGAAATATGCCATATCGTGGCATGCCAGTCAAATACTATTCGATTCTTAATCGCTTATCGTGCCCAGCCAAATAAAACTTGCCTGCATAAATCATATTTCGCAGAACATTTCGACCCAACTTAAACTCATCTTCCATTCTACGGTCAGACAATCCTCGCACATTGCGCTCTACAAATAATTGAACCGCACGCTTACCAGACTCACAAACCGTCGTCGACTTATTAAAATCCACAATCAGCTTCCGCACCTGCTCAGCTTCAAAATCATTAATTTGGCAAATGACTTGATCCTTACGTGGTGCCACCCCTTTGTTGTTTTCAAGAATCAACCAGTAAATCTGATTTACCCCAAGTGAGTCTGGTTGATTTCCTGACTTCATGCGAGAAATCTGGATGTATGCCCCATACTGCTTAAGCCAATCTTCAATACTAAAACGATCCCAATTCATCACTTCCGCCTTCACCATCGCATTCATCTCTATTCCCTCTTAAATCTCTCTAACGTCTATACCGTGCACTGTTTTCATCAAGTGTTTCTTATTACGGAAACTTGCTAACTTTCTTGTTGCTGCTGACTTCACATCCTCAACAATCTGCACCCCATTCTTCAGGTATGTGAAATCTGCAAAATATCGAAGTGCAGGCTTTGCCCTTTTTTCACCTGCAATTTTTACTTTTGGAGCCAATTCAAACTTGACCTGACACTGTAAATCTTGAATCTCACCTCTTTGCATTTGCGCTGTAAGCTCGATATAGCGCTTGTACTCTTTTTGGCTATCAAAGGTCATTCCGTCCTTTTCGATCTTCATAGCGTTAAATTTGTTACGCTTGGTGGCAGTCTTACGACCACCACCATACTGTTTGTGATATTCAGCGAGTGAGATTGATGTCATTAGCACCTCGACTCACAACTTTAATGCCTGAAGCAACTAGCTCATCATGTGTGTAATACAGGACTGCATTCTTGTATTTAAGTCCGTAGCTGCCATTCGGTAAGACCTCGACAATTTCAGCACTCTCAAACCGACATGTTTTAATTTGGTCTCCAACACTAATCATGACCACCTCGCAGGGCTTTTTCTGCCAAGCCTCTATAAAAATCCCTTACACCCCAAGAACCAAAAGATGTCTCATGCCCAACTGGATGAGATTTCCACTCTTTAACTTCATTGAGCGCACCCTCCAATTCATCGACTCGTTTTTTCCTCTCGATATAGCAAGCCTCCATGTTGTTGAGTTGGGCTTTAAGATCATCAATCCCACCCTGACGAGCATTCCAGCCTTTGGTGTGCCATTCCTGAGTGAGTTTGACAAATTCATCCTTAGAACGCTGACGTTGTGAACTCCACCCCTGATAAGTCATCTGAACCGGCAGCACCCGATATACATCGCCATCCTTATCAAACAGCTTGTCACCATGAATGAATCGCATGTTTGTGTAGAAGTCCTGATCCTTAAACCACTTTTCAAATTCACCCATGCTCAATCACCTTCGTATTTGGAGAAATGTGGTTCTTGATATCACTACACGTATCAATGCGGTCGTAGTCGGCCAGAGCGGTGCGGAGGTCGTCAATTGATACAAAATCAATTGCGTAATCTTCCGACCATGAATTATCTTCATTGCTGTATCTGGTCGGAGCACCCTCACATTGCTTATGGATCCAGTTATTACCAACCAAGCAATAACCAATTATTGGATAGTGCGCCCCATCCACAATCTGCTTACACTTTTCCAATCCCAGTTTTTCGATTAAGTTCATGCCCATTCCATGCACTCCTTGCAGTCACAACCGCTTCTAAATTTTGTAATAGTTCCGTGTTGGGCCAGTTTCAGAATTTCTTTCTTCACCTCAACTGGCGATGCCTTCCGAGTCGGCTTTTTAGTTCTTACTTTTGGTGCCACAACCTCGATTGAACTCCTACGCCCAAGGAATGGTATTTTTCTTAATACTGCTGCTTTCAGTGGGTGATCAGTGTTGTTATCAAAACTCGCCAAAACCTCTCTTACAGTCAGCGGCTCGTAATGAGGTCTACCCAATGCTTCAGCAATTTCAATCAGTGCTGTTCTGATTTGCTCTTTGGTGTCTAACATGACCCACCCCCGAATAATTGCTTGGCTTTAGGTGTAAGGAAGTAGCGATATTCGTCATTACCACCCCCGACAAATCCAATAAGACCGACTTGCACCAAGGTTTTTAAGTAGCGCTGTACCGATCTAATCGTCATGTATGGCAGCGCTTGATCTTTGATTTCCTTGGTTGTGGCGATTGGTGTGTTTTTAATAACAAGTAAAACGTCAATGCCACGATTTAATGAGGCTGCCTTGTTGTGCTGATACGTTCTTTCGTTCATGCAGCACCCCCGAATAAATCCAAAGTCCATTCATCACGAACTGGTTTTGCTTTCGCCTTAGGTTGCTTTACCGGCTCTGACTTAACCACTGGCTCCATAGGTGGCGCATATTCAAGTTCTAACAACTCTGGTACCGGGAATGCTTTATTAAATTCCTCTTGAGTTGGCACCCAATCAACCAGCTGCCAAAATTCACATCCATGTCTCAAACCCGCACATACTCGACCCGCCTCAGCATGAAGAAACCAAAAGCTAATGTGAGAGGCTTTTTGGGCTGGATTCATGTACTGGCAGCGCTCTTCTTTTTGCTCTTTGAAAGCTTTAACAAAATAGGTTTCTAGCTTCTGATCAGCTGCAACCTCAATTTCATTTTCACCAATCAGACCAAGCCAGATTTTGAAGTCGATATTTTCTTGCTTATTCAATCCAGCAAACGCATGATCAGTAAGCGGCGTTGGATAAGTCGTAAGACCGCTTGAGTCTTTGTATTCAGAAATTACACTCACACCCCACCCCCTGCGCTTTTCTTATACTCACTACCCGCTTTCAACAAGGCTGCCGGAAAACTCAAACCCGATTCCTTCAATTCACGAGCGCGGTTTTCAATCCAGGCTTTTTCCTCTGGCGATTGCTCAGGCAAATAGGACTTTGGCACAACTCTAGCTATTGGCTTATTCTCAATAGCGACTGGCTTAACCCAGATTGCTTGCTGTTGCCCTTGTTCGGCATACTCCTTAACCACGTCCACATAGTTGTCTTTAAACGCCTCATACGCTAAATAAGAGGCTCTATCGATGTTCTTTGCCCACTGGATATCAGCAAACATTTCATAACAGCGGTCATACGCCTCTTTTTCGGCATTTGTGATTGCATGGTTGTTATCACCCAGCCATTTCACGATATTGCCAAGTGCTGCATGTTTCCCTTTGAATGAATCAACAAAACGCTGTTGCTCAGTACCAAAACCTGTAATTCCAAGACACCATTTGCGGAACATGGCTGGATCTGGACAAAAGCCGTTATCACGAACCATGCGAAGACCCAGATCAATTTCCTCTCGTGAAAGGCCTTCGATACAGATTTTCATTGCCTGACCAATTGCTTCAATCGGCATACCTTCAAATGTTTTTTCAAAAGAGCGCGGTGCAATTGCTTTGAAGATTCCAACCAGTTGACCTGTCTTGATTGGCTGAACCGCAGTTTGTTGATTAGTAACCATAGCTGTCATTACCCTGCTCCTCTTTTGCGATCAACTGTTGAATTTCATCCCAGCGAGATGGTTTTTGGTTTTGTTGGCCATGAACGGTGTTCTGACTCTTCACCCACTCCGCCTTAAATCCCTTCCATGAATTCACAACACAGTGTTCAAGGACCCGATTCAAAGTAAGACCGGATTTTTGTTGTTCAGAGATAAGAGACTTGAATGCTGTTTCTGAATTAACGGCTTTCTTTGCTTTACGAACTTCCATGTATTCAGAGATAAGTTTTTGATCTGCTCCTTGAGAAACTAGAGCGTTAGCAAAGTTGAATTTTTCCTTATATATATTGGTAGATTCATTGGTAGGTTCTATTGGTAGATTCTGTGTACCGTTTTTGGTACTGGTCGCGGTACCAATTTTGGTACTGGTTGAAGTACCGTTTTTGGTACTGGTCGCGGTACCAATTTTGGTACTGGTTCCTTTTTTGGTACTGGTTAGGTCATCTTCACGACCACGCACACCAACCAGTTGATAAACTTTTACCCCATTGCCACGCGTCTCTTCAGTAAAGCGAATAAGGTTTATTTCTTGCAGGCGCTCCAAAACTTTCATGATAGTTTTTCGATCGCACTTGGTATCAACTTCAAGGCGTTTGATGCTTGGCCATGCTTTATGATCCTCTCCTGCGCGGTCGGCCAGAGAGAGTAGAATTGTGCGCTGAGGGCAGCTTTCCACAGGTGCAGTCCATGCCCAACGAGTTGCATCTAAGCTCATTGCACCACCCCTTCACTCACAAGCTGCTCAATTACCCACTGTTCACCTTTATTGGTGAATTTGGATTGCGGGTAGCCCTGTTCTGTCTGTTTGACTTCGCCATAACCTTTGTCAATAAACCATTGAGCAAAGGTGCGTCCGGCAATACGACGGTCATATACACCCATATCGGCAAGGTATTGATTAAGTTTTACAGCTGACATGCCGACCTTTTTACCTACCTGAGAGGCGTTTAAAAGATTTTTGGTGTCAGCAACTTTGTCAAAGTATTGGACTTTGGGTGCTGCGAGTTCTAATTGACGCGCCTGATCGGCTGCCAGTTGAAGTGCTTCAGAAAAAGATTGGGGAAGTTGTACAACGTTTTGGTTTTCTAGCTCATACCAGCGCTTTACCAGTGCTGCGGTGAACTCTGGGCAAAGTTGAGCAACTAAAGTGATCGAGTCTAATTTGCCTTGTTCGCCAGAGAATACATAAACTTCGACATTGTAAGTGCGGTTATTGGCTTCTTTTTGCACAACCGCCAATGGCGGACATGCTATTACACCCCTGTCAACAAGGCGCATGGTTGAGCGCTTTGTGTCGTCATGGCGGGATTGAACAAGCTCTGAAATATCAAGGCTTGTCACACTCTGTTGATTATGATTAAATTGTGTCATCATATTCATGTTCATTTCCTTCTCGGGTTTGTGAACAACCGGAAAAGCCTGATCTAGACCATCAGGCTTTTTCTTTGTGGTTAGGGTTGATATATCGCCCAGCAGCTTTCTTTAATGCCTCATCAGTGGCAGCTGCATATTCCTGAATCTTTTTCAAAAATTCGTGTGCTTCCTCATATTCCTGAGGTGTGACAACGCTATCCTCTAAAACGTCATAAACGGTCTTAGTGGCTTGACCTGTAGCAATATTGGTTTGCAGCAAGTTCTCAACAATTGAGAGCTCGCGATGACTGTCACCTGATGAATTAACTGGAACCAACACAAAGCCAAGTTCATGCGCCCATACTTTGATTAGCTCAGGGTTGCGGGTAAAAGATTGGATCGCCTCAAACTTCTTTAGACTTGGAACGTGGTTTTCCATGTTTGGATTGGCATAGTTCAAGATCATGTTGTGCGAGTCGCCAGTAACTTCAGCGATTTGTTTTGGTGAAATCCCTTTCGTTTGATGGATCATTTTGAAGATCGCGGTTTGGGCTTCTTTACTTAGTTCCATTTGTGAATCCTTTGAAATATTTCACGTATCGTCAAATCATTGTTTTTTAGATAATGATTAGGCAGCGTTGGTAGATTGCCAGCTTGCAAGGGCTTGGCGATCTGCTTTAAGTTTTCCTTGGCTAAGCAATTCGTAAATTGCTTGGGTGCCGAGTGGGATTCCTTCTTCTTCCCATCCGGTCAATGTGGATCGACCTTTTAGGATTTTTTTAGACAACTGAGAGTTGTTTTCTACGCTGTAAAAATTTCGTAGATCGGCAACATTCATTGTTCTGTTCTCCGAACTATATTTGTTCGGTTTATTGAATCACTTGTTCGGGTAAGTGTCAACTTAATTGTTCATACTTCCGAACACGTAATTAATGGAATGATTTTGTGATGACTTCACCTGCAGATCGTATAAATAAAAGAATGAGTGAACTTGGTTTGAGTCAGGCGGATGTAATGCGAGGTACGGGTGCTGGTCGTGCGACCGTTTCGGGTTGGATCAATGGATCTAATTCACCAAGCGCAAAATACATGGAGTCTTTGGCCAAGGTTTTAAAAACAACATCGTCGTGGATTTTGAATGGTCAAGAAAATAAAACTAACCAATTGGACAATAGTGTTGACTTAAAACCTTTATACACAGTAGGTTATGCTCCTGTAATATCGTGGGTACAGGCAGGAGATTTTACCGACATGGAGTCAATCAGTAACCTTGCGGAATGCGAAATGCTTCCTTTGGTGCCAGGTGCCGGCAGAAGAAGTTTTTATCTTGAAGTAAAAGGCCTGAGTAATGCGCCTTACTTTGAAGAAGGCGAAAAAATCTGTATCGATCCAGATTGGTGCCTGGAAGATATTCAGACTGGCGAAATGATTGTAGTTAAATGCAATGATACTGCGACATTTAAGGCTTTGATTTCAGAATCAAATGGCTATTTCTTAAAGCCTTTAAATCCGAACTGGGGTGAGAAAATTATTCCACTTAATGAGGATTGTGTGCTTGTCGGCAAGTATGTTGGCTCATTCCGTCCTGCTAAGAAGTTTAACCTCTCATAAATAAATAATAACTTTTAAACAGCCCGCCTATATGGCGGGTTTTTATTTGTGTTTTAAAAAAATATTCGATATTTCGAACATAATTATTCATTTTTTCGAACAACCCTATTGACAATATTGTTCGGTTAAACGAACATTAGTTCGAAGACAACAAAAAGCCCCAGCGTTGCTCTAACAACCTGAGGCGTGACCCACACCCTAAACTGTGAGTAAAGAAATTATGACAACTAAATCCAATATTCTCAAGTCTGCATTCATTGCAGCATCCATAAGCGCGGCACTGGTAACGGCTTATGCGGTTCAGCCAGCTAAGACTGCTGATGAGTTATCAGAACCACAAGTGAATATCGCTGCAAAGCATTACGAAGTTGAAAGCGTAAATTGCAATCAGATCTGTGTCGCTACTGTCAAAGCCGACGATTACAGCATTTATGTTGAATATGCCTTGGATGATGCATCAGTCGAGTTTCTGGACATTCTGAACGTGGTGCATTTTGACAAGACGATTAATGCTTATGTTGATCGTTATGAAATTGAAAATATTAATGCTGCGATTGCTGGGGGTGTGAAGTGAGCCATCCAACTTTAGAGCAATTCTTGAAAGATGTTGCCCACCATCAGCTGACGGTGAATCTAGATCAAGGTTTATTTCGGGACCTGACAATTCAAAGACCGGGTTGCTGTGAAATGCATTATCACATCACCACTCGTCCAGGCTATTTAATGTTTACCGGTGATATGGGCAGCTTTGTATTTACTCGCCTTGCGGACATGTTTGACTTTTTTCGTGACAAAGATGGCTATGACATTAATCCGGGTTATTGGGAAGAAAAATTAGAAGCTGTGGATTCTCGCGGTGGCGTTAAGGAATTCTCCGCTGATGAAGCTAAACAGATTTTAACCGAGCATCTTCAAGATCATCTTGCGGGTATAGATTCTGACGACTACGACAAAGATCAGTCCGATGCTGAAGAATCAAAAGAAGCTATTCAAGACCTAATTAATTGTGCTGAAGATGATCAGCATGAGTTTATCCAAAAATTGAGAGATTGGGATTCTGATTATGCTGGTGGTTTAGATATGGATTGCTGGTGGGAGTGGGATTTTAATGATCATACCTATCGCTATATCTGGGCATGTTTTGCCATTGTTCACGCAATCAAGCTGTATGACGCGCATAAATCTAATGAGGTGCCAGCATGAACACTTACGCTCAATTCTGTGGATGTGGTGCGGCAATGCGACCTATCCACCACATCGGAAATCAGTCCTTATTCCTGTGCCGTGATGGTCATAGCACCAAAGTAACTGACTGCAAGGTGAATGAAGATTTCACCCGTGATTTGTACTTTTCAGACCTGCCAAGCTTCAAGGTTGATTCTGATATTTCGATTGAAGATAACGTACTGACTTTTGGTTTATATCGTCAGATTGGTGAAAACCTGTATGCAACGGCTGACTGTTCAATGCCTGTATTACCTCACACTGTGACGGAAATGCGTAGCTCAAATGGTGATATGCGATATGCCGAGCCAGTGGATATTGATTCTTGGCTGGTGGTGAAAGATACACCTGTGACTCTGCTGGATGTTTGGAATTTTGAAGCTGAGGAAGGTCAGACATTTACGCTGAATGATGAGCAGATTAAAGAATTACAGCGTCTTGTGAATGAGTACGCGGAACAACTATTTGAAGAGGTGGTTTGAGATGGAAAAATTCGAATTAGAAATTGCAGACCAAAACATTGTTGTTGCTGCATTCCGTAAGCCAGGTGGCACCACTGAACTATTCGAGCGCATTGCTCAAGAAGCGCGTTCTCATGTTCCAGATGTGACCACTAAAAAAGGCCGCGATCAGATTGGTTCACTGGCAATGAAGGTGAGCAAATCTAAAACCTTTATTGAGAAGTGCGGAAAGGAATTGGTTGCTGATCAAAAGGCTCAAATCAAGCTTATTGATGACGACCGCATTGCGACTGTTAAGAAGTTTGATGAACTGCGTAATGAAATCTTGGCACCGCGTGATGCTTGGGAGCAGGCTGAAAAGGATCGTGTGGCGAAGCATGAAGGAGATATTGCTGAGATCAAGCGCATTGCTTTGGCTGTATCTGAATGGGATTCAATCTCTATTAAGAATGCACTTAATGATCTTGAAAACAAAGTAATTGATTCTTCTTTTGAGGAATACGAACAAGAAGCAAAACTTGCCAAACTTGAAACACTTGAATCTTTACGCACTGCCCTGACCATTCGTGAAAAATACGAAGCCGAACAAGCTGAATTAGAACGCCTTCGCCTTGCTGAACAGGCTCGTTTACAACGTGAACATGAAGAGTGTATCGCCCGCGAAGCTGCTGAAAGAGCTACTCGTGAGGCGGAAGAAAAAGCACGTTTTGAAGCTGAACGTGTCCAACGTGAAAAAGCAGAAGCGGAACAGCGCGAAGCTCGATTGAAGGCTGAAAAAGAAGTTGCTGAGTTACGTGCTGTACAGGCTGCTGAGAATGAACGCAAGCGTATTGAAGCGGAGCAATTTGCACAGGCAGAAGCTGCACGTAAAGCGGAAGAAGCACGTTTGGCTGATGAGGCTCACACAAAGAAGGTTTGTGCGGAAGCACTTGAGCATCTTGCTTTATTGCCTGGTGTGAATGAACAACTTGCGAAAAGCATCTTGGCTGCGATTTATAAAGGTCGCATTCCTCACGTTTCGATCAAATTTTAAGGAATAAGAACATGAATGCACCAGTACAGACAAATTTAATTACAGCTCAGATCAGCCAGCTTTCCGCTGTGCTTGGTCTGCACAATGTTGACCCTGCTGAACTTGAGCAAACTTTGATTCAAACGGCATTTAAGTCATCAACACAAATCACACGTGAGCAAATGGGTGCGCTGCTGATTGTTGCAAGCCAGTACAAGTTGAATCCATGGACCAAAGAAATCTACGCATTCCCAGATAAAAGCAAAGGCATTATCCCTGTGGTTGGTGTGGATGGTTGGTCGCGCATCATTAATAGTAATCCAAACCTGAACGGCATTGAGTTTGTGTTTTCGGAAAATATGGTTCGCATGAATAAAGCTAAGGTTGATTGTCCTGAATGGGTTGATTGCCTTATTTACCGGAAAGATCGTGACCGCCCTACCATTGTTCGTGAATATCTGGATGAAGTGTACCGCGAACCAATGGGCGCTAATGGTTTTGCAGGTCCTTGGCAGTCACATCCGAAGCGATTCTTGCGCCACAAAGCCTTGATTCAGTGTGCACGTTTGGCTTTTGGCTTTGTGGGTATCTATGATCAGGATGAAGCGGAACGAATCAATGAAAGTGGAGCAGTAAAAACCGTTCAGGGTTTTGATGAAACAGCCATGCCGGAAGGCTATCAAGAGTTTGAAAACGAACATTTGGCTAATCTTCAAAATGAAGCACAGTTCGGATCAAATCGATTGCAATCTGCCTATGTAGCTCTACCGAAAGGCAACTGCAAGAATTACTTCTGGACGAGCCATTCAATCAATTTAAAAGCGGTTGCTGAACTCGCAGACCAAGCCTTAGCACGCCAACAAGGAGAAACCTATGACCATTCTCCAGCGTAGTGAAGACTGGCATGCAGACCGGTGCGGGAAAATCACTGCAAGCCGAATCAAGGATATCGATGCCAAGCCAGTTAAAGGCAAAGCACACAATGCCCTAACCTTAACTATTCTGACTGAGCGCCTTACTGGCGTTCAGGAGGAATCCAAAACCAACAGCCTGATGCAATGGGGCATCGATCAGGAACCTTATGCAATTGCAGCCTATGAAAATGAAACCGGTAATTTTGTAGTTGGCACAGGCCTGATTGATCATCCGACTATCAAAATGAGCGGTGCCAGTCCTGATGGTCTGGTTGATCAAGATGGGCAGTTGGAAGTGAAGTGTCCAAGTTCCCAGACTCATTTGAATACCATTTTGACTCAAGAAGTACCAAGTGAATACGTACCGCAGATCACATGGCAATTTGCCTGTACTCGTCGCAAGTGGTGTGACTTTGTGAGCTATGACCCTCGCCTGCCTGAGCATTTGCAGTTAGTGGTTATTCGTGTATTTGCAGAGAATTTGGATATCGCAGGTATTGAGCAGTCAGTGATTCGGTTTAATCAAAAAATTGACCAGATCATTTGCGAGCTGAATCCAAAGGAGGCGGCAGCATGAAAATTAAAGAAGGTGGCGGGATGGATATTGAAAAAATTAAGGAATTGGCTTTAGCAAATGGCTTCAAATTAAAAGAGCAAGCAAGCGGAAATATGGATTTAAACGCTTATGTTTATGACTTTGCAAACGCTATTGAACAAGCAGCCAAAGCTCAAACGGTGCCGGAGGGGTTTGTTTTGATGCCTAAAGAACCTACAGAAAAAATGAATAAAGCTGGATTGCAAGAATATAGAAAAGTAATCGGCGTAGGCCAAGACGATATTGGATACATTTATAAAGCCATGATCGAAGCACAGGAGCCAGCCAATGACTGAAATCCAATTAACCAAACTTCAATTGGCGAACTATGTTTGTGATGAGCTGCATAAAGAAATGCCATTTGATCTGATTTTTAATCAGGACGAATTCGTGCCATTTATGGAAATCATTGATGCTTCAAACCTTAATGTTGGATTTTCAGTTAAGAACATCGGTGACAAGATTCATGTCGGTGTAACAAAGGGAAATTCAAACGGTATATATCAGGCATTGAGCAGTTATATAAAGGAGCACGACCATCCAAGTTCTGATATTGATCGGTTTATTGCAAGCGGTGAATTTGATAAGGCTTTTAAAGATGTGTTTGGGTTGCCGGAATCTGTGGTGAAAAGCTTAAAGGAGGTGTCATGAGTGAATCTGAGCATAATCTACTCCAAGCCATTTTTGATGAAATGCAGGAGCTTAAAAGAGCAATGGCAAATCAAGATGAGCGCCGAGTGAGTATCAAGGAATTTGCCAAGCGCATGAACATGAGCGAACCAACTTTGTATGACCGGATCAAAAAAGGAGAAATTGACCAGCCAAGCAAAGATGGTCCACGAAGTTACTACCTAAATAGTTATGTGAACGAAGTTGTCACAAGGCATTCAAAAACTGGTAAAGTAGCCGCTTGATTGAGCGGCTTTTTAATGCCTGCAAAATCAGTCACTTTTCTGAAAGTGAGTAACATAGTGAGTAACGATTAGAAATAAAGATGCTCATTTCCACAATTTTCAAGAGGTTACGTGCGATATGCTTCTCATGATCGACAACTATGACTCCTTTACTTATAACATCGTCCAATATTTTGGCGAAC
>JADHEF010000343.1_pt1 | contig 53415 bp, 48 predicted proteins | sample 8952391 | NCBI WGS metagenome assembly JADHEF01 (sample SAMN16124439, study PRJNA663245) | bioreactor sludge metagenome | isolation source: sludge (nitrite) | place: India:Bengaluru | collected 2019-02-28 | reverse complement strand
AGATCGGCAGCAAGAGCAATCCCAATGCCCATCTCTTCGCCTATGACCAGAAGTTTCGGGAGAGCACCCGGCTCCAGAATGCGCCCATGAAGATGGTGGCATCCAAGGAGTTTACCGATGCCACCCGCCTATCCACAAGCATGGCTCTCAAGATGGAGCCCAATCTCACCCAGATGAACATCGAAGCCGATTTCATAGGCATCGGACGCATCGATTACCTGGTGTTCAATCCGGATGCTGACTTCACGTCGGGCGAGATGAAAAACGTGAGAGAGAGAGATGTGATGTCGCGCATCAATCATATGTTCGTGGGCAACTTCTCCATAGAAGAGCAGATACTGGTGGCGAAAGGCCATATGTGCGAGGATGGGTATCTGCCCTGTGCCTGAAAAGACAAACGGTCTGATAGATCTCAGTTCTATTCCTTTTCCAATTCCATTCTGGCCGCCTTCAGTCTTTTGATGCTCATATAGTACCGAATCAGCAAAACCAATCCGGCCCCCGCCAGGATGGCCATTATGATCATCAGGGCTACAGGAGCGCTCTTGCTATAGTAATTGACCTCGATATAGGGTATTTGGCTGGTATTGTTCCAGGTCAGAATGCTCCCGGTGTCAGCATCCTGGAATATGTCCGGCTCGGGACGGGCTATGCCCAGGCTGCGAGAGCCGGTGGAATAGCCGGTAGGCAGAATTATTCGCACCGGCTCCGGATGGCGAATGGGAAGTATGAACTGCTGGCCCTGCCTGGATATATTGTAGACCAGCGTCCCTTTGACCGGTCTCTCGAATACCAGGCTGTAGATATGATCTCCTCTATGGAATTGATAGCTGCTGTTGAAGCTTACATTGCTCCCGCTCTCATCAAGCAAAGCCATCTCCTCTGCCTGGCCAGAGAGGGTGAGATTGGCTTGACTGCCGTTTACGGGCAGGATAACCTTCATTTCATGCTCGAAAAGAATGTAGGTGGTGCCATTAAAAAACGGGTCAGATCCATGGGGCTCAGATCCATTGCCCTGCAACTGGGCCGAGGAGGAAAGAGTGACGCTCACCAGTAAAGCCGAGAAAATCAGGCCCGCTTTGAGAAGATGCTTGCACATCGATTATCAATACTGAACGGGCTGCTTTATCAAATGCGCGCCTGCTTTAAAGCCTCTTTCCTCTTGAGGAGCAAAGTCTTATCTTGAAAAAGGATGACTGAGCTGCCGTGCCATTAGATGCTTGCCAAATATCCCCGTCCATCCATTCAAAGGTAAAGGCTTTTCTCATAGATCTGGACGGAGTTCTTTATGTCGGCTCCCAAGCAATTCCCGGAGCCAGGGAATGCCTGGAGCGGATGGATGATCTGGGATACAGCTACAGATTCGTCTCCAACTCCACCCGGCGTTGCCGGGAATCGGTGGCAGAACGTCTGGCGGGCCTGGGATATGATATCCCTGCCCGGCTGATATTCACTCCCCCTCTTGCCGCCATCGAGCATATGAAGCGGCGGGGGAAGGAGAGCTGCTACTTGCTCACCACTATAGACGTGCAGCGAGACTTTTTGCAGGCAGGGATCAGAATTGTCGAGGATGGGGCGGACTATGTAATCGTGGGCGATGCGGCAGAGGGCTTTACCTATGAGAAACTCAACTGTTCCCTTGGCCTTCTCCTCGATGGAGCGGATATACTGGCCCTGGAGATGGACCGATACTGGAAGCAGCCACAGGGATTGGTACTCTCTGCTGGCCCATTCGTAGCCGCTCTGGAGTATGCTACGGGAAAGAAGGCAGAGCTGATGGGAAAGCCATCCCGGCAGTTCTTCCAGATGGCCCTAAACGACCTGGGGCTAAAGCCCGGCAATGTGGCCATGGTCGGAGATGACATTCATACCGATGTGCTGGGAGCCCAGAAGATGGGCATGCAGGGCATCCTGGTCAAGACCGGAAAGTATAGAGCGGATTGGACGCAGCTATCCGGAGCAAAGCCTGATATGGTCTGCGATTCGCTAGCCTCCCTCATCCATCACCTTTGAGGATATCCTCTACCAATATCCTCTACCAATATCCTCTACCAATATCCTCTACCAATATCCTCTAAAAGCGCCGGTCCCTCTCTCCGGGCTCCGGGCATAAGAGTTAATTAACTGCATGGCGCAAATAGCTTTTCTGATTCAGGATCGATCCTCACGGGTATCCTGAGAAAAGGAGAGAGGAGGCTAAATTTGAAGAGATTTGATTCCCTGCTGGAAAAGGACATTTCCGGTTATTCAGGCAAATTTTCCCAGCTCATCGTCCATGCTCCCGCCCTATACCGGCTGATGACCAGGCTTTTGGATGATCGTGATCTTCCCAAGCAGATGTCACCCCTGGTCATAGCGGCCATTGCCTATTTCATTCTTCCCGAGGACATCATACCGGAGGAGCGATACGGTCCGGCTGGTTATGTCGACGATATCTATCTCTGCGCCTTTGTGGCCAATGAGGTGATGAAACAATCGGGATCTTTAGATATATTGAATCGGAATTGGGATGGCGATGTGCCAGCCGACCAGATAGTAAAGGAGATACTGACCAGGGAGAGGGAGCTGATTGGTGAGCAGAAGGAGCGCATAATGCAGTACATAGGCTACGATCAGTTGGGCGTCTGTCCATCCGATAGCATAGACTAGAAAAAATGCCCTTTTTCCAGCCCTTTCCTCTCTTGATATCGCTCTATTGCTTTGCTCTGACGGGCCGGTAAGGCCTTCTGGTCTGCTTACCGCAAAAGAGGCAGGTGGCAGTGATAACGCCATGCCTCAGCCTAATCCTAACCTTTTCCGGTGCCAGATAGCCGCCGCAATGCCGGCAGAATAGATGCTTGAGGGCAGAGGGCATTCTCACCCTGGTACGGGTGCTTATGCTTCGGGCGATCTGAACATATCTGTCGCTTCGCTCCGGATGATCCAGATGGGCCTCATCGGCCAGGCGAAATAACCTCTCCATTCTCTCCCTGGCCAGATCTCTGGCTTTATGGCTGTCTTTTCTCCTTCTCACGCTCAATTGAAGATGGCGGATTGTATTTTAAAACCATCGGCTCTCGAAAGCCTATTTCCTCAAAAACCTATTTCTAGAGGATGAAAGGACTTTATGGCCATGTCTGACATACCCCACCCTTTTAAGATCACTCCCGAGATGGAAGAGTACATCCGGGCCCGCTCCACCGACCTGCGGGTGGCCACCACCTGCGAGGGCCCTCTGCTCTTCTCCATAAGGATCAGCCCTCCCAAGCCCACCGATCGGATATTGACTGTGGCCGGTCGCAAAGTCTATGTCTCTGCGGTTCAGGCTCCCTACATCAAGGCCATCGATGCCAGCATGCTGCCGCGCTGCGCATTGGAGAAGAAGAGCGCAGGAAGATGATTCTTTTCAGAGCAGCGTCAGCGTTTCCAGGATGGAATATGCTAAAAGCATCAGAGAGCTCTGCATTGATAGAGAGCAGCGCAGCCAGACGGCTCGATTTTCTGGGGGGAGAGAGCATAGGGATTATCGGCTGCGGTCACCTGGGAAGGGCCATAGCATTGCAGCTTGTCTCTGGCGGATTTCCTGTTGATCGGCTCAGGGTTTCCCGGGGCAAAAGCGATGGATCTCTGGAGAAGATCCTTGACGCCGGGCTAGGGCCTTGCCTGGCGGGAAATGAGGGGATCTGCCGGGAATGCAGCATCATATTCATCTGCATCCGCCCCCAGTCCCTGCCGGAACTGGAGGATCTGGCTTTTCCCAAGGATGCCCTGATCGTCTCCTGCCTGGCTGGTGTATCCCTGTCGTCCATAAAAGGCCTCCTGGGAGTTGATGCAGTGAGGATGATGCCCAGCGGCCCGGACAGCATTATCGAGGGGAAGGGAATTGCTGCAATATATCCTCATAATCAGGTTCTCTCCAGGATTCTGCAAGGGCTCAGCCTGCGGGTCTTTGAGCTTTCAGCGGAGGAGCAGATGCACGTTTTTACGGCAGGGATATGCCTTCCCGCCGCCCTGCTGGCATCTGGCGAGGGTGAGGGCGGGATAGAGCGTGCATGTAGGAGCCTATCCCGGGATTATCCGGACTTTCCGGAGATCTGCAGCTGGGCCAGGGATGTGCTGCCGCATTTCGAGAAGGAAGAGGATAAAAAGGATTACATAAGGAAGATGGCCACCAGTGGAGGGATCACTGAGGCCATCGTCCGGAGTTTGGAAAGCGGCGATGATCTGACGGCGGCCCTGAAAAAGGGCATGGATCGCAGCAGGGAGATCTCATTATTCTATGAATACGCCAGATAGCGGCGATCCTGACAGCGCTGAAAATAGCTTGAATTTCAAACGATCCGGTTTTAAAAAAGAAAAAGTGATATCCCGGCTTTACAGGTCAATGCGCGGGATATTGTCTACGGACTCTGGGTTGGCCAGAACGGATAGGTCTCCGGTCTCCAAGACCCGAGGCCTTGGCCTTGATCACACGGCGCATGATCTTGCCGGACCAGCGTACTTGGGAACATCCTTGACGAAGTAGACCTTGTCGGGGTAGGCCATGGTCTTGCCTACCGATATCCTCGCCGGAGCGGGCGAATGGCGGTTGCCTCGGCGACCATGCTCCCTGGAAAGATGCGGACGATGATCGAGGCATCGACAAACTGCAGCAGGAGTTCCAGAGATTAGTTATAATTGAAGATGCCATTTAGTCTTGATGAAGGTTTCAAAATACCATGTCCTGTTGAAATGGGAAGCGGATGACGAGGTCTACACCGTCTGGGCCCCCTCCCTTCCTGGATGCGTAACATTTGGAAAGACCGTCGATGAAGCTCTGGAGATGATTAAGGATGCCATTGAGGGCTACGTGGAAACGCTCAAGTCTCATGGAGCTGAAGTTCCAACAGACGACGATGTCCTAGGTTGCATTGTGGAGATCGTTGCCCATGCCTAAGCTGCCCTCAGTCTCTCCCCAGAAACTTGCCAAAGCTTTGGAAAAGGCGGGTTTCATTCTGGAGAGAACCACAGGCAGCCACTTTGTATATTATCATCCTCAAACTGGCAGGAAAGCGGTTGTGCCCATTCACAGCAGAGATATTCCCAAAGGAACACTGTGCAGGCTATTGAAGGAAGCAGGAATCGATAGGGAAGAACTAGGGGATCTGCTCTAAGTCTATCGCCAATTCTCAAGAAGTATAATCTTTAGAACTCCCTGTGAAAGCCAGTGCTAAAGACTAAGCTCAAGTCGACATTAAAACCAGCGGTGTCATTAGCGATTGGCTGGATCTGGTGATTGAGCAAAGACCGGGCCTAGGTAACTGATTGGCTCAAATAAGCCACATTTTAATAATTTTGCTTTTTAAAAAAAAGAAGGGTGATATCCCGACTTACAGGTCAATGCGCGGGATATTCTCTACGGACTCTGGGTTGGCCAGAGCGGACAGGTCTCCGGTCTCCTTGCCCAGGGCCTTGGCCTTGATCACGCGGCGCATGATCTTGCCGGACCTGGTCTTGGGGACGTCCTTGACGAAGTAGACCTTGTCGGGGTAGGCCACGGGGCCCAGAACCTTCCTGACGTGGGTGGAGATCTCCTTCTTGAGCTCCTCAGCCTCAGCTACGCCGTCCTTGAGGATGACGAAGGCCACGATCTTCTCTCCCTTGACCTCATCGGGCTGGCCGACCACGGCAGCCTCGGCGACCTTGGGGTGAGAAACGGCAGCGGACTCGACCTCGGCGTTGGAGATTCTGTGTCCGGCAACCTTCAGCACATCATCGATTCTGCCCTGGATCCACCAGTAGCCATCCTTATCGCGGGTGGCCTTGTCTCCAGCCAGATATGTGCCGGGCTTGACCTGCCAGTACATATCCCAGTACTCCTTCTTGTACCGAACTTCATCTCTGAAGAAGGCACGGAGCATGGATGGCCAGGGGGTCTTCTGAACGATGTTGCCGCCGTAGCCCAGAGGCACGGAGTTGGCATCCTCGTCGAAGATATCGGTGTTGAATCCCGGGAGTGGGAAGCATACGGAGCCGGGCTTTTCTGGTGTCATGGCCAGCGGGGCGATGACGTGGCATCCGGTCTCAGTCTGCCACCAGGTATCGATGATGGGTGCCTGGTCTGCGCCGATGTTCTTCCTGAACCACATGTAGGCTTCCGGATTGAGCGGCTCGCCCACGGAGGCAAGGATTCTGACGGTGGAGAGGTCGTACTTCTTGACGAATTCCTCGCCGGTCTTCATGAACATCCTGATGGCGGTGGGTGCGGTGTAGAATACGGAGACGCCGTACTGCTCAATGATAGACCACCAGCGGCCCAGATCGGGGAAGTCGGGCGATCCCTCATAGAGGATGGTAGAAGCGCCCAGTGACAATGGGCCGTAAACCACGTAGGAGTGTCCGGTGATCCATCCGCAGTCTGCGGTGCACCAGAAGACATCGTCCTCATGAACATCCAGCACCCAGGAGGTGGTCTGAGCGGGGCAGACGGAATATCCGCCGTGAGCGTGCTCAATACCCTTGGGCTTGCCGGTGGTGCCGGAGGTGTACAGGATGAACAGCCTGTCCTCTGGATCCAGGGGCAGAGTCTCGCACTGGGCGGACTGGCCGGCCACGAAATCATTGTAAAAGACATCGCGTCCCTCGGTCATGGGTACATCGACGCCGGTTCTCTTGACCACGACTACCTTCTTGACGGAGGGGGCGTTCTTCATTGCCTCATCCACATTGGGCTTGAGGGGCAGTGGCTTGCCGCGCCTGTAGAAGCCGTCAGCGGTGACGACGACTTTGGCCTCAGCATCGTTTACCCTGCTGGCTAAGCCGCCGGAGGAGAAGCCGGAGAAGACGATGGTGTGAATGGCTCCGATCTTGGCGCAGGCCAGCATGGTGATGGGAAGCTCTGGTATCATGGGCAGGTAGGCCACAACTCTGTCTCCCTTCTCCACACCAACGCTCTTCAGAGCATTGGCCATCTTGTTGACCTCTCTATAGAGCTCGTAGTAGGTGATGGTCCTGGTGTCGCCCACGGGTTCGCCTATGAAATAGTAAGCAACTTTGTTGCGGTTAGCGGACTTGGCATGCCTGTCCACGCAGTTGTAGGCAGCGTTGATCTTGCCGCCGGTGAACCACTTGAAGTAGGGCTTGCCGGAGTCATCCAGAACCTGGGTGTAGGGCTGGTACCAATCAGCATAAGTCTGGGCCATCTCGTCCCAGAAGTCAATGTAATTGTCAGATGCCCACTTGCGCATCTCGGCCTCAGTCTTGAAGCCCTTCTTCTTCATCCACTGGAATGCGTTGGAGTGCTCAACGATCCACTGTGGAGTATTGAAAATCCTGGTCTCTTCCTGCAGAGCAGCTGTCTTTGCTGTTTCAGCCAATTTCATACCTCCTTATGGTAAATTGTTTCCTCGATCCCATGATCAGGCTTATCTTGAAGAATCGTGAGTATCCCTCTCTTTCGTCATGCCTTGACCACCACCCACAAAGCGCGGAAGGTTCGGGAAACATTGCCCCGAGACTTACTGGATCATTTATAAAGTTATCGCGATAAAAATCTTCATGGTCTTTAATAATCATCAATTTTTGATATGATTGGTTGAATGAGGCATATATAAGGAAAATATCAGAATGGAAATTAATAATAGTCTTTAATGGTCTTTTAAAGGCATTGATATAGAATTGGCAGGAAAAAAAGTGTGCAATCCCGCTCACTTGATGAGCGGGATGGCATCTACAGATTCGGGGTTAGCCAGAGCGGATATGTCGCCCACCGGATTGCCCAGTGCCTTGGCCTTGATCACACGGCGCATGATCTTGCCTGATCTGGTCTTGGGCACATCATTGACGAAGTAGACCACCTCGGGGTAGGCCACGGGACCGAGCACAGAGCGGACGTGCTTGGCCAGTACAGGCTTTAGGTCCTCGGCGGCTTCTATGCCGGTCTTGAGGATGACGAAGGCCACTATGACCTCGCCCTTGACCTCATCGGGCTTGCCGATGACAGCGGCCTCGGCTACCTTGGGATGGGATACCAGGGCGCTCTCCACCTCTGCATTGGAGATCCTGTGTCCGGCAACCTTCAGCACATCATCGATCCTGCCCTGGATGGTGAAGTATCCGTCCTTGTCCTTGGTGGCCTTATCGCCGGCCAGGTAGGTGCCAGGCCTGATCTCCCAGTAGGTGGACCAGTACTCCTTCTTGTACCGCACCTCATCCTTGTAGAAGGCGCGGAGCATTGATGGCCAGGGCGTATTGCTGACGATGTTGCCTCCGGAGCCTGGTGGCACGGGATTGGCATCCTCGTCCAGGATATCCACATTGAAACCGGGCAAGGGGAATGTGGGAGAGCCGGGCTTTAGGGGAGTGATGGGCAGAGGCGATACCAGGAAGCATCCGGTTTCCGTCTGCCACCAGGTGTCCATGATCTGCAGCTTGCCGCCGCCGAAGTTGTTTCTGTACCAGATCCAGGCCTCGGGATTGATCGGCTCGCCCACGGATCCCAGGAGCCGCAGACATGAAATGTCATGCGTCTTAGGCCACTGGTCTCCTGCCTTCATGAACATGCGGACCGCGGTTGGTGCGGTATAGAGCACTGACACCTTGTTCTCGCTGATGATCTTGAACCAGCGGCTGAAGTCGGGAAAGTCGGGGGAACCCTCATAGATCATGCTCGTGGCACCGAGGCAGAGTGGCCCGTAGACCACATAGGAGTGGCCGGTGATCCATCCCACATCGGCAGTGCACCACCAGACATCGCTGTCCTTGATGTCGAAGACCCAGGACAGGGTCTGGGCGGGAGTCACGCAGTAGCCGCCATGGACGTGCTCTATACCTTTGGGCTTGCCGGTAGTTCCGGAGGTATAGAGGATGAACAGCCGGTCCTCGGAATCCATCTTCTCGCTCTCGCATACATCGGACTGCTTTTCCACCAGCTCATGATACCATACATCCTTTCCGGCCTTCATGGGCACATCGATGCCTGCTCTCTTGACCACTACTACATTTTGCACGCTGGGGGTGTTGGCGGTGGCCTCATCCACATTGGGCTTGAGGGGCAGGGGTTTGCCGCGCCGGAAGAAGCCGTCTGTGGTAATTACTACCTTTGACTCGGCATCAAGAACCCTGCTGTTAAGACCGCCGGAGGAGAATCCTGAGAATACCACGCTGTGAATGGCACCGATCTTGGCGCAGGCGAGCATGGCGATAGGAGTCTCGGGGATCATGGGCATGTAGATGCTGACCCTGTCACCCTTGGCTACACCAAGGCTCTTGAGACCATTTGCAAGCTTATTGACTCTCTTGGCCAGATCGGCATAGGTGATCAGTTGGGTGGGCTGGTCTACGGGCTCTGGTACGAATATGTAAGCGACCTTGTCCTTCTTGGCACCTGCTGCATGCCTGTCCACAGCATTGTAGGCCACATTGATCTTCCCGCCCACGAACCACTTGGCATAGGGCGGCACCCAGCTAAGTGCCTGGCCATAGGGCTCAAACCAGTCGGCATAGGTCTTGGCCATCTCGTCCCAGAACTGAATATAATTCTGGCCGGTCCAGGCGCGCATCTCCCGCTCGCTCTTGAATCCCTTCTTCTTCATCCAGGCCATAACATTGGAATTTTCAGCGAGCTCTTTGGACGGCTCGAATACTCTGGTCTCCTCGTATAGAACAGAAGTTGTTGCTTTTTGCTCAGCCAATTTTGTAACCTCCTTTAAATCCCCACTTCTCCCCAACCTCCCGCCAATCTGTCTGGGTGCCAGCCCAAAGCCTTGGAGCAGCCAACCAGCAAGTCTCCTCTCTTAAACTTGTGGCCAAAAAACCCGGCCAGCGGGAGCGATCGGGAATACTGTAGCGATCGATAATTAACCCGTTTTTTCATTTATAAAGTTATCGAGGCAAATCGAATTAATGATCAATAATTATCATAATCTAACATAATAAATTCAGAACTTAGATAAAATGTTTTTCATATTGCTGCCGGAGGACACTCGAATCCCGCTCTCGAGATAAGGACAGAAAGATGTGGAGAGAATGGAAAGCAGAAAAAAGAAGAGAAAAAATTTCCGCCCCGCTCACTTAATGAGCGGGATAGCATCTACTGCATCGGGATTGGCCAGCGCGGATAGGTCTCCGGTGGGATTGCCCAGTGCCTTGGCCTTGATCACACGGCGCATGATCTTGCCCGATCTGGTTTTGGGCACATCCTTGACGAATAAAACAGTCTCCGGGTAAGCTACTGGACCCAACACAGTGCGGACATGCTTGGCCAGCTCCTTCTTCAGATCCTCGCTCTCCTCCTGTCCCGTTCTAAGGATGACGAAGGCCACTATGACCTCGCCCTTGACCTCATCTGGCTTGCCGATGACCGCTGCCTCAGCCACCTTGGCATGAGACACGAGCGCTGACTCGACCTCTGCGTTGGAGATTCTGTGACCGGCAATCTTCAGCACATCGTCGATTCTGCCCTGGATAAAGAAGTATCCATCCTTATCCTTCATGGCTTTGTCGCCGGCCAGATATGTGCCGGGCCTGATCTCCCAGTAGGTGGACCAGTACTCTTTCTGGTACCTCTCGGGATCTCTGTAGAAGGCCCTGAGCATGGACGGCCAGGGTGTGTTGCTGACGATATTGCCTCCCGAGCCCAGTGGCACCGGATTGGCCTCCTCGTCCAGGACATCGATGTTAAATCCTGGCAGCGGGAATGTCGCAGAGCCGGGCTTGAGGGGAGTGATGGGCAGGGGAGACACCAGGAATGTGCCGGTCTCAGTCTGCCACCAGGTGTCCATGATCGGCAGCTTGCCCGCGCCGAAGGTGTTTCTGTACCAGATCCAGGCCTCGGGATTAATGGGCTCACCCACAGATCCCAGCAGCCGCAGGCTGGAAACATCGTACTTCTTGGCCCAGCTGTCTCCCGCTTTCATCAGCATTCTGACTGCAGTGGGTGCGGTGTAAAAGACGGATACCTTGTTGTCCTGAATTATCTTGTACCATCGGCCCAGGTCCGGGAAGTCCGGAGATCCCTCGTACATTATGCTGGTACAGCCCAATGTGAGTGGCCCGTAAACTATGTACGAGTGGCCAGTGATCCATCCGATATCCGCTGTGCACCACCAGACATCACTGTCCTTAATATCGAAGACCCAGTGCAGAGTCTGAGCCGGACCAACACAATATCCGCCATGGACGTGCTCGATACCCTTGGGCTTTCCAGTGGTCCCGGAGGTGTAAAGGATGAACAGCCTATCCTCGGTGTCCATCTTCTCGCACTCGCATTTATCGGACTTTCCGGCCACCAGGTCGTCCCACCAAATATCTCTGCCCTGTTTCATGGGGACCTCAACCCCAGTTCTCTTGTATACCACCACATTCTGCACTGATGGGGTATTGGCTGTAGCCTCGTCAACATTCGGCTTGAGGGCCAGTGGCTTGCCGCGCCTGTAGAAACCATCCACAGTTACAACCACTTTTGCCTCAGCATCCATGATTCTGCTGTTCAGGCCGCCGGCGGAAAATCCAGAGAACACAATGCAATGAATGGCGCCGATCTTGGCAATGGCGAGCATGGCAACGGGCAGCTGGGGGATCATGGGCATGTACAACATGACCCTATCGCCCTTGACCACGCCCAGGCTCTTGAGGCCGTTGGCGAACTTATTGACCTCCTTTTCGAGCATTGCATAAGTGATCTTCTGAGTGGGCTGATCGGTGGGCTCAGGCACGAATATGTAGGCTACCTTATCCTTCTTGGCCCCTTGGGCGTGCCTGTCCACGCAGTTGTGAGCCACATTGCACTTGCCGCCCACGAACCACTTGGCATATGGAGGCTTCCATTCCAGGGTTGACCCCCAGGGCTCGAACCAATCGGCATAGGTCTTGGCCATCTCTCCCCAGAACTGAATATAGTTGGCAGAGCACCAAAGGCGCATCTCCCGCTCGCTTTTGAATCCTTTCTCCTTCATCCATTTCATGACGTTGGAGTTCTCAGCCAGATCTCTCGGCGCCTCGAATATCCTCGTCTCCTCTAGCAAGACAGATGTCTTTGCCGTCGCTTTTTGGTCAGCCAAATTTGTAACCTCCTTTAATCATTGATGTTCTTCCGATCTTATCCGGCCTTCCTTTCACGGGGCACTTGGACAATTTGATTTGAAAAACCGGGGCCCTTGCTGCCGGAGATAGGTCTCAGAACCATCATCACGATTGATTATTTTCTTCATTAATAAGGTTAATGGTTGTGGGAGGAAGTAGCGCATCCTAATTCAAGATAAAATATGTAGGCTGTAAATCCAAGGAGTTTTTTTTGCCAGGAGATCAATAAGTTATAATATTGCTATAATTTTATTTGTATAATTTTAAATTAAAAAAAATCAATACAGCTGTTGGAAGATGTCTCAATCGCGACTGACTAGGGCTGAATCTGGCCGGATACAAAGAATGGATTTGATTCCGTGACCAGAACTTCGATGAAAGATCCCAGCTTGGGATTTCCCTTTACCACAATACCCATGTAATTTTTCCCCCTGGCCTTCATTGTGCCGTCCCGACCTTTTTCGGTTACCAGAGCGGAGATAACCTCACCCACATATCTGCTATTTCTCCGGGCGGCAATCTCCATCCACAAGCGGGTCATCTCTCTCGATCTCTCCTTTTTGAAGCGATCGGGCATGTCATATAGCCTGGCGGCAGCCGTGCCCGGCCGCGCAGAAAATCTGGTCAGGTTGACCTTATCCGGCTGCATTCTCTCTATCAGATTAATGGTGTCCTGAAAATCCTCATCCGTCTCACCGGGAAAGCCGAGGATGACATCGGTGATTAGGGATATATCAGGAAAGCAAGATCTGAAGGCTCCCACCATTCCCAGAACATCTCGGGCATGATATCTCCGGCCCATCCCCCCTAAGATCCTATCTGAACCCGACTGAACCGGCAGATGCAAAAATCGATAGACTTTAGGGCTGCAAAAAGCATGAATAACCGGCTCCTGGATGGGAGCGAGGCTGTCTGGATTCATCATGCCCACTCGCAACATGAACTTTCCGGGCAGGGCCGTCAGCTGGCTGATAAGCAGGGCTAGATCATCTCCCCGATCAGAGCCATAGGCTGCGGTATCCTGAGCGGTGATCTGAATCTCCACCAGGCCCTCAGCAATCATTCTCTTAACCCGTTCGACCGCATCATCAAGGCTGCGGCTCTTCAGACTTCCCCGGGCCTTTCTAACTATGCAGTAGCTGCAGGCTCCGTTGCATCCCTCCGCCACATTGACGATGCCGCAGAGATCCTGTGCCGACCCTGGCCTGAGAGGCAAGGAAGATGGTATACTGGGTGGGGGCAGAGAGCTTGAGAGAGCAAATAGATCCTCGATCTTACTGGCAGAAGATCCATTCAAGGAGCCTAGCTTTCCCCGGCAGGATAGGCCGGAAACTGATGCCGGCAATGCCGCGGGAAGGCAGCCTGCCACCACCAGTCTCGGCCCTTGCAGCAGACGGAGCCTGCGCAGGACCTTTCGTTCCGTCTTTTCTGTAACTGCACAGGTGTTGACCACGATCGCATCCGCCTCATCCAGGAAGGATTGGATGTGGCCCCTCTCCTGTAATGCTACTGCCAGCTCCTGCGAGTTGCCCATATTAGCGGTGCAGCCAAAGGTCTCTATATAAAATTTCATGCTCCCTCCGGCCTCATCTCCTCCCTTCTCACCTGATAAATCCCCACAATCGTGCCCATTAAGGCCGGAGCTAAAAAGAATCCTCCAATGCCCCCCACCATTGCCCCTCCCAGAAAAGAGAGCATCACCAGCAAGGGATGCAGAGATGACCTGGATGCTACCAGATAAGGCCGGATCAATAGCTCTGATGGGAGATATATGAAGGCGGAGGAGATGATGAAGAATAAAGCTGCCCCTTCTGCACCTGCGGAAAGGTAGCGGTAGATGGATAGTGGTATGATCACTGCCCAGGAGGTAAAGAAGGGCACCATCCCGGCCACAAATACGATGCTGGCCAGGGCGAAAGGCTTGGGCATACCAAAAGCATAGAATACGGCTAATGATATGATGCTGCCCAATATCGAGGTGTAAATGGTGCCGATGAATATACCGCTGAGTATTGCATCTATACGGCGGATATACTTCCCGCAGGTCTGCTTCTCGCTCTCTCCAAGCATGGATATCAATGACGAGACCAGGCTCTCGCCCTCCAGGAGAATGAAGTAGCAAACTGGGATGGAGATAAAGAAATTGATGATGGCTAAAGATGCCACCCGTCCCATGTGAAAGACGGGGATGGAGGCGGCTATGGGCCCCAGTATTCCTGCCACATTCTCAAGCCCCCCCGCTAAAAGATCCTTGACCCAGGGCGTGAGGTCCTGGGAGAGCTGATCGGTGAATGCAGCCAGAGCCAGCCTTATTGCCTCCTGGTTCTTGGCCAGGATTATGATCTGGTTGGCGATCTCGATCATTCCCAGGCCCAAAACCAGGAAGATGGGTATGACTATGCATAATACGGCGATCAGAACTCCCGTCCTCTTTTTGCGAGGAAAGAGGTCCCGTATGGGCTTGCCCACATAGGCGAAGACTGTGCCCAGGATGATGCCGTCCATAAAGGGAAAAAAGAAATAAGCGACCAGGAGGAGGGATGCCAGAGCTATCAGCAGCATCCCCCTGTGCCTAGAGCACCATTTCCCAGATTCCAAATCCATATTTTAGTTGGTGGCTCTGGGGGCGGGAATAGATATGATTTATGCTCGCATGAATATCTGGCCCGGCTCAGGAGCAGGCCGCCTCCAGCATCGACTCCAGCCGCTCCAGTTTGGGCCCAGGGTTCTGATTTTGATGCTTGACCCAGTCCTGCAGCTTTCTCACCGCCCGGCCGGAGTCGATGATCTCTCCCGCCCTCTCCACCGCTTCTGGCAGGTCTGCGACTTGGCCAGCCATGCAGAGCAATGGGGCGGCATTTAGTCAGACTATCTCCCTTCTGCTGCCCGTCTCTCTGCCGCATAACAGCCGCAGCAGGCTGTGAGCCTCTTTCTTTATGCTGCCACAATGCAGGAGTTCCCCCTCCTCTGCCGGCTGTATTCCCAGATCCTGCGGCATCAGGGAATATTCTAAGATGCTTCCCTCCTCGGTTATCTCTGCTATCGAAGATCGGCCCAATGAGGATAGCTCATCCATGCCCCGGCTGCCATCCCCGCTCCTGCCGTGCACCACAAAGGCTCTCTTATAGCCGATCTGCTTCATAGCCTGAGCAACCGGCAGGACCATTCTCTGGGAGTAGACCCCCCGCAGGGCATATTCCGGACGGGCGGGATTAGCCAGGGAGCCAGCCACATTGAGCACCGTGCCGAATCTGATCTGGGATAAGATGCGGTAGAGGGCGGAAGGGTGGACCTGGGGGCTCATGCCGTTGAATATGCCTATGCCCGCCCTTTCGATGCTTCTTTTCACCAGATTGGCGCCACATTCCACATCAACGCCCAGGGCCTCCAGGATATCCACCGCTCCGCACCGGGAGGTTATGGCCCGGGAACCGTGCTTGGCCATATTTATGCCCTCTGCCGCAGCAACCAGTGAGGCGGCGGTGCTGATGTTGAATGTCTTGATGCCGTCCATGCCCGTGCCGCAGTTGTCCGCCAGGGGTCCGCAGACCTTTGGGCGGACCTTGACCGTATCTATGTCATAAATGGCCTGCCATATGCCGGCGATCTCCTCCGCGCTGGCTCCTTTGGCGGTGATGGCGGCAAGAAACGCCCCCTGCTGCAGATCAGGCTGCTCATCCTTCAGGATCTGCCGGAAAAGCAAGTTCGCCTCTTCCCGGCTCAGATCCACTCCACGGATCAGTCTGTCCACCTGGCTGCCGAAGTACCTCAGACTCTCCTCCACTCTATTCACCTTTAACACAAATCAATGTCAGAAGCATACTACCGATTTCATGCCTGCTCTACGGGCAGAGTGATCCAATGCTTGATCTATCTGAGACAGGGAAGCTCTCCTGGTGATGAGCCAGTCTGCCCTGATTTTGTGGGAGAGCAATAGCTCGACGGCCAGACTATTCTGGAGGCTGCTGCAGCCGTAGGACCCGAAGACGGTGATTTCATGATAATGAATGCGGCGCAGGTCCAGCTCTTTCTCCTGGTGCCCCGGAGCGGGTCCGGAGAAGACGCAGGCCCTTCCACCCGGGGAGAGCAGATGGAGAGAATCCTGGTCTATAGGCATCTCGGGAGTGGCGGAGATGATGACATCGGCACCCTGGCCTTCCGTCTCCGCTGCCAGGAGATCCTGCAGCGGCTCGTCAGCTGGATCGAATACAACCGCATCGGTATTCCTCTTCAGCAGACGGATCCTCTCCGGCAGACTTTCTGCTATCATCACCTTTTCCGCGCCCCTTAAGCGGGCCAGGAGGGCATGCATGGCTCCGATGGGGCCGCCGCCCAAAATAAGGACAAGATCATCCCGGCGGACGGGGCAGTGGCTCTGGCCGTTCAGACAGCAGGCCAGAGGCTCGCATAGGGCCAGAAGAGAGCAGTCGGCGTTTGCGGGCAGCAGGTTGCACCCGCGAGAGAGGCTCTCTGCCGGCAGGGCTAATAGCTCAGCAAATCCGCCATGGGTGTTGAAGCCCATGATTTTCATATCCCGGCAGAGATTGTCCCTGCCCCTCCGGCAAGGGCGGCATGTCCCACAGGCGATGCCGGGCCAGATCTGGACCAGATCACCCTCGGCCAGGCCGGCATTGCATCCGTCCAGCTCCAGTATCCTTCCTACCATCTCATGGCCTAAAATCCGGGGATAAACCAGATCCCTGTGGCCCTGATGCATTATCTTGATATCTGTGCCGCAGACAGCACAGGCCTTGATCTCCAGCAGGGCCCCGCCTTCCGGCACCGCGGGATCGGGAATGCTTTGCATTTCCAGCCTGCCGGGGGATAAGAGCTGGGCAGCCATCATCTCTTAGGCAGCTCCACAGTCAAGAGCACCCGGTCCGTCTCCTCCACCAGCTGCCTCTGGGAGACGCCATAGATCCCTGCCAGAAGTGATGCCCCTCCCATGCCCACTCCCTCCTTGACATAGCCCTGCGCATAGATCTGAACCGGAGGAATCCTGGATCTCTCCAGGCCCGGATCGGCATAATAGTAGGGCCGGCCTGCTGCCTCCACTATCTCCTTGAAGCCAGCCGTTTTGTCTTCTATGATGTATTTGGTGGTGGCAATGGAGACATCCCCGCCAATGTCTAGGGCTTTGGCCAGGGCCAGGACGGCGGCCATCTGGGTTCCCCCCGCCAGGACGGTACGGCAGCCATCCAGGCCCCGCATCAGTCCCAGAGCCGCCGGCATCATGGGGTCCCCTACCTCCTGCACCGCCCGGAGGGGCTGGTCCTTGAGGTCTCCCTCCTTTATCCCTGCCCGAGAGAGAGCCTGGGCCACCACCTCCTCCTTGAGGGCGGTGGGATTGGACTGGAAGCTGCTGCTGACGCCTGCCTGATAGCCCAGGGCACGCAGCACGGCCAGAGCAGTGGTTGTTCCTCCGGCTATGGACTCGCCAATGAAGACGCAGTCGGAGAGCCGGGAGAGCTTGCGCCCCAGGAGAGAGGCGTTCTCGAAGATGGCGCGGGCGGCGGGCACAGCCGGACCCACTCTGATATCGCATCCCGCTTCCCCTCCCAGCTCGGCATAGGGCACAGCCGGCTTCTTGCGCAGGCCGGAGGCCACGAACATGCTGGGAATCCCGGTCAGGTTCAGGGCGGCTCGGGTCACAATGGCCGGGGTGGGTGAGCCTCCCGGTGCCTCTGGCAGCTCGGGCATGGTGATGATGCGATTGGTCTCCACCAGCTCGGCATCGGCTCCCGGGGTGTAGTCGGTCAGCTTCGGGCTGGTTCCAGCTGCCGATAGGCCGGGAATCTTGCCGGTGTCGGTGTTGGATATGATGCAGAGAAAGAGGGGCCTTTTTGGAAGAGGCTCGAAATCAGGGTAGATCCATTCTGGCATGATACTCACCCTGGCCTGCAGATATATCAAACCAACGCCAGCAGGCTTAATTTAACTAAAATTGTCTTGATTAGTTGACAAACAGACTTTGCCCTGGGCAGGGGCCGTCGGAGTCTGGGCCTAGGGCCGGAAAGATGGCGGGGTTTATGGCGCAAAGTTAAATCCATCTTAGCGGCAAGGATTGCACTGATCATATTGACTGAAGAATTCATGGCCAAAGCGGCAATTGAGGCGGCACTATTCGCCTCGGGCCGGACCGTCAGCGTAAAGGAGCTTGCCGATCTCTCCGGCCGTTCGGCTGAGCAGGCAGAGATCCTGGCGGAGGAGCTGGCCGCCGAGTATGCCGCCCGGCAATCGGGACTGGAGATCAGGAGAATCGGGGATGGCTACTCCATGCAGGTTCGCTACGCTCTGGCGGGGCGAATCATCTCTTTTGCCCCCAAGGAGATCGCCGCTCCGTTGATCCGGACCCTGGCCATCATCGCCTACAAGCAGCCCATCAAGCAGAGCCATCTTGTGGAAATCCGGGGCAACAAGAGCTATGATCATGTCAAAGAGCTGGAGAAGAGGGGGCTGATCAATGCCGAGAAGAGCGGCCACACCAAGCTGCTTTCCACCACCCGAGGCTTTGCCGATTACTTCGGCATCTCCTCCGATAGCCCCCAGGAGATCCGGAGAGCCCTGCTTAGGGATCGCAAGCTGGTGGGTGTAACGCCCATGTACGAGAGCCTGGCCTTGCGGCTGGGCCTGGATTATGTGCTGGTCAATCCCTATCATCCGGAGGCCCAGGACCTGGAGCGGCTGAAGGAGATAGATCTTCTGGTGCTGGCCCCCGGCTACAGGGAACGGGTAGAGAGGATCTACTCCGGTCCCATGCTGGAGGCAGGAGTCCGCAGCCTCACCCAGCTCAAGGTGAGCGCCGAGAGGATCTGCCTGGAGGCGGGAGCGGGTGATGTTGAGCCCCTGGCCGCCGAGATTGACTCGCTGCTCTCCCGTTTCCGGCAGAGGGCGGCTGCCGCCAGGCCGGTGCACCCCCTCACCTCCATGATCGAGGAGCTGGCCCAGGATCTGCATCTGAGGGTCGAGGAGAACGGCCTGACCGCCGCCCCCGAATCGTCGGGAAAGGAGGCAGATATACTGGTGCCCGTGCACCAGAGCTATGATATGGATATACTGGAGCGCATTGTTCAGCGCTGCGAGCGGATGATTGGCAGCCTTGCCGCTCCGGAAAGATAATTAAGATTTGAAGATAAGACCAAAGAGGATTGTTCTCTGTCAGGAAAGCATGTCGTACGCCCTTGATTTCAAATCCATTATTATATTCTCCATCATTTTGGGATTTTCAGAAGGCTTATCAGCAATTACTTTCCTAGCAAAGAGATTTTTTAAAAAAGATAATTGATTTTAAATAAGATTATATGTTTTAAAATTTCTTAATCTCATTGGCCGTAAATTATTTATAACAGAGTGCTTAACGAATTAATAATCGGGATTGCTCTATGGATGTAGGAATTCAAAGCCTATGGATAATCCTTACTGTAATGGTACCTGGGTTGGTTTCTTACGGTGTATTTTGGGTCTTAGCAAAATATCTAGATATAAAGTCTTTGATCATAGGCGAATCCCTAGAGTCAGAAACATTATATCTTTGCTTACTATTTGCAGTTATGTTTATTCTTCAATTATTTGGAATTGCTACCGAATCTTTATTTTTCGAATATGGGCCATATAGGCATAAGAATGAAGCTTACCAGAATGCTTTTAATAATAGATATATAATAATTTCAAAATTGGATCCTGAGAAAGACTATCATGTAGAACGAATTATTTGCCAATTCTTTATGTCTCATAATATTGCCGTTGGACTCACATTGAATTTAGTTTGGGTATCCTTATATATATTTTATTTTAAAAACGATCCACAGCCTAATCATATGATATTATTTTTAGGACTATTGCTAATAACTGTACTTTCTTGGTATGTTTCTCATAGAAGATTCATCCTTTCTTGCGAGGTTTTGCATTCCTATCAGTTTAAGAACAAATCCAAGCAACTTAAAATAGATAATAGAATCAGAAATGAGATTTCATATAACCATATTATAGTAGCCAGTGCTTTTATAATAGGTGGTATTGGAAATTATCTGGGAAATCTAGGTGTCGGTTTAATAATTGGTATTTGTCTTGGTTTTCTCATAATATCTAAGTTGAGAGGAAGTAAATTTATATCATTGGATGAAACAAAATTACCTGATAAAGAAAAACTTAAAGATTTCTTAGTCGAAGAATATGGCATAGATTGGGCTAAAAATGCCGAGATCGAAAAAGTCGATTCCCATACTATTAAAATGCATGAAGGCAAGAATTCTTTAAAAATAAAACTTGGAAGCCATTGTGATGCTATAATAAACGAAAATAAGAATATAATAGGTAATTTATATTTTAATAAGGAGAATAAAATATTTTATAAAATCCATAAAAAAAAGAATACATTTTTTAGATAAAATAAAAATAATCTTAGCAATTTTAATTATTTTGTTAGCCTTGATCTATCCATGTTTTAAAGCTGATTTATGTAATAATCATATAAGTTTAATAAAAGACAATGCAATATCACTTTCCTTTCTTATTATCGGAGGGGCAATAGCTATCTTGGCTATATTTGAGGGATCGCAATCATCTAAAAAATATAATAATTTAAATGGTGGATGATATGGATAGAGATGAAGCTTTTGAAACCGGGTACCTAAAAAGGAATTCACCTATTGAATCCATGGCAAGATACGAGATTAAGGTCCTTAATGAGAAAAGCCTGCATAGTATGATTAATTTACAAGATATAATATTAAACGATCTTCAAAATCCAATATTATATGAACCTGCTTCACCCGAATTATTCACGGAACGTCTTGTCAGTAAAAAATTGGTTGTAGGTGTTGAAGTTGAGGGAGAACTAATCGCTTTTGGGATCATACAGATACCTGGTGAAAGCAAGGAGAATCTAGGAACAGATATTGGAATGGCGCAAGGCGATCTCCTTAATGTTTCACATATTCAATTTATTGTTGTTCATCCTCATTTTAGAGGAAATTCGCTTCAAAATAAAATAGCTAAATATCTTTTAAGCATCATTAAAGAAATGAAATACCAGTATGTTTTAGGTACAATATCTCCCGATAATTACTACAGCCTTAAAAACATGCTTCAACTAGGATTTGTTATTCGCGAATTGAAAGAAAAATATGGTGGAAAGCTTAGATACATAATTTATAAAGATGTAACTATAATACAAGATCAAAAGTGGCTAGAAATTATCAAAATCAATGCAGATGACATTGATGGTCAGAAAAAGCTTCTACGAAATGGATTTGTGGGTTTTAATGTGCAGAACGACCTTGGAAAGAATATCATAATTTTTGGCAAAAAGCAATAAAAAACATCACTCCTAATATTTATCAATAGCAGTGCAAAATTCTCCGATTGATGGGAGGATAAAATTGACACCTATCTAAGAGACCTTCTCCTAGCACAGCCGCACACTTCAATCATCCTGAGAAGTCCTGAGGAATCAACTTAGGTTTTACATCCTTCAGGCATGGGCTCCGTCCTGAGGCTCATAAGGATTTCCGCAATTTGGATTGTCGCCTCAATATTTTTGTAGCTATGGATTTAATTTAAAATATTTACACATGTGAATTGCAGGAGAAATACTCGATTTAGAAAGATAAAGTGCGAAATATGGGAAATGTCAAGATTTCGGAATACAGAGTTAAGATAGATCTGTCCTTTAAAGACGAGAAATGAGGAAATGCAAACACCTGTTTTAGCCTGATCCCGGTTCTCTGAAGATCCTGGCCGGGCTGTGAAATCCTGAGAGATCTCCAATTCTCGTTACTTTTTTTGATGCACCGGGCAGTAGTAGCTGGTCCTGCCTGCGATCTTGATTTTCTTTAGAGCAGCGCCATCCCTGGGACAGGTCCCATCCGGATGGCGATGGGGCAGTAGGTAGCTGTCGGGGAGCTTTTCAAAATCGGCATTGCAGGCCAGAGATGTCCTCAGCACCTCCTGGATGGTGCAGAAGAGGCCCTCCAGACGCTCCTGCTTTAGGCAGCGGGCCTGGGGGCAGATGCCGGACTGGAAGAGGGCCTCATCGGCATAGATATTGCCGAGACCGGCTATCAGGCCCTGATCCAGGAGAGCCGGCTTGATTTTCCCTTTTCTTCCGCTCATGGCCGCCAGGAAAGCCTCTCTTTCCATCTGCAGGGCATCCGGCCCGATGCCCCGCTGGGACAAAAATGCCTGCGGACTTTCTGTCAGCCCCACCTCCCCAAAGATGCGGAGATCATCGAAAGCCAAAGCAGCTCCGTCCTCAAAGTCTATCCTCAGGCGGGTGTGGCGGGGCTCTGCACCACTCTCTGCCAGGAAAACCGGCCAGCCGGTCAGGCCCAGGTGTAGGGCAAGCCACAGGCCGGAGTCGATCTGGAGGAAGAGCCTCTTGCCGTGGCGAATTGCAGAGGAAAGCTGCCGCCCGGCCAGGGCCCGCTGCAGATCCTGAGCGGAGACGGAATTGAGGATGCGCCCGTCTCTGATCTCGATGGCTATGATCCTCCGATGCAGGGCTTTCTCCTCTAGGAGCCTTCTGGCCATCTCCACCTCGGGAAGCTCAGGCACGAATGATCACCTTCAGACTCTCACTGCCTTTCTCCCGGCAGCTAAATCCGGGCATCATCCAAAGCGCTGCAACAGCGGCAGGACCTCTGGGCAGGAAGCATCTGCGCCGCCTGCTGCACAATCTCCAGGACTGCATCGTGGCATTTTTCCATGAGATCGGAGATGCCGGAGAGTGTCAGGCTGCCCTCTCTCGCCATTCCTGCCGCCGGATTGGTGACCACGCAAAGTGAGGCATAGCAAAGCCCCGCCTCTCTGGCCAGCGCAACCTCGGGATAGCCGGTCATTCCCACCACATCACCGAACTGGCCCATCATCCTGATCTGGGCCGGAGACTCCAGGTGGGGGCCCTGGGCGCAGACGTAGACCCCCTCCGCAGCCTGATGGCCTGCTGCCCCTGCCGCCTCGCCCAGAGCGGCGCGCAAAGCCGGGCAGTAGGGCTGGCTCATGTCCACATGTACCGCCCGGTGGTCAAAGAAGGTATTGGGGCGGCAGGAGGTGAACTCCAGGAAGTCGGAGGGGATGAAGATGCTGCCGGGAGTATGGCCGGCCATGCTGCCCACTGTGTTGATGGATATGACCGCTCTGGCGCCCGATTTTTTAGCGGCGCAGATTAGGGCCCGATAATTCACCTTATGGGGGGGAAGGTGGCCCACGCCATGGCGGGGGAGGAAGGCCACCTTGATTGTCTTCATCCTGGTGCGTATGAGGGGAACTTTTCCGTAGGGCGTATCCACCTCGTCCTTCAGGCCCTCCAGGGAGAAGCCCAGGCCGCCGATGACCGCCAGATCGAAGTCCATGGTAGGAACTTGTGGCTGCTGGCTAAAAACTCTTATCGAGGCCCCCTCCATCACAGCAGTGGCATCAGAGGCGGGCGGAAGACTCCCTTCTCGGTGATGATGCCGCTTATCAGCTCCAGCGGCGTGGCATCAAAGGCCGGATTGTAGGCTTTTATGCCCGGCGGCGCCAGCCGCTTTCCGTTCAGAATGCAGATCTCCTCTGGATCGCGTTCTTCGATGGTGATATCCGCCTCCTCATGGCCGGGATCGAATGTGGACAGCGGCGCCGCCACATAGAAGGGAATGCCGTGATGCCTGGCCAGGACGGCATGGCTGTAGGTTCCGATCTTGTTGAAGACGGCATCTTTGGTGATGCGGTCGGCACCCACTATCACCTTGTCTATCCTGCCCTTTCTCATCAGGCTGCCGGACATGCTATCGCATATTAGAGTGACAGGTATTTCGTCCCGGGATAGCTCCCAGGCGGTGAGGCGGGAGCCCTGATGCAGTGGCCGGGTCTCGCAGGCATAGACGTGGATCTTCTTGCCTTCGGAGGCGGCAGAGCGCACCACCCCCAGGGCCGTGCCCCAGCCAACGCAGGCAAGCCTGCCGGCATTGCAATGGGTGAGGACATTGTCCCCGTCCCGGAGCAGCCTGGCCCCGAATTTTCCCAGAAGCTGGTTGATCCGTATATCCTCCGATGCAATCTCCTCCGCCTCGGCGAGAGCCCTGTCCCGGATCTCCTCTAGGCTCTCTCCGCAGGCAGCCGCTCTCATGGCCCGGTCCACCCCCCAGGAGAGGTTGACCGCCGTGGGCCGGGCCGACCGGATCATCTCCGCTGCTGTCTCCAGCTCGGCCATCATTTCTGAGGAGGTAGCTGCCCTGCACAGACCCGCCGCCAAAGCTATGCCATAAGCCCCGGCTGCGCCCAGAGCGGGAGCCCCCCGCACCTTAAGGGACTTTATGGCCTGCACTAGCTGATGGATGCTGCAGATCTCAAGGGCAAGCAGCTCTTCCGGCAGAAGGGTCTGGTCTATAAGCCACAGCCCATCATCCCACCAGATGCTCCTTGGCTGGCAGTTGCTCAAGAGTATCACCTCAAATGAGAGAGAAATGCGTCGGCATTATTAATCTTCTCCTGCACTTCCTGAAGAGAGCTTTTTATAGTTAAAGTCCGCATAAAGCATATTTATTTAAAGTGTTGATCCGGCATTCAATTGGGATATCCCGCCTGCAGAATCCTAAGTTCTCCGGGGCAGGAAGGGTTATATCATCGTCGGACAATGCTGTAATTTGGAGACTGCAATCCGTGTCTGCCGTTCTGATTAAAGCGAGCTTACCCTTCGTTTTCCGCCTGGGATCGTTAATGGTCATCCTGACGGTTCTCTGGAGCATCCCAGCGTTGGCTGAGGAGGATGATAATTCGTCCATACTCCTGCTTTTTTCCTATTCCCCTGACCACCCCTGGGTGGAGGAGGAGAGGGACGCTTTTATGCTCAATTTCCGCCAGGACAGTACAAAAGCGCCGTCTCTAAGAGTCGATTACCTGGACAGCAGGTCCTGGCCGGATGGGGATTATGAGAGAAGGATCATAGATCTATATCGCTACAAGTTTTCCCGGCAGAGATTGAACCGCTCCATAGACCTGGTCATAGCATTTGATATCCCGGCCTGCACCCTTGCCCTTAATCACAGAGAGGAGCTTTTTCCAGATGCCTATCTCATCCTGGCCGGTATGATGGCCCCCGGATATGGCCCAGGCAGTACCAACTCCCGTCCGGAGAAAACCAGCTTCATCCGGCAGAAAGCCGATCTTTCCGGCACCCTGCGGGCCATGCATGATCTCCATCCCCGGGCAGGAGAGATTATGGTGCTTCTGGATGACACGGCGGAAGGCCGCTATCTGGCAGATGAATTGGATGATCTGGCTCCCGAATTTAATGGCCTGATCAATATATCCTTACGGGAGATCTCCCAGGGCAGCAATATCAGCAGCATGAACCTGTCCGCAATCCCCGCTGCAGCTGAAGAGAGGGGCCTACTGATCCTCTGCGGCCTTTTCGGCTGGCAAAATTCAAATCCTCCCGGCAATTGCAGCCTGGTAAGCGGCATCAGCCCAGTCGCTCCGGTTCCCATTTATGGGCTGTGGGACTTTCAACTAAAGCAGGGAATTGTGGGAGGAAGCCTTGCCTCAGGCAAAGATCTGGGGGAGAAGGCAGCCTCTGCCGCTGCCGCCGTCTGCAGGGGCGAGAGCCTGCCTCAAATCCAGAATATCTCCCCCATTCTCAAATTTGACCGGGAGCAGATGGATGTCCACGGCCTGGGCCAGCCATCTCTCCCCGCAGGGGCCATAATCACCAGATCCGGCCTTTCCATCCCGGAAAGGCATGAATCAGTGATGCCGACGCTGGCCACCATGCTGCTCTCCATTGTCCTGGGGCTGGTCATAATCTCCGCCCTGAACATCCGGATGAGATCGGGTACGGAAAGAGAGCTCAAAGAGAGCGAAGGCAAATACAGGGACCTCTCCCTGCAGCTGCCCCAGACCGCATTCGATCTGGATGAAAAAGGCAACCTCTCTTTCATAAACCGTTTCGGCAGCCAGGCCCTGGGATATGCCCAGGAGGACCTCCAGTCCGGGCTGAATGTGCTCCAGATCGTATCCGAGGAGGATAAGGAGAGGATCATTGAGGATATACGTCTGACAGTAAAGGGTGATCCGCAGGTCGGTGAGTTTTCTCTGGTCAGGAAGAATGGCAGCACATTTCCAGCCATTGCTTACCTCATACCGGTGGCGAAAGGTGGCCGGAGGGTGGGGCTGAGAGGCATATTCCTGGACATATCCGAACGCAAACAGACGGAGATGGCCCTGCGGGAATCCGAGAGCAAGTTCAGAGGGATCGCCGAGAAGTCTCTGGTGGGGGTTTACATCGTCCAGGATTGGATTTTCAAATATGTCAATCCCAGATTTGCAGAGATCTTCGGATACAGCGCCCGGGAGATGATGGGCAGGATGGGGCCGAGAGACCTGGAGGCGGCTCCCGGTGAGCTGGACAAGATCGCAGACGGCCTGACAAAAAGGCCAGCCGGGGGGAATGGTTCCCGGGACGGTCCGGATTATTATGAGGTCAGAGGCATCACCAAGAGCGGCAAGATCGTGGACGTGCAGGTGTTCGGGTCCTTCACCACATATGAATCCCGAGAGGCGGTGGTGGGAACGGCCCTGGATATAACCGCCAGAAAGCGAATAGAAGAGGATCTGAAGAGGGCCAGGGACGAGGCCGAGGCTGCGGCAAAGGCCAAGTCTGAGTTCCTGGCCAATATGAGCCATGAGATAAGGACGCCCATGAATGTGGTCATTGGAATGACCAGCCTGGTCTTGGGCACAGATCTCAGCCCGGAGCAGAGGGAGTATCTGGTGACCATCAGGAAGAGCGGCGAGTCGCTTCTCTCCATTATAAATGATATCCTCGACTTCTCCCGAATCGAGAGAGAAAAGATAGATCTGGAGAGAAGTCCTTTTAATTTGGAGACCTGCATCAGGGATGCCCTGAGCTTCATATCCAGCCTGGCCCAGGAAAAGGGCCTGAAGCTAAATTATATTTCTGAAGATGAATTTTCCGAGATCATTGAGGCAGACCAGTCCAGAGTGCGACAGGTTCTGGTCAATCTGCTCTCCAATGCGGTGAAATTCACTGAGCGGGGAGGTATAGAGGTCAGATCCCAGGTCAGAGAAAAAGGTGATGACAGATTTGAAATATACATCAAGGTCAGGGACAGCGGCATAGGCATATCCTCAGAGGCCATGGGCAGGCTCTTCCAGCCTTTCTCCCAGGCCGACGCTTCCACATCCCGCAAATACGGCGGAAACGGTCTGGGCCTGGCCATAAGCAAGAAGCTGGTGGAACTGATGGAGGGCCGGATCTGGGCAGAGAGCACTCCGGGAAAAGGCAGCACATTCCATTTCACATTCATGGCCTATAAGTCCCTCCTTCCGGCCCAAAGGCCTCCCACTCTCGCCCCTCCTGCAGTTGTCCTCCTCCAGGAGCATGGAGGTGAATTGGCGGAGAGATCCATCCTTCTGGTAGAGGACAATCCCGTCAACCAGAAGATGGCTCTCCTCATGCTCAAGAAGCTGGGATACCGGGCGGACAAGGCAGCCAACGGCAGGGAGGCGCTGGCTGCCCTGGGGGCAAAATCATACGACCTGATATTGATGGACGTTCAGATGCCGGAGATGGACGGCCTGGAGGCCACCCGGGAGATTAGGAGAAGATGGCCGTCCCGCAGCCTCAAGATCGTGGCTTTGACCGCCCATGCCATAGCCGGGGACAAAGAGAAATGCCTGCAGGCGGGAATGGACGACTATCTTTGCAAGCCCATTGACCTGGATGATCTCAGGGCGGCTGTAGAGAAGGCTTTTGTCAAGTGAGGTACCTGTCCTCAGGCCAGTATGGAGAGATTAGGAATAGATCTGTTCTCTCTTTTTAGGGGATGGAGTGAAAGGCTAATAAATCCATAGGCCGATTATGTAGGGTGAAGAAAGCGCTGCCCCTGGTCTTTACCCTGTCCCGGATCGAGAACCTCATGCATCAGATGAGCTTCGATCCGGTTAAGATGAGAGGAAAGATCATCACCAATACCACCAGAGTTGATAAGAAACACCTGCAGGAGGCTCTGGCCATCTTCTTCGATGCCATCTCCGCGGGCCTCGCCGTATCGCCCCTGATCAGGATTGAGGAGGAGGAGAGAGGCATGATATTGAAGACCGCCTGCAGTCTGACCATCTGCGGCGTGATGCTGAAAAATGGCATTCCGGTGCGCCCCAAGGGGGGCGGACTGATAGAGGTGGTGGAGCGCAAACCGACCAGGTTTACAGATATGCTCATGTACTGGGCCACAACCATCGATCCCATAGACCTGCTCACCGCCCAGGGGATGACCGACATAGTGGGGATGATGCGCACCGGCAACGGTAGGATACTGGGCAACCTCCAGGAGGCCCCTTTTCCGGCCAGGGATAAAATTGAGGAGCTGCTGGAGCAGCTTTCCGCAGTCGATTTTACCGGCATCCTGGAGCTTGGCGATCCCAATATGGATGTACTGGGTGTTTCCGTGGAGAGGGACCATGTGGGCATCGCTTTGGTGGGAGGGACGAATCTGGTAGCCGCAGCCCAGGAGGCAGGCATTCCGGTCGAACATGAGTCCATCAGCGACCTGACCGAGGCCACCCTCATGAAGCATATCGATGAGCTGATCTGAAAATGACCTTTGGTCAAAGACCAGCCCAAGAGCAGCAGCCAAGCCTCAACCGATTCAAATATATGTCCGGCCAGAGAGAAAAGACAGTGATGGCTGAGAAGGTAAGTTGCCAAGCCATGAGGGACAGGAGAATAGAGTTGATTATAGTTGCAGCCTTGCTCTGCCCGGCCCTGGCAGGCCTGTCCGGGGCCACACTGGACGCCGCCTCAGCGGAATTCATGTCCAGCATAGGCCGTGCCGAATTCCAGGCCAACAACTCCAGCCGGGATTTAATCGCTTTCGCAGGCCGGGATGAGCTGATCAGTTCTCCCCAGAACCTGACCCCAGGTGGAGGATATTATTCCACCAATCCCATCCTCATGGGCCAGGGCTCCGGCAGCCGGACCGAGATCTCCAATGCCGATTCAGCCACGTCCATGAGCCACGAGATTGCAGCAGCCAGAGGGGCATCCAGGAAGGCAGAATACCTGGTGCAGTCATCCGGAGTTAAGGGCCCTATGGGAAAGAGCGGCTTTACCACAACCCAGATGAGGATAGATGAGATCGTGACCGATGGCAGGGTGAACCTGGGGGTGCTGGTGGGAGAGAGCGGGAAGGCTGGAGCGGGCAGCAGAAGCCTCGATCCCCGGCATAGCGCCTGGAGAGATCCCGCCATTGAGATCGATGAGGATTATATAGGCACATTCAATATCTCCAAGAACCTAACTTATAATAGCAGCTATTCCGTCACCCGGAACAGAGACGGATGGCTGAACTGCTGCAGAAATGATCGTATCATCAGCCTCTCTCCGCCCGGGCTGGTCAGCGCGGATGATGTCTTCAATTGCTATCGCTGAAGGTTTATAGTCATCTTCCGGGAGAGATTTGTCTCTCCCCGACCGGGCTCGTTTTATCTTATTCTTGGGCAGCCTGTTCGGGAAGCTGGATCAGGCTGAGCCTGCCACTGCCGCTCAAGGATCTGAGAATAAATGGGTGCTGAAAGCAAGAGGGCTATCTAGAAAGGCTAAAAGAAATTGCATGCCGGAGCCGGCGGGGGCGATTCCGGCCTCCTGCCGCCCATCCGGCAATTCTACTGCCTTGAATGATCAATTTTTCACAAGGCTTCTACATGCCCAGACCTATGGGCACAAGCACCTGGTCGATGACATAGACCATGCCGTTGTCATACCTCTGCGAGGCCAGGACGCTCGCCCCGCCCACCAGGCTGGAGTTGATGTCTACCGGCAGGGATGCTCCGTACATGGTCTTGACCGAATTGGACTCGGTCATATTGAGCAGTACCGCCGCATCCACCACATGGTAGGAGAGAAGGCCGAGCATTCCTCCTTCCTTTTCCCCGATGGCATCAACTGCCTCTTTGGCCGCCTCGAAGGCGGCATCGCTGGGGGCAAAGACGGTATAGGGCCCGGAGGTCAGGCCGCCGATTCCCATCAGCCCCTGGCCGCTCAATGTCTCTTCCAGCCCGGAAGAGGTTAGAGCCTCGGCAAACTTCTCCGCCCCCAGATCCTTAGCCGCCTGGGCGGCGCCGAGGCTGCCTTGGCTCTCCGGCAGAAGCAGTCGATCTATTACATAGATGGTGCCGCTATCGTACTGCAAAGAAGAGGTGACATTGGCTCCATCCACCTTCATAGCCGGGGCGTGCTCCAGGGTGATATTCTCTCCCTGCATGCTTCCAGCCTCAGAGATCTCGGAGATGTTCTCAAAGCCGTCTGCATTCCATATGATATGACGGTAGAGGAGCGCCTTCAGCTCAGAGGGGCTCTCCTGGAGGGATTCGAGGTCGTATCCCGAGGCAGACGCGGCCGCAAATGCCTCATCGCTGGGGGCAAAGACGACAAAGGAGCCCTCTCCCATCAACAGCACTCCCTGGTTGTCCAGGATACCGGCCAGGCCGGCGCTTTCTAACGCAGCCGAAAAGTTGCCCAAGCCCAGCTCTTCTGCCGCCTGAGAGAGGCTCTTGGCCCCGCTATCTTCCTGGGCCTGGCAGAGGCCTGAACCGAGCAATACCGCCAGGAAGAGCATTCCTGGAATTATCATAATTCTCTTAAGCTTCAATACAACCACCACTCTAACCACTGTTTTTTCAATGATCTTTCTTTGGCCGCCTGGAAAGATAAATTTATTGGCGCAATTAATGACAGAGAACTATAGGGAGATGCATCCACGGATCATTTCCTTGCCCGCCCATGAAAAGTCGTTTATTATTGACCATTTGCGATAACTATAACTACAATTGCCGTAGTTGCCTTCCTTCCAGAAGTGAGGCTTTAAAGTGAAATGGCATTCTGTCTCCACCCGGGAGGTTTTATCCGGTCTGAAATCGGGAGAGGAGGGGCTCTCCGCCGATGATGCGGCTTCCAGGCTCAATGAATACGGGCCCAATCAGCTGCAAAGCCCATCTAAACCCTCTGCAGTGCGCATTTTTTTGGGTAAATTCAAGGACTATATGGTCCTGGTGCTCGTCTTTGCTGCCCTGATCTCCTATATTGCCGGAGAGAGCACCAATGCCTACGTCATCCTGGGAATAGTGGTCCTGGTCGCCATCATCGGATTCGTCCAGGAGTACAAGGCGGAGAGGGCTATGGAGGCTCTTAGGGAGATGGTGGCACCGGAGGCAGATGTTTTAAGGGACGGCAAAATGAGCACCATTCCTGCCTCAGAGCTGGTTCCGGGAGACCTGATCTACCTGGAGGCGGGGGACCGGGTGCCTGCCGATGGCAGGATACTGGAGGAGACGGCTCTCGAGGTCATCGAGGCCTCCCTGACCGGAGAGTCCCTGCCGGTTAAGAAAGGCGGGGATCTTCTGCCGGAAGATGTGGCTCTGGCGGAGAAGAAGAACATGGTCTTCATGGGGACCATAGTCTCCTACGGCAATTGCAGAGCCATAGTCACTGCTACCGGCCTGGCCACGGAGCTGGGAAAGATCTCCGGAATGATCCGGCACAGCCCGGCACCGCCTCCTCTCAAGATCAAGCTGGAGCAGCTGGCCAAGAGGCAGGCCATACTGGTCTTCGCCATATCCATAGTCGTCTTCATCTTGGATGCCAGCCGCGGCTCGCCCTTAATGGACTCCCTCATCACTGCCATAGCCCTGGCTGTGGCTGGAGTGCCTGAAGCCCTGCCTTTCATAGTCACCCTGGCTCTGGCCTTCGGAACCCAGGCCATGGCTCGAAAGAATGCCATCATCCGGAGGCTTCCTGCCGTGGAGACGCTGGGCTCGACCACGGTGATCTGCACGGACAAGACAGGGACCCTGACCACGGGGGAGATGACCCTCCGGGAGATCCAGACTCATCGCAAGGTCGATGTGGAGGGCTCCGGCTATACCCCAACAGGCTCTTTCCTGGAAAAAGGAGAGAAAATCGACCCCCTGTCCGAGGATCTGGCAGGTCTGATGCAGATTGGGGCGCTGTGCAACAACGCCGATATAGAGCAGGCTAACGGCGGCTGGCGCATAGTGGGAGATCCCACCGAGGGAGCAATGATAGTGGCGGCCAAGAAGGCGGGCATGCTGGACAGGCTCCGAAAGAGCAGCAACAGGGTAGTAGAGTTTCCTTTTGATTCCGATCGCAGAAGAATGACTGTGGTCGACGACATCCCCGGCCGGGGCCGAGTTGCCTCCATGAAGGGAGCGCCTGAGGCTGTTCTCAGCCGCTGCAGCCGCATAGCCGACGCCGGCACGGTGCGTTCTCTAACCGAAGAGGACAAGAGGGCTATAATGGAGAAGGCGGACGGCATGGCCAGCCGGGCCCTGAGGGTGCTGGCATTTTCCGGCAGGCCCATGAGCCTGGATGAGCCCCTCTTTTTAAGCGAGGTCGAATCGGACCATATCTTTTCCGGCCTGGCCGGGATGATGGACCCTCCCAGAAAGGAGGTAATGGAGGCCATATCTCTGAGCAAGGAGGCAGGTATCCGCACGGTGATGATCACCGGGGACCACCGCCTTACCGCCCGGGCCATAGGAGCCGAGCTGAAGATCGGCAATGGCGAGGTCCTGGAGGGGGCGGACCTGGAGAAGATGGGGGAGAGTGAGCTTCAGGAGAAGATAGAATCCGTCTCCGTATATGCCAGAGTCACGGCAGAGCACAAGGTCCGCCTGGTAGAGGCTCTGAAGAAGAATGGCCATATCGTGGCCATGACCGGCGACGGGGTGAACGATGCTCCGGCGCTCAAAGCGGCGGACATCGGCGTGGCTATGGGCAAAACGGGCACCGAGGTGACCAAGGAGGCCTCGGATATGGTCATAGCCGACGACAACTTCGCCACCATCGTGGGGGCGGTGAATGAAGGCCGCAGGATCTACGACAATATCCGAAAGGGAACAGCATATCTTCTATCGGTCAGCTTTGCCGAGCTGGCTACCATATTCATCGCTGTGGCTCTGGGCTACCCCATTCCCCTCCTGGCGGCACAGATCCTCTGGATCAATGTGGTGGCGGAGGAGTTTCCTGCTATCGGTTTGGCTCTTGAGCCGGCTCACAAGAATACCATGAAGAGAAAGCCGCGCGACCCGAAGGAGAGCATGCCCTCTCCCACTCTCATGGCTTACACCCTGGGAATTGCCGCGGCCATAGTGGCCGGTACCCTCGGCCTTTATATGCTGGCACTAGAGTCCGGCCAGGATCTGAGCTATGCCCGGACCATGGCCTTTGTAGGGCTGGGATTCTTCACCGTCTACAACGCCTATTGCAGCCGCTCGCTGGATGAGTCCATATTCAGAATCAATCCTCTGGGCAACAAAACCCTGCTCCTGGGAATCGCCTGCTCCATAATCTCCATCCTGGCCGTGGTTTATATTCCCTTTATGCAGACCATCTTCCAGACACAGGCTCTGAGCAGGGAGAGCTGGGGCATGGTCTTGGGAGTCGGCCTGCTGGTGGTTTTGGTGGCGGAGGTCATGAAGCGGCTCTTGCCAGGGCTGCGCTGATCCCTGCAAAGGCTCAAGACAGGATTAAATATCCAGAATAGATAGTATTAGCCCATGAAGAGAGAGTCAGCCTGTCAGCGGGAGAGGGCATGGCCGGGATCCCCGGCAGCCTCTGCTTCCCTTATGGCAGCATTGCTTTTATCACTTATCATGTTGTCTTCCTCCGCTCTTGCCTATGATTTTGCTGGAAGAGTGGAGAGGGTCTCTGAGCCGAACATCATGTGGATGAATGTAACCCAGCCAGGAACATACGGTCTGCAGGCCACAGTAGAGGTCCTCTTAGATGCGCCCCTTGAGGCTCTGGCTTATTTCCGGGGCAAGGATCTAGAGTTCGAGGTCCAGGGACATGACATCCTGGGAAGGCCGATCTGCAAGGCTTATCTGGAGGATACCGATATTAGGGATGCCTACTACTGCATTTTATATCCTGTGGAATGCAGCTATCGGAAAAATGCTCCCGCCTTGGGCTATGATTGGGGGTATAGATGCGATTATCCCCGCCTCTCGCCCTGGGGCCGGTGCGGGAATTTTTCTCCGGGCGGAAACTGTTGCCCTCAGGGATACTACCGCTCCTATGACTATCCCTGGCTCTCTTTTAACTGACGGGAAAAACATGCTCTGGATCGAGTAAGAAGGAGGGAGGCAAAAGTCTTCAGTAGGAGGATAGATGGTCGCCGACCTTTGCCAAGTTCAATACGTCAATCGTCGTATTTAAGGCTTTCGTTTTATTGCCTCCGGGAATAGAGCCGGCTCCAGAGGCATGGGCTGGTTTGGCCAGGGGATTTTTAAGATCCCCCTATTTTGCCAACAGGCCGACGATGATGATGGTGATTATGCCCACGATAATCATCTGTATGCCGGATACCACCGGCCTCTCATCGCTGATGCGCGCCAAAAAGATCCCCAGGGTGAATAGGACCGCGAGCCCCAGGATGAGTGAGGCATAAAATGCCCATTGCATGCTGATCTCGGGAACGAAGAAATAGGGCATGACTAAAATGGCGGCGCTAAGAGCCGGGCTGATGCCGTCCACCACGGCCACGATGATGGAGGCAAACCGCGTGGCCCGGGCATAATTGGTGTTGTTTAGGTTCTTGAGCATGGCCATCTCCAGCTTTCGCAGATCCCTCTTCCTCTCCGCTCTCTCTGCCAGGTAGGCGCCGCTTATGCCGGATATGCCCATGGCCAGGGCTCCGGCAAATCCGGCGGTGATGATGATATGGGGGTCTGAGACGCCGGAAAAGTGGGCTCCGATGACCACGCCCATGATGGTCAGGGCTCCGTCGAAGGCGTTCATCACGAAGAGACGCCTTGCTATCTCCTGGGCCCGGCTGGTCTTTAGATACTCCCGATAACGATCTATTCTCCTTCTCATGAGCTACTTGATGAGGCTCTTTCCGGTCATGGCCGGGGGCTGGTCGATATAGAGGAGCTTCAGCGCCGTGGGGGCGATGTCGGCAAGGATTCCATCCTCACGCAGCTCGATTCTCTTGATGGCGTCAGATCCCTCTGCCCCATTCATTATCAAAGAGAAGGGTACGGGGTTGGTGGTGTGGGCGGTATGGGGCTGGCCGCTCTTCTCATCCCTCATCTTCTCTGCGTTGCCGTGGTCTGCGGTGAGCAGCACTGCGCCTCCTTTCTCCAGGATCTTGTCCACCACCGCGCCTACACATGCGTCCACCACCTCTACAGCTTTCACGGCGGCATCGAATATGCCGGTGTGCCCCACCATGTCAGGATTGGCAAAATTGATCACGATCAGATCGTAAATATCCCTCTCCAGGCGGGAGAGGACCTCATCTCTGACCAGAAACGCGCTCATCTCCGGCTGAAGGTCGTAAGTGGCCACCTTGGGCGAGGGTATGAGACAGCGGTCCTCGCCGGGATTGGCCGTCTCCTGCCCGCCGTTGAAGAAGTAGGTGACGTGGGCATACTTTTCCGTCTCAGCTATGCGCAGCTGCTTCAGCCCGGCCCGGCTGACGACCTGGCCCAGGGTATCCTCCAGATTTTGGGCGGGAAAGGCCACCGGCACATTCAGGGTGGCGTCGTACTGGGTCATGCAGGTGTAATGAACCCTCATGGGCCGGGTGGCAAATTCCCTGAAATCCCGGTCTACAAAGGCCCTGGTGATCTCCCGGGCCCGGTCGGGACGGAAGTTAAAGAAGATGATGCTGTCGCTGTCCTGAACCAGCCCCCGGCCATCCACCAGGGTGGGCTGGAGAAATTCATCGTTCTCCCCCCGGGCGTAGCCCTTCTCCACCGCCTCAACCGCCGAGACGGCGGCATGGCCAGCCCCATCGGTCAGGCAGCGGTAGGCCTTCTCCACCCTCTCCCAGCGTCTATCCCGGTCCATGGCGAAGTAGCGGCCGGAGACTGTAGCCACCCGGCCGGTGCCGATGCGGGAGATCTTCTCTTCCAGCTCCCGGATGTAGGTGAGGGCGCTTCGGGGGGGAACATCCCTGCCATCCAGGATGGCATGGACATAAACTTTCTCAAGGCCCATCTTTGCCGCCATCTCCAGGAGGGCAAAGAGATGGGTTATGTGGCTGTGCACGCCGCCGTCGGAGAGAAGGCCGATAAGATGCAGATTTGCCTCTTTTGCCTTTTGCATTGCATCGAGCAGGACGGGATTTTCCGCCAGGGAGCCATCCTCCACCGCCAGGCTGATCCTGGTATAATCCTGGTAGACGATCCTGCCTCCGCCGATGTTGAGGTGGCCCACTTCGGAGTTGCCCATCTGGCCGCGGGGCAGGCCCACCGCCAGGCCGGAGGCGGCCAGGGTGGTGGTGGGGTAGTTTTTCCAGAATCGCTCCAGGTTGGGCTTTTTTGAACTGGACACGGCATTGTACTCATCTTTAGAGCTGATACCAAAGCCGTCCATGATTATGATCGCTAAGGGCTTCATCTCAAAATGGAAATGGTTGCCGCGGATATATTAGATCTGCGTCGAAAAATGCCTTGAGGGCGTAAGGATGAGCATGAACGCACTTCTCGCCTGCATCGCAGAAGAACAAGCTGAGCCCAGATCGACTGGTAGAATCTTCCAGAGACCGGCAGGGAAAAGTTCCTCTTGCATTCTCTTTATTAATCAATCTCCAGACGCAGGTTTTTGCATCATCTCAACAATTTCGATCTGATTTTCGCTGGGGCTAAATGGCTTTCAGAGCAGGGCATTTAGGTGTATCCATCCATGACATATCTTTTCCAATAACTAATTCTTGCATTGTGGCATTGTGGGTATTTGTCATAGGAATGAGGCGATGCTGGAATCCGTGTATCTCCGCCAGGGCCTTTACTTCATCTGCATCATCATAGGTAATCAGAAAGTCGCCTTTTATGGAATCGCATATTGTGAACAACTCCTCATGATTAATATCACAATATTTATACAATCTCTTTCCTGCTTTCTTTCCGCCTGCTGTATATGGTGGATCTATAAAGAAGACAGCATCCTCCAGGTCTGCAAACTCTTTTATGACCTTTAGTCCATCTTCGCACCTAAAATCGATTCTTTCAGCCACATGCTGAAGGTTAGTTATCCTTTTCGCCAGGGTTGCGGGATACCATCTGGACTTGATGCCCTTTCCGTTCTCACCAAGTTTAAGGAAGCCGGACCCCTTTGCCAGAATACCTCCATGAGATGTCCTATTCTTCAGGATAGTCTGGAAAGCTCTTTCTTTGGTGGCGATAGCAGGTTTGGAGATCTCCTCAATAACATTCTCTCTTGTCAAGTCGAAGTTAAGGATCTGGTCTGCCAACCACCCAGCATCTCCATCAATAATGCATTGCCATACAGCTGCTATATCCTCATCTAATTCAGCCATGACCGCTTTTGGGACCAGCCTCTCAAATAGGGCTGTAAGGCTGATAATCCCGCCACCTGCAAAAGGCTCAATGAGGATATTCGGCTTAGGGATTTTATATTTTATCCATCTTCTGAAGCTAGGGACAAACCAGGTCTTTCCGCCAGGATATCGGAAGGGACTTCTCTGAGGAACTGATGCCACATTAACAGGCTTTGGCACTCCTCCCGGGAAAAGCAAGGTTTGCTTTGTCGCAGCCACCTTAAAACACCCTCTCAATGGTATTGTTATTTGGTGGAGTCTCCATCTGTTCATCGAGTTTTTCTTGGAGAAGCCTCATGAAGTCATCTATTTTTCCTGGCCTAGGGGAAGTTATGATATTTAATGCAGGCTCAAATTCTGTAAATAATTCATCGATCTTTCGGAGACAATATTTCTCTTGTCCGTGGTCTTCTATTATCTCTAGATCGTATATCAGCCATGCGATATCTGCATTCTCTTTGCAAACACTTTCCATTTGTGGGAGCGTATCATAGAAGCCTTTATTGAGAGCCACAGCAATCTTCTTCTTCCAATAATTAAGAATACCGCCTTTGAAGAGGAGCTGAGGGACCAGTCTTTTCCTAGAGGATGATAGGTAATCCGGACGAGGGTAATTAGGTTGAGTGGACCAGTTCATTAATGCGCGATTCTTGGGATCTTCGATGTAATATTCAAAGGGGGCTCTTACATTTCCAGATATATAGACTGCTTGAACCTCCAAAGCGCCAAAGTCATAAACTTTCCCTTCATCGTCATAAGCTACCAAGACAACATCAATATTACCCGCGGTCTTGCCATTACCGTCATTCAGCCTGACCTCGGTCAGCGAACTCCAGGTAGCGTCTTCATCGAAGAAGAAAGATGCTGCATCATCTGTTATCAGCCATTCTTCTCTAAACCTTATAGGGCAGGTGATGACTGGTTTTTTCTGATGGTAAATGCTGCAGACACCCAGGGGATTCTTTGCCTTATCCTTCGTGCAATTAGGCACCTTGTTATTGAACGGGCAGAGTCTCTTTGATCTATATCTGTCTGCTTTGGTCGACTGGTCGTCTATCAGATAGCCAAAGACTTCTGCAAGTGGCTGAGATGCTTCTTTCATGTCTCTTTCCTGTTTGTTTAGGCTTATTGGCTTTTATCTGTTCTCCTCATGCCAATATTCGGTAATCTAGAAAAAAGTGCAAAATCAACACAGCGGCACTCTTCCCGCTAAGAGTCTCAATTCCTCTCTCTAAAGCCCTCTTCTCCTATGAGGGGAACGAAGATCACGCCCATCTTCCGCTCCGCAAAGAAGCCGTTCTTTCTGGTCACCAGGTACAGCTCCTGGTAGTCCTCTCCCACAGGAATGACCATCTTGCCCCCTGTCTTAAGCTGCTGCTTGAGCGGCTCGGGGATGCTGGGTGCGGTGGCAGCCACGCTGATCCGGTCATAGGGAGCGTGCTCCGGCAGGCCCAGGCTTCCGTCGGACTGGATCACTGTCACATTCTCCACTCCCGCCCGGGCCAGATTCAGTCTGGCCGCCTCCACCAGTTCTGCTATGCGCTCCACGGAGTAAACATGCCCTCCCGGGCGGACCAGCTCAGCCATAATCGCGGCATGGTAGCCGCTGCCCCCGCCGACCTCCAGCACATTCATGCCCGGCTGCAGGTCGAGGATGGTGCACATTATGGCCACCATATGGGGAGCGGATATGGTCTGGCCACGGCCTATGGGAAGAGGCGTGTCGTCGTAGGCCCGGCTTTGCAGCGGCTCGGGGAGAAACAGCTCTCTTGGCACATGGGACATGGCGGATATGACCCGCGGATCGGCTACTTCCTCCAGGCCTCCCAGGAGCTGCTCTTTGTTCAAATCTCTCGACCCCAGATCCTCTGAATATCCTTGGCCTCGGCTGCATCGGAAAAGCCCTCGCCGCGCAGCTTGATCTTTACTATCTCGTAGCGGGACCCTTTGGCCGATCTGGCCTCGCCCACAGTGAAAAGCTCATCGCCGGGAACGCTGATCTTGATAGGGCGGGTCTGGCCGCTGCGGTAGATGGAGATCTTTACTGCCACCTGGTCTGTGGCCCGGGCCCAGACGGTCCGGACCGAGGCAGCGGGAGCGCTCTCCACCCGTCGGTCCGTCTCCAGAGATGTTATCTGGGCCATGACCACATCCCTGCTCGGATCGTCCACTAAAAGCTCATCTCCCACCCGGAGATGCTCCTTGGCCGGGATATGGATGAAGTAGGGCTGGGACTGCTGCTCAGAGCTGACGATAACCTTCAACTTGACCAGACGCTCCCTCTCGGCCGGAAGGCTGTGCACCATCCCGCAATCCTCGCAGCGCACCAAATTCTCCTGTCCCGATTTTATCAGGGCATGATCGGTATCGCTGCCGCAGGAGGGGCAGAAGATCTGATCTTGGATCATAATAGAATAATGGATATGGTAGGTATTTAAATTATGGCGGAGAGTCGCAGGACTCCCCTCTCGCGCAGGGCGGTTAAATTTTACAATAGAAAAATTTTTTAAAGAAGAGAGCGGATCTGAACTTATGAAAGAAAATAATAGTGATTGCCGGATCTCCCCGGAGAGGAGCGCTGATGAGTGCTGCAGCATTGCCGAGAGCATGATTGAGGAGATCAATCAGATCACCCTGCCCGAGAGGCAGGCGGGGCTGTACTCAGGCGCGAGCCGGAAGGGCTCTTTTAGAAAAAGGCTCATCCGCCAGATCAGGGAGGCCAGAAAGCTGGCCATGGTCTGATTCTATTTTGATCCGGCATTACCTCCGGGATCAAAGCCTCAAATGATATATCCGGATTAATCTTTAGCGGCAAAGAAAATTAAACTTAAAAAACTATTTTTATTATGTCGAATCCTTATTTCCTGCACGAAAGCTATTTATATTAATCTAGTTACTTATTTGTTGTGGACGGCGAATCTAAAGATTGCTCCATTCCCGGATCATGCTCTGAGGTGGAGGTGGACCTAAAAAGGCTGGACCGAATGCTTCAGGCGGCCCACCGCAGCTCCATTGAGATCAAGGACAGCTATGACTTCTATGTCCTGGCTTTAAAGGAGTTCAACAAGGGAAACCTGGCCGAGGCCTTCCTGGACTGCGACCGGTCGCGGTATGAGTTGACGGCAGCCATAAACGAGGCCAAGATCAAGATCAAGGGCTCGCGCTTCCACAGCATGAGAACTATCTCCTACTTCTTCAAGCTCTATGGGCTCTATGCAGTGATATTCGCCTCCCTTTCCGTGGCCCTATTCAGCGCCCTCATCTATCTCTACTCCGGCGCCGAAGTTTTGGGCGTTCCCCTCTGGGCCTCGTTCTTCGCCGGCCTGGGCTCCTCGGCCCAGATACTGACGGGCGTGGCGGACGACCTGCGCCGCTATGGCCTGGCCTCGCGATACAAGAGGCTGTGGTATATGGCCATACCCATACTGGCCATGGTCTTCGGTTATATGGCCTACCTGGTATTCTCCTCCGGGGTCATAGCCATAGACAGCTCCCAGAGCCGGGAGTTCTCCATCATGTTCATCTGCTTTCTGACCGGATTTCTGACCAAATGGATCATAGGCCGGCTCTCGCGGATGTCCAGGGATATCTGATACTTTCTGTGGCTGGAGGGGCTGTTGGCGTCCGGGGATGCAAAAATTAGATCCTATCTGGGCAGAGGCGTGCGAATTAGTGTGCCAGGAGAGAGAGTCTGCCTTTACTTCAGAGAGATGGGGCTATTCATCATCATAGCTATCGGATTTTTTGAGCTGTAGCTTGCCTACATTGAAATACATGTATTGCATTAATAGCAGGTGGTGATTCCAATAACGACCTCTGTTTCCATAAGGCTCCCGGACGATGTGGCCAAGAGTCTTGAGGATCTTGCTGCAACCATCGACCGTCCCAAGACCTATGTGATTCGAAAGGCCATCGAGGAATACCTCCGCGAGTATGCCGACTATCTGATAGCCCTGGAGCGATTGAACGACAAGGAGGATGCTGTGCTCTCAGAATCAGAGATGAGGGAGCTTCTTGGCAGTTCGAATTGATTACAAGTCCTCCGTTCTTCGTGACCTGAAGCATCTGGACAAGGGCGTTGCAGCAAAGATTCTTGATGATCTCCGAGATGCTCTTTATTCAGATCCGGAATGTGGCACACCCCTATTGGGCCAGTTCAAAGGTATGAGAAAGCTTCGTGTGGGCGACTATCGCATCATCTATTCCAGGACAAAAGAAGGCATACTGATTCTGCGCATAGGTCACAGAAGCGTCGTCTATGATAGGGAGATACGCTTTTAGAGACATCCTGGCAGCTATGCTGCGCGCTGATCTCTCGGCCGCAGATGCCCCATCCCAGCTCTTCACCCCTTTCCTAGAAGGTATCTTATATATCCTGATGCATAATCATTCTAAATGCTTCGCCAGAGATTCGTGCTGGACACCACCGCCCTCACCGACTCCTTTGCCTGGGAGAGCGAGGGAGCCTCCAGCATCTGCGAGGGGATGGGCGCCATCCTGGACCGGGTGGCGGACGGCAGGCTCCACCTGGGCATAAGCTGCTATATCCCCTATCCCTCCGTCTACAATGAGATCAAGGATTTTGTGCGCCACAACAACTGCGATCCCAGGATACTGAGCAAGGTGGATACGTGGCTGGTCAAAAAGTCTCCAGATCGCTATCAGGTCAAGGTCCCGGCCAAGATCTTCTATGAGTATGTGGACTACATGAGAAGCCGCATCAACAAGGGCATGAACATCTCCGAGGAGGCAGTATGGGAATCTGTCTCCAAATGCATCTCCCTCTCCCGGGAGGGGACCGATCTCTCGGCTATGAAGGACGAGATCGAGAGGGAGACCGTGGGCGGCATTGTGCGCAAGTTCCGGGAGAAGTACCGGGCGGCGCTTCGCTACGGCATCCTGGACAGCGCCCCGGATATCGACGTCCTGCTCCTGGCCAAGGAGCTGGATGCCGCAGTGGTCTCCCAGGATCTGGGAATACAGCGCTGGGCGGAGCAACTGGGCCTGCGTTTTATGGAGTCGAGGTCCTTTCCCATCATGATAAAAGAGTACATGAATGCCCTTCCGGAGCTTTATATCGAGGAGAAGGAAGAGGACCGGATGATCTAAAGGGCAGCAGGGTCGGCCATGCCCGAGCCTCCTTTTTTTCAGACGCTGGGTTGAGGAGAGAGATCGCAGAAGAAGGGCCGCAGAAGAACGATCACCCTGAGCTTGCTGGCACAGCTTTTTTCTGGGAGATGAGGCTTCTCCCAAAGGCTTAACTGTATTCAGCTCTCCATAAGCCGCCGGGGACCCGAGTTGAAGGAAGAGTTCGACAAAATGACCTTTGAGAAGAAGGTATCTTTTCTAGTGGAGAACCTGAAAGCCCTGCCCGAGGATATAGCCGATGAAGGCATAGATATCCTGGCCCAGGCAGGAGAGACGGAATACGCCGTGGTGCTGGCCAGGGATAAAGGCAAGATCGAAAAGGCCATCAGCGTTTTGGTGGAGGCAGGAGACTACCTCTGGGCGGCATTGATCGCCAAGAATGCCGGCTTGGCCTCTCGCAGCCAGGATCTCTACCGGGAGGGGCTGCAGTATTACATAGAGATGGAGATGTTTGGTCGAGCCATATCCGCAGCAACGGCGCTGGGCCTCTCACCGGATGTTATAGACGACCTCTACCGGAGCGGCATAGCCAGGGAGGGAAGAGATACCGACCTGGCACACAGCAGGGATATGATCGAATGCGCCATGCAGTCCCTGGACCTCTCCCTGATCGGCCGGGAGGATGAGATGGCTCTGGAGCTGATGAAGGCGGTGCAGGAGCAGAGGGAGAGAATGGTAAGCGATCAAAAAGAGGAAAAAGAGGAAAAATAGGAAAAATAGGGAGAATAGGCGGGCCTTGCCATTCCCGGCAGGCCCTGATTTTCTCCCTATCCCGGGAAGATTCCGGCTGATATGATGATCATGCCGTCAGGAATTTCGTAAGAGCATTCCAGGTCTCCTTTCCAACGATGCCGTCCTCCTTCAGGCCGCTGCTCTTCTGAATCGCCAGAACCCTGCTCTTGGTCTTGGCCCCGTATAGACCATCTACATTAATTCTTGTTCCCGCTTCCGCTGCATTGAGGAGGCATTGCAGGACCTTGACCGCCGGTCCTTTTGAGCCGGTCTTGAGATCCTCCGTCTTGAGGAGGGTGGCCCAGGTCTTGGGTCCGGCTATGCCGTCCTGGAGGTGGCCATGGCTTTTCTGAATGGATGTGACTGCCGTCTTTGTCTTGCTGCTGAATGTGCCGTCCACGGTCAATTTGGGACTGGCTCCGGCAATATTGAGGAGGCACTGCAGGGCCTTGACTGCCGGGCCCTTTGAGCCCATCTTCAAGGTGGCGGGAGAAGCTGCTGCCGGTCCCACCAGGAAGGTTATGGTTCCTCCTGGGGCGGAGATATTGGAGATTACCAGGCCCGATTCGGAGCCGTCCCAGAGATTGGAGGAGGGCTGAGTGAAATGGCTGACTGCCACCGCCGCCGTCTCCTGGAAGAGATCCATCTCGTCTCCCATATTCTGATTGGTCTCCAGATCCAGATGTCCATCGGCCTGAAGCAGTCCGCACTGATAGTGTTTGGTGGCGCTGCCCCCCTGCCACTCATTGGAGCCCATAATATCGCAGTGGTAGACAGCCAGGCCGCTGGAGGGAATATCCTTGTCCAGGTCCAGACGAGAGCGGTTCTCGATGAGGAAGTACTCATTGTACTTGCGGCTGGGATAGAATAAGACGGTCCTGTAGTCGCCGTGCAGGGCCTGGTAGCTGCCGGGGCTATCCAGCCAGACCACATTGTCGCACCAGTCCACCAGGTGGCGCAGATAGGCGCAAACCGGGGCGGGAGTTTTTCCGTTATCGTTATGGTTTCCGGCGCTCATCAGGCAGTAGTAGCCGAGGCCGGAGCTCTTCTCCGCGTCGCCGTCTCTGGTGCCGTAGTCGTAGAGGTCGGGCCAGCGGCAGAGCATATGGCCGCTCTCATGGCAGAAGGTGCCTATGCTCAGGTCATCTTTGCTCCGGCCCAGGCTGGAGAGCATATAGAAGTAGGTCTTCATGCTGCCCCGCTGTAGCTCCAGGAAGTAATTATGGGGCCAGAGCTCGCCCAGGTACTGGGTCTGTCCGGCATAGAGGAAGCTGACGGCATCAACTATTCCCTCCTCCTGGGAGTCGAATTGCTTTAGGTCTAGGCCGCCGGCGATGGCCAGATCCAGGGCCTCCTCCACCAGTAGGCGGTTGGCGTAGTATCGCCGGTTCTTGCTCAGGGTCACCGGGCCGACCACATGGTTTGTATAGTTCAGCTTTCCTCCGGACATGAGCCGGTAGTACTCCCGGACGGAGCAGAAGTTGCCGTTCTCGCTGTAATTTGCCCCGTTGAGCATCTTGTCCGCATCATCTTTGGTGACGGTGCTCTTGATGTCCTTGAACTGGACCAGAATGGTCAGACCTTTGACGGTCCCCTCGGTCAAGCGGCGGCCCTCCAGGAGGCCCTTATTGGGCCCGAAGGTCTTGAGGGTGGCATGGGGCTGGTAGGGCTCCGGGGGAGGGAGCATCCGGGCATATCTGGCATTGAACTTGGCATTTCTCACCTCTTCGGACTCCTTCTGGTGCCGGAAGATCTTCTCGGGGGGGGCCTTGGATAGATCTACTCCACTGGAGACGAACTCTCCTTTGATGAGATAGGCATAGCAGAAAAGGCCAAGATCATCGTCGTAGACCACGGAATAACCGTCAACATTCTCGTAGCGAGAATAAAACTCATCGCCAAAGACTCTAAGCTTTACATGAGGTCCCTTCTCCTGGGAGAAGGTCAATATCTCTCCAGCAATTGCGCTCATCTTAACAATCCACCTGGAATGGGCTAAAAGGCTGTATGATAAATATTCTATAAACTATTTAACTTTATCCAATGAGATCGGATTTATACATCTTTTGAAAAATCAATTTTAGGGGGATGGATGAGGATAATTGATGGCGGCCATTGATGCTGCCGGGCCGCTAGCGTCGGGAGAATCTTTTTGCGGCTTTGTCCAGTCGAACCTCATCTGATTCTTCCAAATGCTTTTCCAAATCCGGGGGCGGAGAGCGGCTCAGGTCAAGTCCGCTGGAGATAAAGCGTCCGGCCTTTAGGCGGGCATAGGTGAAGAGCCCCAGATCCTCATCGTAGATGGCGGTGTATCCCTCCTCGGTCTCGTAGCGGGCATAGAACTCGTCTCCAAAGACCTTCAGCTTTATCTCCTGCCCGTTGTCCTGATCGAAGCTCATCAATTCCCCGAATATGGCGCTCATGATTCATCCATCCCATTCATCTATCTGATTCGTCCATCCCATTCATCCATTTGATTCATCCATACGCTCCCGGCATGCCCGCAGAGAAGAAGAAATATCATATGCATTACCATATCTCAGGCTTTGAATCTAAAGGCTTCCGGAAGGAGATGACCGGCAGCTTTTTGGGGAGTTGGAGCGAGAGATATGCCCGTGGAGGGCAGAGTCTTGGCAGCGCCTAAAGAGATCTTGGACCTGGTGGAGGAGTTTGAGAGGGATCAGAGCTTCTACAAATCAGCTCAATTCAATGAGACGGAGCTAAGAACCCGGTTTATCAATCCCCTTATCGCCGCTCTGGGCTGGGATGTCTATCATGATCAACCGGGCCGGGCGGATCAGCACGAGGTCAAGGAGGAGGACTCGGTGGAGGTGGAGGGCAAGATCAAGAATCCCGACTACAGCTTCCGGCTCTTCGACAGCTCCCTGGGGTCGATGAAGAGAAAGTTCTTCATCGAGGTGAAGAGGCCTTCCATCAATATCGAGGCCGGGGCCTATCCCGCCTTTCAGCTGCGCCGTTATGCCTGGTCTGCGGATCTGCCCATATCCATTTTGACCGACTTCGAGGAGCTGTCTGTCTACTATTGCCTCTCCCGGCCAGGCAGAGAGGACAAGCCGACCAAGTCGCGGATAATGTATCTCCGATACGACCAGTACGCCGAAAAGTGGGAGGAGATCGCCGCCCTCTTCTCCCGGGAGGCGGTCCTGAACGGTTCTTTGGATCGATATGCCCGATCCCTGCCCCAGAAGAGAGGCGAAAAACGGGTGGATGCCGCCCTTTTGGGCGATATCTCCAAGTGGCGAGAGGCCCTGGCCAAGAACATCGCCCTGCGCAATCCGGAGCTGGATACGGCCAGCCTGAACTACTCAGTGCAGGCGATCATAGACCGGATAATGTTTTTGAGAATATGTGAGGATCGGGGCATTGAGAGATATATGCGGCTCAAGCACCTCTTGGAGGGGGAGAGGGTTTATGCCCGGCTCTTTGAGCTGTTCCAGCAGGCGGATGAGCGCTACAACTCGGGGATATTCCATTTCCATAAGGAGCCGGGCAGAGAAAAGCCGGACGGCATCACCCCCGGCCTGAAGATCGATGACGGCACGCTTAGGGAGATCATCAAGCAGCTCTACTTTCCGGAGAGCCCCTATGCTTTCTCAGTTTTGCCGGCGGAGATACTGGGGCAGATCTACGAGCAGTTTTTAGGCCAGGTGATCCGGCTGGATGAGGAGCATCGGGCTGTAGTCGAGGACAAGCCGGAGGTCAAGAAAGCGGGAGGGGTGAAGTACACCCCGGCCTATATCGTGGAGGCCATTGTCAAGAAGACCCTGGGCCCCAGCCTGGAGGGGAGGACGGCCCGGCAGGCATCCGAGATCAGTGTCCTCGATCCGGCCTGCGGATCGGGCTCATTTCTCATTGTGGCCTACCAGTACCTCTTGGACTGGCACAGGGACTGGTATGTGCAGCACCTGCTGCCGCTGATGGAGAGGGGAGGCAAGCCCTCATCCCCGGAGATCCGGCGGCTGCTGCCGGAGTCGCAGGCAGGGCGGAAAGGGCGGAAGAGGGAGACGGAGCTGCCCATTTACCAGGCCAGGGATGGAGAGTGGCGGCTCTCCACAGCAGAGAGGAAGAGGATACTTCTCTGCAATATCTACGGGGTGGACATCGACCGGCAGGCGGTGGAGGTGACCAAACTGTCCCTGCTGCTGAAGGTCCTGGAGGGGGAGAACGAGGAGACGATCTCCAAGCAGCTGACGCTCTTCCAGGAGAGGGCGCTGCCTGACCTGGGAGAGAACATCAAGTGCGGCAACTCCCTGATCGGGTGGGACATACTGGAGGACAATCCGGGGCTGGGGCAGGAGGAGATAGAGAGGATCAATCCTTTCGACTGGGAGAGGGAGTTTGGGGAGGTTTTCAGGAGAGGCGGATTCAATATAATCATCGGAAATCCACCATATCATTCTGTCAAATTAATGGATGAGATTTCAAAAAAATATTTCTATAAGAAATATAATGTTGGAACCCAGCGATTTAATTTATTTAGTATATTTATAGAAGCGTCTTTGGCTATCTTACGACAAAAGGGCAAACTTGGATTTATTATTCCTAGTTCATTCTTAGCAAATTCACAGTATTTAGAACTTAGGAATTTAATACTTAACCATTTTATAATTAAAGAAATTATCAATTTTGGCGGTGGGGTTTTCGTCGGTGCTAATGTCGAAACACTTATATTGATATTATGTCAGGAATCGGATCTTGAGACAAGACAAACGAATCAGATTTTGATCACAGATAAAATGAATGGATCACTGGGAAAAAATCAAACACAATTAATGAAAATACAAAAAGAATTCGGAAATAGCTGCAATTGTGTATTTGAATTAATGGATGAAATTCCCATAAACCGGCCAACGGAATCGTTGAAGAAATTGTGCGTAATAAAGAATGGAATAAATACTGGAAATATTGCCGAGAGAATAATAACCAATATTTATAAAGGAGATTGCTGCAAACCACTCATAGATGGAAAAGATGTACAGCGTTATGAAGAACCAAAATGGCGAAGGAACTATGTAATATACGATGTTGATTATGTAGAGAAATTGAGAGAAGAAACGAAGATAAACGGTAAGCTTTGGACTGCAAGAATCATTAAAAAAGATAATTATTTCGAGAGAGAAAAATTAGTACTTCAGCGAATACGAAACTTATCTCTAATAAGAAGACTAGTTTTGACTTACGATCAGAATAAATATTATACTTCTATAAATATAGGTGTAATCCTAAATAATAGTGACCCGAGATATAGCCTAAAATATCTTCTGGGGATATTGAACTCTAATTTAATGAATAAATATTATGCAAAACGATATCATAACATACAAATAAAAAATGAATTTCTCGGGGAGCTCCCCATACCCATAATCGATTTCTCCGACCCCGCAGATGTCGCCCGCCACGATCACATGGTCGCCTTGGTGGAACAGATGCTCGCCCTGCATAAACAGCTCCCTCTGGCCCGCACGCCGCACGAGCAGACGGCTCTGCAGCGGCAGATCGAGGCCACCGACCGGCAGATAGACGCCCTGGTCTATGAGCTGTACGGGCTGACAGAGGAGGAGATCAGGATTGTGGAAGGAGAGAAATGAGGGCATGGATATTGTATCCGGTCTCGGAAATGTCACTGCTCTCCAATTGCATCTGCCAGCTATAACTGAAGCCTGTGGAAGAGTCTTGGAGAACAAGATGGCGGCAATTTGGGAAATAACGGGTGAGCAAGGATGGTAGTGCGCCTGCAGACTGCAGATGGAAAAGTCAGGAGATTTCCTACCACATATTCCGAAGGCGAAAGAGAAAGTGGGATTCCCGAAAAATATGCTACCTATTGCGGAATGGAATGGAAAAATGCCCCCAAAGAACATGAAGAATGCGATCATCTTGATTGTGCAATACATTGTGCAAAACAAAGAAAGAATGAAAGCCATCAATACTTCATCCTTTATTGTGTGGCAGCGATCTTGCTCCTAATCTATAATATATTAATGGAAGGTCCTTTTCTGCCATTCCTTATTTTGGGACTCACTGCTCTGCCAGCTTTATGGTGTCTAATCGACGAACTCAGAGCAGGAAAAAGATTCAAGGAGCTAACAGAATATAAGGACTTGGGCACTATCAGCGGCATCAAAGCCTACCAAATCGGACCACCGGTGATGTTGCGACTGCAAACAGAGGATGGCAAGATCAGACTATATCAGCCCGCATATGGCTTGGGCACTCCCATAGATCATCTGGAATGCAGAATGCGCTTACTAAGAAACTGGCGGAGAAAAGAGATGGCGGGGTATTTTTTTATGGCTATTGCAGCCATTTTTTTACCCATTACAGCTATCGCAAATACAAAAGGATCGATCGATCTTGAGAGTGATTCATTAATGATTCTTGTATCCTCAACCATCCTGGCAATTTGTTTCCTGACCTGGGGACGCGATGAAAAATCACGCTTAGATGAGCTAAACGAGTTTAAAAATAATGGAACTATCAAAGGTATTAAAGCCTGTCAAATCTTTGATGACCCTAAATCATGATGACGGACTCAAGGGTGACAATGGTCTGTCTGTTGGACCAGATGCCATTCTTGCCAAGGGGCAACTTCCCCAAGCCCGCACGCCGCACGAGCAGACGGCTCTAGAGCGGCAGATCGAGGCCACCGACCGGCAGATAGACGCACTGGTCTATGAGCTGTATGCTCTGACAGAGGAGGAGATCGGGATTGTGGAAGGTGTCTCATGAATGATCGGGGCAGAAGAATTGGCTCATCACAGTAGTGTCTTCTCTTAGTCTGCAGGATCTGCCTGCGCTGGGAGATTGCCTTATGCATTTCACCTTCTGGAGGCTTGAATAAGGTTTTCTGCCCAGACGATCATATTAAATGCAATGAATAACCAACCTAATTTGCAAAAGCGAGGTGACAGCAATGAAATATCGTAGCTTCATGAAGTTGGCAGTGTGCATAGCAATAGTTATGGCTTCGGCAGCAATGGTCGAAGCTGCAAAGGCCCCTGGCATTCCAGATTCTGTAAAGATCAAGCCGGATATCAAAATCAGCGACCTTAAGATAAATAGAATCAGTGTGGTTCCAGCAGGACATAATGTCCAGATCGAGGTGACTGTGGTTAATCCTATGATGGATACTAGAACGGGCCCCTTCAAAGTACAAGTAGAATGGACGGCCGATCCAAGAAGTGGCTTCAACTTCTTGGCCAGTGGCGGGGTGGCGTCCCTTGATTACAATTCGGCATCAGTCACTATCAACAATCGAAAAGTTTTAACCTTTAATCACCAAGTGCCAACCGGTCAGAGCTATAAGTACCGCGTGACTGCAGACTACTTGAATCAAGTGGACGAGGCTGATGAGACCAATAACCTGGCCAGCGCAGGATATACTACTCTATGAGGACTTAAAAACCAAAAAACTGTATTTGCAGGCATAGCGGAGAGGCAGAGAGCCACTTCATCAACGAGATGAATGGCATACTGCCTCCAAGAAGGCTCTGGCGGAAAAGCAATCCAACTCTATCAGCCGAAACTCGCGCGTGGCCACACTCACGGAAGAGATACCTTCCCCGCCAGAAGCTGTTTTCTCAATCACGCCTCAACCTACACACTAGCAGACGGCTCCTCCAGCGGCAGATCGAGGCCACCGACCGGCAGATCGACGCGCTGGTTTATTTGCTGCACGAATCGATGGAGGAAGAATCGGAATAATGGTGGGAGGGGATGAATGGCTGTCATAGGGGGCGGATCACCCTGACAATTATACCCACAATCACAGGAAGAAGATGACCTGAGCTGGAGGCATTTCTAAGCCCTGAGATTACGGGCTGAAGGGCGATGGGTTCATATCCTACCTGTTACAGAGTGAAAATTTCGGTGTCGGCTCTTGCTCGACATCGCTGTAGGAAAACCATGAAAACCAATTTTGAAATGGCCAAATCACGGCGCAAAGAGCTTTTTGAGCTTATTGCCGCCGCGGCTGATGAAATAGCGTCGATAGATCGTAGTTTACCGATTTTGTATAGTCAAGCCCTGGAGGCAGATCTTCTCCCGGGTGAAGAAAACATGCTGGCTCAACCTGCTGGCACTACATTTTGAGCAGATCTCTGCCGGGGGCTTCCTGGAGAACCACTGCCCTCATAAGCATATCTCCGATCCACCTCCACCACCGAATCGCTGCCACCTACCGGCAGACAGACCCTCTGGTCTATGAGCTGTATGCTCTGACGGAAGAGGAGATCGGAATTATGGAGGGAGAGGGATGAGAGGGCGAACCGCGTGCCTTTCCTCCGATTTACATATGCCGCCAGATAAGCTATAACTAAGAGCGGCAAATAGGAGCTATAGAGAAGAGAGTGATGATTATTCCGGCGGTGATGTCAGATGGCAAGCGTTAGATATCGCATTTCTATCCTTTTGCTGGTGATCGCTGCAGTAGCCGTGCTGTGGTTTGTTCTATCTCGTATGCGTTTTATTGTGTTTATCAGCAGCTCTTGGACGGAGATGATTCTGATCGTCGTCGGCAGCATAGTTGTTATTTTTCTCCTGCTCGATAAATTCTTCAATCGCTCACGATAGTATTGGAAAGGCAAGAAAGGAGCATGGAGGCCCGCACACCGCACGGTCAGACGGTTCTCCCGCGGCGGATCGCTGCCAAAGGCAGATAGACGCTGGCCTATGAGCTGTATGCTCTGACGGAGGAGAAAATCGCGATTTCGGATGGCGGGAGATTAAGAATTGACGACGGGAAGTAGCGGCTCACTGAAAGCATCAGCCAGCTACCTCTGGTGGCAGGAAGAATGAAGGAAAAAGAAGAAGAGCTGGTGGCAATTTCTGGATGTGATTGATGCAACTTCCAGTCAGATCACCAATACCACCAGTAATAGCGATTGTATGTGTTTGGATACCCGTAATAGCTCCTGTAGCTGTAAGGATAGCTGTAACTGTAGGGGTAATAGTAGTAGCTTGGATAATAGTAGTAGCTATACGGATAATAATAGCCTGTATACCAACTGTAGTGGCTAGGATATCCGTACCAGTATGTGTAGGTATAGCCAGGTGAGAGCCAATCGTAGCCCGGTGAAACGTTACCATGCGGTCTTGCATCAACAACAAAGAGCAGTCCGAGCATTAGCACAAGCAATATTGTAAATGCCCTAATATCAATCACCACCATATAGTAATGATAAATAATGCTATTAAAGCTTTCGTCAGGTGCTTGCTTGTGCCTGCAGACTTGATAACTTGTGGCGTTCGCTGTTACCGCCCGGCAGTGGACCAGGCATAAACGGCCTGAATCTTCAGGAAATCCAGTTAAGAAATCTTCATAATATCTGAGAATTCCGCATACATATTCCCAAATACGCTTATAGCTTAGGTTTTGTTCTCATCTCATGGTGATTTGTTGCTTTCACATCGTTTGCTGCTCTTATGCTTATTGATCTGCTCTCTCCTGGCCTGCCCCGCCCTGGCCCAGGAGGGAGTCAATGCTGCTGACAATGCCTGGGTGCTCATCAGCGCCGCCCTGGTCCTGATCATGATCCCCGGAGTGGGACTCTTCTATGGAGGGATGGTGCGAAAGAAGAACGCCATATCCACCATCATATTCAGCTTTGCCGTCATGGGAATCATAAGCCTGCAGTGGATTTTATATGGCTACAGCCTGGCCTTCGGCCATGATATCGGCGGCCTCATCGGCGGCCTGGACTTTCTGGGCCTCTCCGGAGTTGGTTTGGAGGCCAAGGAGGGGCTGAGCATCCCTGCTCTGACCTTCATGATCTTTCAGGCCATGTTTGCCATCATCACCGTCTCTCTGATCACCGGCAGCTATGTGGAACGGATAAAATTCAGCTCCTTCTTGGTCTTCTCCTTGGCCTGGGCCACCCTGGTCTATGACCCTGTGGCCCACTGGGTCTGGGGGGGTGGCTGGCTGGCCCAGATGGGGGCCTTGGACTTCGCCGGGGGAATTGTGGTGCACATCACCGCCGGTGTATCTGCTTTAGCCGTGGCCCTGGTCATCGGGGCCCGGCGGGGCTTTGGAACCGATCCCATGGAGCCCCATAACATCCCCACCACAGTCATGGGTGCGGCCCTGCTCTGGTTCGGCTGGTTTGGATTC
>JADHEF010000341.1_pt1 | contig 53474 bp, 40 predicted proteins | sample 8952391 | NCBI WGS metagenome assembly JADHEF01 (sample SAMN16124439, study PRJNA663245) | bioreactor sludge metagenome | isolation source: sludge (nitrite) | place: India:Bengaluru | collected 2019-02-28 | reverse complement strand
GGAATAGTGCCAACCATGTATCAACCCCGGAGGGGTTGCACGCCCGGCGACCCGGGTCAACCAACGCGCATTTGGTACATGGAACGTCGCGGCTCGATGGCCGTGGAACCCCTTCGGGGTTCATTCCCTGCGGGCGGGCAACCGGGGGTTGCGGGACGCAACCCCCGGCTACATTCGGCCGCCACTTCGTGGCGGAAAACAGGCACGCGGGGCGGACCCAGCAACCTCGCGCTTCATCCCTTGTTCTTGTTGGTATCCACCCAACCAAGTCAAAATGCGACCCGGTCTGTGGGTTCCCTGTCCGGGTTCATATTTCGCGCGCCCCAAAAAACCCAAACGTTACCCTTGCGATGAACCACGGAGGTGGCGACTCCCCCAAAAGCGCGGCAGCCAATCAATCAGGAATGGACCAATTACGAATCGCGGGAATTCGGCGGTACTAAAGTAACAACCTTTTTCAACCTCGAAGGATAATCCCCTAGGAATTTCCCCGCCTCAATCCGCAGACGTTCCACCTCATCCAGGCGTTCCTCTGGTGTCCGGCTTCGCCAGTAAGCACGGTCCTGACGGTCGAATTCCTGCTGGGTGGCAACCTGGATCGTTCGTTTCATGCTATGCAATCGTGGCACGCAGGCGGGGGCGAGTCAACCACCGAAGCCTCCCTGGAAGCGTTACTCCGTGGCCTTGGCGGCCAGTTCGCGGGCCGCGTCCGTCTTGCGGGCGAAGAGCAGGGTGCCGAGGGTGGCGAAGCCGGCGCGGAGGTAGTTTGCCCGTTCCTTCCACGACCGGGCGGCGCGCAGGGTGCGCCAGATGTAGCCGGGGCGCAGGTAGATGCGCCGCAGGGCCCTGCGCCGCAGGTCGCCCAGTTGCTCGCGGGTGAGGAACATGCCGCCGATGGCCGGGCTGGAGTATGCCTCCTCGGGGATTTCGCCGGCGCGAAGCAGACCCTTTTCCTCGGCGATCTTGCGGTATTCGGTGCCGGGGAACGGGTAGGTGTAGAAGATTTCCAGGAAGTCCGGCATCAGTTCCTGGCCGAATTTCACATTGCGCTCCAGGGTTTCGGGCGTTTCCCAGGGCAGGCCCATCAGCAGGTACACGCTGCTGCGGATGCCGGCCTCGCGCGTCAGGCGGATCGCCTCGCGGGCCTGTTCCACGGTGGCCTTCTTCTTCATCAGGTCCAGCATCTGCTGGTCGCCGCTCTCCACGCCGTAGGCAACCACCCAGCAGCCCGCGCGCCTCATCCACGACAGCATCTCGGCGTTGATCGTGTCCACGCGCGAGTTGGAGCACCACTCGATCTTCAGGCCGCGGTCGATGATCTTCCGGCACAGCTCGATCACCCATTCCTTCTTCTGGGTGAACAGGTCGCTGCGGAACAGGAAATTGCGGATGCCGTAGCGGTTCACGCACTCCTCGAGCTCGGCCACCACGTTGTCGGTGGAGCGGTAGCGGTTCTTCTTCCCGCTGACCACCGGTGCGAGGCAGTAGATGCACGAGTGGGGACAGCCGCGGTTGGTGACGATGGTGGTCTGGGGCTCCATCGTGTCGGGGCGGAAGTAGAGCTCGTTGCGGGTGAGGTGGCGCGCGGGAAAGGGGATGGAGTCGAGGTCGTCGATGAACGGGCGCTCGGGATTGCGCGTGACCGCGCCATCGGGCGCGCGCCAGGTGATGCCCTCGATCTCCGCGAGGGGGCGCCCGGTGCCCAGCTCGGCCGCCGTGCGCTCGTACTCGCCGCGGATCACGCAGTCGAGCATCGGGTAGAGGCCCATGGCTTCGTGGTCCAGCACGATGAAGTGGGCGCCCTTGGCCACGGTGAGGATGCCGGGGTCCACCTTCTTGGCCAGTTCCGCGGCCTGCACGTCCAAATGCAGGCTGGGGGTCGTGATGGAGAGCATCAGCACATGGGGGCGGAACTCGCGCAGTTCGCGCTCGAGTTCGGGCCACGACTTGCGCTCGGCCGGGTAGTCGGTCAGGCGGCACTCGCACCCCGCGGCCTCGGTGGAGGCGGCCGAAAACATGAGGTCGATCGGCGGGCGCAGGGCGATGGTCTTCATGTCCTTGATCGGGGTCTGGCAGCGGTCCTCGCGGATGAAAAGCCCCGTCGGCGGGACGATGAAAAGCACCCGGCGCTGGGTCGTCATCGGGCGGGGGGTCCGTCGGTATTCGGGGCGGCAGGCTGGCGCATGGTCACACCATGTACCGCCGCGCCCGGAAAACCATTAGGGGGAGAACGCCAAAGCGGATTCTCGTTGCCTCCCCCGCCCCCCCGCCGGTCTATTAGCCCGGGGTGGCCCGTGTGCCGTTGGCCTTCCCCGAAAACTCCATGCAGGAAATGGGTTCCATGTCGGCAGACTCACGCGGCGACGCGCCGCCCAAGGTGCTGGGGGTGATTCTTGGCGGCGGGCGGGGCACGCGCCTCTACCCCCTCACGCGGTACCGCTCGAAACCCGCCGTGCCCCTGGCCGGCAAGTACCGGCTGATCGACGTGCCGCTGTCGAACTGCATCCACTCGGACATCCGCCAGGTCTACGTGCTGACGCAGTTCAACTCGGCCTCGCTGAACCGTCACCTGATGCAGACCTACCGGTTCGACAACTTCACCGACGGCTTCGTGGAAATCCTGGCGGCCGAGCAGACCCTGGAGACGGAGATGTGGTTCCAGGGGACGGCGGACGCCGTGCGCAAGAGCCTGCGCCACATCCTCGGCTCCACCGCCACCCACGTCCTCATCCTATCGGGCGACATGCTCTACCACCAGGACTTCACCGAGATGATCGCCCTCCACGTCCAGAACGACGCGGAGATCACCGTGTGCTGCGGCCCGGTGAACAGCGAAACGGCGCCGGCCCTTGGCATCCTGGGCATCGACGAACACCGCCGCATCACCCGTTTCGTCGAGAAACCGCAACCGGCCGCCCTCGCCCCCCTGCGCACGCCTCCCGAAACGCTGGCGGGTTGGGGGTTCCCGGATTCCACGCGCCCCTTCCTCGCCTCGATGGGCACCTACCTTTTCCGCAAGGACGTGCTGGCCGAGGTGCTCCGCGAGTCGGCCCACGCGGACTTCGGCAAGCAGGTGATCCCGGAGGCCATCTCAACGCGGCGCGTCTTCGCCCACCTGTTCCGCGGCTACTGGGAGGACATCGGAACCATCCGCAGTTTCTTCCGGGCGAACATGGACCTGCTCAGCGACCAGCCGCGCTTCGACTTCAACGACTCCGTGTTCCCCGTGTACACGCGCTCGCGGATGCTGCCGTCGAGCCGGGTGGTGGACTCGCAGCTCATGCGGGTGATGGTGGCCGAGGGGTGCCTGATCCGCAACGCGACCATCCGCAACTCGGTGCTGGGCATCCGGTCGGTGATCGGCGACGGGGCGCACCTGGAGAACGTGGTGATGATGGGGGCGGACTACTACGAGGCCCAGCGTCCGCCCTGCGCAGCCACGGCCGGGCGCCCCGCGCTGGGCATCGGCCGCGGGGCGGTCGTGCGCAACGCCATCATCGACAAGGACGCCCGCGTGGGCGACGGTGCGCGCATCGAGAACAGCGCGGGGGTGACCCACTTCGACGGCGAATCCTACACGATCCGCGACGGGATCGTGATCATCCCCAAGGACGGCATCGTGCCCGCGGGCAGCGTGATCTGAGGCGGGGGAAGAACGCGCGGGCGGGCGTGTAGTCACGGGGCATGGAACTCGAATTCTGGAAACTGAGCGGGGCGGGCAACGACTTCATCGCGATGGACAACCGGGACGGCCGCATCCCCGAGGCGGGACGCGCCGCGCTGGTGGCCGACTGGTGCCGCCGGGGTATGTCGGTGGGCGCAGACGGCGTGCTGCTGGTCGAGCCGTCGCCGCAACGCCATTTCCGGATGCGATACTACAACGCCGACGGCAGCGAGGGCGAGACCTGCGGAAACGGCAGCCGGTGCATCGCGCGGTTTGCCAACCTGCTCGGCGTGGCCCCGGAGCGTATGGAATTCGACACGATGGCCGGCCCCTACACGGCGGAAATCCTGGGCGACGAGGTGGTCGTGAGCATGACCGACGCCCACGGCCTGCGCAGGGGAATCCGGATCCGGGACGACGGCTTCGACGGGGTGTTGCACTTCCTCAACACCGGGGTGCCCCACGCAGTGGTCTTCGTGGACGACCTGGAGAACACGGATGTCTTCCGCGTGGGCCGGCACCTGCGGCGCCACTCCGAGTTTGCGCCGGCCGGGGCGAACGTGAATTTCGTCCGGGTGTCGGACCCATACAACATCGCCATCCGCACCTACGAGCGGGGGGTGGAGAACGAAACGCTGGCCTGCGGCACCGGCTCCATCGCTTCGGCCATCGTGGCTGCCCGTGACGGGTATTCGGAACCGCCGGTGCGCATGCACACTCGCGGCGGCGAGGTGCTGACGGTCCATTTCGAGCCGACCCCGGACGGCGCGCGGAATGTGCGCCTGCAGGGCGGCGCACGGGTCGTTTTTCGCGGCTACCTGTTCGCCTGATTGGCGGGCGCGGCCCCCGGCGCCCCCTTACCCCGGCCCCAGTCCGGCCTTACGGGCCAGCGCATGCCGGAGCCACCCGATCTCGCACCCGGGCAGGAATCCGCGGAGGGAGTCGGCCTCCTCCCCGATGGACCGGAGTGACGCGTGGTCAGGTGCGGTCCGGATGGCGTCCCGGAGCCGCCGAAAAGTGACCGAACAAACCGGCGCCGCCTCCCCGTCGGAGGGCCAGTCCGGCCCGGCTTCCAGCACGGGCGGCAGGAATCCGAAATTGCAGAACGAGCGCCGATGGATGGTGGAAAGGCCGAGGCGCGCAATGGCGCCGCGGTGCGCCTCGCTCCCATACCCCTTGTGACCGGCGAAGCCGTACCCGGGATATTCCTGTTCGTAGCGCACGAGCAGACGGTCCCGCGTGACCTTGGCCACGATGGACGCGGCGGCGATGCTGAAGCACCGTGCGTCGCCCTTGACCAGGCCCTCCTGCGGAATCGTCAGGTCCTCGATGCGAAGCGCGTCGAGAAGAAGCAAATCCGGCAGCACGGTGAGATTCCGGACCGCGCGCCGGACGGCCATCTTCGTGGCCTGGAGGATGTTGATGCGGTCGATCTCCGCGGCGTCGGCCAGGCCGACGCCGACGGACGCGGCCCGTTCGCGGATCTCGGCCTCGAGCATCTCGCGGACCGCGGGTGAAACCTGCTTGGAGTCGTTGACCCCGGTGATCCGCGTGCCCGGCGGAAACACGACGGCCGCCGCGCACACGGGCCCGGCCAGCGGACCGCGCCCCGCCTCGTCGATCCCCGCAACCCGCAGGAACCCCCGGGCGTGGAGTTCCTCCTCGACGGCGTGAAGATCCACGGCACCGGCCCGCGAACCGGCCTTGCGCGGCGTCAGTCCACCAGCCCCTTTTCGATGGCGTAACGGATCAGGTCCGCCGTGTGCTCCAGCCCCAGTTTCTCCAGGATGCGCGCACGGTAGGTGCTGACCGTCTTGACGCTCAGCGACATCTCGCCGGCGATCTGCGAAACGCTTTTGCCGCGCCCGATTTGGCACAGGACCTCGTACTCGCGGTCGCTCAGCAGTTCATGGGCCGGCCTGCCGCCGCCCCCGCCAATCTCGGCGGCAAGGCGCTCGGCCAGCGAGGGGCTGACATACCGGCCGCCGGACACCACCTTCTGGATCGCGCTGACAAGTTCCTCCGGGGCACTTTCCTTGGTCAGGTATCCGGAGGCCCCGGCCTTGAGCACCCGCAACGCGTATTGGTCCTCGGGATGGATGCTCAGCATCAGCACCGGAATGGACGGGAACTCGCTCTTGATGTCCTTGAGCCCGTCCACGCCGCTCCGGCCGGGCATGGTGATGTCCATGAGGACGACATCGACCCCGCCGCGCCGCACCGCTTGGAGTGCCTCCGCCGCGTTGGCCGCCTCGGCGGTCACCTGCATGCCGGTGTCCTGGCCGAGGATGTCACGCAGACCCCGCCGGATGAGGGGATGGTCGTCCGCAATGAGGACCCGGATGGTCATGCGATCCCCGTCCCCGCCGGGATGCGCGCCAGGACGCGGGTGCCGGTGCCCTGGTCTGCGGGCACGGCGTCCACCTTCAGGGAACCGCCGACCAGTTCGGCGCGCTCCCGCATGCCGATGAGGCCCAGCGAACGCGGCATGGAATCGTCTGTGCGGATCCCGCACCCGTCATCGCGGACCAGGATCCAAAGGTTGTCGCCCTCGTGGCTGAATGTGACATCCACGCGCTGAGCATTCGCATGGCGGGCCACGTTGGTCAAGGCTTCCTGGAGAATCCGGAAAATCGCGGTGCTCCTTGCCGGGTCCAGGGGCAGTTCCTCCATCGCGCACCGGAAAAGGACGGGTATGCCCGTCTTGCCCTGGAAATCCTCGCACAGCCACTGGAGCGAAGCGACGATCCCGAGGTCGTCCAGGATTCCGGGCCGCAGGTCGGTGGCGATGCGGCGAACCGTCTTGACGGCATCATCGGCCAGGCCTTCCACCTCGGCGAGGCTTCCGCGCAAGCCCCCGTCTTCGGGGACCCGCCTGGCCAGCATGTGGATCACCATCTTGAGACCCGTCAGCTGCTGACCGAGTTCGTCGTGGATTTCCCGGGAAACGAGGGCGCGCTCCTCTTCCCGGACCTCCTGCAGGCGTGCGGTCAGCGCCTTGAGGTGCACCTCCGCGTCGCGCCGCTCGGACATCGCGGCCGCCAGGAACAGGCCGGAGATGGCGAGGGCCGTCACATACAGTTGCAGGAGAAAAAGCGCCTCCGCCGGGCTGGCACCCGTCCGGGCGAAAGGCCCGCCCCCCTGGGAGGTTCCCAGAATGGCGAGGCCGGCCACGAGAATGGACGTGGTGGCCGCACCCCGAAGGCCAAAGCGCGGGGCGGCCCAGATGACGAACGGGAAGGGCACGAAACTGAGCGGGTAATTGAGCAGGCCGTAGGTGGTCTGTGTGGTGAAAGCCGTGACCGCAACGGTGAAGACCAGGGAGACGAGCAGTGCCAGTTCCCCCACCCGGAGGACGGACCACCCGGCACCCGGCTTCCGGGTCCAGGCCAGGACAACGGGGGCCACCACCAGGTTGCTGATGGCATGGCCAAACCACCGGCGGGCGCCGAGTTCGTGGGCGATCTGCCAGGCCCCCGGCTGGTCCAGCGAAAAAGCACTGACCGCGAGGATCGCGTTGATCACCGGGGAAACCATCACGGCATACAGGACGAACGCGTACACATCGGCGACCCGGCGGATCGCGGTGTCAAAGCGGCCAAACCGCGTGAGGAGCCACGCCCCGGCGACCGCGCCAAACGTGTTGGCCGCGGCGAGGCCCAGCGACAGCATCCAGGGCAGGGACGCGCTTCGCGTCACAAACACCGACGCACCGAAGATGCAGGGCCAGTAGCGCTTGCCCAGGACGAGCATCCCGGCAAGCGCAACCCCGGCCTGCGGCCAGAAAACGCGCTGGTTCTCCTCCACAAAATCGACCCGCCGCCCCACGCGCTGAACCAGCACGTAGAGAACCGTCAGGGCCAGCGCGCGGGCCGCCACGATGAGGAGTTTCCGCATGGCCCATCCTGTTGCGCGCCGGCCGGTCCCTTTGCAAGGGGCGAGAATCGGCGGGCGGAGGATGCAATTCCTGCCCCGTGCCCGGAATCGCGCCGGGAGCGCGGGGATCCCCTTCGACACGCGGCGGGGGAATCCCTTTGACTTGAAGGGGCTTTCCCCGCTTGCGATAGAAGGTGACAGGTGGCGCAGGGCAATCTCCACAGACGGGGGGTCACCCTGCCATCCCCGGGCGCGTGTCGGCCCGGAGACCGCCGCCCGCGTCAACAACGTTGCATCACCCGAGGGAAGACCATTGAAGAAGAACTACATCTACGCACCCGGACCGGTTGCCGTGCCGCCGCAGGTGCTGGCCGCCACCGCCAAGCCGATAATCCACCACCGCTCCGCGGATTTCGACCCCCTGTTCAGGAACTGCTCGGAGGGTCTGAAAGTGATTTTTCAGACGGCCAACCCGGTCGTCACGCTCGCCTCGTCGGGCACCGGCGCCATGGAGGCCGCCATTGTCAGCACGGCGAGCCCGGGCGACCTCGTGCTCAGCATCGAAAGCGGCAAGTTCAGCCAGCGTTGGGGACTCCTCGCCGAGGCGTTTGGCTTCAAGGTTGAGCGCATCAACGTGGAATGGGGCCACGACGTGGATCCCAACCAGGTCGCGGACTTCCTCAAGAAGCACCCGGAGACCAAACAGGTCATCATCGAGCTGTGCGAGACCAGCACGGGCACGCTGACCGACGTGAAGGCCGTCGCGGCCGCCGTGAAGGGAAGCGACGCCCTGCTGCTCGTGGACGCCGTGAGCGGCCTGTGCGCCGACGAACTGCGGACCGACGAGTGGGGTGTGGACCTCGTGGGCACGGGCAGCCAGAAGGGCATCATGCTGCCGCCCGGACTCGGCTTTGTCTCGGTCAGCCCGCGCGCCCAGGAGGCCATCAAGGCCAGCAAGAGCGCCAAGTTCTACTTCCACCTGGGCAAGTATCTCAAACAGCTGGACGCGAACACGACCCCCTTCACGCCGGCCGTGAACCTGATTTTCGGCCTCGAGGCGGCGCTGGAGATGCTGAAGGCCGAGGGCATGGAGAACGTGTGGAAGCGTCACGCCCGCCTCGCCGAGGCTTCGCGCGCCGCCATGCGGGCCATCGGGTGCGAGATGTTCTCGAAGAACCCGGCCAACACCGTCACCGCCGTGTCCGTGCCCGAGGGCGTCGAGGGCGGCAAGATCGTCAAGACCCTGCGCGAGCAGTTCGGCATGATCATCGCCGGCGGCCAGGACCACCTGAAGGGCAGGATCTTCCGGTTCGCAACCCTGGGCTACTACAACGACTTCGACGTGATCACCATCGTGGACGCCGTGGAGCAGACGCTGGGGCAGCTCGGCCTCAAGTTCCAGCGCGGCGCCGGCGTGAATGCCGCCCTCGAGTATTTCCAGAAGAACAAGTAACCCGGACAAGGCGGCGCCGAACCTTTTCCCGCGGGGTGGCCGGATCCGTCCGGCCACCCCGCTTTTTTTGTTGTCTTGGCCCGGTCCGCCCCCTCCGGTTGTCCCGCATTCACAAACCGGAGGACCCCGCCATGAAGAACACGCTGCTCGCCACCGCCGTCGGTTTCGCCACGCTGGTTTCCGAGGCCCCGGCCGAAAACCCGGCCACGCCCCTGGGACTGGTGCCGCTGCCCCGCAGCATCCGGACCTCGGCCCGTGCGGGCGAGACCGTCAAGTTCGGCGGGGATACCCGGATCCTCTTCGAGGCGGGTGCTCCCGGCGCACGGGAGGCCGCAACCCTCGCGGCCGAAACGCTGGCGGACTCGGGCGGCCCCCGGGTGGAACCCGCGGCCGGCGGGAAAGCCGCGACCGCGGCGGACGCGATCGTCCTGCGGGGCAAACCCGGGCTCGCCCCGGAAGGCTACGAGCTGCGCACCGGGCGTGGCGTCTCGATCACCGCCAGTTCCCCGGCCGGTTTCTTCTACGGCGTCCAGACCCTGCGCCAGATGCTCCGGCCGGGTAACGCCGGGTCCCCCCTCACCGTCCCGGCCGGCCTGGAAATCCGCGACGAGCCCCGGTTCCGCTGGCGCGGACTGATGGTGGACTGCTGCCGCCACTTCTTCACGGTCGGGGAGCTGAAGCAGGTGCTCGACATGATGGCCTCCCTCAAGCTGAACACCTTCCACTGGCACCTGACCGAGGACCAGGCGTGGCGGATCGAAATCCGCAAGTATCCCGAACTCACGGAGATCGGGGCGTGGCGCGATTCGGTCGGCTTCGGCCTCGAGACCACGTCCACCACCCGCTACCGCGCTGATGGCAAGTACGGCGGCTTCTACACGCGCCAGGATGTGCGCGACATCATCGCCCACGCCGCGGCGCGACACATCACCGTCGTGCCCGAGATCGAGCTGCCCGGCCACAGCACGGCCGCCCTGTGCGTTTACCCCGAACTCGGCTGCACGGGCGGACCCTACACGATGCCCGACAGGGGCGGCATCTTCCCCGAGGTCTACTGCGCGGGCAACGACAAGACCATCCGCTTCCTCGAGGATGTGCTGGACGAGGTCGCGGACCTGTTTCCCTCGCAGTACATTCATGTCGGGGGCGACGAGTGCCCGAAGGACCGCTGGTCGAGCTGCACCAAGTGCCAGGACCGGATCCGCGCCCACGGCCTCAAGGACGAGCACGAACTGCAGAGCTGGGTTGTCCAGCGGATGGAACGGCACCTGTCGAAACGCGGGAAGCGTCTCATCGGCTGGGACGAGATCCTGGAGGGCGGGCTGGCTCCCAACGCCACGGTGATGAGCTGGAGGGGGGTGAAGGGGGGCGTCGCGGCCGCAGTTTCCGGCCACGATGTCGTCATGAGTCCCACCACCCACTGCTACTTCGATTATTACCAGGCCCGGGAGGGCGAGCCGAAGGCCATCGGCGGCTTCCTGCCGCTCGAACAGGTTTACTCCTTTGATCCCATGACGACGCAAATCCCCGTTTCGCGGCGCCACCATGTCCTTGGCGGACAGGCCAACGTGTGGACCGAGTACATGCCCAACGCGCGCCAGCTGCAGTACATGATCGCCCCGCGCATCTGCGCCCTGGCCGAAAGCGTGTGGACACCACCGAAGCGAAAGGACTGGGCCGACTTCCGCAGGCGTCTGGAGGTCCAGGAGAAACGGTTTGATGCGGCGGGTTTCCATTACCGGCCCCTGAAACCGGAAAATTGAAGCCGGGATCGGGTGCATCGCGGAGGCCCGCACACCAACGACTCCCCGTCCGCCATCAGCAGGGTTTTAATCAAAATCGGCCCGTGGGCGGGCGCCCGGCCCGGGAAGTTATTTGAAAAAGTAGATCAACGCCACGACCACGCCGATGACTACGACGGTTCGCCTTAGTATCGCCGGATGAATGCGCCCCGCGAGGCGCCCTCCCAAGGCCCCGCCCGCCAGCGCCCCGACGGCCATCACGACCGCAAGCGGCCACACCACCTGGCTGCTAAACAGGAAGAACACCGCGGCCGCCGAGTTCACGGCAAAGCCAAATACCTGTTTTAGCGCGTTGAGCCGGGTGAGCGAGTCGTCGAGCACCAGGCCCAGCACGGCGAGCACGATCACGCTCAGCCCCGCGCCGAAATAACCCCCGTAAACCCCGGCAAACGCCACAGGCACCAAGGCCCACCCGGCCCTCCCCGAATGGTGTTCCCCCTGGCGCGCCAGCCGCCGGACGATCCAGGAGCGGAGGGGTTCCTGGATGGCCAGAAGGGCTGATCCGGACAGGATGAGGTACGGCACCAGGTCCCGAAAAAGCTTCTCCTCGGTGTGGAGCAACAGCAACCCGCCGAGCAGGCCGCTCAAGACCCCGACCGGCAGGAACAGCCACAGCCGGCTTCGCTGGCCCGCCAGGTCGCCCCACTGCGCAAGCGTGCCGCCGACGTAACCGGGACACAACGCCACCGTATTGGTCACGTTCGCCGCCACCGGCGGCACACCGAGGGCGGTGAGCACGGGAAAGGTGAGCAAGGTGCCGCCGCCGGCAATCGCGTTGACGGCACCCGCGATCACGGCCGCGCCGCACGCCGCAAAAAAAGTCCAGACATCCATAGGCCCGCAAGACCGCCGGGGAGCGGGCGCGCCGTCAAGCAATTGCGGGGATGGACGGAATCAGCTCACGCGGCGAAAAGTGGGAAAAGACCCGCGGATTCGTCCGGGATGGAACTGAACGCGCCGTTCGGCCAAAGCCGCTTTGAGGGAGTTCCCGGTTTCGACAAATGGCTGACCTTCCTGATCCAATACGGCCCTCCCAATTTCCCCGGCAGGAAGCGATTCGATGATTTCGCCGGCCCCCGCAAGTCCCTCACGCCAGTCTTGCATCATCGCCGCCGTGTCCGGGGCGGGCCCGCCGAACGCCAGAACCTGGATTTCCGCATCCGCGTACCGGGTGGCCCGCCCGGAATTGGCGAGCAGGCGGGCCGGGTTGTAACCCGGATCTTTCCCGCAAGCGGCCCAAACCAGGAAACCCAGCGGTTGCACTTTGCGGTGACATGCGACCATATCCACCCAATCGCGGGGTTCCATGCGTCCGGCCAGCGCCAGGACCTTGTTGGACGCGAGATCCAGCGGATGGAGGACCAGACCGAAATCCGGATGGGGCATGAGGGGGAAAAAGCGAAACGCGCTGTCGCAATTCCATTCCATCAACACGCGTTCCTCCCCCAGGCTCACGACGGCCTCCACAAATGCCCTTCGTTCGATGGTCACCTCCACCCGGAAGCCGGCCGACCTGAGACTTCGGCAGTCCGCCTCCCAGGCCGCGGCAAGGGCCTCGGCGGTGTCGTGGAAAAGGTCGATGTCACGCGACACGCGGCTTTCACCCAGGAGCGTGTTGATCGCCACGCCGCCCGCGACGTACGACTCGCCGCCCTCGCCGCGGTTGGCGGCTATTACCCGGCAGACGGCGTGCTGGAATTGCGTGAGAGCCATTCCCGGATTTCCCTCGCTTCAACATAGGCGGCGCGGTCGCCGTGTTCCTCGATTTGCCGTATCACCCGGAACATCTCCTCGGCAGTCCCCGGCATGTAGTCCTCGCGCAGAAACCAGAGGCAGGTGACGCGACAGCGGTCCACGAGGGCATGCACCCGCCGGACGATGTCCCCCATTTCCAATGAATCCTGCGTCATGCCCATGATTACATCGCACCGGGCCCCATCCATGCAATCCCGTAATCCCGTCCCCCGCGGGATCACTCCTCCTCCACCGTCCGGTAGTTGGGAGTGTCGCGCATGAACTGAACGTCATGGGGGTGGGCCTCGCGCTTGCCGGCCGCGGTGACGCGGATGACGCGCCCGCGGCGCTGGACATCGGCCACCGTGCGGCAGCCCTGGTAACCCATGGAGGCGCGAAGGCCGCCGGCAAACTGGTGGAGGACGCCGGTGGCGGGGCCGCTGTAGGGAACCAACCCCTCGATGCCCTCGGGGACCAGTTTGTCTCCGGCCACGCCCTTCTGACTGTAGCGGTCCGCCGACCCGTGCCGCTGCTGCATGGCGCCGAGGGACCCCATTCCGCGGTAAGCCATGTACTGGCGCCCGCTGATGAGCACGCGTTCGCCGGGGCTTTCATCCGTGCCGGCAAGCGCGCCGCCCATCATCACGCAGCATGCCCCGGCGGCCAGCGCCTTGGCCACGTCCCCGCTATGGCGCACGCCGCCGTCGGCGATCACCGGCACTCCCCTGCCCCGCAGGGCGCGGGCGCAGTTGTACACCGCCGAGAACTGGGGGACCCCCACGCCACCCACAACGCGCGTCGTACAGATGGAACCGGGACCGATCCCCACCTTCACGGCGTCGGCCCCCGCATCGGCCAGGGCCACCGCGCCCTCGGCCGCCCCCACATTCCCGGCCACCACCTGCTGCCCCGGCCAGCGCGCCTTGATCCACTTCACCATGTCGATCACGCCCCTGGTGTGGCCGTGGGCCGTGTCCACCACGAGCACATCCACGGCGGTTTCCATCAGGCACTCGACGCGCTCCTGGTCCGCCGGACCCACGGCGGCGCCGACGCGCAGGGAGTAGCTCGCGTCCACGCACTCCGTGCCGCTCTTCTCGCGGACGATACGGCGCAGATCCTTGAAACTGTAAAGCCCGAGGAACGTGCCGTCCTCCTGCACAACGGGCAGGATGCTGATCTTGTGGCGAAGCAGGGTGGCGTAGGCTTCCTGCACGGTGATGGACGGGCGGGCTGTGACGGTGTCGGTCACCATGATGTCGCTGATGCGCGCCGTATCCGATTCCGCGTAGCGGAACTGGGACGCCGTCACGATACCCAGCAGGCGGCGGTCGGCGTCCAGCACCGGGAAACTGGAGAAGCGGAACCCCTTCTCGCGGCGCAGCTGCTCGACCTCGGCGATGGTCATTTCCGGCGACAGGGCGCGGGCCTTGGCCAGGAACCCGTTCAGGTAATACTTCACCTTCTTGACCTCGGTGCGCTGGGCCTGCGGTTCCAGGTTCTTGTGGACGATGCCGATCCCGCCGGCCAGGGCCATGGTGATCCCCATCAGCGACTCCGTAACCGTGTCCATGGCCGCGGACACGAACGGCAGGTTCATCCGGATCTCGCGCGTCAGTTGCGTCGCCAGGTCGGCCTCCACCGGCACGAAGTCCGCATACTGGGTCAGCAGGGTCACATCATCATAGGTCATCCCGACGAAACGGTGGTGCTCCATGAACTCGTCGAGGATCGGGTTCTCAAACATTCCAGTCAGTCCCTTCGATATCTGCCCCGCACGACATGGGTTTCCCGAAAGCGTGTCAAGAGGCGGGAGCAACCGGCGCTCCCCCTCCCCCGGTTCACAACTTCCGTTTGAACTGGCGATCCAGCTGGTCGCGCGTCAGCAGAACCATGGTGGGACGGCCGTGGGGGCAGGTGAAGCCGAGGCGCGAGGCCACGATGTCGCCGATGAGCGCGCGCATCTCGTCCAGGTGAAGCCTCTGCCCCGCCTTGATGGCGCTGCGACAGGCCATGCGCGTGATGACCCGGTCGCGCAGGATGCCGACCTCCGCGCCCCGCCCCAGGGTCTCAAAATCGTCGAGCAGATCCGCAAGCACGGCGGCGGCATCCAGGTTGGGAAGGTCTGCGGGAACCGCCTGCACGAGGAAGGTCTGCCCGCCGAAATGCTCCACTTTCAGGCCCGCCTGGGCGAAGACGGGCAGCAGGCGGTGCATGAACGCCACGGCGGGGGCTGGCACATCCACGCTGACGGGGATGAGCAGGGGCTGGGTGGGCGCCTCGGGGCGCGAATCGCTGAACTTGAGGTAGAGAAGGCGCTCGTGGGCCGCGTGCTGGTCGATGAGCAGCAGGTCGTGGTCTGTCTGGGCGATGATGTAGCAGAGCGCCACCTGGCCAATCGGCTCGGGAAGGCGTCCGCCGCGCAGGAGCGCGTGAAGCGTCGCGGTGTCCTGCGGTTTCTCCGCCAGGCCGCGCACCGAGTTGACCACGGGCCGGACATCGCAGCCGCTGCCCGCCGGCTCCGGGTCCAAACCCGTGTCGGTGGCGGTGGACGAGGTGTCCAGCGCCGCCTCAAATTCCCGGTTGGACGCGGCCACCTGCGCGGCCAACGCGGCCGACGGGAAGGGGGATGCCGAAGGCAGTGTTCCACCGGCCGGACCCAGTCCGGCGGAAGGCCCGGTGAATATCCCGAAGTCGACCGGGATGACGGGGGCCGGGCCGCCGGGAAGGCCGCCGATCCCGAGAAAATCCTGCTGGTTGCCGGGCGGTTCGGGGGCGCCGTCGAACTGCACCGTCGGCATCAGGTTCGCGGCGCGCAACGCGGCCTCCACGGCCCGGTTGACGCACCCGTTCACCAGGCCTTCCTTGCGGAAGCGGACCTCCTCCTTGGTCGGGTGAACATTCACGTCCACCTCGCCCGCGGGCAGGGTGATGTCCAGCACCACGATGGGAAAGCGCTGTACCATGATGACGCCCTTGTAAGCCTCCTGCACGGCGAACGAGAGGGACTTGCTGGAGACGGGGCGGCGGTTGACATAGTAGAACTGCCGGCTGCGGTTCTTGGCGCTGACGAGGGGACGGACGGCAAACCCCCGCACCCGCACATCGTGGCGTTCGGCGTCCACCGCCAGCAGGTTCTCGCGGATGCCGCTCCCCAGGAGTGTGGCGACCCGATCCTCCCAGGTTTGCCCGGGAGGCGCATTCAGCAGGCTATGCCCGTCCTTCATGACCTGAAAGCCGATTTGGGGCAGAACCAGCGCCTGGCGCATGACCACGCTGATGACCTGGTTCAGTTCGGCCCCCGCGTTCTTCATGAAATTGAGGCGGGCCGGGGTGTTGAAGAACAGGTCCCGCACGCGGACCTCGGTCCCCTCCGGACAACCGGCCGCGGAAATGCGGGGTTCGGCCTCGCCCTCCACCTCGACCAGCGTGCCGGCCAATTCGCCCCGGCGGCGGGTGAGGATCTGCAGGCGGCTCACGGCGGCGATGGACGCCAGGGCCTCACCCCGGAACCCGCGCGTGGTCAGCGCCCACAGGTCGTCGAATTCCGTGATCTTGCTGGTGGCGTGTCGCACCAGGGCCAGGGCGGCCTCCCCGCGGGCGATGCCGCAGCCATCATCGCGAATGCGGATGTCCCGGCACTCGTTGCCGACCTCCACCTCGATCCGCGTGGCCCCCGCATCAATCGCGTTCTCGGCCAGTTCCTTCACAACGGAGGCCGGGCGCACGATCACCTCGCCGGCGGCGATCTTGTTGACGAGGCTCTCGGGCAGGACGCGGATCATTCGAGGGAGATAACACGCCACCGGCGGGTGTTTCTTCCCAGTAAAATCCGGATTCCCCCGCTTTGCGCCCCGGGTGTACGAAATCTGTTTTCTTTTCCCAATCGCCCGGCTAGGCTGTCCGGCCTAAATCGCGTGGAGTGTGTGCGGATGATGAAGGACGACGGACGGATCCTGATCGATTTGGCATTGAGGGCGGGTTCCATTTCGCCCCAGCAGGCGATGATGCTGCGTGAGGAACTGGACATGTTTCCCGGCCAGAAGGTCGGCAATATCATGCTGAAACGCCAATACCTGACCGCAGAACAGTTGATGAACCTGCAGGCTCAGGCCTCCCAGATGGCAGCCATGGGGATGGCCGCTTCGGGCGGCCCGTCGCCCGGTTCCAAAACGGGGATTCGCCTTCCCGGTTCGGCCGGTTTCGCCGCACAACCCGGCGCGTCGCGTCTTCCGGGGGGCCGCGCCGCCGACAGCATCAGCATGGTTTCCATATCCGGCCAGATGCCGGTGGAACGGAAATTGTTCGATTACATCCGCTTCGCCGCCGACCGCAACTGCAGCGACCTCCACCTTGTGATCGGACGTCCTCCTTTCGTCCGCCAGGGGGGAGAGATACACTACCTCAAGGATGACGCCCTAACTCCTGAAACTTCAGAGGAACTGAACCTCTCTGTCCTGGATGAAAACCAGCGCGACAGGCTGATTTCGGACAACCAGGTGGATTTCGCGCTGGAGGTTCCCCGCGCGGGCCGGGTCCGCGGGAACATCTGCAAACAGCGGCGTGGTTGGGAGGGAGCGTACCGGATTTTCCCGGCCAAACTCCGGAGTTTTGACGAACTGGGCCTGCCCCCGGTGCTCAAGAAACTCGCAAAATACAGCGACGGCATGATTCTCGTGACGGGCAGCGTCGGAAGCGGGAAAAACACAACCGTCGCCGCGATGCTCGACTACATCAACCAGACGCGCGACGACCACATCGTCACCGTCGAAGACCCGATCGAATACACGCTGGACCCCCAGCGCTGCACGATCACCCAGCGGGAGATCGGACCCCACTCCCACAGTTTCGGCACAGCCCTTCGCGCCGCCCTGCGCCAGGACCCGGACGTGATCTTCGTGGGAGAAATGCGCGACCTGGAGACCATTTCCATCGCCATCACGGCGGCCGAAACCGGGCACCTGGTCTTCGGCACGCTCCACACCAACTCGGCCTCCCGCACCGTCGCCCGCATGGTGAACGCATACCCGGTGGACCAGCGCGACCAGGTGTGCACGATGGTATCCGAGTCGCTTCGGGGCGTCATCGCCCAGCACCTCATCCCGCGCAAGGACCGGAAGGGCGTGGCGCTTGCGCAGGAGGTGCTCATCGTCACCACCGGCATTGCCCAGGCCATCCGGGACAACAAATATCACCAGCTTATCTCGCTGATGCAGAGCGGCAAGAAACTGGGGATGCGGACCATGGATGACAGCCTGCTGGAACTGGTGGAGAAGGGCGTGATCAGCGGCCGCGAGGCTTACGTGCGCGCCGAGACCAAATCCATCTTTGAGCCCTTCCTGAACGCCTGAACCGACCCTCCGAGGAGAACCGAACCATGGCAACGATCGACCGATTCCTGGACCGCATCCTGACCGAAGGGGCCAGCGACCTGCACCTGCACAGCGGCAAAGAGCCGCGCCACCGCATGTCGGGGAGCCTCGTGCCCATCCCCGGCGAACCCCCGATTCACGATGTGGCAATGCTGTCCATGTTGCACGAAATCTGCCCCGCGGAAAAGTGGGCGATCTTCGAGGCAACGGGCGATTTCGACTTCGCCTATTCCCATGGGGACGGCTCCCGCTTCCGCGTCAACTACAACGTAAACCGCCATGGCCTAAGCGCCGTGTTCCGAGCCATCCCCGGTGCCATCCCCACGCTCGAACAAATCGGCGCACCGGAAGCCCTGAAGCAGTTTGCCCTCTTCCAGTCCGGGCTCGTGCTCATCACGGGTCCCACGGGCTCCGGAAAAAGCACCACGCTGGCGGCGCTCATCGACCACATCAACTCGACCATCCGGCGGTTCATCCTGACCATCGAGGACCCGGTCGAGTTCGTCCACCCCCTGAAGGAGAGCACCATCACCCAGCGCGAGGTGGGGGACGACGTGGCCAGCTTCAGCGCGGCGCTCCGCAACGCCGTGCGCCAGGACGTTCAGGTGGTGCTGGTCGGCGAGATGCGCGACCTGGAAACCGTGCGCCTTGCCATCACCGCGGCGGAGATGGGAATGCTGGTCTTTGCCACCCTGCACACCAACAGCGCCGTGAAGACCGTGGACCGAATCATCGACGTCTTCCCGGCGGACGAGCAGTCCAACATGCGCGAGAGCCTGGCCAACGTGCTGCGGGCCGTATGCAGCCAGCGCCTCCTGAGGCGGCAGGACGGCCGCGGGCGCGTGGCCGCACATGAAATCCTGTTCCAGACCCCGGCCGTGGCGAACCTGATCCGCGACAACAAGACCAACCAGCTGAACCAGGTGATCCTGTCCAACCGGGCCATGGGGATGCAACTGATGGACGACATGCTGCTGGCAATGGCGCAGAACGGCCTGGTTTCGGGCGAGGACGCCTATCGCAAGTCCGTGGAGAAGGAACGGTTTGCGCACTACAGCCCGACCGGGGCCTAGGCGCGATCCGGGTTCAGCGGCGCGTCACTTCCCGGCGAATTCCGGGGCCAGCACCAGGTTGTCGCGGTGGATGGCCTCGTCATAGTGGCGTTCGCCCAGGATCGAACCGATCTCGGCGGTCTTTCGCCCCCTGATGCGCTCCAGGTCCGAGCTGCTGTAGTTCACGATGCCACGGGCGAGCAGGGCGCCCTGGAGGTCCATCACCTCGACGATCTGACCGGGTTGGAAGCGCCCCTCCACGGACCGGATACCCGCGGGAAGCAGGGATTTGTGGCCCTTCACCAGGGCCGTCCGGGCGCCGTCGTCCACCACCACGCGGCGCGGCGCGGCGCTGCGGCCGCTGAAGATCCAGCCCTGGCGGCGTGACAGGTGACGGTCCTGCGCCGGGAAGTAGGTTCCCCGGAAGCGCCCGTGAAGGATGGCGCGCAACTGGCCGGGCACCTTTCCGTTGGCGATGCACACGGCCACGCCCGCCGCGGTGCCCATGCGGGCGGCGCGCAGTTTGCTGGTCATGCCGCCGCTGCCCACGCCGGGACCGCCCCTGGCCGGGGAGCACAATTCCTCGATCAGGGACGGGGTGACGCGGTCCACCCGTTCCAGGAGCTTCGCATCCCGCTTCACCTTCGGGTTGCCGTCGAACAGGCCGTCCACATCGCTGAGCAACACCAGGGCACCCGCCTGCATCTTGACCGCAACCAGGGCCGCCAGGCCGTCGTTGTCGCCGAACTTGAGCTCGTCCACCGTCACGGTGTCGTTCTCGTTGATGATGGGCACACAGCGGCGGCGCATCAGTTCCTCGAGCGTGTAGCGGGCGTTCAGATAACGGCGGCGGTCCTCCATGTCGCCGCGCGACAGGAGCATCTGGCCGACCAGGATCCCGTGCCGCCCGAACAATTCCGCGTAATCGTTCATGATGCGGGCCTGACCGATGGAGGCAAAAGCCTGCTTTTCGGCAATGGTTGCGGCCTTTCCCTTCACGCCGACCGCACCCCGCCCCGCCGCAACCGCACCCGATGTGACCAGAATCACGTTCCGACCGGACAGGACATGGCCGGCGGCGGTTTCGCACACGTCGCGCATCACGTCGCGATCCAGTCCACCGTCGGGTGTGGTCAGGACCGCGGAGCCCAATTTGACCACCAGGGTCCGGGCGTCGGCAAATGGCGATGGCTGCAGGTTCAGAGTCATTCGGATCCCCAAGGGACGGGGCGGCACGGGCAGATGACAACTTATTTCTGCGCCGGGCCGCGCGTCAGTCCGGAGCCTTCTCCTCACCCATGGAGCGGCGGAACTCCTCGACGAGGCGTTTCTGCAGTTCCGGCGGGGCCTGTTCGTAATGCGACAGCTGCAGGCGGAAACTCTCGTGCCAGTCGAAACCCGGGGCACCGTTGGCGACTTCCGCCCGGCCGCCACCCCGGGCTTCCATCAGGTCGGCAAGGCCCACCACGGCTTTCACGCGGAAGCGGTCGTGGTCGTATTCCTCGCTGGAAACCACGAAGCCCTTCATGCGGTGCACCTCGCGCTGGAGGCCCTGGAGCGCGGACCGCGGCACGGGAAGTTCCACCCGGGCGATGGGCGCCAATATCACGGGACCGGCCATCGTGACGGCATCGCGCATGGCGATTGAGGCCGCGATGCGGAAGGCCAGCGGGGTGGAGTGGATGTCGTGGAATGTGCCGTCGAGCAGCACAACCCGCAGATCCACGAGCGGAAAGCCGCCGATGATCCCCTCCTCGGCGGTCTCGTAAACACCCTGGACGATGTCGGCGATCAGGCTCGCCGGAACGCGGCCCGGCTCGATGGCGTTGACCATTTCGAAGCCACCGCCCCGGGCAAGGGGTTCCACGCGCAGCGCGACGTCGCCGTAACGCGGCTTGTCCGGACCCTGCCGTACGTACTTCCCGCGGGCCTCGGCCCGCCGGGTCACTGTTTCGCGATATGCCACACTTAGGAACGCCATTCCCCCACTTGGTGCGGATGGACCGGGCCAAGTTCAAAGCAAAAGTGCGGCGCGGGTCCGCAGGCGCCGCAAACCACCTGCCGCGAGAATTCCGTAGAAGGGCGCGTACTCCAGCACGCGGATCCACCACTCCACCTGCCCGGGCACCGGGTCGGGCACCCATGCGTGGGGGAGGTAGGTCGCCTGGGCCGCCACCGACAGCCACAACCAGGCCGGCGCTCCCGCCACCGCCGCAAACGGCAGGAGCGGCAGAACATACCACGGGTGGACAACCGGGGAAAATACGATTCCGTACCCCATGAGGAGAAGCATTGCGGAAGGGAACGGGGTGCGTCGCACAAGGAGTCCGGCCAGCAGAATCAGGAAACCGGCTTCGATCAGGCGCCGCGCCAGTTCGGCGGTGAGCGATTGATCGCGCCGCAGGGCCAGAAGGTCATACCCGTCCCGCCCACCGGTCCAGGGTTTGTCAAAATCGGCCTCGCGGCCTGCGGCCCAACCCATGGCGGCCTGAACCGCAACGAATCCCGACTCGTTGTGCCGCCAGCGCGCGCGGAATTCGGAGGCCGAACCAAACAGGGCGCGGCCGGCCCCCGAATAGGGCAGGTACGCGATGCCGACGATCGCGACGAACAGCACGACCGATCCCAGGCGCGGTCTCCAGCCGCCGCGGGAGGACAGGACGAAGGGAAGCCCGGCGGCCGGGAAGAATTTCAGCAGCGTGCCGGCGGCAAGAGACGCGACCGAAACGAGGAGCGAACGCCGACCGGACCACCGGGACGCTGTTTCGCGATCCGCCCCCTCCCAACCCAACCAGCCCAGCCAGGCGCCCAGCAGCGCGGTGACAACGAGGCAGTCAAAATGCCCGCTCCAGCAAAATTCCACGGCGCAGGCCGGATTCCACGCGTACCAAAGGGCGCGCCGGAGAGGCTTTCCGGAGCGGACCAGGACACGCCTCAGGAGCAGGACATTGACGAGCTCAACCCCGAGAAACAACACCTTGAGACCGGGAACCGTCCAACTGCGGAAAACGAAATACGCCCCGAGGAACAGCAACTGGGCAAGGGGCGGATAAATTGCCGCCAGTTCCGGGAAATTGATGAGCGGCCACCCCGCGTCACGCAGCGGGAGCAGAAGGGGGGAAACCGGAGCAACTGCGAAAGGGTTGAACCCGGCCCACTGGACCCGCCCCTCCCAGGCATACCGATGGATATCGGTGGAGAGATGCGGCGGCAGGAACACGAACGGCAGCCGGATCAGGAACGCCCCGATCAGCGCGGCACGGGCCGATTGCGGCAGGGTGAAGGTCACGGGGCGATGGAAACGCGGGCCCGGATGGATTTGCAACCCCGCGAAGCCCCGCCGCAAACCGCGCGGGCGATGAATCCCGCGGCCCCGGACCGGCTAGGGATACCAACATCGCGCCGCACCCAGCCAGGCCCCAGCCATGAACATCCTCGGAATCAGCGCCTTTTACCATGATTCCGCCGCAGCCCTTGTCTGCGGCGGCAGGCTGGTCGCTGCCGCGCAGGAGGAACGCTTCTCGCGCAGGAAGCACGACGACCGCTTTCCCAAACACGCCGTCAGGTACTGCCTGCGAGAGGCCGGCCTTTCGCTGGAGCAGGTGGACCACGTCGTCTTCTACGACAAGCCGTTCGCCAAGTTCGAGCGGCTGCTGCTCACGTACTTCGACGAGTTCCCGCGCGGGTTCCGGAGCTTCATGCAGTCCGTTCCGCTTTGGATGAAGGACAAGCTGTGGATGAAGTCCCTGATCCGGCACGAGCTCGGATTCCGGGGTTCGATCCTGTTCAGCGACCACCATGTCAGCCACGCGGCCAGCGCGTTTCTCGTGTCGCCGTTCGACGAGGCGGCCCTGCTGACCGTGGACGGCGTGGGCGAATGGAGCACGAGCACCTGGGGAGTCGGCCGCGGCACGCAAATCGAGCTTCTCCACGAAACGCGATTCCCCCACTCCCTGGGGCTTTTCTACAGCGCGTACACCTACTACCTCGGCTTCAAGGTGAACAGTGCCGAGTACAAGGTGATGGGCCTTGCGCCCTACGGCAAGCCGGTCTTCTACGACCAGGTCCGCGAAACGATCGAGTGGAAGGAGGACGGCAGTTTCCGCCTGAACACCGACTACTTCGATTACATCACGGGCAGCAGGATGACGAACGCGAAGTTCGACGCGCTTTTCGGCGGCCCGCCCCGCGAGGGCGAGACGCGCCTGACCCAGCGCGAGTTCGACATCGCCGCCAGCTGCCAGAAGGTGACCGACGAGATCATGGTGGCCCTGGCCCGCCACATCCGTCGCGAGACGGGAATGCGCAACCTGTGCATGGCCGGCGGCGTGGCCCTGAACTGCGTGGCCAATGCCAAAGTGCTTCGCGAGGCGGGTTTCGAGGACTTGTGGATCCAGCCGGCCGCCGGCGATGCGGGAGGTGCGCTGGGCGCCGCGTTCTACCTGTGGAACACCGTTCAGGGGAACCCGCGCACTTTCAGGATGGACCACGCTTACTGGGGTCCGGAATTCGGCGACGAAGAGTGCCGCCGCCAACTGGACACTCTGGGCGCGAAATACCGGGAAATGCCGCGCGCAGACCTGGCGCGGGAAACCGCCCGGCTTGTTGCGGCGGGCCACGTGGTGGGCTGGCACCAGGGGCGGATGGAATTCGGCCCGCGGGCCCTCGGCGCACGAAGCATCCTGGCCGATCCGCGCGACCCGAAGATGAAGGACACGCTGAACATAAAGATCAAGTTCCGCGAGGGTTTCCGCCCCTTCGCCCCCAGCGTGACCGACGACCGCACGGGCGAGTATTTCGAACTTGGCGAGCGCCACAAAAGCCCGTTCATGCTCCTCGTGGCGGACGTGCGGCCGGAGAAGCGCGTGATCCCGAGCGTGACCCATGTGGACGGCAGCGCGCGCCTGCAGACGGTGGCACCGGACACCAACCCGCTGTACCATGACCTGATCGAGGAGTTCGGGCGCCAGACGGGGGTGCCCGTGATCATCAACACCAGTTTCAACGTGCGCGGGGAGCCCATCGTCTGCACCCCGGCAGACGCCTACCGCTGCTTCATGCGGACCCACATGGACCACCTGGTGGTCGGCCCCTTCCTGATGGACCGGACCGAGCAGCCCGAGTGGAAAGAGGAAGGCGACTGGCGCAAGGAATTCGTGCTGGATTAGGGAATCGCGGTTGCCCGGCCCGGGACTGCGCTGATCCGCGGAAAACCCGGGTCAATCCCCTTGAACAATCCCTTGGGACCCCTGTAAGTTTTCCTTTGGTCCGAAGACCGATTTGCCATTCTCGCGACGGAGGGAGGGATACAAAGAAGCCATGGGTCAGGTTACCGTTGAAGAAAACGAACCCATTGATAAGGTACTCAAGCGCTTCAAAAAGGAATGCCAGAAGTCGGGCATCCCTGCGGAACTCCGCCGCCGTGAGCATTTCGAGAAGCCCAGCGTTCGCCGCCGCCGCAAGGTAGAGGCCGCCCGCCGGAAGGCTCGTCGCCGTGAGATGAAGTTGCGCCGCAAGCTCGAGTCGTACTGAGCGCGACGCGGACCCCAGAAGAGTTGCCAGATCAATCCGGAAGGCCGGGCCCCAAGCCCGGCCTTCTTTCTTTTCAGGAGGACGAACCATGCGGGTGGCAATCATCGGCGCCTCGGGCAACCGGGCCAAGTATGGCAACAAGGCGGTCAGATCCTACGCGTCCCAGGGCCACGAGGTCTTCCCCGTTCACCCCACGGAGACCGAGATCGAGGGATTGCCCGCCTTCGCCCGCGTGACCGACATCCCGGGACCGGTGGAGCGGGCGCTCCTGTATGTTCACCCGGGATTTCCGCCCGGCAACGGTACTCGATCTTGTGGCTGCCCTGGGGCAGGTGGGTTACGAAGAACGACACGAACTGGTCGCGCAGTTCCATGTTCGAGCAGAATCCCGCGTACAGGCTGCCGCTCTGCAGGTCCACCGGTTCCATTCCGGCCGGCTTCGCGTCCTCGAACACGATGTACTCGTAATCGTTGAGGGACTTGACCTTGAGCGTGACGCGGAGCTCGTCGCCCGACCTGACCGTGTCGCCATCACGCACCGGCTCGAAGGATTCAACTTCCTTCACATCGGAACCGGCCTTGGCCGGCTTGCGCACGACCTTCTCATAGGTGCGCTCGACGTAGATCTCGTTGCCGGCTTTCTTGATCCCCTCCTCCTTCGTGAAATACTCCGCGTAAACCGAGTAGAGTATCATCCCCTTGCCCGTCCTGGTGATGGTGACCGGGAACTGGCCGTCGGGAACCGCGTCGCCCTCCAGCACGACCTCCATCCGCTGGCTCTTCCAGAAGTTGTCCGGATCGATCCGGAAGTCCCTTTTCTGGCCGGGAACCTCGATGGTCACGGCCATCTCGGAGGCGGTTTCGCGGCGCTCTTTCATGTAGGCGCAGAGGGCGAAAACGGCCTGTGCCGTGGCCTTTGTGGACTTCCACCCCAGCCCCTCGCGCTGTTCGGCGCTCCATGCGGCGGTGCGGTTGAGCGCGAGCCACTTCATGGCCTGCATCGCACGCGGATCCGAGGGGTCGGCCTCCAGGTACGCCATCAGCGCCTGCGAGGTGCTTTCCACGGGGTCCTGCCACCAGTACCAGCAGCGGCGGTCGTCGCCGAACCGGGCCGTGCCGTTCTCCGCCTGGAAGACCACGAAGTTCTCCAGGTTTCGGCGTGCAACCCGTGCGTCGTCGTGTCGGTTGGCCTTTACCAGGACGCGCGCGAGCATGGCCAGACCGTTGGCGTTGAGTTCGTCGCGGCGCCCCCACAGGTGTTCCAGCGCCTCGCGGTCGTTCACGCCGTTCAGGTTCAGCACCAGCAGTTGCAGGGCCAGTGTGTGCAGGTCGTTGTCACGCCAGTATGTCCCGCGCTTCTCCTCCTTGTTGTACGCCGCCACATCGCGGCGCACGGACTCCAGCCCACGCTGGAACATTCCCTGCTCCACATCGAGACCCGCCTGCTTGGCCAGCGTGAGGCCGTGCATGACCAGGGCGGTCATGTGCTCACTGGCGCTGTCATTCTGCCACCAGCCCCAGGATCCGTCGCCGTGCTGGAAACTGGCCAGGCGTTCCAACCCCGCTTTCGTCACCTCCTCCACGGCCTTCTCCATCTCCGTGTCGCGCGGGATGTTGAGTTCCCGGAACGCCCCGGCGGCCACGGCGGCCGGCACGAAGCGGTTCAGCGTCTGCTCCACGCAACCGTAAGGGTACTTGATCAGCGTGGGCAGTGCCCCGCGAATCGCCGACGCCAGCGACGGGTTGGCGATCACGGTGAGGCGCGTGGTGCCGTGGATCCGCTCGCGCGGCACGGTGACCAGCTGGGTGATGCGCACAGACCCGCCATCCGCCGCCACGGTGCGTCCGAGGCCCGGGGAAGTCTCGTCGTTTGATGTGCCGCTAAAGGCGACGAACTTGTCGATGCCATGCGGCAGGACGGGGAACCTCATTTCCGCCGCGTCGCTTTCGCCGGAGGCGAGGGCCTTCACCTGGAGCACAGCCTCGCCGGCGCCCGGTACTTCGGCTTCCCAGTCCACGCGCTTCTCGCCGCCGGCCGCCACCTCGATCACCTGCTCGGCCTGTGCCGAACCGGCCGGCTTGAGTCCCGCGGCATCCAGCACGACACGCACCTTCTTCGCCTCGGCGAAACGGTTGTTCACGATGGCCGAGATGGTGAGACGGTCGCGCTCACGGAAGAAGCGCGGCGCTTGCAGGCGCACCATCAGGTTCTTGCGCACCGTGCGCTCCGCGTCCGCGTTGCCGACCCGCGTGTCCGCGGTGGTTCCCACCGCCACGGCCTTCCAAGTGGTGAGCGAATCGGGGAACGTGACCTTCACCCGCCCGCGGCCGTCCGCATCGGTGATGACCGAGGCATTCCAGAATGCGCTGTCGCGGAAGTCACTCCGGACGCGCGGCTGGGGAACGGCCTCACCCGATTGGTCCGCTTCCTTCGATTCCGTAACGGCAGCCCCCAGGGACCTGCGGGCAAAGGCCGCTTCGGAGGCGGGCGCGGCCGGGACCGGCGCGGCAAGCGCCATGCCACCGGCAGCCATCATGCGGTGTGAACCGTTCTTCACCCGGTACAAATCGCCGCTGGAAACGGATTCACCGGCATAGAACCTTAGCACCCTGCCCTCCTCATTGCTGTCGAAGCTCCAAAGCAGCGACAGGTCGTCCCCGGGCACGAGTTGCCGGAAGCCGTTGGGCGCGGAGGCCGAGTTTTGCAGCTGGCTGTTCAGCGGGCGGCGCTGGCCGTAGAACGACCGCCGGATGTCCTCGCGGGCATCGGGGGCGATGTAGAGGATTGCGCGGTCAAAGAGCGACACGGAGAATTCCGCCTTCACGGGCTTGCCCTCAAAGTCGCGGGCCAACACCTCCAGTTCGCCCGACTCGCCCGGCTTGTATTCGGGCTTGTCCGCCTTCACCTCCACCTGCAGCACCTTGCGCACCGGCGGCACGATGATCTCCGCCTCGTCGCTGAGCACCTGCTGGTCGCGGACCACCACCACGTGGATCTTGGTGTTGGGCACAAACCCCTCGGTGATCTTCACCGGAAGAATGTTGGTCCGGTTGGGCAGGGGCAGGACGCGCTTCTCCAGGTTTCCGCTGCCCGAGTCGATCCAGAACCACGCCACCGCATCCGGATGCTCGCTCAGGATCAAAATGCGGGCCGTGTCATCAATGGCGTAACTGGCCACATCGGCAGTCACCTGCACACCCTGGTAACGGAAGAACACATCCTTGGTGTTCTCGTCCGCCACGGTGAAGTTGCCGTAAGCCGACACCTGTCCGCCGAAGGGATCGTCGCACTGGAGCAGGAATCTCATGCAGCCGCTCTCGCCCGTGGGCACGCGCCACTCCTCCGCCAGCGTTCCGCTGGCATTGATGTCCACGCGGAGTGTGGTGAGGGTCGTGACCTCTTCCCTCTTCTCGTCGCGCAGCCACTTCACCTTTTCCACGTACAGGGTTCCCTTTGCCGCCACCGGGTCCCCGCCCAGGTTGGTCGAGGCGAGTTCCACCTTCACCCGGTCACCGGGCGTGTAAAGCCGGCGCGCCGGCTGGGCCGCCACGCGCAGGGACTTCTCCCCCGCGATGATGCTGGCCGCGCCGTCGATGTTGCGGCGGCTCTTGTCGGTCACCGTCGCCTCCACGCGGAAATCGAAGCTCTCCTCAGCCGGGGGCCAGATATCCCACCAGCGGCGGGGCTGGGGACGGGCATTCTTGTCCTTCGGGGGCACCTTCGCGTCGAAAGAAAACTCGAACTTGCCGTCGTCACCCAGGGTGCCGTTGCCCGATGCCACGATGTCGCCGGCGCCCCGGTTAGGGCGCTCCTGCGGATCCTTGGAATCGAACCAGCCAAGGTCGGACTTCACGGCGGACACCAAGTTCCATCCCCAGAAAAAACGGGGAGTCCGGCGCACCGTATAACTGACCCTGGCACCGGCCACGGCTCCACCGAACAGGTACTTCGCCTCGATGCTCCCCTTGACGGTTGCCCCGGCCTTCACCAGGCGGTCGGCGGTAGTCACCGTCACCTCGTATTCCGGTTTCTTGTACTCCTCGACCCGGAACTGGAAACTGCCGAGCCAGCGGCTGGCCGACGCGTCCTGGACCGTGACGCTGTACTCTCCCAGGGGTGCGCGGTCGGGCAGCGTGTACTCGCCGGAGATGCTCCCAAACTCGTTGGGACGGACATCCTTGTCGATTTTCACCTCGGTGCCCCGCGGATCCGTGATGCGCACCTGCAGGGCGCGATCCTTGGGCGGCTTGAAATCACCGTCACCGCGCTCACGGATGAGCGAGCGCCAATACACCTTCTGCCGGGGGCGGTACACGGGGCGGTCCGTATACCCGTAAACCATCGGCTGGTTCTCACGGCTGTTGTACCAACTGTAAAGCGGCCCCAGGACCGCGTGGCTCGACCCATCGGAGGCCGTGACGAAAATCTGTCCATACGACTGGGCTGGATTCTTGAACGTGGCGAAACCGTCCGAATCCGTGACCACATCCGCGAACTGGTGAAACTCGGCCACGGGGCGCTTCAGGAACGCCGACTGCTCCGACCGCCAGTCGTGACCGACCAGGATGCGCACGCCGTCGCGGGGCCGCCCGGTCCTGGCGTCCACCGCCCAGAACTCGTTCACGCCGTTGGCCGTGTTCGAGACGACCGTGAGACTGCTGACAAGGACCACGCTGCTTGCCCGCGCCTTGCCGGCCTCGATCCGGAGGATATAAGCGCCCGGCTCCACCTCGCCCATTTTCAGCGTGGCGGTCGTGGGCATGAACTTGTCATTCGTGGGGAAACGCAGCCGCTCCGTGCGGCTCGGCGAACCCTGGATCTCGTCGAGTTTCCACTGATGGGTTTTCTGCGACTTGAGGACCCTTGCCGGATCGAACGGAACCAGGGAGACTCGCGCCTCGCCGGTGTTGCGGGCGGTCACCTGGAATTCCAGTTTTTCGCCCGGGAGAAACGGCCGGTAGACGTTAAACAGGAGTTCCTCACGCGTGATCTTGTCGATCAGGCTGTTGGCTTCCTTGACCTCAAGAGCCTTGGGATGCTGCTCCAAAAGGACGCGCAACTCCTTCAGGGCGGTCACATAATCGCGGTGCTGGTAGAAATACTTCCCGATCTCCAGCTGGGCGATGACGCCTCCGGCGGTTTCCGGGAACTCTTTCGTGAGCTGGCGCAGCAGGCGGACTTTCTCGTCGTCGCGGCTCTCCGCCGGGACAAACCCGGCATTTCGCGCACGGTGGAGGTGGGCCAGCGAGATGTCGTGGGGGGTCTTGAGCAGTGGAATCAGGCGGTCAAAGAAGCCCCACAGGTACTCGCGGTCCTCTTTCTTCTCGACGTATCCGGAACCCACGAGGTTGTGGAAAGCCTCCCGATAGAAATCCACCAGGTCGGAGGGTTTATCGCGCGACAGGATGCGGTCGGCGGCGCGCAGGTGCTCCAGGGTCGCCGAGGTCGTGCGCGGCCACCAGCGCTGCGTGTCGCCCATGCGCGGCTCCAGCTGCCAGTGTGCGCGGCCGGCCCAAACATCATCCGCGGGCGGCGCGGTCAGCGACTCGAGCAAATCCTGGGCCTCTTCCATGCGCCGCGCCTTGGCCTTGGCCATGGCAAGCCACCAGGTCAGTTCCCGCCTGCGGACCGGATCCTTCTCCGCCGTCAGCAGTTTCTCATACTGGACCGCGGCAAGCGCGTAGGATTTTTCCGCATACAGTTTGTCGGCATCGGCCCGCGAGGGGGCGGATTCCGCCAGGAAACAGATACCGGGGATGATGAGGGCCAGGATGGCCAGGACGATGATTCGCACGCGCATGGGGTTCCTCCCGCTGGGTTCTCGGCGATCAGACCATCGGGACAGGGGAAAGGTTTGGTTGCAAGTAATTGGGAGCCGGAAAACCTGCAAACCCGCAGGATACGCGTCGGCGGAAGCCGTGGCCCGACGGGCGGCGCCAGCTACACCTTCCAGGCCACCTTGCGCCGGATCCCCTCCTCGAAGGAGACCGGGCTGAAATCGAGGTCCCGGCGGGCCTCGGAGATGTCGAAAACCTTGTCCTCGGCAAGCCGGTCGATCTGGTCCATGCGCACGCGCGGGTTGCGGCTGACCACGCCAAGCAGGCGGACGGCCGCGCGCGCCACAAACATGGGAACGGGAACAAGCAGGCACCGCCGGTTCATCACGCGCAGGAACGTGCGGACCATTTCCTCGTAGGTGACGGGCTCGGGGCCGGCCAGGGTGTATTCACGGCCGATCGTGGCGGGGCGGTCGTAGGCTGCAACGACAGCCGCGACCACATCCCAGGTGAACACGGGCTGCCACTTCATCCTGCCCCCGCCGACCAGCGGGTGAATCGGAAAGCGCTGGAGCCAACGGTGCAGGTGCACGAGGTTGTTGTCGTGGTGGCTGCCGTAGATCATGGAGGGGCGGAGGATGGTCCAGTCGAGTCCGCTTTCGCGCACGGCCTGTTCCCCACCGATCACCTGGCGCGCCGTTTCCTCGGGGAAATTGGTGAAACGCCGGGTGGAGGAGGTGAATAGGGCCCGCCGGATCCCCGCCTCGCGGGCCGCGGCGATAACCAGCGGGGCGAATTTGATGTGTGTCATCGCGATGACACAACCGCACCCGTTGAAAGCCTCGCGGGTCTGCCCGGAATCGGTCAGGTCGCCGCGGCAGATCTGGATGCGGCGGCGGAGCTCGAGGGGCAGCCTGACGGGCTCGCGGGTCAGCACGCGCACCTGTTCGCCGCGGTCGGCGAGGGTCAGCACCAGGCGGCTGCCCGTATGTCCGGTTCCACCGGTGACGAGGATCATGGCGGGTTCATGGATGGAATTCGCGCGGTCCCGCGCAACGGATTTTATGCTGGCCCGGCGGAAAACCGGACGGCGCGGTCACCCTTCCGTCCGCAGCCGCGGATCGATCGCGGTGTAGAGCACATCCACGGTCAGGTTCACCAGCAGGAAGACCAGCACCACCATCATCACGGTGCCCTGAACGGCGACGATGTCGCGGTAGCGGATGGCCTGAATGAGGTAGGTCCCGACACCCGGCCAGGCGAAAATCTCCTCGGTGATGATGGCCCCGCCCAGCAGCGCGCCGAACTGGAGGCCGATTACCGTGACGACGGGCAGCAGGGCGTTCCGCCCGACATGCCACAGGACGCGCCCGCCCGGCAGCCCCTTCGCGCGCGCCGTCCGGACGTAATCCTGCGTCAGCACTTCCAGCACGGAACTGCGCGTCATGCGCGCGATCAGGGCCGAGCCGATCAGGCCGAGGGTGGTTGCGGGCAGCGCAAGGTGACCCAAGGCGTCGGACAACATGGACCAGTCGCCCCTGAAGAGGGCGGGAAGAAGCAGGAAACCGGACACCCCGCCCACGGAAGCATCCGCACTGAGACGGCCCTCCATGCCAAACACCGAAAAGCGGAACGCGAGCAGGTATTGGAGCATGAGGGCCAGCCAGAACACGGGCACGGATACCCCGAAGATGGCAATGGCCATGGCGGCGTAATCGAGCGCCGAGCCGCGCCGGAGCGCGGAAACCGCGCCGGAGACGACGCCCAGAAGGATGGCCACCGCCAAACCCGCGACGGCAAGTTCCACGGTGGCAGGGATGGCCTCGGCAAGGTCGGCGGAAATGGGGCGCCCGGTCCGGTAGCTGCGGCCGAAATCAAGACGCGCAACCCCTCCAACAAACCTGCCGTACCGGACCAGGAAAGGATCGTTCAGCCGCAGTTCGGCGCGCAGTTTCTCCACCAGGGCCGTGTCGCGCGAGCGGTCGCCGAGCATGGTCACCACCGGGTCGCCGGGCACGAAATACAGGATCGAGAAAGTGATGAGGCTCGATCCGATCACGATCGGGATGGCCAGCAGGAGACGCCGTAACACGCGGTGGAGCATGGGGACTGGATAGCGGGACCCGGCACGGCCTGCAAGGGGCGGATTTACCTGTTGAGGGGCGGCCGGTTTCCGGTACGGTATGTCCATGAGCCTGCACATGCCCCGGCTGCGGCAGGTCTTTTTTGCAGCCCTAGCGATCCTTGCCGCCACCGTCGCGGCCGCCCAAACCACCGCCACCGTGAGGGCCACCACCGCGACGCGGTCCGCGGACGGCCTTTCCACAACCGCAGCCGAGTTTGCGGCCTCCCGGTACCTGCTGGTGCGGCTGGACGACCAGATCATCAACCCCGTCACGTCCAAGTTCGTCGTGGATGCCATCGACCGGGGCGAGCGGGAAAAGGTGCCGGTGGTGATCCAGCTCGACACGCCCGGCGGCCTGCTTCAGAGCACCCGCGAAATGGTGAAACGCATCATCGGCAGCAAGGTGCCCGTGATCACGTTCGTTTACCCGAGCGCCTCGCGCGCGGCCAGCGCGGGGGTCTTCATCACCATCGCGAGCCACGTCGCCGCCATGAGCCCGTCCACCAATATCGGCGCGGCGCACGTCGTGAACATGTCGGGAAGCTGGCCCTCGCGCAAGAAGGACGGGGCCACCACCGCCATCCTGCCGGGTTTGCCGTCGCTGCCCGAGCCTCCGGCGGGCGGTGACCAGGACGTGATGAGCGAGAAGGTGATGAACGACACCCTGGCCTGGGCCAAGGGCATCGCGCAGTTGCGCGGCCGCAACGCCGAGTGGGTGAGGGAGGCCATCGAGAAAAGCGTGAGCGTGACTGCCGACGAGGCGCTGAAGCTGGGGGTGATCGACCTGGTGGCCGAGGACCTGCCCGACCTGATGAAGAAGGCCGACGGCCGCAAGGTCCGGCTGGATCACCAGGAGGTGGTGCTGCGGATTGCGGGCGCCCAGCCCGAACCACTGGAACTGACCACACGGCAGCGGATCCTGAACGCGCTGGCCTCGCCCAACGTGGCCCTGATGCTGCTGCTGATCGGCTTCGCGGGGCTGATGTACGAGATCACGCACCCGGGCATCCTTGTGCCCGGCGTCGTGGGCGCCATCTGCCTCCTGCTGGCGGCGCTTGCGCTCAACATGCTCCCCACCAACTACGCGGCCATCCTGCTCATCATTGCGGGCATCGTGCTGATCATTGCCGAAATCAAATTCGTCAGTTACGGACTCCTGACCCTGGGGGGGGCGGTGTGCCTGTTTTTTGGGGCGCTTGCGCTGTTCGACCAGCCGTACCCGTTCGTCGGCGTCAGCGTGTCGGTGGCACTAATGCTCGTCGGCACCACGGTGGCCCTGCTGGGGTTGCTGGTGATCCTGGTCATCCGCGCCCACGCGCACAAACCGGTCACGGGTGAGGTGGGTTTCATCGGCGAAATCGCCGAGGCACGGACCGAAATCGCCCCCGAGGGGAAGGTGTTCTTTAACGGGTCCTATTGGGATGCCGCTTCGGAAAAACCGATCCCCGCCGGGGCGCGGGTCCGCATTGTGGCGATGGATCGCCTGCGGTTGCAGGTGGAGGCGGTTTAGCCCGCATTTTGGGCGGGTTTTTCCGCGCTTAACACACTGTCCTTATTGCACTTAAAACCACATCGACTTTCTCCCGTTCGCGGTGATGAACCTACGGGTCCTGTGGTACATCATTAATTGGGAAACCCACTGACCGGAATGGGGTTGAACCGGGTTTTCCCGTCCCTGAACCCGACGAAGATTGTTCCCATGGAAGAGGATCGCTGATGCAGGACAGCCGCGAGCACATTGTACCGCTGAACATCGAAGACGAGATGAAGAACTCGTACCTCGACTACGCCATGAGCGTGATCGTGGGACGCGCGCTTCCGGATGTCCGCGACGGCCTGAAACCGGTCCACCGCCGTGTCATCTACGCGATGCACGAACTGGGCTTCGGGCCCACCCACAAGACCGAGAAGAGCGCCAAGAGCGTGGGCGCCGTGATGGGCAACTACCACCCCCACGGCGACTCGGCGATCTATGACACCCTGGTGCGCATGGCGCAGGATTTCTCAATGCGCTATCCCCTCATCGAGGGCCAGGGCAACTTCGGTTCGATCGACGGCGACCCTGCCGCGGCCATGCGTTACACCGAGTCGCGCCTGTCGCGGTTCGCGGAACTGCTCCTGCAGGACCTGGACAAGAACACGGTGGAATTCGGACCGAACTACGACGGTTCGCTCAACGAGCCGCTCGTCCTGCCCAGCGCGTTCCCGAACCTGCTGGTCAACGGCAGCAGCGGCATCGCCGTGGGCATGGCCACCAGCATTCCCCCGCACAACCTGACCGAGGTGATCGACGCGTGCATCACGCTGATCGACTCGCCCGAGGCAAGCGTGGTGGACCTGATGAAGCACATCAAGGGTCCGGATTTCCCGACGGGAGCCTATATCTACGGGCGCCAGGGCATCTACGACGCGTACACCAAGGGGCGCGGCAAGGTCATCATGCGCGCGCGCATCCGCACCGAGCAGCTCAAGGGCGGGCGCGACGCCATCATCGTCAGCGAAATGCCGTACCAGGTGAACAAGGCGCGCCTCATCGAGGAGATCGCCTCGCTCGTGCGCGACAAGAAGCTCACGGGCATCTCGGACCTGCGTGACGAGAGCGACCGCGACGGCATGCGGGTCGTGATGGAACTCAAGAAGGGCGAAGTCCCCGAGATCATCATCAACAACCTCTACAAGCACACCCAGCTCCAGTCCACGTTCGGCGTGATCATGCTGGCGCTGGTGGACGGCCGCCCGCGCTACCTGGGCCTGAAGAAGATGATCCAGCTCTTCCTCAACCACCGCCGCGACGTCATCGTGCGCCGCACGCGCCACGAGCTGGACCGCGCGGAGAAGCGACTCCACATCGTGCAGGGACTGGTGGTCGTGCAGGACAACATCGACCGGGTGGTGAAGATCATCCGCGAGTCCTCCACCCCCGAGGAGGCCAAGCAGCGCCTCATGTCCACCTTCAAGGTGCCGCTGGAACTGGCCCGCATCGTGAACCCGGAGATCAAGGCCGCCGTGCCCCTGAGCGAGGAGCAGACCCAGGCCATCCTCGACATGCGCCTCGCCCGCCTGACCCAGCTGGAGAAGCACAAGCTGCTGGAGGAGCAGGAGGAGCTGATCAAGGCCATCACCCACTTCCGCAAGGTGCTGGGCGACATCGCCGAGGTCTGGCGCATCGTGCGCCGGGAACTGCTCGAGGTGAAGGGCAAGTGGGGTGACGAGCGCCGCACGGAGATCGTGGACGAGTCGGGCGACCTGTCGGTGGAGGATCTCATCGCCGAGGAGAACATGGTCATCTCGGTCTCCCACTCGGGCTACATCAAGCGCACCCCCACCAGCCAGTACCGCAGCCAGCGGCGCGGCGGCAAGGGTGTCACCGGTGCGGAGACCAAAGAAGAGGACTGGGTGGAAAACCTCTTCATCGGCACCACCCACAATTACCTGATGTTCTTTACGGACCGCGGCCAGGCCCACTGGCTGAAGGTGTACGAGCTGCCGCAGGGGGGACGGGCCACCAAGGGCCGCCCCATCGTGAACATGCTGCAACTGGAACCCGGTGAGCGCATCCAGACCGTCCTGCCGGTCAGCAAGTTCGAGGACACGCAGTTCCTCATCTTCGCAACGTCGAAGGGGCAGGTGTGCAAGCAGAGCCTCGCCCTCTACTCGAACCCGCGCAAGGCCGGCATCAAGGCCATCAAGGTGGAGGACGATGACACCCTGGTGGACGTGAAACTGACCAGCGGCCAGAGCGAGATCATCCTGGCGACCAGCAAAGGCATGGCGGTCCGCTTCCACGAGACGGACGTGCGCCCGATGGGCCGCTTCACCGGCGGCGTGCGGGGCATCAACCTCGCCCCGAAGGACAAGGTGATCGGACTCGAAACCCCGCGCCCCACCGCCAGCCTGCTCACGGTCTGCGAAATGGGCTTCGGCAAGCGCAGCAGCGTGGAGGACTATCGCCTGATCACCCGCGGCGGCAAGGGCGTCATCAACATCAAGACCACCGACCGCAACGGCCTGGTCGTCGCGGTCAAGGAGGTCATCGACGATGACGAGCTCATCATGATGACCCGCGACGGAATGACGATCCGCTCCAAGGTCAGCGGCATCCGCACCATCTCGCGCAACACCCAGGGCGTGCGCCTTATCAACCTGGATGCCGACGACCGGGTGGTCGGAGTTGCCCGCCTTGCCGAGAAGGATCCGGAAGACACCGACGACGCGGAAACGGATGAGAATCCCGAGGGCGGCAGCGGCACCGAAAACCCGTAGAATCCTCCCCACCGCATGGCGTGCGGCCGCGGCGCTGTGCGCGTCCGTGATGGCGCTGTCCGCGTGCGACCGGGGACCCGGACCAACGCGGGCGGAACGGATCGCCGGAGCCTACGGGGACTACGCACGCAGGCATCCGGCGGTGCCGACCGTGACGCTGACGGGCCTGGATGCGGCGCGGGCCGCGGGGCCGGTGATCCTGGTGGATGTGCGCGAGCCGCGCGAGCAGGCGGTGTCCGTGATTCCCGGATCGGTCACCCTCGGGGAATTCGACCGGCGCGACCGCGCGACATCCGCAACGGTGATTGCCTACTGCACCGTCGGCTGGCGGAGCGGCGATGTGGTGACGCGGCTGCGCCGCGAAGGCGTCAATGCGGTGAACCTGGAGGGAAGCATCCTCGCCTGGGTGAATGACGGGCGGCCCGTGGTGGCGCCGGACGGCACCACGACCACGCGCGTGCATGTGTACGGGCCGGAGTGGAACTGGGTGCCGCCGGGTTACGAGGCCGTCTGGTAGGGGCCGGGCGCGCGCAAGCGGATCAGAGTGACCGCAGGGATTCGTCCAGCCGCTGGGTCAGGTCATCCACGCGGCGGCGGACCTCGTTGGTCACGCCGCTGTCCGTGGCGATGTCGTCCATCAGCTTCACATAATCCATGGTGATCAGGAAGGCGGCCTGGATGGCGAGGCGGGTGGTGTCGGGCGTGGTCATGTTCACCACCAGTTCCCGCATCACGTTGTCCACGTGGCGGGCAGCGCGTTTCAGCCGGTCGTGTTCCTCCGAGGGGGCACGAAGCCGGAAAACCATCCCGAAGATGTCGAGTTCCACCCGGGAGGCGTCTTCTGGCTGCTGGTCACTCATTCGGCGTGCGAGGCATCCATCTCCGTGATTTCGGACTCAATCGTGTCGATCCGGTTCAGGATCATCTTCAGGCGGTCCTTAACCGTCGCTTCCTTGTCGTCGCGGCTGTTCAGTTCCGTTTCCAGTTCCTTGATGCGGCCCTGCAGCTGGAGGTTGTCCTGGTCGGTAACCTTCTTTTGCTCGGCGATCAGGTACAGTTCCTTGTTCTGGCGCTGCAGGTCGGTGATGCGGGCCTTGGCTTCGTTAATCTTGTCAACGAGTGCTGCGATTTTCTCTTCGAGGGCGTCAATACGGTCCAGCATGATCGGTCGTGTCTCCAGCGGGTAAACATCCGTTGATTCGCCGCGAGAGTGGTTCACCATGCATTTGCGTGCAAGATAAAACCGCGGGAGAGAACGCGTGGCCGACAAACTGCCCGAGCCGCTGGAGCGGCTCATCCGGGAACTGGCGAAACTGCCGACAATCGGGCGGAAGAGCGCCCAGCGCCTGGCTTTCCACCTGCTTAAGGCGCCGGACGACCGCGCCCGCTCGCTCGCCTCGGCGCTGGTGGACCTGCGCGCCCGCGTGCGCTTCTGCCGCCGGTGTTTCTTCATTACCGACGCGCAGGAGTGCGTGATCTGCCAGGACGAGCGGCGCGACCGCACCGTCATCTGCGTGGTGGAGGAACCGCTGGACGTGGCCGCTTTCGAGCGCTCCGGGAATTACCGGGGTCTTTACCATGTGCTGCTTGGAAGACTGTCGCCGCTGCAGGGCGTGACCCCGGACGACCTGCGGATCAGGGAACTCATCGCCCGCCTGGACGACGCTGAACCCCGCGTGACCGAGGTGATCCTCGCCACGAATCCGGACGTGGACGGCGACGCGACGGCGCTTTTCCTGGCGCGCCAGATCGAGGAGCGGGGAATCCGGGCAACGCGGCTCGGACTGGGGCTGTCGGTGGGCAGTTCGCTGGAATACGCCGATGAACTGACGCTTCGCCGCGCATTGGAGGGGCGGCGTCCGGCCTGAAATCAGGCCCCGAAATCCACGACTTTCAGGTGGTGCTTGGCAAACAGGCGCTCCACCTTACCCGGGGTCTGGACCCCCAGGATCGCCATCACCCGGTCTCCGTCGCGCTCCAGACAAGTGTAGATGAAGTCGAGGTTCACCTTCTCGTCCGCCAGAACGCGGAGGGCACGGTCCAGGGTTCCCGGCTCGTCCATGAGCAGGACGCCGACGGCCTCGCCGGTTTCCACCGCGAAACCGTAATCAGTCAGGGCTTCCTCGGCCTCCTTGGTCTTGTCCACGATGATGCGGACCCATCCGAACTTGCCGGCGCTGGAGGCGGCGATTCCGCGGATGTTCACTCCCGCCTCGGCAAGGATCGTGGTGATCTTCACCATCTGGCCGGGGATGTTCTTAATCTGGATGGACAATTCGGGAACCGACATAACTGCGTTCTTCTCCTCGGGAAATCGCACGTTCCAAGATTGAAGGCGACCAACGGGATTAGGACAACAAAAAACGGCGGCTGAATGCGGGGGGGGGGAAGTGCCTTCACTTTCCGCCTGTCAACGCGGGGTCCGTTCCGCACGCCGGTACATCCCGGGACCGCGATTATAAGCAGCGAGCCGATCCTTCGGGGTCCCTGATGTCGGAGACGGGCTAAAATGACCGGGGTTATTGCAAATCAAACGGGCTTGTCCGGCGGCAATTCGCATGTGAACGGGCCCGGCTCGGCCTGAAAAATCGTGTCCATTGTCACACATAGGACAAATAAAGATGGACAAATACGAATGTTGGCATCTCAAACTAGTAATGCCGAAGCGTACAAGAAATTATCTCTCACGACAAAGGAGCAATGCAAATGAAGGTGGCAATGGAGATTGGCGATCAGTTGGAAGTGGCGATCGTGAGTGGGGGACAAATTGTTGGTTCGTTGGCCATTCAGCTGAACAGCGTTGTTGGCGCAAAGGCGTCCAAGCCCGGGCGCCCCGCCAAGGCTGCCGCCGAAGCTGCTCCGGCAAAAAGGAAGGGCCGCAGGAAGCTGTCGCCGGAGGCCAAAGCCCGCATGAGCGATGCGCAGAAGGCCCGCTGGGCCAAGAAGCGGGAAGCCAAACCCGAATAAGGCCGGAACTGCCGGTCATTTAAAGTTACCGCGACCCCGCGTTGCCCCGACGGCAACGCGGGGTTTTCATTTGGCAGGCGCCCCCGGCGTCCGGGTTATTTGGACGGGAAAAACAAGAGGGCGGACATAAGAAGTCCGGTGACACACAAGGCAATGCTGTAAAAGAACAGCTTAAACAGCAGCGCGTTGATGTCGAGTTTCAGATAACCGCACACCCAAACGTTTTGTGTGGTGGTCGGGTCCTGGAGCATTCCGACGGACCGTACCGCACCCATGGTGGCGCCCGCCGGGATAAATGTCTGGAGCAGGTTGGCCACGCCGACACCCAATCCGAACTCATTTAGCGGGCCCCGGTACAATGCCAGGGGGGATGCCAACAGGAAGAAGACGACATATCCCCATTTGCTGGTTGGGATAAACTGGGCGAGGATCGGGGTCAGGACCTGCCGGGTTGTCTCGTGCATGGCGGCATTGACCAGCATCCCGATCCCCAGCATCAACACAATGGGAGCGCCCACGTCCGCCACGCCGTCCATGATGCTTTTTCCCAGCCGCTGCATCCCGCGTTCGCGGGGAGTGGTGAAATAGCCGTAAGCCAAAGAGGCCAGAAAAGCCGGGGCCACCAGGACCAACTGGTCATTCTTTGCCCCGTAGGTCCGGCTGAAACCCAGGACAAGGATGAGCAGGATCGGCATGGCCGGTGTGAGCATGTTCCACTGGGATGTGACTTTTCCGCCCACCCAATACTGCCACTGGGTGTGGAGCAGCCCGAAAACAATCACGGCCCCGAGTATCCACCGGATACCCTCCCACGCGTAATGCCGTCCGGTCAGAAACGCGGAAAAAGCTTCCTTGTAAGCAACAGGAACATGGTTTGCCGCGGAATCGGCGAAGATGATCCCCAGAAACACGGCGGCTGCCATCACGACCATGGCGATATTCCTGAGGATGCTCCCGATTGTCACGGTGCTGCGTTTCATCCTGAGGAATTCCACGGAAAGGAACACAAACAAGGCAACGGCCTGGGCTCCCGCCCAACAGAGAAAAAAGGTCATGCTTTCGGCCGTGGATATCTTGTACATGGACTCGGCGGTCGCCCATCCGGCGGGATTCAGAGTGGACCCGATGGGAAAGGCGATCAGGAGCATGCCACCGCAGACCACCGGGGGCACCCCGAGTGACAGCAGGACCGGGAACATGACCGTTCCCAACATGATGATCGCGGGCAGGCCGCCGATGGCCGTGAAAATCATCACGGTGATAAGGCTCATCAGGAGGCTGACCATGAAAGGGTCCTCCCCGCCGAATTCGGCCGCATACTTGATGATGCGCTCGGCGATTTTGGAGTCAGAAATAAAGCGGGCAAACATGCCGCCCAGCAGGGTATAGATGACCGCGTCATAAAGCCGGAAGACTCCCTGGGGCGAGGCCGCGTTGGCCGGCTTCAGACCCTCGATGACGGTCGCAAGCAAACCTTTCATTTCCTTGGGCGGGGTTCCGACCGGGTCAAAAAGCGGAATTCCCGCAATCAAACCGATTCCAAAAGCCATGATGGGCAAAGCCACCATGGCCGGAATCCTGCGGCTGGCAATTAGCACCGCGATAATGACGAAAAGCACCATGATCAGGGTGGCTCTCACGGCCGAGTTGGTCGTGATCGGGGGATACTGCGGCGCAGCCTTTGCGGCGGCCGTCACGGTGGCGGTGGTGCCCGGGGTTCCCTGGGCCGAAACAAGTCGCGGCATCCAGGAAAAAAACACGACGGCCGCAACCAGGAGCATGACCCACGGCAGGATGCGAATGGGTGAATGGGTGATTTTCATGGGTCCCTTCTGTCAGTCCGTATGTTTTGTGCCGTGCGGCAAAGACTTGCGCAATTGCGCGAAAAACTCAAGCGCCCCGGGGGTCCGGTAATCCTGGTAGGTCCAGGGCCACGGTTCGAAACCGTGGGGCCGCGTGTAACGGAGTGTCACTTCCTCAAAAATCCCGTCCGCCACATATATCCGGTGCGCGTGATCCTTGGTGGTGGCCAGCACCACCTTTGCAGTGGAGACGAAACCCGGGTCCAGGTTGATGCGCCGGCGCCCCTCCCGTGCAAACAGTTTTTCCAGGCGGTTGGTGTGGATCTTGATTGAGGGGAGTTCCGTCACGAAAATGGGATCGCGGGTGGCCACCCACTGACGCAGAAGGCCCGTTCCCATTTCCCCGGCGTAGTAGTCCGAATGCGTGAAGGGCTGGACGGGACTCCGGGATTCCACGGGGGAAAAGTCGAGGGCGAGGCGCGAGACCGCCATTTCCAGTTCCTCCGTGGAGCCCGCCAGGAGGCCGAAGAAGAGCCGCACCTTCTCGTCGCTTGTTCTGATCTCGCCCATGTCCTTTTCCGCCGCGTCAGTACCGCACAGAAAGTGTGGCCAATTGGACTGCTGCAAACAAAAACAACCCGCCGTACCATGCCCCGGCAATCCACCGCAAGCGGGGCGCGCCCCATCCGGCGCCGGCCAACATCAACAGGAACGGCTCAAGATAAAGACGCTGGCGGAATGCCATACCGCCGTAGGTCATCAGGAACAGAAGCGCGGCAATGACAACGCACGTCACGGGGACCACCGCCAACAGCCGGTTCCCACGAAGGCACTCCCAAAACCCCGCGATGGCAAGCGGGTAAACGAGAAGGTACAGAAACCACATCCCCGGGTACAGGCCGTAGTAATTCTCCTGACCCCGGACCTCGAACGCGCGCACCCATCCGTAAGGACCGAGAAGCAGCCGGGGAATACCGGCGGCGAAACTTCGCAGGGCCTGCGCCTGGGTTCGCACTTCGTCGGGCAACAACGCACCGGCACTTGCCAGCAACTGCCCCGCCATTCGCCCGCCCCGCGTAGTGTAGACAAGCAGGCCCAACACAAGGATCCCGTACACCAGGGCCCACAAGACCCGCCGACGTGGCAGCAGGGCCACGCCATAGGCGCAACCCGCAACCAGCAGGGACAGCCCGGCGTAAGCCCGCAGAGTGATGCAAAAACCCGTGACCAGGAAAAAGCCTGCGGCGGCCGCCGGGCTTCCGCGATGCAAGGCGTCGAGCAGCAGGACCACCGCCATCAGGAACACCAGGACCAGCAGGATGTCCTTGTGAAGCCAAGCGGCCCAGAAAAGGAAAGCCGGGTAAGCGGCGCAGAGTGTGGCGGCCGCAAGCGAGGCCCGGGATTCCGACCCGCTTCCGGCGAGGAGGGTGCGGGTCGCCAGGCACACGAGCATCGGGAGCAGCGCCACGCAGAATGCGTTCAGGCCGATCCCCAGGGAAACGCGGTCCCCGCCCACGTAAAACAGCCCCGCCAGCACGCGCTGGTAACCCGTGTGCATCGTGCCCAGGTAGGGAAGCGAGCCCTTGCGGTACAGTTCGGGGAACACACCTCCCCGCCAGGAATCGGCGACCGCCCGGGCCTCGACAAGAAACTGGCGGGGATCCGGCGAAGACTGCGGGTCCCTCATCCCCCAGACCGCCAGTACGACCGACTGAAGGAGCAGGGCCGCTACACAGCACGCAACAACCCACAGCAGGTCGCGGCGCGGCAACCGGGCCAGCGCGAGGGCGCAATAACCCGCGCAAAACACGAGGGGCGCCAGCCACGCAGCAAGCGGGGCCGCGGGGTACAGCGCCAGCGCGACCGCCAGCGCGCCGCACGCCGCCCACTCCCAGCGTGTGCGGAGCAGCCACAATCGAAGGCCGGGAGCAGCGCCTGCAGCGATGGAATTGGAAGTCATGGCCGGGCTCAGCGGTTGCGTCCCCCCCGCTGCGGGCGAACTGGCCGGTCAGCCGGGCGGCGCGCCCCGGGCCGGGGGCGCTCCGCGCCGGGAACTGACACGGCCGCGGCGACTCCCTCCCTGCGGACGCGATCGGGCGGGACTCCCAAGCCACGCCCAAGCAGGGATAGCACATCGGCAAAACCCGGCGAACCCGCCGCCATCTCGATCGGGAATCCAAAAACCGCCACCGCCCCGTTGCCCGCAGACGCCCGATGGAACGTGGCCGCCACTCCCCCGCCCTCGTATTCCATCAGCGGCAGCGCGTCGTCGGTCGCCGCAATCGCATCCGCGGAAACGCGGGTCGCCAGCCCGTCCACCCCGGCCTGCGCGGCCAGAACCGCGGTGGTCGGAAGGCCCCCCCGGGCCAGAGGGCGCACGGTGAACCCCCACGCTTCCCTCTCGCGGGTTCCGGTTGCCTCGTCCGCGACAAATCGAACACCGAGCATTCCGTGGGCCAGGCTGCGCGATTCGCGGGCCGTGGCCGTGGAGGGGCCATCCAGCGCGGCCGCCACGTTCGATCCGCTCAGCAGGAGCGCACGACCCGAGGCAACCCACGCACCCAGCCGCCCGCGGAGCATATCGCCGACCGCCCCCTCCCCCGCCGTCCGACGGCCGCACATGACCACGGCGAGCTGATAGGGCGCGGAAGCGGATGCCGGTTCCCACGCCTCGGCACGGAACGAGTCAAAAGCGTAACCACCCTGCGCAAGGGCCAAGCCGACCAAAGCCGCCTGGTTGCCCGGATTCATCAGCCGCGGAATCACCCGCACAAATTCGCCGCCCGGTCCCAGCGGCCCGCCCAGACCACCACCGGCGGTCTGCGTGCAAACCTGGTTGTCCGTCAGCCCGCCCACGGCGGACACGACGGACACGGAAGGCCGCCCGGCATCGGCAAAGGCAACTCCGAGAACCTGGGAGGGGCCGCTTTCGCCTCCCGCGTTCACAGCCGTCACGCGGAAGAAATGCGCGGGTGACGTGGCCAGCGAGTCCACCGTGAATGTCGTGGCACCCCTGACCGGGCGCCCTCCATCAAATCCATGGCCGTCCGTGGACACCTGGACCCGGTACGATTCCGGGGCGCCACCGAGCATCGGGTCGGCGGGCGGCGGCTCCCATGCGATGCGAGCCTTTCCCGGCGCCTCGGCCACGGCGGACATGAGCGTCGGGGCGGCCGGGGGCAGGGTCATCGCCGGGCGGGACGGATCGAATGAATGGAAATAGGTCAGGACCGCCTTGAGCGATGCGCGGGCGAACGCCTCACGCCCCTCGGGGGAGCGCAAGAACACGGCGTCCTCGGCGCGGTCATGGAATGCCACCTCCGCGATGGTCGCGGCCATCTCGTTGTTGTTGTAGTCACGCCGCAACTCGCCGAAATTGATGTGCGAGTCCGTGTCCTTTGCGGCCAGGTGCCACGGCAGCGGCCACCGGCGTCCGGGGGCGGTCATCTCGTCGTTGATGGCCTTGGCGACGATCCGCGCCCACTCCAACTGGTGGTCCGGGCGCATATCCGCATCCTGGTTGAACAACCCCACCACGCCGCGGCCGCCCACGGCGTTCGAGTGGAAACTGAGGAAGATCCGGTCGTAGAAAGAGCCGTCCTTCTCGCGGTTCATGTGGGCGGACATGCGCGGCGGCGTGCCCACGTTGTTGTTCTGGTCCGAAGCGTCCTCGACGGCATCGAAGATGGGCGCGGCGGCGGCGGCCAGGCTGCGCTCCACCCAGTAACGCGACGCTTCCTCCTCGCGCGGGTGGCCGGAAATGCCGCCGCCGCGGTTCACATCGCCGAGGCCGTTGCCAAAACGGACGGCGTCGGCGATCACCACGTGCCGGCCGTCGGCCTCGTAGGGGTCGTCCACCCGGTTGACGATCTCAACATATCCCCCGCGGCCGCGGGCAAACCGGAATTCCCCCAGGTACACCCACCCCTTCCCCACGCGCCGGTGATTGACGCGCACTTCGGTTGCCCCGCCCGTGTGCACCACGCGGTAAGTCTGGGTCACACGGTCCGCACCGTCGCGCGCCCACGCATAGACGGGATAGAAATCCGTCTTCGGGAAAAAGGGTCCGTAGCGGGCAACCGCGGTTTCTTCGCGCGAGGCGATGGCAAAACGGTAAGGCACCCGGTCGCCGCGCCCGCCGAAGTAGAGCGTGGAGGTGCTGTCGGCCCAGGCCCCCTGGAACCGCGCGTCCTTGGACATGTTGTCCACGACGCGTTCGGCGGACTGGTGGCCGACGGGCCGCAGGGGAACCACGGTCGCCCCCGCCCTCCAGCAGGCATCCACGAAGAGGGCCATCTGATCCAGGTTTCCGAAATCCTCCACCATCCCGTGCGTGACCGGGCGCTGGGTGTACCAGAGCGAGGTGGTGGTGTCCCATGTCCACCCGTGGCCCGCGGAGGCAAACACCAACCGGCCGGTGAGGCTTCCCGCGGGTTGGCGCCCGGCCGGTCCCGGGATCGCCCTGGCCGTTGGCACGAATCCCGGGCCGCTGTCCGCCAGCTCGGCAAAGGCCGCCGGTTTGGCCGCGAGGTTCTCGCGCAAATCGTCGGCGAAGGAAGCCTCGTAAACGCCGGGACGCCAGGCCGGGGCAGCCGTCGGAGTGGTGGTCAGCGTTCCGGTGCTGGTGGAAACGGTGGTGGTTGTCTGGGCAATCGCGCTTGCGGCAAGAAATGCGAGGGCGACGGGCACCATCTGGCGCATCGACGCCAACCAGGGCGAGTTCATGGGCATCCTCGGGTTTGTGTCGGGCTTTGAAGAAGGCCCGCAATCAAACGGTGTTCATGCCGCGCCACGCGGGGTTTGGCCACGAAAAAAACCGGGGCGGCCGATGGGCCGCCCCGGCGGGATTTCGTCAATTTTCCGTCCGGGTTCGCGGAACCGTCCGCGATCCCCTCGGGCTTCGGGTCTAGGCGTAGTAGAACTGGTAGTGGCCGGGCACCCAGCGGTAACGGACCACATCGCGGCAGTCGCTGGTGCCGCTGTTGGTGAAGTAGCCGCCGTCCACCTGCACGGTCTCCCAGCAGCAACCGGTCCACACGGTCTCGTACACCGGTTCGATCCACACCTGGCAGTCACAGCACTCGGTGACGGTGTAGGACGACCAGAACCCGGGCACCCACACGCGGCTCTGACCGTAGTCGATGCAGCCGTCCACCCAGCCGTAGCCGTAGCAGTAGTAGCGGTTGTTGACCATGCACCCGTCGAACCCGCCGTAGCGGACATGGCCGAGGCCGATGAACAGGTTGATGGCGAAGTTATGGTCGTAGTAGCGGCGCCCGTCCCAGTAGTTCCACGAGAAACCGAGATAGTCGGGGCGCCCGCCGGCATAGATCGGGGGCGGGAGGAAGTTGTTCACCACGTAGGTGTTGCCGAAGTTGATGTTGATGTTCGTGATGTTGATTTCCTGGTGGAGCGGCCGCCCCACATTGTACCAGTCGCGCGGGCGCATGATACCGTCCGGAATCCGACCCCGGTGGAAATCGGCCAGCTGCGCCTTGTTGAGCTCGTACCGCGGCTTCATTCTGAGGTCACCGTAGCGGGTGGCGAAGTCGTCGCGGGAAAGCATCCTGCTGTAGCCGTCCTTGCCGAACTTCTCGCGCGACAAGTTCGCGCCCAGGAGCGCGGACTGCTTTCCGGGGTCCATGGACGTCAGCACGCCCTGCAGGTCGCGGTTCTTCTGACGCGACTCGAAGAATTCCTTCCTGATCTGTTCCTTGGACTTGCCCGACTCGCGCAGGTCGAGCATGGTCTGGCGCATCGCGTCGCGGTCGTTGGTCTTGCGCAGGGTCTGGATCGCGTCCTGGTCCAGCTTGCCCTTGCGCGCCTCCTCGAACAGCTTCTGCTTCGTCGTGTTGTCGAGTTTGGCGCCCTGGAACTGGGTTTCGCGCTGCTTGCGCATCTCCTCGATGCGTTTCTGCTGTTCGGCGGCGCGGGTTTCGCGCTGGGTTTTCTGTTCGTCGAACTTCGCCTGCTGCTGCTTGCGGAGTTCCTCGAATTTCGCCTGGTTCGCGTCCAGCTGGCCTTCCTTGTTCGCGTCCGGGCCCTTCTTGTTGTCCAGGCTGTCGAACTTGGCCTTGCGCTCCGCCTCGGCGGCCTCGCGCTGCTTCTTCAGTTCCTCGAGGCGGGCCTTGCGCGGGTCGATCTTGAGGCCGTCCTCACCCACCTGGCCCTCCTTGGTAGTGTCCAGGCCCTTCTTGTTGTTCAGGCTGTCGAACTTGGCCTTGCGCTCCGCCTCGGCGGCCTCGCGCTGCTTCTTCAGTTCCTCGAGGCGGGCCTTGCGGGCATCGACCTGCTGGCCCTCGCCGCCGTCCTGGTTGGTCAGGTTGTCCGGTTTGTTCGTCTGCTGCCCCTGCTTGTTGCGCAGGGCTTCCAGCTTTTCCTTCCGCTCCGCCGCGGCAGCCTCACGCTGCCGCTTCAGTTCCTCGAAACGGGCCTGCTGGGATTCCTGCAGGTTCGATTTTTCGGTTTGGCCGACCTTTTCCTCGTTCTGGTTCTCCAGCTTTTTCAGCTTTGCCTGCTGGTCGGCTTCGCGCTGCTCGCGCAGGCGGCGGATCTGCTCGGCGCGATCCGTGGCCTGGTTCTGGCCCTGATCGCCCTCCTGGCCGCTGTTCTTTGCCTGGAACTGCTGCTGCTGGAGTTTGCGCTGGCGAATCTGCTCGGCCTGAGGGTTCTCCTGGTCGAAAACCTTCTTGTTTCCCTGCTGAACCTGCTGCTGCTGAAACTGCTGTTGCTGCTGCTGGAACTTCTGCTGCCGCTGTTGGTTCTGCTGGTTCTGGCGCTCGCGCAACTGCTGGATGTACTGTTGGCGGCTATCGTCAGGCGCCCCTGGAATCTGATTTTGGGCGAAGGCAACACCGACAGCGAAAAGGGAGAGAACTCCCACCATCGAGGTGACTTTCCGCGTCTGGTTCATGGTCATGAATCTCCTTGGTTGGCGAGCGGTGCAGGCAATGGAGCGGTCATCCTCCCTGCCTGGCATCCTGTGGCTCATGGCAACTTGACAGGCAAACAGAGTGCCGCACCAAAATCAAGGAGTACATGAAGCCGCATCGCCCCGACCTGCGCGGCCGCGCAGGGGGAACGCCAAATCGGCGGCGCGAACGCGGCCCCGCACGGCGTGTTCTCTTTCCGCACACTGAGCGACAGGGCGCGCATCTCCGGCGGTCAAACTCCGGACGCGGCGGCCGCGGTGAATCACGCGTCCACCAAGGCTTTCGCTTGACCGTCCCCCCTCCCCCAACGCCCCATCCGGTCGCCGCCATGCCCGACCGCCGCCGCTACCTGTGGTTCCGCCTCGTGTTCCTCGTCATGCAGATGCCGGTCGGCATCACGCTGCCCTACTTTTATCTTCACCTGCGGTACGGGGTCGGACTCAGCCCGCGGGACATCAGCTTCATCACGATGATATCGGGGGTGGCCATCGTGCTCACGCAGCAGCTGTGGGGGTACGTGGCCGATGTCCGGATTTCGAAGCGCACGCTGATCCTTTTCAACTCGCTGGCAAGCGGCGCGGCGTTCGTCGTGGTCGGCCAGCTGAAATCCCTTCCGGCCCTGGTGGCCGTGATGTTCGTCTTCCAGATCCTGAACACCCCGATCATCCAGCTGCTGCACGGGTTCCTGTTCCAGCACGAGGGAAGCGAGCACCGGTTCGGGCTGCTCCGGGCTTACGGCTCCCTGGGCTTTGTGATCGTGAATGTGCTGACGGGCCTGGCCGCGGACCTGCTGTTCCCCGGGAACCGCGGGTTCATTTTCCCGGTGTTCGGGTTGCTGACCGTGGCGGGTGCGGCCATGCTGTTCCTCCTGCCGGATCACCCGACGGCGGCGCACCCGTCCTCCCGCCGCCCGACCTTTCTCGAGGTCCAGCGTTTCTTCCTCAGCCGGCCCGAGGTCAGCTGGTTCCTGGCCGTCCTGTTTTTTTACCAGGCGGCGCACTCGCTCAGTTACGCGTTCCAAGGCCTGCTGATGACGGAACTGGGGGCGGAGAACACGCTGGTGGGGCTGAGCTACAGCTGGGCGGCGCTGCTGGAGATCCCGGTGTTCTTCGCCGCCAACCGCCTGATCGGGCGTTTTGGCGAGCTGCGGATCATCGTGTTCGGGTGCCTGGTGCAGGCGGCGCGCTGGGTGCTGGTGTGGGCGGCAACATCGCCGGGCCAGATCATCGCCACCTCCACGCTGCACTGCATCACCTTCGCGACATTCTACGCGAGCGCGGTGAGTTACATGAACCGCTTCGCGGGTCCGCATTACAAGGCCAGCGCGCAGACGCTGCTGGGGCTGCTTTACTTCGGCCTGGCCAACCTTTTCGGCAACCTGGCGGGGGGGCAGGTGGTGGGCAGCGGCGCCGTCTCGCGCGGTGTTGCCTGGGTGGTGCGGGAGGTGCTGCACCTGCCCGACCGGGGGCCGCTGCGCAACCTGTACCTGTTTTCGTCGGCGCTGGCGCTGGTGGCGTTTGTCCTGGCGGTGGGGTTGGTGATCCGCAACCCCGGCGGGCAGGCGGCCAGGCGGGATCATCCGCCGCCCGGCTGAGACGCGCGCCCGGTTGCGGCCTGATTTTCCCGCTTGCACGGTCGGCGCCGCCAGCCAACAAGAGTGCCAAATCCCCGGACCGAGGAGGAAGCGGGCATGGGCCTGTTCCGCACGAACCGCAACTGGGCAGCGCTTTTCTGCCGCATCGCCATCGCCGCCATTTTCATCCCGCACGGCATGGACAAACTGGTGCGCTACGAGGCGCTGGGGTGGGAGGGCCCCGAGGCGTGGGCGGCGGCGGTGACGAAGATGCTGAATTTCGCGTTCATCCCCGAGGCCTACAAACCGATCCTGGCGCAGGTGAGCGCGTGGGTCGAGGTGGTGGCGGCGGGGAGCTGTGTGCTGGGCCTGCTGGTGCGCCTGGCGGTGATTCCCCTGATCGGCAACATGGCGGTGGCCATCGCGCTGGTCCACTGGAAGAACGGCTTCTGGATCAACCACACGCTCGACGGCATTCCCGCGCCGGGTTTCGAGTACTGCATGGCGATCATCCTGATGTGCGTCGGGCTGTTCTTCGCCGGGGCCGGATCCTTCTCCATCGACAAGTTGGTGGGGGGGGAACCGGAGTATGACGACTACGGCGACGCGGATTACGACTACGACGACGAGGACGAGTACGAGGACGACCCGCGGGAGCGGCGCCGAAGGTAGCCGGGGGACGGGAGCACCCGGACAGTTTATCCCGGAAGGTGGGGTGTGGCCGGGAGGACTTCTGCCGGGACGGGGTGGAAGCGGCGGGACGGCCTTTCCGGGTGGACGGGCGCTCCCCGCATCATCCTGAGAGCCGCCTCGCGGTTACATGGCGCGGTTTTCGGCGTCGAAACTGCGTTTTTTGGGGGTTTTTGACGGGTTTTGCGACATCCATTTTTCGATGTAAGGCTATGATTCTGTTGGGCTTGAATGGCGTTTTTCTGCTGTTTTGTGCAGAATTGGGGGGGGGGGAACCCGTTTGGGCGGGTTCGGAAGGCGGTTTTGAGGTTTCATGCGGGTGACCGTAGCGCCGGATTCCGCGGGCGGGTATTCCCTTAGGGAACCATCCTGTCGGCGGGAGCGGATTGCCGTGCGCGAAGGATCACGAGGAATGGCGCAGCGGGCGAGGCCAAGGACTAATAAGGATGCGGCAAGCGTCCCCGACCATCTATTAGGTCAACCGTCCCCGAATTTCACCGAATTTCACAGAAAAAACGCATCCGACAATCGTTTTCGAAAAACCGGAAAACCTGTGGAACAACAACTAGCGAGACCCTGACCTGCCCCGCCGGTTTTCAACCACCCTGGATTCCCGTTGCATCACCGGGACGGTCTGGGTTGTATTGTGTGAGGGAGTCTGGACGGAGTCTCGTGCTCACATTAGGACTTCCCCGGGGAGGCCCGAAAACGTCTCCCCTTGCTGGTTTCAGGCATCCAGGGAAGGATGCGAGTGGCGGCGGACAAGGCTTGTTTCCGGACGAGCGGAAAACTAGGGAAGTTGGCAAGGTCAGTCAACCAACGCAGGCTTGACGCGCGGTTCCACGGGGCGAATTCCCTTGGTCGCGCAATTGCGGAGCACGCCGAATGGCGTCTTCGCGAAGGAACGGTTGCGGTTGCCGGTATTTGTTTCCACGGGAGTGTGAGGCGCATGAGTGCAAGAGACGACGCGAAGAAAGTGATCTGCGACATCGTTGCGGCATCGGGTGGACGGCTGGAGGGCCGGGTCCGGCTCTACAAGGCATTCTACTTCGCCCACCTATTCTTCTGGGAGGAATCGGAAGGGGTCCTGACCGACCATCCGATCGTGCGAATGCCGCAGGGGCCCGGAATAGACGACGGTGAAGCGCTCGTGGACGAGTTGGTTGCCGAGAAGCGGCTTTCCGTTTCCTACCAGAACAACGGCCCGTTCAAGGAAACCGTGTTCGAGTTGCCGGGTCGCTACGAAATTGATCCGAGCGATCCCCGTCATCGCGCGATCGCGGAGGCGGTGAGGTTGACTGAAGGCCAGTCGGCCACGGACCTCAGCCGCCTAACCCACGAACTCAGCCGGAGTTGGATCGCGGCAAAGAACGGGGATGTTCTCGACGTGTATTCGGATTGCCTGGACGACGCGCAATACCGGGCGGTGAAGAACGGCGTTCAGGGGGCCGGGGAGATGTTGCGTGGCATCTTCGATTGAAGCCGACCGCCTGGCAAAAGCCATTCATCCATTTGTTTCCGAGGCTTTCAAGGACCCGCGCCGGGTTCGCGAACTGGGATGGCACAGTTTCCTGAATCATGACCGTCCGCAAACCAGCGATCCGATAGAGATGGCCATCGCGGCATTGATGCACTTGGGGCGGACCGAGGACGGCAATTGGAATGGCGTGGTTGCCGCCGTAAGCGCCGTTGTCGCGTTTCTGAACGCCAGGACCGGAAAAACACCCGCCATTGAACGCTTCGCCGAATTGAAAGCGGAACTCGAGACGAAGCCGATCAATGAAGTGCGGCTGAAAAACTGGTTCGTTTCCGTTTACCGCTGAATCGGATTTTCCGGACCGATCAGTCTCAGATTACCGGCAACCAGTTTTTCGTGCGGACCTGTTTTTCTTGCCCCCCATCGCCACCAGCGGGCTGGTGAGGTTTTCGTAGAGGGCGAAGAGGTGTTCGACGCGCTGGCGGTCGGTGGGGAAGGGTTGGGGGCGGTAGGCGCGGTCCACGGCGCGGTCGAGGGCGGAGTGGGCCTGGGCGAGCGGGGCGGGCATGGCGGCGGGATCGTAGAGGTCGGCCAGCGAGGCGTTGGGGTATTTCTCGCGGGCGGCCAGCACGGCGCGCGCGGCGGCTTCGATGTCGGCCCGCTGTTTGTCGGTCGGTTCCGGCCAGGGGAAGTTGTTGTAAACCAGGCTCGCCGAATAGCGGTAGTCCGATTTGAGCCGCCCGCAAACCTGCCGCACCCACGCCATGTGCATGGCGCTGGAGAGGATGCCGAAGTGGAAGGGGGTGGCGGCTTCGAGAGAGAACACTTCTGTTCCGACAATCTGGTCTGCCGACAGAAACGCCATCGGAACGTATGTACGAGTTTCGGACGACGTTTTCGGAATTGCGAGAAACGCAGCTTTCGGTTGGCGGATCTCGCCGAACAAAGATGGGATTTTCGCCAGTTCCTTTGTTGTCGGACGTTTGCTTTCGAGGCGGGTCTCTCTCACCGATTTAATCCGTGCCATGATTCTTGGCATCATGCGGAGTTCGTTCGGATTGGCTTCAGCAAGCCAAAGGCACCAACGCTTTGCGTTGTGGATCAACTCCGTTGAACCGTAATATCGTTTTATGAATTGGGAAGCACTCGGTTCGGCAGCGAGCCATTCGGTGCGTTCACCGTCGGTCAGCAGAAGATGCCCACCATCATTTGGCATACTCCCGAAACTCAGGTTTGGAATGCTACTAAGCGGGTTTCTTCGGTTCGTGATGGCGAGATTGGGACCGTCAATCAGGTAGGGGCTGATGTTCGCGGCCTCAATCACGGTGGGGTGGTCCGGGTCGGCGTCGTAATCGAAGATGCGGCGCGGGCCGGGAGGGTCG
>JADHEF010000338.1_pt1 | contig 53493 bp, 41 predicted proteins | sample 8952391 | NCBI WGS metagenome assembly JADHEF01 (sample SAMN16124439, study PRJNA663245) | bioreactor sludge metagenome | isolation source: sludge (nitrite) | place: India:Bengaluru | collected 2019-02-28 | reverse complement strand
TCCCGGACTTCACGGCGGCCGTCATCTTCACCTTCGAGCCGGACGGCGCGAACTCCCCGCCACCGGCGAACGGCGTCGGGCTCAGGACGATCGTCCCGAACTCCGCGGCTCCCCACGGAACGAGAGCCCGCGCCCCGTCTGACGAGAGCGAGAGCATGCCGGCGCGGGTCTGCCCGTCTCCGCCGACCGGATAGGCCTCACCGAGGCGGAGGTCCTTCTGCTGCAGCTTCTGCGGCGCCGCCGGCGAGGCGAGGTCGTAGGCGATGAAGCCGTAGTTGTATCGAACGAGGAGCCGCCTCGCTCCGGTCGGACCGCCCAGCGCGATCCTGTCCGGTCGGCCCTGAAAGCTCGAGCCCGCGGTCACCTGATCGAAGAGCGAGGGAGCGCTCACGACCTGGCACTGCGCTTCGGCGCGGGAGGGGACGAGCCCTCCGATGGCGGCGCCGACGGCGAGGAGAGCCAGAAGCATGCGTCCGTTCGAACCTTCGCGAGCTACGATCATCGAATCCCCCTGTGGTCGGCACCCCAAAAAAACAGATACCTCACCGGGCTCACCGGCCGCGGCAGGCGAAGAGAGCAGGCCGGATTATAGGACAGTCACGGGAGGGGACGCGGCAGGAGAGCGCGCGTCTCGTGGGAGGCGGGGCGATAGACATCCGGGGGTAGTGTCTTCTGACGTCCGGATCTTTCGCGCTGCGGCGAGGAGAAATGAAAAAAGGCGGGCGGCCGAAGCCGCCCGCCCGTGGATCACGAGATCCGGAGGATGTTACTGAGCGACGACGACAGCACCGAAGTCGATGTTGCCGGGCTCGGTGATGGCGTCCGTGCCGCAGGTGAAGTCGTTGTCGAGCATCGTGGCCGCGTGGCCGACGCTGACGAACTGGCCAGCCGCGGAGTGCTGGATGCCGACGTAGGCCTGGTGGAAGCGGGCGCCCTCGTTGTAGGGGAAGTCAACGCGCGTCCAGCCGAACTTGTAGTCGCCGGGGTTCACGTCGGCGTTGTCGGCGAGGACGATGCGCTGGGTCTCCCACCAGATGTACGGGTCGACCGAGGGAGCGACGTCGCCCGAAGGCCCGCCACCCTGGATCGTGTTGTAGTTCTCGTCCTCGTCCCAGGTGAAGACGCCAACCGGCTCGTAGTTGCGGTCGGTGAGGTCCTTGCAGAGGGTCGCGAAGCCGTCGTTGTCCCTGGCCTCGAAGCGCCACAGGTCGGAGCGCCACACCGTGAGGAAGCTCTGCGCCTGGAACTCGGAGGCGTTCATGTAGCGGAAGCCGTAGGCCACGCCGAGGGGCTCGCGCCCGTCGCCGACGTAGGCGAACGCAGCCGGGACGCCGGCGATCGCCGTGCCCGGATCCGAGATCGCGCCGGAGCGGCTGTCGACCGTGTAGCGGTTGTAGAAGGTGCGGTCCGTCGTCCAGTCGAGGCGGTTGTCGAACTCGAGCGGGACGGCGACCTCGCCGGAGATGTTGCCGGCGTTGGCGGCCGGATCAACGAAGAAGACGTCGCCCATGAGGACGTTCGGGCCGTCGTTGCCGTCCCAGCCGAGCGTCGCGATCGCGTCGTTGACGTAGAACTGCGACTCATCCGGGAAGAAGTTCGTGCAGTAGTTCGTCACGTCGATCGTGAGGTAGCCGGTGAAGTCGCCGGAGAGGCTCGCGGAGCCAATGCTGTCGTTGCAGGCCGGGTTGTAGACGTCGGTCGGCTGAGGATCGACGAGACCCGCGTAGTCGGCGCCCTCGTCGAGGGACGTCCAGACACGGCTGCGGAAGGAGCCGCTGAAGGCCGGCGTGGAGTAGTAGCCGAGCGTGTCGGCCTCGTCCGCCAGGGACGGGTTACGGAAGCGCTGGAACGTGGTCTGCGTGAAGCCGATCGTGTTCGGGTTGTCGCACGGATCGGGATAGGTGGCGTTGCCCGGCTTCATCGTCTTCGGGTTGACGTTCAGCTTGCCATTGAGGATGGCGCGCATGCCGAAGGTGGCGACGTCATAGCCCGTCATCGGGACGTTGAAGTCGAGGACCGCCGCCGACTGCTTGTTCCAGACGGTGACGTGGGCGACGACGCCCCACTCGGAAACGTTGGTGATGGCGACCAGGGTGTCGACGCCGCCCTCGGGGATGTCGGCGCCCGTGGAGCCGTTGCGCGACACCTTGAAGTACGGCACGAGGAGCGTCGCGGCCGGCACGTTGTCATACGCGCAGGTCACGGCGTAGCTCGTCCCCGTCGCCGCGAGGAGCGCCAGGGCAACCAGAACGGTGAACTTCTTCATCTTTACTCCTGCTGATTCAGTGTGATCGATGGGGCTGAAACCTGACGACAGAGAGCTACGAACTCCCCCGATACCGAATCACCTCCCGTGAATTCGATAGGATTCCCGAATGCTACTCCGCATCCGACCGCCACTTCGGGGCATTCCGGATCGCGGAAAAGGAAAGTCAGACTCATGGCGCTAGGGGAAGACTAGGGGCGCTATTCGGAAATGTCAAGCGTCGGGAACAAAAAATATGCTGCCACCCCATACGAATGAGAGGAGGGCCGATTCGGCACTCCGGTCATCCGGCGTTCCGGAAGAACCGGATCCCCCCGGCGCGCGTCTTCGCCGCGGTCCGATACTCGTACATGAGGACGACGTCGTTCTTCCCGTCGCCGTCCACGTCGGTGATCTTCACGCTCATCGAACGATTCACGTGCTTCGGCTGGAGCGCCGGGTCGAGCTCCTCGAACTCCCCCTGCTGCGTCTGGAAAAAGACTCGGACCCGGCCCACGGCGTCGTCCGCGAGGGCCACGTCGTCGAGGCCGTCCCCGTTCAGGTCGCCGACCCCGATCCCCTGGCTCTCGGTCCCGACGTTCGCGAGGACCTTGAGGAGGCGCTTTCGCTTCCACTCCTGGCCCTCCCGGTAATAGACGGAGAGGCCGTGGCCGCGGATCGGTCCCTTCGTCGCGCCGCGGGCGTTCCCCTTGACGTAGGTGACGAACGCGGCCGGTTTCCCCTGATAGGTGCCGAGCGCGGTCCCGGAGTGGAAGGCGTAGTCCTCGGCCAGCCCGCGGCCCCTGTTGAAGAAGGCGCCGGCCTGCCGGTCGTACTCGAAGAGGATCGCCCGACCGCCCTGGTACCGGCAGCCGGACGCGAAGAACGGCGCCCCCGCGTCTCGCGGGGCGGCGTTCAGCTCGAGCGTGTAGCCGAAGCAGGAGACCTCGAGCCCCGCAGACCTCTCGACGAATTTCCCGTCCGCGCCGCCGAAGAAGGCGCGCGTGTCGATCCCGAGCTTGTAGCCGTCTTCCGACCCCCCCGGGACCGGGCGCCCCTCGGCTTCCGCCTTCGCCTGGAGGCGCCGGAGGTTCGAGCCCTCCGACTCGTCCGAGATCGCGACGAGGTCGATGCGACCGTCGCCGTCGAGATCCCCGGCCGAGACCGCCCGCCCGCTCATCTGGCGCGGCAGCCCGCGCTCCTCCCGACGGAACCGGAAGCCGCCGAGGTTGTAGGAGACGAACGGTCCCGCGCCGTGGCCGATCGAAACGACGTCGGGCCGGCCGTCGCCGTCCATGTCCGCGACGGCGACTCCGCCGTAGGCGTAGCGCAGCGTCTCGTCCCCCTCGATGACCGGCTCGATGGAGGCCCATCGCGCACCGTCGTAGCGGAAGATCTCAATCGTTCCCATGCCGAGCCGCGGCGGGGTCGTGACGATCTCGGGCCGCCCGTCGCCGTCGAGGTCTGCGACGGCCATGTTCGAGCGCCAGAACCCGCTCGTGGGAAGCCCATCGGACTTCTCCTCGAGACGGAGCTGGACCTTCGAGAGAGAGGGAGTGACGACCTCGTACTCGAGCGGATCGACCTCGACGATCCGCCGGAGCCCTTCGGCGATGGCCTCCTCGTCGACCGGCGGCTTCTCCGGCACGTCTTCGGGCGCGGCGACGTAGTAGAACCCCTCGTCTTCCCGAACGAGGTCGAGGGTGAACATCCGGGGGTTGAGCTGGGTGTGACGGAGCTTTCCGTCGACGACGCGGAGCGACGGGTTCTTCGGGATCCGCTGCAGCTTCTTCCCCGTCGTCGGGTCGGTGAAGATGATCCACTCCTGGCGTTCCGACGTGTCCTCCTCGGGCACGGGCGGGAGGCCCGCGAGCATGCGCGCCGCCTCGACGGTCTTGCGCTCCCGCTCGGCGATCGCCTCACGGGCGGCGGCCTCCTTCGCGGCATCGGCCGACGCCTCCGGAGCCGGCGCGGGGGCGTCGGAGCGGGGGGTGGAAGAGCAGCCCGTCCATGCGAGCAGGGCGAAGGGAAGTACGAGGGCGAGTCTCTTCAAGGCGTCTCCTGGGGCGCACGAGAGCCGCGAACCTTCGGCTCGCGGCTCGATGGGAGGAAGCTCCCGATGATCAGAGGACATCGGCGAAAACCCTGCGGCTCCGCGCGAAGAATCGGTGTCCGAGAAATGCTAGCACGGCGAGACCGGCGCCCCAGGCGAGAAGCCGCCCGGGAGGCGGCGCCGCCGTGCCGAGAAGGCCGGCCCGGAAGAGCCCAGCGAGGTCGCGGAGCGGGTTGAGCGCGAGCGCCGGCGCGAGCGACGCCGGGACGAGGTCCTCTGGATAGAGAATCGGCGTCAGGTAGAAGGTCACGGTCAGGAGAGGTCCGAGGAGCTGGGCGAGGTCCCGAAACAGCACACTACCAGCCGCCAGAGCAAAGACCGGGCCAGCGAGCAGCAGAAGCTGAAAAAGGAACGCCCCCGCCAGCGGCACGAGGTGTAGCTCGCCGGATCCGAGCGGAACCGAGATCGCCGCGAAGACGACCAGGCTCGCCACCTGGAGGATCAGCGCCGAGCCGAGGCTCGAGAGGACGAGAATCTCGACCGGGAACGGGATCTTCTTCACGAGGTTCGCCTGCTCCGTGACCGAACCGGCGCCTCGGACGAGAGCGTCCTGGAGGCCGAGCCAGGGAAGAAGGCCCGCGAGCAGGAACTCGGCGTAAGTTCCACGGAAGTCGCCGGGCGGCGGAACCCGGACGATGACGGAGAAGACGAGCGTGTAGAGACCGCAGAGGATGAGCGGGTTCAGGACCGCCCAGGCGGCGCCGCCGAAGCTTCCGGCGTATCGAGCGGCCAGATCGCGCCGCACGAGCTCGGAGAGGAGGAAGGCGTTTCGTCTCAAATCTGGTCCGGCGGGCGCTCGACGCGGGACGAACTGCTTGACAGGGACCCGGGAGGGCTTAACCTTAGGTTCGGGTTCGTGTCGATGAGTACCAGCGCGCGCCGGTCGCAGATTATCGTGGTGGGGCAGAAAATCCGTCAAATACGGAAGAGCCGCCGCCTGACCCAGGCCGACCTCGCGAGCCGCATCGGCGTCACCCAGTCCGACCTCTCGCGCATGGAGAACGGCGAGTACAAGGTCGGACTCGACACGCTCTTCCGGATCCTCCAGGTCTTCGAGCTCTCCATGAGCCGCTTCTTCGAGGAGCCGACGCTCGAGGCGGCGGAAACGGAAGAGGCCCCGGCGCCGGACCCGGCCACGGAATCCCAGCAGCTCGTGGCCGACTTCGAGGAGCTCGACGAGGACTCGCGCCGCGAGGTCCTCGACTTCATCGCCTTCAAGAAGATCCAGAGGCAGAACCGCCAGCCCCGGTGGCGGCCCGAGGAGGCTCCGCAGGAGCCCGGGCCGGCCCTCGCGGGTCCCCTTCTCCCGTTCGGGCGCCCCGGCGGCCCCGGTCGCGCCGAGTGAGGTCGAGAAGCGAGATGACGACATCGACATCCGACGCCGCAGCGCTCCGCAGCCGTTCCGAGGCGCTGCGGTCGGACGCGGTCGCCCTCCTCGAGAAGGGCGAGTTCGCGGCCTCGATGGGCCGCTACGACGAAGCTCTCGACTCGGCACGGCAGACGGGCGACGAGACGTTCGTCGACTGGATCTACGCCTGCCGCGCGGCTGCTGCCGCTGAGGCCGGCCCCGCGGAGAGCGAGCTGCTGGAGCTGAAGCGGATCCTCCTTCGCGGCCGCGACGCCCATACCGCCTTCCGCGCCGCCTACACGACGGCCCGCATCTACGAGCTCCGGCGCGACTACCGGAAGGCCGCTTTCTACGCCCGTCTGGCGGGCGACCACGCGGCGGCCGTCGGCGATCCGCTTCTCCTCGCCGGCGCCCAGAGCGCTCTGGGGACGATCCACGCCGTCGACAGCCGCTTCGAGGAGGCAGCCGAGTGCTACCGGAACGCGCTCGCGACCTCGGCCCCGCCAGCGCGCATCTCGGCGGTCCACCGCGCCGTCTGGCAGGACAACCTCGGCTACTGCCTCCTCGCGCTCGACAGGACGTCGGAGGGCCTCGCGCTCGTCCACGAGGCGCTCGACATCCTCGAAAGAGCCGGTGCCGCTGCGCACACCGTATACCCGCTCATGGACCTCTGCTTCGGCTACCTGAAGTGCGACCGCTACGAGGAGTCCCGCTATTTCGGCGAGGCCTGCCTCGAACGCGCACCCCTGCGCGACGACGAGACGGTCGAGCGCAACGTCCTTTATCTGCTCGGGGAAGCGAGCCATCTCGGCGGCGACGAGGATTCCGCCCGCGGCTACTTCGACCGGCTCGCGTCCCTCTATCCCGACTTCCGGAACCTCAGGGCCTACCTCGAGGTCTTCGACTTCCGGAACGTCATCAACCTCCGGTCTTGAGGTGAGCGCCATGAAACTGACGCGCTTCGCCCTTCTCGCCGTGGCCGCCTCGGCCCTCCTCGGAGTGATGCTCCTCGTCTCCGGGCCCGCGTGGGCCGACTCGGCGGCGGTCGTCTCGCCTGAAGGGACGCTCTTCGAGGTCTATCCCGCCCGCTACGGCGACGTCGTCGTCGTCCCGGAAGGCTCGCCCGACGCCAACCTCCAGGTCCTGGCCCTGCGCGTGACACCGTCCGGTCAGCCGGGCCACGTCGAGCTCGTCGACGGGACGGTCGACCCGAATGCCGAGGGCTCGGTATCGATCGAGCTCGAGGAGACGACCCGGACCCTCTTCGTCGCGTACACGAAAGCGAACGGCCTCATGGCCGACATGCACATCGCCGTCCGGCGCGACGGCGCCTGGTCCGGCCAGGACATCCTCTCGAACCGCGGCTTCTACCTCTCCTACAACCCGAAAGTCGTCGTGACGCGTCAGTCGTACGTCGACTTCGACGAGGAGGGGCTGCCGGTCACGAAGAGCCGCTCGATCTTCTCCCTCGTCTGGTGGGAGGAGAGCGGCCCGACCCAGGCGCGCTACGCCCCGATCTTCGTCGAGGACGGCGAGCTTCGCGTCGACGCCGTTCAGCCCTGGAACCTCAACGAGCTCGCCGGCGCCGCCGGCCCCACCGACTCCACGGGCCTTCCCCTTTCGGCGTACACGTACCCGTCCGTCCAGGCGGACCCCTCGACGAACGGCGGCGTCATCGTCTCGTTCGCGAACCTCGCGACCCACAAGCAGCAGGTCCTCCGGATCGAGTTTGTCGACGACTTCGTCAAGCTCAGCCCCCCCGGCGCGACCCGCGTGCCGGACGAGGTCTGGGCGCGCGGCCACGTTCCGATCGGGCGCGCCGCGGGCGCCGGGCGTATCCCCGACATCATGGACACGGGCGCGCAGGTCGGCGCGACGATCTCGCCCTCCGGCATCACGACGTTCCACTGGGTCGAGGGCGGCGCGATGAAGTTCGTCCGCAGCGACGACGCCGAGGGCGCCGCGCCGCGCAGTATCGCGCTCCGTGACGACCTCTCCGCCGAGAAGGCGCTCCGCCTCGTCCGATCTCTGGCCGAAAAGAACTGACGCCCGAACGAGGGACGGTCACGTCGAAGCGCCCCGGTTCGCCGGGGCGCTTCTCGATTTCGGGGAAAGGACGACGTCGGTCGCGACCCGGCGCGCGACGGCCTCGGGCCTCAGAGCCCGCGCGGCAGGTCGGCCCGGAGGTCGCGGGGGTAGAGCTTCCCGAGCGCCTCGACGAGCCGGCGCCCCTCCTCGCTCTGAACGGTCGGCGCCAGGACCCGCACCCGGTAATAGTGGTCTCCCGTCGTGCCCGTCCGGAGGTTCTCGATGCCGCGTCCCTTCAGCCGGAAGCGCTGCCCCGAGACGGTCCCGGCGGGGATCCGGGCACGGACCGGCCCGCGGACCGTCGGGACCTCGATCTCGGCCCCGAGATACGCCTCCGGCACCGTCACCGGGACCTCCGCGACGATGTCGTCCCCTTCCCGCCCGAAGTAGGGGTGCGGCTCGACGGAGATGGAAAGATAGAGGTCGCCGTTCTCCGTCCGCCCCTTGCCGGCGACCCGGATGCGCGATCCGGTGTCGACGCCCGCCGGGACCCGAACGCTGAGGCTTTCCGTCTCCACGAGAGCGCCCGAGCCGTGACAGGCCGGGCAGGCGGACTTCGCCGCGCGGCCCGTCCCCCGGCAGCGCGTGCAGCGGCGCGGTATCCGAGCCGAGAACGAGACGGTCCCGCCGAGGACGGCGTCGCGGAACGGGATCGTCAGGTTCGCGGCGGCGTCCTCGTCCTCGCCGACTCCGATTCCGCCGCCGCCGCCAGAGAAGAGGTCGGAGAAGAGGTCCGAGAAGTCACCCGACCAGCGGAATCCGCCGCCGGCTCCTCCTCCCCCTCGACCGAACGGTCCAGTGCGCGATGCGTCTCCGAACGGACCGGCTCCCCAGGCCCCCGGGCGGGGGGACCCGGAGGCAGCGTCCGGCGGCTCCCCGGTGTCCCCGAACCGGTCGTAGCGCTCCTTCTTCTTCGGGTCCTTCAGGATCTCGTACGCCGCGGCGATCTCCTGGAAGCGCTTGCTCGCAGTGGCGTCGCCGGGGTTCACGTCGGGATGGAACTTCCGTGCGAGGCGCCGGTAGGCCTTCTTGACCTCGGCGTCCCCGGCCGAACGCGGAACGCCGAGCACCTCGTAAGGGTCCTTCATCGCCATGTCGGGAAGGATAGAAGAAACGGGAGCGGGAGCGCAGGAAGCCTTCGGACCCGGGGCTCCTAGAATGGGCCGAACGAGGTGCTCCGCCGTGAAGATCCTCCAGCACAGGGACGTCCTCTCGATCGTCCTCGCCGGCGGAATGGGGGAACGCCTCTACCCGCTGACCCGCGACCGCGCGAAGCCCGCCGTCCCCTTCGGCGGCCGGTACCGGATCGTCGACTTCGTCCTCAACAACTTCGTCAACTCGGGCCTGATGAAGATCAAGGTCCTGACCCAGTTCAAGTCGAACTCGCTGATCGAGCACCTCGTGAGGGCCTGGAGGCTGAACCCGGAGATCGGGCAGTTCGTCGACCCCGTCCCGGCGCAGATGCGGCGCGGGCCGCACTGGTTCCGGGGGACGGCCGACGCCGTCTACCAGAACCTCGACCTGATCTTCGACGAAGAGCCGTCGCAGGTCTGCGTGTTCGGCGGCGACCACGTCTACGTGATGGACGTGAACCCGATGCTCGCGTTTCACGAGGAGGGCGGTCACGACCTGACGATCGCGGCCTTCCCGGTGCCCGTCGCGGAGGCGACCCGTTTCGGGGTGCTCGAAGTCGACGAACGCGGCCGGGTGACGGGATTCGAGGAGAAGCCTCGCGAGCCGCGGGAGATCCCGGGAGCGCCCGGCTTCGCGCTCGCGTCGATGGGGAACTACATCTTCCGGCCGAAGGTGCTCCGCGAGGCGCTGGAGAACGACGCCCTTCAGGACACGTCGCACGACTTCGGCCGGACGATCATCCCCGCGCTCCTCGACGGCGCCGCATCGGTCTACGCCTACGACTTCTCCGCGAGCCGCGTCCCGGGCGACGAGGAGCTCGCGCCGTACTGGCGCGACATCGGGACCGTCGACTCCTACTGGGAGGCGTCGATGGACCTCATCTCCGTCAGCCCCCCGCTGAACCTCTACAACCCGCGGTGGTCCCTCAAGAGCAGCTCTCCGCACCTCCCGCCCGCGAAGTTCGTCTTCGCCGACGCGGCCTCGAACCGGATAGGGATCACGACCGACTCGATGGTGGCGGACGGCTGCATCGTCTCCGGGGGAACGACGCACCGCTCGATCCTCTTCCCGAGGGTGAGGGTCAACTCCTACGCCCGGGTGGAGGAGAGCGTCCTGATGGACGGCGTCGACGTCGGGAGGAACGTCCGCCTCCGGCGGGTGATCGTCGACAAGGGGGTGAAGATACCCCCCGGAACCGTCATCGGGTTCGACCCGGAGAGCGACCGGAAGCGTTTCCACGTCTCCGAGGGCGGTGTCGTCGTCCTCCCGAAAGGCGTCGAAGTCCCCGGGCCCTGACGGAAATGTCTTGCATTCGACGGCCTTGCTCCATATAAAGTTCGGAGGTTTCGGCCCCTCTCCGAATTTTTTATGGATGAGATCGACCGCCAGATCCTCGACATGCTCCAGCGCGACGGGAGGGTCTCCCAGGCGCGGATCGCCGAGAGTGTCGGTCTGACCACGCCCTCGGTGAACGAGCGGATCAAGAAGCTCGAGACGAAAGGGTTCATTCGCCGGTTCGCAGCGCTGCTCGACCCGCGGCAGGTCGGGATGGCCGCGGTCGCGCACGTCGACGTCCAGCTGGAGCACCCGAGCTTCGAGAGGGCGTTCCTGGACGAGATCGAGAACCTGATCCCCGTCCAGGAGTGCTATTCGATCTCGGGCGACTACGGCTACCGTCTCAAGGTGAGGGCGCGCGACCTGGAGCAGCTCGAAGCGCTCCTCCGTGAGCGGATCCAGACGATCCGCGGCGTCGCCCGGACCCGGGTCGACCTCTCGCTGTCCATCAAGAAGGACTCCACCCTCCTGCCCGTCGCCTGAGCCGGCCCGCGAGGCCGCCGGGTGTCATTTCGGTCGCCCCGAATGCCGAAATGCGCCACGCCCGGGCTCGATTTGGGACGGGGCGTCCCGGTGCCGCCGGGATCCCCTCCGGCAACCCGCATTTCAAGCGGGTTCACCGTCCCGAACGTCCTCGAAATCCGGTGGCATTCCGATTGCGTATAGAGAGGCAGGAGATCGGAAAACACGCTCCACGCCAGGTGGCGTCAGATCTTCAGAACCTGCCAGATGCCCCGCAGGCTCCCCGCCTCCGGGCCCTCCTACACAGACCCCTCACATCAGCCCCACCAGGAAAATCCCACCGCCGCACTTCCCGCCCGACCCTCCGAGGTCGGGCGGGAACCCCGCCATTCCCGTCAGAATTTCCAGGCCACCGCCGCGGACAGAACGATCGGCTTGCGCCGGTCGTCGTCCCGGATGAGATGCCCGACCGCCTCGAGCCGCAGGTCCGCCTGTCGTCCGAGCGCGAAGATCGTGAGCAGGCCGCCGTGCCATCCGAACCGGGCCGTACTCTGCTCGAGGGCCATCTGCCCCGGCCCGGGCTCCTTCGGGCCGAGCCAGTAGCCGCCCCCTCCGGCGACGAAGCCCGCCTGCCACCAGTCCTCGCGGAACAGGTAGGCGACGGAGAGCGTCGCTGCATCTACGTCGATGTCGGGGCCGTCGGCGGCGCTCGACGGGAGCTTCATCCGCGTGTATCGCGCCTGGAGGAGAACGCCCTGGTCGAGCGCGATCTCGGCGAAGCCGTAGCCCGCGCCCGTCGAGAAGTTCTTGAGGCTCTCGGCCGAGCCTTCGTCGTTCAGCAGGCCTCCGCCCGCGCCGATCGCGAAGGTCTGGGCGAGAGCGGCGGGCGCGGTCGCGAGGACCGCGGCGGAGAGGAGGACGAGGGACGCGGCGCGCCACCGGCGCGAACGGCTCTGGGCGTTCATCCGGCCGCAGCATAGAGGGGCGCGAAATCGAGCGTCAACGTGCATGTCCGGCTTACGGAGGCCGATCGGCCGTCGTCTAGAATCCCGCTCCGTGGCGGGTGCCCCGTGGGGCTGGCCCCGGAACGGCGGGTCGGCGATTCTTCAGCTCGTCCTGCCGTCGTGCTGCGCCGTCTGCGGCACCCCGAGGCGCGGCGTCGGAGGCGGAGGCGTCTGCGCGGCCTGCTGGGCGGCCCTGCCGCTCCTCGAACCCGAGACGGCCTGCGAATGTTGCGCGCTGCCCGGGGCCCATCCCCGCTGCCGGGACTGCGAGCACGCGCCGCCGCCGGTCGCCCGCACGGTCGCGGTCGTCCGCTACGAGGGAGTCGCGCGCCGGGTGGTCCACGCCCTGAAATTCCGCGGGCACGACATCCTCGCCTCCCGGTGCGGGATTCTGATGGCGGCCGCCGCGCGCTCGGCGAGCCTGCACGTAGGTCTGTCGGCCGTCGTTCCGGTCCCTTCGACCGCGCGTCGTACCCGCGATCGCGGGTACGACCCCGGAGCCCTGCTGGCGGACGAGGTCGCCCGGCGCCTGCGCGCGCCCTGCCGCACGCTCCTCGCTCGCGCGCGGGAGACTCCACCCCAGTCGCGGGTCCCGGCCGCCCGGAGGCGCGAGAACGTCCGCGGGGCCTTCGCGGGCTCTCCGCGAGCGCGCGGGGCCCGGCTGCTCGTCGTGGACGACGTGATGACGACCGGCGCGACCGCCTTCGAAGCGGCCCGCACGCTTCGGGACGCCGGCGCCGACGCCGTCTCCCTCCTCGTCCTGGCCCGGACTCCCGAGGCCGGGCCGCAGCCCCACGAACTCACGGAGGACGTATGAGCTCCATCTTCGACCGCCTCGTCGTCGGCACGCTCCCCCTCGTGCCGAAACCCGTCGTGTTCCGCTTCGCGCGGCGCTACATCGCCGGGCTCACGCTCGACGACGCGGTTCGCACGGTCCGCGAGCTCGAGGCCGAAGGGGCGATGTCGACGATCGACGTCCTCGGCGAGGCCGTCACCCGCAGGGAGCAGACCGAGGCGACGCGGGACGAGTATCTCCGCGTCCTCGACGTCCTCACCTCGCATCGCCTTCCGGCGAACGTCTCGGTCAAGCCGACGGCCCTCGGTCTCTCGATCGACCCGACGCTCGCCCGGGAGAACTTCCGCGCGATCTGCCGAAAGGCGGCCGAGTCGGGGACGTTCCTCCGGATCGACATGGAGGACTCTCCGTACACCGAGTCGACCCTCGCGCTCGCCCTCGAGCTGAAGGAGGAGTTCCCGAACGTCGGCGTCGTCGTCCAGGCCTACATGCGGCGGACCCTCCGCGACATGGACCGGCTCATCGCGGCCCGGATGAACGTCCGGATCTGCAAGGGGATCTACGTCGAGCCGCGGGAGCTCGCGTTCAAGGGCCGGCAGGTCGTCATCGAGAACTTCGCCGCGATCGTCGAGAAGCACCTGTCGGCCGGCTGCTACGCCGGGATCGCGACGCACGACGAGGCCTGCGTCCAGAAGGCCCTCGCGACGATCGACCGGCTGAAGCTGCCTCCCGACAGGTACGAGTTCCAGATGCTCCTCGGCGTCGACCCGCTCCTCCGTCGCACGATCCTCGCGGCGGGACACCGGCTGCGCGTCTACGTGCCGTACGGGAGGGACTGGTACAAGTACTCGGTCCGCCGCCTCAAGGAGAACCCCTCGATCGCGGGGCACACGGTCCGCTCGATCCTGGGAATCGGCCCGGCCCAGTCCTGACGGACGGCCCGTCCGGATGCCGCGGCGTCGACGGCAACCGGGCGCTCTTCGACGGGTCCGGAAGCGTCGCGGGAACGGTTGACTCTTCCGGTCCGGGGGGACCATGATTCACCATGACGCCCTCTCGGGAGTCGGAGTCGAACCGGTGAGGCGCTCCGCGCGACCCCTGTGTCCGGCCGTCGTCGTCGGCTGCTTCGCGGCACTCCTCGCCGCAGGGGTGGAAGCTGCGCCCGGCGCGGCGACGGCGCCCCTCTCCGGCGTCCTCAGGGCCGACGGGGCACCTCTCGCCGGCGTCTCCCTCGTCGTGCGGGGGCTGACCGGCGCGGCGGCATCCGTCGTCCGGGTCCTGAAGACCGACGCGGAGGGGACCTTCTGCCTCGCGGACGCCCGCCCGGGCGTCTACTCGGTCCTGGCCGCGGTCCCCGGTTTCCGCTCGGCGACCGCCCAGGTCCTCCACGGCACGTCGGGGTCGAGCCTTTCCTTCGTCCGCCTCGACCTGGACCGGGATCGCAGGGGCGTCCTCCCCGCGGGGCCGGGCGGAGCGCTCGACCCCTGGACGGCGCGGGCCGTCCTCGACGGCGACGCCCTGCGCGAAGAAGGGCCCGTCGAGGCGCCCACGCAGCCGCGCGGCGCCGCGCGGGCGCCCGCCGCCTCGGTGTCCGCGTCCGCAGCCGTGCCGCTCCCCCTGCGCGGAAGCGTCCGGTCTCTCCAGGGGTTCCGCGCGGAAGGGGGCGAGTCGCTCTCCCAGACCGCGCTCGACGTCCGCGGCAGCCTCGGCAAGGACGCGACGTGGGGCCTCTCGGGCGAGTTCGACCGCCTGACGGCCGCAGGCGGCGAGCAGGTGGGACGGACGTCCCGCGTCGCGCTCGACGTCCTTCCGGCCCGGGGCCACAGCATCCATGTCTCGAGCCGGAGGAGCGAGCTTCCTTCGTTCGACAGCCCCGACGCCCGCCTCGACGCGCACTCCGTCGACTGGGCCGCCGAGCCCGGGCGCGGCTCGCGTGCTTCCGTCTCGGCCCGGCTCGTTTCCCATCGGAACCTCGAGCCGGCGCTCCTCCCGACGCCGCTTTTCCGCGGCGAGGGGCGCGCGCTCGCGGTCGACGCCCGATACCGGAGCGAGGTGGGCGAGGGGAGATTCGTCCGCCTCCACGTCGGCTATCGCTCCGACCTTGCCGAGGGCTCGGTCTCCCACGCCGCCCGCAGCGGCCAGGAAGCACGGGTCGGCGGCGCCGCGGGCCTCCGGCTTCTCGACGCCCTCCTCGTCGAGGCCGGAGGGACGGGCGATTACTCCGACGCCTCCCGCGGCCTGACGCCTGAGCTCACCGTCTCCCTGGAAGCTCTCGCGGGCGTCACCGTCTACGGCTTCGCCTCCCGGCGATTCGAGCAGCGGGACCCGAACGCCCCGCTCTACGGGCTCGTCGGCATCGACGCGGCCGACCTCGTGAGGGCGACCCGCTCCCACTATCGCGCGGGCACGAGGATCGAGTCGGGCGACGGCACGACCCGCCTCGAGCTGGAGGCGAGCCGGAGAGAGATTTCCGACGCGTTCCAGCTCCTCCTCGACTCCGAGCTGATCGACCGGGTCGACGCCCTCTACCTCTTTCCCGGCGACGTGACGGACGAGGCTTCCGGCTCGTTCTCGTTCGTCCTCGGCCCCGGCCTTGCGGCCCGCCTCTCGGTCACGGCGGGACGCGCCCGTGGCGACGGGGAGGTGCCGGGAGCGCTCCTGAACGAGGCCCGGTACCAGGTCTCCAGCGCCCGGGTCGACGTCCTCCCGAGCGGCACGGCGGTCTCGGTCCGCTACCGGCTCCTCGAGCAGGAGCTCGGACGGAACGCCGCCTACAGGAACGGCCGGGAGTCCGTCGACGTCACGGTCGCCCAGGAGATCCCGATTCCGGTCCTCCGCGCGCTCGGATCGCGGTGGCAGGCGCTCTTCTCCGTGGCGCTCGAGAACCGGCGCGAAGGCGACCTGCCCGTTCGTCCGAACCGCCAGATGGCCGGCGGACTCTCGCTCACGTTCTGAGCCGTCCGGTTTTTTTGGATTCCGATTCAACTTTTGCGGTCGCAGTCGCCGCAATTCGTCACATCCGTGCTCTAAACCACTTTACTGAAGCGGTTTCCAGCGTTCCAACGATCCGAATTCGTGGCACTTCGTTTGCCTGTCCCTGATTGGGATGAGGAACCTGCGAAGGCGGAGCACGCGAATTCTCCGGTGGGGAGTCCTCGGAGCTCTGCTCGTTCTCCTCGTCCCGATCGGCTTCACGGCCGCCCGAAAGATCGCGGCCACGGGGCAGACGGGGCTCCTCCTGACTCCCGAAGAGAGCGGTTTCCGCGTCCGGGTCCCCGGAACGGCCGCCGGCGCGGGACTTCTTCCCGGCGACCTGCTTCTCCTCGTCGACGGTGACGAGGCACGAGCCCTTCCCGACCCGGTGAGGTCGATCGAAGGCGACGTCGAGCTCACCGTCCTGCGCGACGGGCAGCTCCTGCGGCTGAAGGGCCGGGTCGGCGCCTCGCCCTGGGACACCCGGTACTTCCTCCTGCTCCTCGTCGGAGCCGCGTTCGTCGTGGCCGCGGGGCTCGTCCTGCGGACGGCGCCCGACGAGGCCGACCCGACGGGAGCGTTCCATTTCGCCGGCTTCGCCGCCTGCGCCGCGGCCGTCCTCGTCCTCACCCCGGCCCCTCCCTTCGACGCGCTCTTCCGCTTCGGGACCCTCATCGAGGACCTCGCGCGGGCGTTCCTTCCCGCGTTCCTCCTCGCCTTCGTCTTCCGGTTCCCGCGCCGCGCGGCCCGTGCGCCCGGGTGGCTCTTCTTCCTCCCGGCCGCGGCTCTGGCCGCCCTCTCCGCCGCGACCTACCTCGACCCGCCGGCCGCGGACATCGATGCCACCGCCCTCGTCCTCCGGCTCGACCGCATGCTTCAGGCGGCGATGCTGCTCGGCGTCGTCGTCGCCGTCGTCCGCCTCGTCACTCTCGCCTCGCGCCGGCTCGACCTCCTCGCCGAGAAGCAGGTCCGGTTCCTTCTCGCCGGGACGGCCGGCGGCCTCCTGCCCGTCGTCCTCCTCGACTTCCTTCCCCGGCTCCTCGGCGCGCCGATTCCGGTCGTCTCGAGCTTCTCGATCGTGCCGCTCGTCCTCGTGCCCGTGGCGTTCGTCGCGGCGCTGACGCGGTACCGCCTCTGGGACGTCGAGATCCTGACGCGCGAGACCGTGGCCCTCCTCGGGGCGGCCTTCCTCGGCGCGGGACTCTTCTCGCTCGCGCAGGTCGTCGATCTCGGCCGGGTCCTCCCGGGGATCCCCTACGGGCGCGGACTCGTCGAGACGGGAGCAGGACTCCTGATCGCGCTCACGTTCTTCCCCGTCCGCCGCGGCCTGTCGACCGCCCTCGCACGCGTCCAGTACGGCGAGCGATTCGGGGAGCGCGAAGGGCTCCTCGCCCTCGTGCGCGACCTCGCCCGTCCGAGGCGCCTCTCCGAGATCGGCCCCCTCCTCGCGGAGCGCGTCATGAGCGGCCTCGGCGTCCCGCGCGCGGCGCTGCTCCTCGCCCTCCCCGACGGACGCTTCGACGCCGCCGCGCTCGACGGCGGGGAGCCGCTCCTCGCGGAGGAGCTCCCCGCGGAAGCGGCCACGCGGACGACGCGCCTCTCGCGCCTCGCCTTCACAGAGCGCCCCACGGCCGCTGTCGCGCGCCTCCGGCACGTCGGTTACCGGACGATCGCGCCGCTCGCGCTCTCCGGCCGGCTCCTCGGCCTCTTCGCGGTCGCGGACCGGGGCGGCCGCGACCCGCTGTCGGCCGAGGACGTCGAGCTGCTCGAGACGGTCCTGGCCTCCGCGGCCCTCGCCGTCGACCACGCCCGCCTCTACGGCGAGCTCGAAGCGCAGGCGGATCGCTACCGGAAGCTGAAGGAGTTCCACGAGGACGTCGTCACCGGCTCTCCAGCGGCGATCGCCGCCACGGACGAGTCGGGCCGCATCACGTCGGCGAACCCCGCGTTCGAGTCGCTGTTCGGCCCCGGGTCCGGGGGTCTCGTCGGACGGCGGGCCGAGGAGGTGCTTCCCGAGGCCGTCCTCTCGGCCCGCGCCCCCGCCCGCGTCGAGGTGACGGTCGGCGGGGAGCCACGCGCGATCGACGTCGCCGCCTCGCCCTTCCCGGGCGCCACGGAGGGCTCCGCGGCGCGCGTCTGGGTCCTCTCCGACGCCACCGAGCTCGCGCGCCTCGAGCGGAGCCTCGCCGACAAGGAGCGCCTCTCGGCTCTCTCGAGCCTTTCCGCCGGCGTCGCGCACGAGGTGAACACGCCGCTTACCGGCGTCGCGAGCTACGCCCGCCTCCTCCTCGACGACACGCCCGCCGACGACCCCCGTCGTCCCCTCGTCGAGAAGATCGAGCGCCAGGCCTTCCGCGCCGCGCGCCTCGTCGGAAGCCTCCTCGACCTGGCGCGCGGACGCCCGCGCGACCTCTCCCCGCTGTCGCCGAGCGACCTCGTGGCTGAAGCGTGCCGCGCGCTCGAGGACGAGGCGAAGGGACGTCGCGTGCGCCTCGACGTCGACCTCCCGGAGCGGCTTCCGAAGGTGCTCGGCCACGCCGACGCTCTCGTCCAGGTCCTCGTGAACCTCCTGAAGAACGCGGTCGAGGCCGTCGCCGCGCCGAAGGAGGGGCGGCCCGGACCGGGGTCGGTCCGGATCGCCGCCGCCCCTCGCTCCGGAAGCGTCGTCTTCACCGTCGAGGACGACGGGCCGGGCCTTTCGCGCGCGGAGCAGGAGCGCGTCTTCGCTCCATTCCACACGACGAAGGGGGGCCAGGGGGGCGTCGGGCTCGGCCTCGCGATCGCGGGGGATATCATCCGCGCGCACGGAGGCTCTCTCGAGGTCGACTCCGCTCCGGGCCGGGGCGCCCGGTTCACGGTGAGCCTCCCCGCGCAGACATGAAAGTCCTGATCGTCGACGACGAGCCCGTCGTCCGCGAGGTCCTCCGGACGGTCCTCTCGCGGGCCGGGTACGCCACGAGCGAAGCGGCGACGGCCGCCGAGGGGCTGGCCCTCTTCGCCGATCCGGCGGTCGATCTCGTCCTCCTCGACCTCATGCTCCCCGACCGCCCCGGCCTCGCCCTCCTCCCGGAGCTCCGCGAGAAGCGCCCGGACGTCCCGGTCGTCGTCGTGACCGCGTACTCCTCCGTGGAGAGCGCGATCGCCGCGATGAAGGAGGGGGCGTTCCACTACGTCCCGAAGCCGTTCCGCAACGAGGAGGTCGTCCACCTCGTCGCGCAGGCGCTCGAGAAGCGGAGGCTCGTCGCCGAGAACCTCGCGCTGAAGGCCCGCCTCGACTCCGGGACCGACTTCCCGGAGATGGTGGGCCGCTCCGCGCCGATGGAGAAGGTCTTCCAGATCATCCGGCAGGCGGCTCCCGCCCGCTCGACGATCCTCGTCACCGGCGAGAGCGGGACGGGCAAGGAGCTCGTCGCGCGCGCTCTCCACAGGCTCTCCCAGCGCGCCTCCGGGCCGTTCGTGACGGTCCACTCCGGCGCCCTTCCGCCCGACCTCCTCGAGTCGAACCTCTTCGGGCACGTCCGGGGGGCCTTCACCGGGGCCGTCGCGGAGAAGAAAGGGCTCTTCAAGGTCGCCGACGGCGGGACGATCTTCTTCGACGAGATCGGGACCGTCCCGCTCGAGACGCAGGCCAAGCTCCTCCGCGTCCTCCAGGAGCGAGAGTTCCTCCCCGTCGGCGCGGTCGAGCCGGTCCGCTCCGACGTCCGCGTCGTCGCCGCGACGAACGCCGACCTCGCGAAGTTCGTCGAGGAAGGGAAGTTCCGGGAGGACCTCTACTACCGGCTCTGCGTCATCTCGATCGGCCTCCCCCCGCTGCGCGAGCGGAAAGAGGACATCCCGCTCCTCGTCGACGCGCTCGTCTCCCGCGCCGCGCGGGAGAACGACCGCCCCGTCCCGCCGGTCACCCCCGCCGCGATGAAGGCGCTCCTCGATCACGACTGGCCCGGGAACGTCCGCGAGCTGGAGAACGTCCTGGAGCGCGCCGTCGTCCTCGGAGGCGGCCTCGTCGACCTCGACCAGCTCCCCGAAGGGGTCCGCCGTTCGATCCCGCGACCCGAGGCGCTTTCGGCGGACGGGCTCGCGTTCTACGACGCGGTCACCCGCTACGAGAAGGCGCTCCTCTCCTCGGCGATGCAGCGCGCCGGCGGGGTGCAGAAGGAGGCCGCCCGCCTCCTCGAGCTCTCCCCGACGACGCTCAACGAGATGCTGAAGCGCCACGGGATGGTCGCCCGGCGCTCCCCGCGCGCCGCGGAGCCCGAGCCGGCGTGAGGCTCCTCCTCGCGCTGCTGCTGCTCCTCTCGCCCGTCGCCGCGGGCGACGACGATCCGGTCTTCTCCACGCGGGGAGTGCCGTCCGGACGGATCCTCGCGGAGGCGGATCGCGACCCGTCGATCCCGCCGCCGGCCGTCGTCCTCGGGCACCGCATCGGCGACGCGCTGACGCCGCACGACGCGCTCGTCCGCTACGTCCGCGCCCTCGAGGGCGCCTCACCCCGCGTCTCGGCGAAGGTCTACGGACGGACCCCCGAGGGGCGCGACCTCCTCCGCGTCGCCGTCTCGAGCCCGTCGAACCTCGCCCGCCTCGACGCCATCGCCGCGGACCTCGCCCGCCTCGCCGACCCGGCGCGGACCTCGGATGCGGAGGCCCGGGCCATCTCCGAGCGGAGCCCGGCCGTCGTCTGGATCGCGTGCGGCATCCACGGCAGCGAGGTCGCCGGCCCCGAGGCGTGCGCCGCGCTCCTCTACTCGCTCGCCGCCTCGCGCGAAGCCGAGACGGAGAAGCTCCTCTCGGAGCTCGTCGTCGTCGTCGACCCGTGCGCGAACCCCGACGGGCACGAGCGCCACGTCTCCTGGTGGCGCTCCGTCGCGGGCGTCGAGCCCGATCCCGATCCCCGTGCGCTCGAGAACGAGCCCCCCTGGCCGTCCGGCCGCGGGAACCACTTCGGCGTCGACCTGAACCGCGACTGGGCCTGGGGCACGCAGCCCGAGACGCGCGCGAGGATCGCCGCGCTCCGAGCGCTGCCGCCCCAGGTCTACGTCGACGTCCACGAGATGGGCCCGGAGCAGAGCTACTTCTTCCCCCCGCCGGCCGAGCCGGTCCACCCGCGGGTCCCCGACTCCACGCGGGCGTGGATCGAAGCCTTCGGCAACGCGAACGCGGAGGCGTTCGACGAGAGGGGATGGGGGTACTTCAGCCGCGAGGTCTTCGACCTCTTCTACCCCGCCTACGGCGACTCCTGGCCGGTGTTCCGCGGCATGGTCGGAATGACGTACGAGGTCGGCGGCAAGGGGGGCCTCGCGCACCGCCGCCGGGACGGCGTCGTCGTCACCCTGAAGGAACGCTCCCTCAAGCACTGGACGGCCCTCGGGGCGACGCTCCGGACCGCCGCGGCCGGCCGCGCCCGCCTCCTCGCCGACTACGCGGCGTTCTTCCGCTCCTCCTTCGGCGACGGGCGCCGCGTCTTCGTCGTCCCGGGCGGCCAGGACCCGTCCCGCCTCTCGGAGCTGGCCTCTCTCCTCGCCCTCCAGGACGTCGAGGTGAAAGTCACGACCCGAGCCGTCGCGAACCTCCCCGTGAAGGGGGAGACGCTCCCGGCCGGCTCGCTCGTCGTCGAGACCGCCCAGCGATTCGGCCGCTTCGCCGAGGTCCTCCTCGAATCGCAGGCCGCGCTCGCGCCGCGCTTCCTCGAGGAGGAGCGACGCCGCCTGCTGGCCGAGGAGGACGAGCGGTTCTTCGACGTCACCGCCTGGAGCCTCCCGATCGCGTTCGGGCTCGAGGCCCGCCTCCTCCCCCGCGGCGGTCCGCTCGCGGGCGCCACGGCCCCCTGGACGCCCGCGGAGACCGCCTCCCCGAAGGGAGGCCGGTTCGGCTGGCTCCTTCCCGGCGACGACTCCGCGAGCCGGCGCTGCGCGGCGGCGCTCGCCTCTTCCGGCGTACGCGTCTCCGTGACGACGAAGGAGGCCCGCGCGGCCTCGGGGCCCGTCCCCGCCGGCTCCTTCCTGATCGCGCGCGAGGAGAACCGGGAGGTCCGGGACCTCGACGCCGTCGTAGCCCGCGCCGTCGCGGCGGCGAAGGCCAGGCCCCGGCCCCTCGAGAGCGCCGCCACGCTCTCGGGACCCTCGCTCGGCTCCTCGTCGCTGCTGAAGCTGAAGGCTCCGCGCGTCGCCCTCCTCTCCGGCGACGGCGCCGATCCCGCGAGCATCGCGTTCCTGCGCAACGCGCTGGAAGAGCGGCTCGGCATCCGGCCCACGCTCCGGCGCCCCGAGTCGGTCGGCTCCGAGGGCTTCGACGGTTTCACGGCGCTCGTCGTCCCGCACGGGAACGAGCGGTTCCGCGGGTCTCTCCTCGACGAAGGGACGGCCGAGGCGATCCGCCGTTTCGTCGACGGCGGCGGCGTCCTCGTGGCGATCCGCGGCGGCGCCACGGCGCTCCGCGAGGAGCCGCTCGCCCTCTCGAAGGTCGCGCGATGGGAGCCGCCTTCGGCGGAGGGCGAGGCCCCCGCGGCCGCGGCGTCCGAGGGCTCTGCCGAGGCACCGGCGCCCGCGAAGCCCGCCGAGCCGCCGCCGCCGACTCCCGAGGCGGCCCTGGAGCGAAACCTCGAGCGGCGCCCGCTCCCGATCCCGGGGGCTGCGCTCAAGACCCAGGCGCTCCCCGGCCACCCGTTCCTCTTCGGCCTCGCCGCCGCTCCCGCGTTCCTCGTCCTCGACGGCGAGCCGCCGCTCCGCCTCCCCGACGCCCGCTCGAACGTCCTCACGGTCGCGCCCGACGAGCCCCTTCTCTCGGGCTTCGGCTGGAAGGAGGCGCTCGAGCGCTGGAAGGGCGCGGCCGTCGTCCAGGTCGAGGAGGCGGGGCGCGGCCGCGTCGTCAGCTTCGGCGCCGACCCCGTTTTCCGCGGCGTCTGGCGCGGCTCCGAAGGCGTCTTCCTGAACGCCGTCCTCCTCGGCCCGTCGCTCGGCTCGAAGGGCTGGTAAGACCGCCGCGCGGCTACCGGCGCCGGAGGAAGACGACCGTCCGGTCGTCGTGGAACGGGATCCCCCCGGCGAATGCGACGAGGCTCTCGCGGAGCTCCTCCTCGACCGCTTCGAGCGGACGGTCCTTGCAGGACGCCGCGACGGCGACGAGCCGCTCGAGACCGAACTCCTCGTCGTCGGAATTCGCCGCCTCGGGCAGGCCGTCGGTGTAGAGGAAGAGGAGGTCCCCCGGCGCGAGCGTCAGCGCCCCCGAGCCGTAGCTCCGGCCCGGGAAGAGGCCGAGCGGCGGCCCCTGCGCGGGAAGCAGCTCGTGCTCTCCCCCCGCGCGGAGGACGATCCCCGGGTTGTGCCCGGCGTTCGAGTAGACGACCGACCCCGTCTCAGGGTCGTAGAGCGCCGCGAAGAACGTCACGAACTTCTCCGGGCTGGTCCGGCGGTAGACGAGGTCGTTCAGCCGGGCGCAGAGGCGGTCGGGGGGGAAGTGCTCCGCCGCCCACGCCTGGAACGCCGACTGGACCGACGCCGCGAGGATCGACGCGGCCATTCCCTTCCCGCAGACGTCCGCCACGACGACGTCGACCGTCCCGTCCCCGCGGACGAAGAAGTCGTAGTAGTCCCCCGAGACCGTCCGGGACGGGATCGTCCGGCCGAAGAGCTCCGAGAACGGCAGGACGGGCGGCACCTCGGGGAAGAGCCGGCGCTGGACCTCCCAGGCGAGGGCCATCTCCCGCTCGATCCGCTGCTTGGCGGCCGCCGCTTCCTGCAGGCGCTGGTTCTGGATCTTGATGGCGGCCGTGTTCGCGAGCGAGGTGAGGAGGCGGAGGTCCTCCTCCGTGAAGCTCTTCCGCCCGAGGCGGGCCTCGAGGTAGACGAGGCCGATCACCTCCTCGCCGGCGAGGAGGGGCGCGGCGAGGCAGGAGGTGATTCCCTGGAGCCGGATCGAGTCGGCGGTCCCGAGCTTCGCGTCGGTCCGCGTGTCGATCATCAGGACTCCCTCGCGACGCTCCGTGACCGCCTCGACGAGCGTCCGCGAAAGGCGCAGGTCGGCGGGGTCGATCCCGTCGGCGAGCCTCATCGCCTCCGCGTGCAGCACCCCCGCCTCGTCCCGCAGCATCAGGAGGCCGCGATCCGGCTCGAGGTACGCGAAGAGCTTCTCCAGGATGAGCGAGGAGAGCTCCGAGAGCGGGATGTCGGTCAGCAGGGCGAGCGAGACCTCGTTCAGGATCTGGAGCGAGGAGGCCAGCCGCTTCAGCTCGGCCGCGTCGGTCAGCTCGCGCGCCGCGGCGCGGGTCAGCCCGACCGCCGCGCTCGAGGTCGAGATCATCGTCCTCTCCAGCGCTCCGCCGCCCGCCTCGATGACGACCCGCGCCGACGACGACGCCTCCTCGGAGACCTCGACCGTCGTCTCGCCGAGGACGATCCGGTCCCCGGCCCGGACCGGGACGGGCTCCACGATCCGGGCCCCGTTCAGCTGCGTCCCGTTCCGGGAACCGAGGTCGGCGAGGAGGGGCCCGTCCGGGCCCTGGGTCAGGCGGGCGTGCGCCCGGGAGAGGGTCCGGTCGGGGAGGAAGACGTCGTTCGTCGAGGCGCGTCCGAACGTCAGCTCCGGCCGGTCGACGCGGAGGCGGCGGGGAGGCTCGCCGGGACTTTGGATCGTCAGGACCAGCACCGAACGCGAGTTTATCCCCGGGTCTCGTCCGCTCCTCAACGGCTCCGGGCCGCCTCCCCTCCTGCGGCCGGCGTCTCCGCCGGTTGTGGTATCTTCCTCGGTTCCGGCCCGGCTCACATGCGGCCGGGCGACGAAGGAGCCTGCCCGTGAAGGAAAAGATCCACCCCACGTACCAGGAGGTCACCGTCCACTGTTCCTGCGGCGCGACCTGGAAGACCGGGAGCACCATGAAGGAGCTGCGGCTGGAGATCTGCTCGAACTGCCACCCCTTCTTCACCGGCAAGGCGAAGCTGATCGACACGGCCGGCCGCGTCGAGCGCTTCCAGAAGCGCTACGCGAAGTCGGCTGCGGCCGTCGCCGCGGCTGCCGCCACGCCGAACGCCTGAGGAGGCCGGCCCCCTCCCTCCCCTTCTGACCCGGGAATCGCAGGATGCTCGAGAAGCTCGACGAGATCGAAAGGCGATACGCCTCGCTCGAGGAGCGGCTCGGCAGCCCGGACGTCGCCTCCGACCACCAGGAGTCGACGAAGATCCACCGGGCGATGCGGGAGATCGCGTCCGTCGTCGAGAAGGTGCGCGAGCTGCGGAAGGCGCAGGCCGACCTCGCCGGCGCGCTCGAGATGCTCGAGACGCTCCCCGCCGGCGACGAGCTCCGCGAGATGGCCCAGGCCGAAGCCGACGGCCTGAAGCAGACCGTCGCCGCGCTGGAGGAGGAGATCCGCATCCTCCTCCTCCCGAAGGACCCGAACGACGGCAAGAACGTCGTCCTCGAGATCCGGGCCGGGACGGGCGGCGACGAGGCCGCCCTCTTCGCCGAGGAGCTCTTCCGGATGTACGTCCGCTACGCCGAGGGGCGCGGCTGGCGCGTCGAGGTCATCGACCGATCCGAGTCGGGCGGCCGCGGCGGCCTCAAGGAGGTCCAGGCCATCGTCGAGGGCGAGGGCGCGTTCTCGCGCCTGAAGTACGAGGGGGGCGTTCACCGCGTCCAGCGGGTCCCCGAAACGGAATCCCAGGGGCGCATCCACACCTCGGCGGCGACCGTGGCCATCCTTCCCGAGGCCGAGGAGGTCGAGCTCGAGATCGCCGAGAAGGACCTGCGGCTCGACCTCTTCTGCGCCTCCGGTCCGGGCGGGCAGGGGGTCAACACGACCTACTCCGCCGTCCGGATCACCCACCTCCCGACGAACACCGTCGTCCAGTGCCAGGACGAGCGCTCGCAGATCAAGAACAAGGCGAAGGCGATGCGCGTCCTCCGCGCCCGCCTCTTCGAGGTCGAGCGGGAACGGCAGGAGGCGGCGTACGCCGCCGACCGGAAGAAGATGGTCGGCTCCGGCGACCGTTCCGAGAAGATCCGTACCTACAACTTTCCCCAGTCCCGGGTGACGGACCACCGGATCGGTTTCACCTCGCACCGGCTCGGCGAGGTCCTGGACGGGAGGCTCGACGAGCTGATCGACCCGCTCGTCGCCCATTTCCAGGCCGAGAAGCTCAAAATGGAGCTCGCCAAGGCCTGACGTCCCCGGGGCTCGTCCGAGCGGCGCGATCCGTTTCGCCGCGCCGTGCTTCGTTCCCCTCCCCTTCGCGCATCCCGCCCGCGGGGCCACGGCCGGGAGGAGCACGTGTTCGAGACGGCCGAACTGGGCCTCCGGCTCTCGAAGGACGAGTACGCCGCCGAGCTCCCGGCGATCCGCGCCCGCCTCCTCGCCGCGCAGCTCGCGCTCCGGACGACGAAGGTCCCCGTGATCGTCGTCATCGCCGGAGCCGACGGCTCCGGCAAGGGCGACACGGTCAACCGACTCCTCGAGTGGCTCGACCCGCGCGGCGTCGAGACGAACGTCTTCGGCCCGCGGAGCGACGAGGAGCGCGACCGCCCCGCCGCGTGGCGTTTCTGGCGGACGCTCCCCGCCCGCGGGAGGATCGGAGTCTTCTTCGGCTCCTGGTACACCGAGCCGATCCTGAAGAGGACGACCGGGAAGATCGGCGGCGCCCGATTCGAGGCCGAGCTCGCCCGCATTGCCTTCTTCGAGGAGTCGCTCGCGAAGGACGGCGCTCTCTTCGTCAAGTGCTGGTTCCACCTTTCGAAGGACGCCCAGAAGAAGCGGCTGAAGAAGACCGAGAAGGACCCCGAGACCCGCTTCAAGGTGACGCGCCTCGACTGGAAGCACTTCGGGCGCTACGACCGCTTCACGAAGATCGCGGAGCGGGCGATCCGCGCGACCGACACGGCCGAGTCGCCCTGGACGATCGTCGAGGCCGCGGACGACCGATGGCGCGACCTCGCCGTCGGGCGGGCCCTCGCCGACGCGCTCGAGGCGCGCCTCGCCGTCGTGAAGGAGGCCGAGGGGCGGACGACCGCCCGGACGGCCGCAGCGGCGGCCCCGCCGAGGAAGGCCTCGAAGGCCGCGAAGCCCTCGTCGTCGAGCCGGAGCGTCCTCTCGACGATCGACCTCGGACGGACGGTTCCCGAGGAGGAGTACAGGAAGGAGCTCCCGCGGCTCCAGGAGCGGCTCTCGAAGCTCGCGTGGGAAGGGAAGAGGAAAGGGGTCTCGAGCGTCGCCGTCTTCGAGGGCTCGGACGCCGCCGGGAAGGGGGGCGCCATCCGGCGCGTGACGTGGGCCCTCGACGCCCGCCTCTACCGCGTCATCCCCGTCGCCGCGCCGACCGACGAGGAGCGCGCCCACCACTACCTCTGGCGCTTCTGGAGGCACGTCCCGCCGGGCGGGAGCTTCACGATCTACGACCGTTCCTGGTACGGGCGCGTCCTCGTCGAACGGGTCGAGGGCTTCGCGACGGAGGAGGAGTGGAGACGGGCCTACCTCGAGATCAACGACTTCGAGGCCCAGCTCGTCGATTCGGGGATCGCGCTCTCGAAGCTCTGGCTCCATATCTCGCCCGAGGAGCAGCTTCGGCGTTTCCGCGAGCGTGAGACCGTCGAATGGAAGAGGCACAAGATCACCGAGGAGGACTGGAGGAACCGCGAGAAGTGGGACGCCTACGAGAGTGCGATCGACGAGATGGTCGCGCGCACCTCGACGCGGGACGCCCCGTGGACGCTCGTCGCCGCGACCGACAAGAAGGCCGCGCGGCTCGCCGTCCTGGCGACGCTCTGCGACCGGCTCGAGGAGGCGCTCTGACCATCCGTCCCCCCGGGCGCCGGAGATTTGACAGAGTCTCAGCCCGGAAATAGAGTCGATCGTTTTGAGGCTAACGGACTTCCGGTCCGGCGCTTCGAAAAGCATGAAGACGTTCCCCGCCTTCCGCCCCCTTCGGGGGAGCCTCGTTCCCCTCGCCCTTCTCCTCGCCGCCTGCAGCCCGAAAGCGCCCGAGGCCCCGAAGGCCCCGGCCGGCCCCCCGGGAAAGCTCGGGACGGCGGTCGTCGCGGGCCGCGTCACGCTCGAGGGCGCCCCCCCCGCGAACACGCGGGTGACGATGACGACCGATCCGTTCTGCAACGGGCAGCACCCGGGCGAGACCGAGATGCCCGAGGTGGCCGTCGGCCCCGAAGGCGCGCTCGAGAACGTCCTCCTCCGCGTGACGGAGGGGACGAGCGGCGTCTACCCGGCCCCCGCCGAGGCGAAGACGCTCGACCAGAAGGGTTGCGCCTATTCGCCGCGCGTCCTCGCGATCATGACGGGCCAGCCGCTCGAGATCGTCTCCTCGGACGCGACGATCCACAACGTCCACGCCGCCGCGAAGGAGAACCGCGCCTTCAACCTCGGAATGCCCGCGCCCGGCACCCGCTACACGCGGACGTTCGAGAAGCCCGAGCTCGTCCCCTTCCGGTGCGACGTCCACCCCTGGATGCGCGCTTTCGTCGCCGTCGTCCCGCACCCCTTCTTCGCGGTGACGGGGCCCGACGGCCGCTTCGAGATCCGCGGCCTCCCCGCGGGGACCTACACCGTCGAGGCGTGGCACGAGAAGCTCCCCCCGCAGACCTTCACCTTCACCCTCGCGGACGGCGAGACGGCGGCGCGCGACGTCGCCTTCCCCGCCGTCCCCTCCGCGTGAGCGCCGCGCCGCGATGACGCCCGCCCGGCCCGTCCGCATCGCCACGCGCACCGTCGCTGTCTCGGTCTTCCTCCTCCTGATCGCCGGCGCGCTCGTCACCTCGACCGGCTCCGGCCTCGCCGTTCCCGACTGGCCCCTCTCCTACGGGAAGCTGATGCCACCGATGGTCGGCGGGATCCTCTACGAGCACGGCCACCGGATGATCGCGGCGACCGTCGCGACGATGGTCGGCCTGCAGATCCTCGTCCTCGGCTTCCGGCGCACCGACCGGACGACGTTTCGGCTCGGCCTCGCCGCCTTCGGTGCGATCCTCGCGCAGGCGGTCCTCGGCGGGCTGACGGTCCTCTTCCTCCTCCCGCCCGCGATCTCCTCGGCGCACGCGGGCCTCGCGCAGATCGTCTTCGCCCTCACGGCGACGATCGCGCTCCGCACCTCGCTCTTCTGGCGCCGCTTCACGGACGCGGCGCCGCGCGCCGCCGCGGACCCCGCGCTCCTCGCCCGCGCCTCTCGCTTCGCGCTCTGGGCCGCCGGCGCGACGTACGTCCAGATCCTCCTCGGCGCCATCGTGCGGCACACGGGCGCGGGCCTCGCGATCCCCGACTGGCCCCTCTCCTTCGGCAAGGTCGTCCCGACCGGCGCCGACTGGTCCGCCGACGGCGTCCTCGCCCACTTCCTCCACCGCACGTTCGCCTGGGCCGTCGCGGCGCTCGTCGTCGCCGCCGCGCTCGCGCTCCGGAAGCTCGACGGCCTTCCCGGCCTCCGCCGCCTCTCGACGCTCTGGCTCGGCCTCGTCAGCGTCCAGGTCGCCCTCGGAGCGACCTCCGTCTGGACTTCGAAGGCCGTCTGGGCGACCTCGGCGCACCTCGCCGTCGGCGGCCTCCTCTGGATCGCGGGCGTCCTCGCCGCGGTCCTCCTCGTGCGCGCCGCGACGTTCTCCCCGGAGCCCGCGACGGCCGAGGTCGGCGAGCCGCAGGAGGCCGCCGCGTGAGGCAGGCACTCGCCGACCTCCTCGAGCTGACGAAACCGCGGATCACCGTGTTCGTCGTCCTCACCGCCTTCCTCGGCTTCGCCGCCGGGACGGACGGCCCGCTCGCCGGGATCGACCCGCTCCTCCTTCTCCACACGCTCCTCGGCACGGCGCTCGTCGCTTCCGGGACGAGCGCCTTCAACGAGATCGCCGAGGTCGACCTCGACCGCCGAATGGCGCGCACCGCGACGCGGCCGCTCCCGGCGGGACGGCTCCCGTTCGGGGGCGCCGTCGCCTTCGCGACGCTCCTCTCGCTCCTCGGCGTCGCCGAGCTCTGGCTCTTCGCGAACGGCGTCACGGCCTTCCTCGCGGCGCTCACTCTGACGAGCTACGTCTTCGTCTACACACCGATGAAGACCCGCTCGCCCCTCTCGACGATCGTCGGCGCCGTCCCCGGCGCCCTCCCGCCGCTCGGCGGCTACACGGCCGCGGCCGGCGCGATCGGCGCCCCGGGCCTCGCGCTCTTCGCGATCCTCTTCCTCTGGCAGATGCCGCACTTCTACGCGATCGGCTGGCGGCACCGCGAGGACTACGGCGCGGCTGGCTTCCGGATCCTCTCCACCGTCGACCCGACGGGCCGGAGCTCCGCGCGGCACGCCCTCGCGTTCGGCCTCCTCCTCGTCCCGGTGAGCGTCCTCCCGACGGCCCTCGGGACGGCCGGCCTCGTCTACGCGGCCGGTGCGTTCCTCCTTTCGGCGTGGTTCGCGGGGACGGCGGTGACGTTCTTCCGCGAGACGACCGACCGGGCCGCGAAGTCGATGTTCCTCGCCTCCATCGCCTGGCTCCCGGCGATCGTCGTCCTCCTCCTCGCCGACCGCGTCTCGGGCGGATGAGCGCGACGCCCCTCGTCGAGGTGGAGGGGTTGAGCCGGAGCTACGGCGATCGGCTCGCCCTCGACTCCGTCTCCTTCGGCGTGGAAGCCGGCGAGCTCTTCGCCCTCCTCGGCCCGAACGGCGGCGGCAAGACGACCCTCTTCAAGCTCCTCTCGACGCTCCTTCCGCCCTCGTCGGGCACGTTCCGCGTCGACGGCCTCTCCCCGGCGCGCGACCTCCGCGGCCTCCGGCGCCGCCTCGGCGTCGTCTTCCAGTCGCCGAGCCTCGACCGGAAGCTGACCGTCCTCGAGAACCTCCTCGTCCACGGCGCCGTCCTCGGCCTCGGCGGCGCGCCGCTTCGCGCCCGCGCGGGCGAGCTCCTCGCGCGGATGGAGGTCGCGGACCGCGCAGGCGACCGCGTGGAGACGCTTTCCGGCGGCCTCGCGCGCCGCGTCGAGATCGCCAAGGCGCTCCTCCACGCCCCGAAGGTCCTCCTCCTCGACGAGCCGTCGACGGGCCTCGACCCGCTCGCGCGACGCAGCCTCCGCGCGCTCCTGCGCGAGCTCGCGCGGGGCGGGACGACCGTCCTCCTGACGACCCACCTCTTCGACGAGGCGGATGAGGCGAACCGGATCGGCCTCCTCGACCGGGGCCGCCTCGTCGCCCTCGGCGCGCCGGCCGACCTGAAGCGAGAGGTGGGCGGCGAGGTCCTCGTCCTCTCGACGGATTCCGACGAGGACGCGGCCCGCCTCGCCGCCGACGTCGCCGTCGCTCTCGACTCCGGCATCGCCGCCGCGCCCGCGCTCGGCGTCTCCGCAACCCTCACCTCGGGGGCCGACGTCACCGCCCCGTCCCGCCGCGTCGGCGCCCTCGGCGCCACGGTCCGGATCGAGGCGCCCGACGCTCCGGCGCTCGTCCCGGCGCTCGCCGTCTCCTTCGCCGGCCGCCTTCGCTCGCTCACGCTCGGCGCACCGTCCCTCGAGGACGTCTTCGTCGACCGGACGGGGCATCCGTTCGACGCCGCGCCCGGCGCGCCGGGGAGGGCTGCGTGAGCGCCGCGTACGCGCTCGCGTGGCGCGAGGTCGTCCGATTCCTCCGCCAGCCGAGCCGGATCGTCGGCGCCTTCGCCCCGCCGCTCCTCGCGTGGCTCCTCCTCGGCGCCGGCTTCGGCGCCTCGTTCCGCGCGCCGGGCGGCGCCGGCTACCTCGGCTGGTTCTTTCCCGGCACGGTCGTCCTCGTCGTCCTCTTCGCGGCGATCTTCTCGACGATCTCCGTCATCGAGGACCGGCGCGAGGGTTTCCTCCAGGCCGTCGTCGTCTCGCCCGTCTCGCCGCTCGCCGTCGCGGCCGGAAAGATCGCCGGGGGGACGCTCCTCGCCCTTGCCCAGGGGGGCGTCCTCCTCGCGCTCGCGCCGCTCCTCGGGTTCGCCCCTTCGGCCGCCGCGCTCGCGCCGGCCCTCATCGTCCTCGCGCTCGTCGCCCTCGCGCTGACCGGCCTCGGCCTCGCGATCGCGTGGATGCTCGAGTCGACGCAGGGGTTCCACGCCGTCATGAACCTCGTCCTGATCCCGATGTGGTTCCTCTCCGGCTCCTTCTTCCCCGCCGAGGGGGCGCCCGCGTGGCTCCGCGCCGCGATGGCCGTGAACCCGCTCACCTACGGCGTCGCCTCGCTCCGGCGCGCGCTCGACCCGGCCACTTCGGCGGGGCCGTCCGCGACGCTCTCCGTCGCCGTCACGCTCGCCTTCGCCCTCGGCTCCGTCCTCGCGGCCGCCGCCGTCATCGCGCGCTTCCCGGCCGGCCCCGACAGCCCCGCGCGCCCCTCCCGGAGGACACGCTCGTGAACGCCGAAACGCACCGCCGCCGAGTCCCGCCCGCCCTCGCCGCCGCGCTCGTCGTCCTGCTCCTCGCCGGGGTCGCCGCGGCGATCTGGGCCGCTCTCCACCGCGGCCCGGCCGGCCCCGACCTCCCCCGGCTCGGCGCCGCGCCGGACTTCTCCCTCGTCTCCGAGAGCGGGAAGACGGTGACGGCGTCCGACTACCGCGGGACCGTCTGGATCGCCGATTTCATCTTCACCCGTTGCGGCGGGAGCTGCCCGATCCTCTCCTCCCGGATGCTCGCCCTCTCGAAGAAGACCTCCGACGTCCCCGCCATCCGGTACGTCTCGTTCGGCGTCGACCCGGAGTACGACACGCCCGAGGTCCTCGCGACCTACGCCCGCGAGCTCGGCGCCGACCCGGCCCGCTGGACGTTCCTCCACGGAGAGCGGCCCGTGATCCGCGCCCTCATCAAGGACGGCTTCAAGCTCGCGATCGAGGACGGCCCGGCCGACAGCGTCGAGCCGATCCTCCACTCCACCCGCTTCGTCCTCGTCGACGGGGAGGGGACGATACGCGGCTACTACGACGGGATGGAGCAGGCTCCCGTCGACGCGCTCGAGCGGGACGCCCGCGCGCTGGCCGAGGCGCTCCGGAGCCGCGATTGACCTTCTCCGACCTGCCGACCGTCAACGCCCTCCTGAACGGGACGGCGGCCTCGCTCCTCGTCGCCGGCTTCCTCCTGATTCGCGCCGGCCGGCGCGAGGCGCACCGGCGGGCGATGACCGCCGCGTTCGCCTGCTCCGTCCTCTTCCTCGTCTCCTACCTCGTCTACCACTTCGAGGCGGGAAGCGTTCGCTTCCGGGGAACGGGCTCCGTCCGAACCGTCTACCTGACGATCCTCCTGACGCACACCGTACTCGCCGCGATCGTCCCGTTCCTCGCCGTGACGACGCTCGTCCTCGCGCGGAAGGGGCGCTTCGACGCGCACCGGCGCCTCGCGCGGGTCACGCTCCCCGTCTGGCTCTACGTCTCCGTCACCGGCGTCGTCATCTACCTCATGCTCTACCGCATGGGCTTCTGAGCCTCCGGCGCCGTCGCGGCCGCGCCGGGCGCGCCGCCAGCCCGCACGGATGGCAAGATCCGCGCGTGCCGACCTGGGGACAGCTCCTCGCCGAGGGACGATCCCTCCTCGACTCTCCCGCCTTCGCCCCGTACGAGGCCGAGGAGCTCCTCGCCTCCGCCGCCGGGAGGTCGCGCGGGTTCTTCCACGCGCGGCGCCGCGAGGAGGCGGACGACGACGCCGCCGGGCGCTTCCTCGACCTCGTCGCGCGGCGCGCGGCGGGCGAGCCGCTCCAGTACCTCCTCGGCGAGTGGGAGTTCCTGGGGCGGACGTTCCGCGTCGACCCGCGCGCCCTCATCCCCCGCGGCGAGACCGAGGCGATCGTCGAGCTCGCGCGCTCCGCCGCCCCCTCGGCCCGAACGATCCTCGACGCCGGGACCGGGAGCGGCATCCTCGCCGTCTCGCTCGCGCTCGAGCGTCCGGAGGCGCGGGTCGTCGCCGTCGACCGCTCCGAGGCGGCCCTCGCCCTGGCGCGCGCGAACGCCGCGCTCCACGGCGTTTCCGCGCGCGTCTCCTTCGTCGCCTCCGACTGGCTCTCGGCGCTCGCGCCGCGCCCCCTCTTCGGCCTCGCCGTCGCGAACCCGCCGTACGTCCCGCGCGCCGACGCGCCGCACGTCGAGAAGACGGTCTCCGACCACGAGCCGCACCTCGCCCTCTTCGGCGGCGACGACGGCCTCGATGCGGTCCGCGTCCTCCTCGCCGAGCTCCCGCCGCGCCTCCTCCCGGGCGCGCCGTTCCTCTTCGAGATCGGCTACGGACAGGCCCGCGAGGTGAGCGGCCTCGTCGAGGCGAGCCCCGCGTTCGCGCTCGAGGACGTCCGCCTCGACGCGGCCGGCATCCCGCGCACCGTCCTGGCCCGGCGCCGCTGAAGAAGCCCGTCGGCGGCCGCTCCCGCGCCGCCCTTCGCCGGCCCCTGTCGCGTACTACACTCCCGCCGCTTTGGACGCCTTCCTCGTCTCAGGTCCCTGCCGTCTCTCGGGCACGCTCGCCGTCTCCGGCGCGAAGAACGCGGCCCTCCCCGCCGTCGCAGCGGCGCTCCTCGCCGAGCGCCCCGTCGCCCTCGACCGTCTCCCCCCCGTCGCCGACATCCGGACGATGAAGAGGCTCCTCGCCGGGATGGGCGTCGCGATCTCGGGGGAAGCCCCCGGCACCGTCACGCTGGACGCCTCGCGCATCGTCTCGACCGAGGCCCCGTACGACCTCGTCCGGACGATGCGCGCCTCGATCCTCGTCCTCGGGCCGCTCCTCGCCCGTTTCGGCGAGGCCCGCGTCTCCCTCCCGGGCGGCTGCGCCATCGGCGTCCGACCCGTCGACCTCCACATCGCCGCCTTCGAGGCGATGGGGGCCCGCGTCGCCGTCGAGAAGGGCTACATCCACGCCCACGTCTCGCGCCTCGGACCGGGGCGCGGGCGCCTCGTCGGCACGACCGTCCGGTTCCCGCAGGTCACCGTCACCGGCACCGAGAACGTCATGCTCGCCGCGACGCTCGCGCACGGGACGACGACGATCGAGAACGCGGCCCGCGAGCCGGAGGTCACCGACCTCGCGGAGCTCCTCGTCTCGATGGGAGCGCGCGTCTCGGGCGCGGGGACGGAGACGATCGTCATCGAAGGGGTCGCGGCCCTCGGCGGGACGCCCTTTCCCCACGCCGTCCTCGCCGACCGGATCGAGGCGGGGACGTATGCCGCCGCCGCCGCGATCACCGGCGGCGACGTGACGCTCGGCGGCGCGCGCGAGGCCGACCTCCCCGCCTTCGTGTCCGCGCTCCGCGCGGCCGGCGCCGAGGTCGAATCGACGGACGCCGGCCTCCGTGTCGCGAGGAGCGGACCCCTCCGCGCCGTCGACGTCGAGACCGCCCCGCATCCCGGCTACCCGACCGACCTGCAGGCGCAGTGGATGGCGCTGATGACGCAGGCCGAGGGGACCTCGCGAATCGTCGAGACGATCTTCGAGAACCGCTTCCTCCACGCCGCCGAGCTCGTCCGGCTCGGCGCGAGCATCCGCGTCGACGGGCGCACGGCCCACGTCGCGGGCCCCACGCGGCTCGAGGGCGCCACCGTCACCGCCTCCGACCTCCGAGCCTCCGCCGCTCTCGTCCTCGCGGCGCTCGTCGCCGACGGGGAGACGCTCGTGCGACGCATCTACCACCTCGACCGGGGCTACGCCGCGATGGAGGAGAAGCTCTCCTCGCTCGGCGCCCGGGTCGCGCGCGTCCCGGGGTGACCGGAGTGCGGGGCGGCATCCGGGTCGCGGCCCTCGCCGTCGCGCTCCTCGACCCCGGGGCCGCGCCCGCCCGCGCTTCCGACCCGACCTCCGATCCGATCGTCTCCGCCGCCCGCCCGGCCGCGCCGGCCAACCTCTCTCCCGAGGCCCTCCGCCTCCTCGAGCGCGAGGCGGCCGAGGCGGCCCGCGCCGAGGACTGGGTGGACGTCCTGGCCCACCTCAACGAGATCCACCGGCGCGCTCCGGCCCGTTATGCCGACGGCCGCTTCGAGTTCCTCGCGGCAAGGGCGCTCGCCGGCCTCGGGCGGATCGACGAGGCCCTCGTCCGCTTCGAGCGCTTCAGCTCGCCGGGAGACCTCTTCGACGTCCCGTCCCGCCTCGCCGCCGCCCGCCTGCGCTTCGGGAAGGGGAACGGGAGCGAAGCGCTCGACCTCCTCCTCCCGCTCCTCCAGCGGAAAGAGGGCGCCATCTCCCGCCGTGCCCTCCGGACCGCCCTCGACGCCCTCGAGACGCGCTTCGACGCCGCCGCTCTCGCCCGGCTCGTCGCGGCCCGGCCGCAGACCCCTCCTCGTGAACGGCGCCGGCTCCAGGCCCTCCGGGCCGAGGCGCTCGAGCGCGAGGGGGCGACCGGCGAGGCGGCGGCGCTGCGGCTCTCTCTCCTCGCCGAGGGGCGCCGAGACGACGCGGCCGCGGCCCTCCTCGCGCGCGAGCTCGCGGGGCGGACCCCGTCCGACCTCCCCGGCGCGACGCTCCGCCTCCTCGTCGACACCGCCCGCTCGCAGCGGGACCTCGAGCTGGCCGAGCGGCCCGCCACCGAGCGCGAGAAGCGCGCCCTCGCAGGAGCCGACGCCGCGGAGACGGCCGTCGCCCGCTTCGACCTCGCGCGGCTCCGCGGCTCGCGCGGACGCTTCGCCGAAGCGGCGAGCGGCTTCTCGACGCTCCTCGCCTCCCTGCCGAAGCAGCACCGTCCGCCCGCCCGGAAGGGAGACGACTCCTTCGGGACCGCGGCGTTCGCCGGGCGCGTCCGCTTCAACCTCGGCGCGATGAAGGAGAAGCTCGGAGACCTCGACGGCGCCGTCGAGGAGTTCCGCCGGGTCGAGGCCGAGGGAGCCGGCCCGGTCGGCCTCTCCGTCCTCCAGCGGGCCCGCCTCGAGATCCGACGGGGGAACCTCGACCGGGCCGAGACGCTGCTGCTTCGTCCTTCGCTCGCCGGCGAGCCGGGCCGGATCGAGGCGCTCCTCCTCCTCGTCGAGCGGCGCGCCCAAGCGGGCGACGGCGCCGGAGCTGCCCGAGCCCTCGCGCCCGTCACCGTCCTCGCGAAGTCACGCCGCCTGCCGGAGCCGTGGCTCTCCGAGCTTCCGTTCTGGACGGGTCTCGTCGCCCGCACCCGGGACGACACCGCGACCGCCCTGTCGCAGTGGGCCGCCCTTCTCGCCGCCGACCCCGGCTCCTTCGCCGCGGAGCGGGCCCTCGCCCGGATCGCCGAGCTTCCTGCCGCGGCCCGCGAGCGGTTCGTCGCGTCGGCCCGGGTCGACGGCAGGCGCCTCCTCCGCTCCGGGAAGGCCGCGGCGGCGAAGGACCGGCTTCTCCCGGCCGCCGCCCTCGGCGACGCGGAGGCGAAGGAGGCGCTCCGCGAGGCCTACCGCGCGCTCCCCCGCTACGCCGACGTCCTCCTCGCGCCGGAGCTTCCCGACGAGTCGCTCCCGGACCTCTGCGGCGACGCCGCCGCCTGCCGCCTCCTCCAGCTCGGCCTCGCCGAGGACGCGGAGCCGATCGTCCGGGAGGCCCGACGCCTCGACACCCTCCTCGGGAGCCTCGTGGCCGCCCGCCTCGCCGAGGACGCCGGGGCCGGCCCTGCCGCGCTCGAGGCGGCCGAGGCGGTCTCCCGCAAGGTCCCTCGGGACTTCCTCCTCGAGCTCGCTCCGCGGACGATCCGCCGGGGCCTCGCGCCCCGCCCCTTCGACCGGCTCGTCGCACAGGCGGCCGCCGAGCTCGGCGTCCCGCGCGACCTCCTCTACGCCGTCATGCGCCAGGAGAGCCGGTTCGACCGCGAGGCCGCCTCCCCGGCCGCCGCGCGCGGCCTGATGCAGCTCACGCTCCCCGCCGCGGGCGAAGCCGCTCGCGAGCTGAACGAGGCGCCCCCCGCCTACTCCGACCTCTACGACCCCGCCCGCTCGATCCGCCTCGGCGCCCGGACGCTCCGCACGCTCCTCGACCGCTTCGACGGCGACGCCACCCGCGCCACCTCGGGCTACAACGCCGGGGCGGGACAAACCGTCCTCTGGAGCGGCGGAAGCGACCGGCCGGCGGAGGCGCTCCTGGCCGCCATCAGCTACGCCGAGACCCGGACCTACGTGAGGCGCGTCCTCGCGAACCGGCGCGCCTACCGGCTCGCGCTGCCCGAGGCCGAGGCGATCGGCGGACGCCGGTAGACGAGGATCCGCGTCTTCTCGCGGAGCCCCTCCGTCCACTTCGCGACCTCCTCGTTCAGGAGCCGCTCGCGGAGGAGCTCGCGCAGCTGGTCCTGCACCTCGGAGAACGGAGGAAGCGTCGTCAGGCCCCGGCTCTCGGCCTCGGCCCGGAACGGACCGTCGTAGAACGCGCGCATCGCCGGCTCGGTCACCCGCACCGTCGGGAGGAGCCTCTCGCGCGCGTAGCTCTCCAGCGCCATCCCCCGGCGGATCCAGCTCCTCACCTCGTCGCGGCCCGTGCGGGCCCGCTCGAGCGCCCGCTCGAACGGCTCGCCCGCCCCCGCCTCGTACCGCGCGGCGATCTCGTCGAGCCGCGCGTCGACCTCGGCCGGATCGGGCTCGAGACCCGTCAGGAGTCGCAGCTCCTTCTCGCGCAGGAGCTCGACCACCCTCAGGTCGAGGAGCCGGTCGCGGTAGGCGAGCTCGGCCTCTCCGTCCCGCCGGGGCAGGAACCCGATCGCCGCGAGGCGCGAGACCTCGCCCTCGAGGACGATCTCGTCGCCGACGACCGCCGCGATCCGGTCGAGCGTCACCGCCGGCCCCGTCGCCCCTGCCACCGCCAGCACCACCCCCGCGATCATCCCGTTCACCTCCCCATCCTACCGAAAGGATGGGGTTTTCCGGCCGTCCCCTACTCCTTCCTCGGGTTCCCTCCCTCGCGCCGCGGCGAGCGCGCGCGCTGGTACGCCCGCTTCGCGGCGCGCGACGAGACGCGAGTCCTCTTCGAGTCCCCCTTCCGCGTCGTCGAGTCGCTCCGCGAGATGGCCGCCGCCTGGGGCGACCCGAAGGTCTGCCTCGGACGCGAGCTGACGAAGATGCACGAGGAGGTCCTTCGCGGCTCCGCCTCCGCCGTCGCCGGGCTCCTCTCGCGCCGTCCCGGCGTCAAGGGAGAGATCGCGATCGCCGCCGCTCCGGCCGTCGAGGGTGCGGCACGCGAAACGTCGGCCCCGGAGAGCTGCGTCGTTTCGGACGAGATCGAGGACCCCGCCGGCGGCCCGGTCCCGGACGATCCGGACGACCCCGACGATTCCGACGGTCCCGACCGTCCCGAGTCTCCCAGCCGCGAATGAGCGACGCCGTCGTCCGCGTCCGCGACCTCGTCAAGACGTTCGAGGTGACGACGAAGGCCCCCGGGCTCGCGGGCGCGCTGAAGGGCCTCTTCCGCTCGGAGAAGTCGACGCTCCGCGCCGTCGACCGTGTCTCCTTCGACCTCGTCCGGGGCGAGATGGTCGGCTACATCGGCCCGAACGGAGCCGGGAAGTCGACGACGATCAAGATGCTCACCGGCATCCTGACGCCGACCTCCGGCGAGGTGAGCTGCCTCGGGTTCGTCCCGTGGCGCGACCGGCGCGCCTACGCCCGGTCCATCGGCGTCGTCTTCGGCCAGCGCACCCAGCTCTGGTGGGACATCGCCGTCGTCGAGAGCTTCCAGCTCCTCCGCGAGATCTACGGCGTCTCCGCCGCCGACTACGAGCGGCGGATGAAGGTCTTCGACGAGCTCCTCGAGATCGGCCGACTGCTCTCCCAGCCCGTGCGCAAGCTCTCGCTCGGCGAGCGGATGCGCTGCGACCTCGCCGCCTCGCTCCTCCACGAGCCGCCGCTCCTCTTCCTCGACGAGCCGACGATCGGCCTCGATGTCGTCGCGAAGGCGAACGTCCGCGCGTTCCTCAAGGAGGCGAACCGCCGCCTCTCGACGACGGTGGTCCTCACGACGCACGACCTCGACGACATCGAGGAGCTCTGCGAGCGGGTCGTCCTCATCGACCACGGCCAGGTCCTCTGGGACGGGCCCCTCCGCGGGCTTCGCGACAGGCACCTCCCCGAGGCGCGCATCCGCTTCGACCTCCCCGGCCCTCCCGAGGGAGATCCGGCGGAGCTCGCCGTCGGGCCGTGGCGCGCCGCCCGCCTCTCGCCCGGCCGCTACCTCGTCGCCGTCGACAAGCGGGAGGCCTCGGCTCCCGACGTGATCCGCGAGATCGTCCGGAGCCTGCCCGTCGTCGACCTCGCCGTCAGCGAGCCCGACATCGAGGAGGTCGTCGCGCGCATCTACCGCGAGAACGCGGCGCTCCGGCGGCCCGACGCGCCCCCCGCCTCGGAAGGGGCCGCTCCGGGCCTCGTCGCCCACCGCGGCGTCCGGCGGGGCTGAGGGTCTTCTCTCGCCGATGCTCGCGACCGCCCTCGCCTCCGCGCGTCCCTACCTCGCCTTCGCGCGCACCTCGTTCCTGAACATCCTCGCGTATCGCGCGCGCTACTTCGTCGGCATCCTCACCTACTTCTTCAACGCGACCGTCTGGTACTACATCTGGCGCGCGCTCTTCCACGAGAAGGGGGACGGCGCGACGCTCGGCGGCTTCACATTCCCGCAGATGCTCACCTACGTCGCGACCGGGTGGGCCCTCCGGAGCTTCTACTTCAACGAGGTCGACCGCGACATCGCGAGCCAGGTCCGCGAGGGGCGCCTCGCGATGACGCTCATCAAGCCGGTGGACGTCCAGGCGATGACGCTCTCGCAGGCGCTCGGCGAGAGCGCGTTCCGGCTCGTCCTCTTCACCGTCCCGATCGGCCTCCTGCTCGTCCTCGTCTACCCCGTCCTCCCACCCGCCTCGCCCGCGGCGCTCGGCCTCTATCTCCTCTCCGGCCTCCTCTCCGCGCTCCTCGTCGGCGCGATCAACTTCTGCGTCGGCCTCGTCGCCATCCGGACGACCTCGATCCTCGGCGTCCTCCGCGCGAAGTACCTCGTCCTCGAGCTCCTCTCCGGGCTCCTCGTCCCGATCGCCTTCTTCCCCGAGCCGGCGAGGAAGGTCCTCGTCTGGCTCCCGTTCCTCCACATGAACGACACGCCGGGGCGCATCTGGCTCGGCCTCGCGACCGGCGCGGACGCCGCCCGGGCGATCGCCCTGCAGGCCGGCTGGGTCCTCGTCCTGCTCGTCCTCGGCCGCCTGCTCTGGAAGGCGACGGCCCGGCGGATCGAGGTCCAGGGAGGGTGACGATGGCTCGCGTCCGGTTCCACGCGCGCCTCCTCGCGCTCTACTTCGCGCAGTACGCGAAGGCGCGCCTCGCCTACCGGGCCGACTTCGCCGCGGCGGTCCTGGCCTCGTTCCTCGGCACCGCGGCGTCCTTCTCCGTCGTCCTTCTCCTCTTCTCGCGCTTCCCCCACCTCGCCGGATGGAGCTTCCCGGAGATCGTCTTCCTCTACGGCTTCTCGCTCCTCCCCTACGGCCTCTTCGGCGTCGTCTCCTCGAACCTCTGGGAGTTCGCCGACCGGTACCTCGTGGAAGGGCGCTTCGACCGCATCCTCCTCCGTCCCGTCTCGCCGCTCTTCCAGGTCCTCTTCGAGACGTTCCGCCTCGAGTCGCTCCAGGAGGTCGCGACCGGCGGCGTGGCGATCGCGTGGGCGGTCTCCCGCCTCCCCGACGTCTCGCCCCTCGGCCTCGTGCTCCTGCCGCTCTGGGCCGTCCTCGGGGCCGTCGTCTACGTGTCGGTCTTCGGTCTCCTCACCGCCGCGAGCTTCTGGGTGGAGGACCGGGTCGGCCTCGCGCCGCCCGTCTTCAACCTCATGTCGTTCGGGCGGTACCCGATCACGATCTACGATCTGAAGGTGAAGGTCCTCCTCTCGACCGTCGTCCCCTTCGCCTTCGCGTCGTTCTACCCGACGACGCTCGCGCTCGGGCGGAGCGAGTTCCTCCCCTTCTTCTGGGCCGTCCCCGCCGTCGCCCTCCTCCTCGCCCTCCTCAACGTCGCGCTCTGGCGAAAGGGGATCGCGAAGTACGGGTCAACGGGCAGCTGAGCGGACAGTCCAGTCAGGATGGGGTCAGGTCCGTTTTCCGTTGAAAGGGAGCGGAGGAAGGGGCCGGGGGAGGAGGTCATTCGGGGGATGGGGTCAGGTCCGTTTTCCGTTGCGCGAGCGGGACGTCAGGTTCGCGTTCGTCTCGAGACAACCAGCCGCCGCCACGGCTCACGGCAGCTCACGCTCGCTCCGGCGGCGCCGCCTGAAGAGCGACCTTCAGGGCCTCGAGGTCTTGCCGAAGGCGTGGATTTACGTCGAGAGCGGCACGAACCGCCGCGACCGCGGTCCGCGCCCCATCGGGCGTGAGCCCGATCGCACGTCCGACCTCCGCCCACGTCGCGAGCGTCTCGTCCCTGAGGAGCAGGCCAACGAGGTTCCGACGTCGGCGGTCTCCGGGACGGAGGATCCGCGCCTTCAGCAGGCGTTCTCGGAAGCCGTCCGGATCCGTCGCGAGACCACGGGCCTGTCTCGCCGTGACTCCGCTCCTCTCGCCCTCGCTCCGCGCCTGGCCGAGCCGGTCGGCGCAGAACTCCTCGCTTCCGAGATAGACCTGATGCCGTACGCGCGACCACGGTTCGTAGCTGTTCGGCCGGTCGACGAACTCGGCAAAGGCACGCTCTGCCGCCTGCCTCCGGCTCCCGAATGCCTCTCGAATCCACCGCGTCTCGAGGAACGGCGCAGTGGGTTCCAGCCCGGCGAGCGCCCGGTAGCTGCCCCATCGCCACTCTGCTGCGGATTTCGCGAGGCCCGCCCGGACGGGATTCAGCGCGATGTACCGCGCCAGCTCGAGCAGATGCGATTCACGCTCCACGTGCAGCGAGAAGAACCGCCCCTGGAAGAGGTGCCCGCACCGCGACCACCGCCGGTTGAAGCGCTGCGTGTAGACGCCCCCGAGCTGTCGCATGCCGCGGGAGAGTGTCGCGACCGGCGTCTCGACGAGGAGGTGGTAATGGTTCGGCATGAGGACGAAGGCGTGGAGTTGCCAGCGGTATCTCGCCACCGTCCTCCCGAGGACGTCCACGAACGCCGTGCAGTCCTCGGAATCCCTGTAGATCGGCTTCCGCTCGTTTCCCCTCGCGGTCACGTGCCAGAGCGCACCCGAGTAGTCGAGCCGGATAGGGCGGGCCATGGTCCATTTTCCCACGGAAAACGGACCTGACCCCCATTCCTCGATCATCTCGCCCCGCGCCCGGACGAGCCCGGCCGAGAGGACGAAGAGCGCGAGGTCCTCGGCTCTCTTGTCGCGGAGCGTCTTCCTCACCAGGGCGCGCCGGACCTCGTCGGTCATCCGCTCGAATCGCTTGAGCGGCACGCGCTGGAGCGTCAGGACGCTCCCGGCGACCTTGTCGGGGATCTCGTCGTCCTCGCAGGCGGAGAACACGAGGGCGTCGGCTTCGGCGGTCGAGAGGCGGCGGAAGATCTCGTACGGCTTCATCGTTGCAGGGGCGGAGGATAACCGGTCGCGCCGCCCGAGTCGAAATGCGCGAGAATGGGCGGCTTGCTCGTACTCCACGGCAACCCGCTGCCCCCCACAGGGCCACTCCCCGGGACGGGGTTCTTCCTCTGGGGAGAAGGCCCGTTCGTCGGCGCCCGGCAGCGTCCCGAGCATCCCCGCCACGTCGACCCGTCGCTCCTCGCGGCGGCGCTCCGGTCGGCCGGGCTCGCGGTCGCCACGGGCGCCTCCCGGCCGCTCCGCCTCGTCCTCACGGTCCCGACGCTCCGCTCGCGCCCCGTCCCCACGCGCTCCTCCCTGCGCGAGGACGGCGACTACGCGGCCGGCGAGACGGTCCTGAAGCCGCTGGAGGTCGAGGGTCTGCTCGTCCCGGCCGAGCGCGCCTTCGAGGCCCTGCTCGCGCTCGCCGAGGAGCCCGACCGCGCCGGCCTCTCCCTCGGGGACGACACCGAGTACTGGTCGGCCGTCGCCGGCTGGGTCCTCGACCTCCTGCACCGGAGACGTTTCGTCCCGGCCATCGAGGAGGGCCACGCCCGCTGGCGGCCGGTCCTGACCGACTCTCACGAGAAGGAGCGCGCCGAGGTCTTCTCTCAGGCGATGCCCGCCGCCAGCCGCGCGATCGCGTGGCCCGGCGCCATCTCTGAGGGCCTCTATCCGGCCGCCTCCTTCCTCCTGCGCGGCGTCGTCGACGACCTCACCGACGCCGCGGCGAGGGCCCTCCTCGCGGAGACGCTGCCGGAGTCGCGTCGCCGCGGACTCCCCGGCCCCGAGGGGTACGCGCTCGCGCGGCTCGCCGTGCGTCGCGACGGGCGGGAGGACGAGAGCGCCGCCGAGGCCGTCCCGGCCGACGTCGCGGAGCGTTTCGGCGCCTGGAGCGTCCCGCTCCTCGAGGCGTTGCCCGAGGGCGAGCTGCGCCTCGGCGTGCGCCTCCTCCCTCCCGAGCCGGAGGCCGAGGGCGCCCCGTCGTGGCGGCTCGGCTATCACCTCGAGGCGGCGGACGACCCCAGCCTGAAGCTCTACGCCGAGGAGATCTGGAACGAGACGGCCTCGAGCCTCCGGCGCCTCGGCCGGCGCTTCGTGAACCCGCAGGAGGCGCTCCTCGCCCGCCTCGGCGGCGTCGCGAAGCTCTGCGATCCGATCCGGCGCAGCCTCGAGGAGCGGCACCCCGTCGGAGCCCCCCTCTCGCTCGAGGAGGCCTGGCGCTTCCTCGCCTCCGACGCGCCGCTCCTCTCCGAGGCGGGGGTCCAGCTCCTCCTCCCGGCCGAGGGACGGACGACGAAGCCGTCGCTCCGGCTCAACGCCGCGGAGAGCCGCTGGAAAGGGACGGACGACGAAGCCGTCGCTCCGGCTCAACGCCGCGGAGAGCCGCTGGAAAAGCGGCGTCGCCGTCACGCGCTTCGGTCTCGGCACGCTGGTCGACTTCGACTGGAAGGTCGCCGTCGGCGACCTCCTGCTGTCGCCCGAGGAGTTCGAGCAGCTCGCGAGCCGCAAGGTGCCGCTCGTGGAGGTGCGCGGCGAGTGGGTCCTCCTCGACCCCCAGAGCGTCCAGCGCACGCTCGCCCTCTTCGACAAGAAGCCCTCCGGACGCGCCACCCTCGCCGATTTCCTGCGGATGGCGAGCGGCCTCGACGAGGACGACGACGCGGCCCCGGGCGTCGACGTCCTCACGGCCGACGGCTGGCTGGCCGATTTCCTCCAGGCCGACGCCGAGAAGGACGCCCCCTTCGTGACGCCGAAGGAGCTCGAGGGCCGCCTCCGCCCCTACCAGGAGAAGGGGGTCACCTGGCTCCGCTTCCTCCTCTCCCGGGGGCTCGGGAGCTGCCTCGCGGACGACATGGGGCTCGGGAAGACGATCCAGCTCCTGGCGACGCTCCTCACCGCCCGCGAGGCGGGCGAGGCGATCCGCCCGTCGCTCCTCGTCTGCCCCACCTCCGTCGTCGAGAACTGGGTCCAGGAGGCGCACCGCTTCGCCCCGACCCTCACCGTCGCCGTCCACCACGGACCCGAGCGGGCCTCGGGCGACGCCTTCTACGACCTCGTGAAGAAGACCGACCTCCTCGTCACGACCTACTCCCTCGCCCACCGGGACCGCGCCCTCCTCACGGAGGTCACGTGGGAGTACCTCGCCCTCGACGAGGCGCAGAACATCAAGAACCCCGGCACGGCGCAGTCGCGCGCCGTCCGCGCGCTCCGCTCCACGCGGCGCGCCGCGCTCACCGGGACGCCGCTCGAGAACCGGCTCTCCGAGCTGAAGGCGATCCTCGACTTCCTCAACCCCGGCCTCCTCGGCTCCGACGAGTCGTTCCGGCGCGCCTTCTCCATCCCGATCGAGCGGCACCACGACCCCGTCGCCCGCGAGCGCCTGCGGCGGCTGACGTCCCCGTTCCTCCTCCGCAGGACGAAGACCGACCCCGCCATCGCCCCCGACCTCCCCGACAAGATCGAGACGAAGGAGTGGGTCGGCCTCTCGCGCGAGCAGGCGACGCTCTACCGCGCCACCACGAAGGCGCTCCTCGAGGGGATCGGGAAGGCGCAGGGGCAGAGCCGGCGGGCGAAGGTCCTGCTGCTCCTCCTCCGCCTCAAGCAGATCTGCAACCACCCGGCGCTCTTCCTCGGCGACGGCAGCCGCCTCGACGGCCGCTCGTCCAAGCTCACGCGCCTCCTCGCGATGCTCGAGGAGACCGAGGCCGAGAACCGCCCCGCGCTCCTCTTCACGCAGTTCAGCGAGATGGGGCACCTCCTCGTCCGCGCCCTGCGCGACAAGTTCGACAAGGAGATCCTCTTCCTCCACGGCGGCGTCCCGCGCCTCGCGCGCGCCGAGATGGTCCGCCGCTTCCAGGAGGACGACGACCCGCCGCTCTTCTTCGTCCTCTCGCTCAAGGCGGGCGGCGCGGGGCTCAACCTCACGCGCGCCTCGCACGTCTTCCACGTCGACCGCTGGTGGAACCCGGCGGTCGAGGACCAGGCGACCGACCGTGCCTTCCGCATCGGCCAGACGCGGCACGTTCAGGTCCACAAGTTCGTCTGCCGCGGGACGCTCGAGGAGCGGATCGACCACATGATCGACGAGAAGAAGGAGCTCGCCCGCTCCATCATCGGAGCCGGCGAGAGCTGGATCACCGAGCTCTCGAACGAGGAGCTCGCGGAGCTCGTGGCGCTCTCCCGCGACGCCGTCGACGCCGGGGAAGGGAGCTGACGTGACGGCGAAGAAGCGCCTCGTCGACCTCCCCGCCGCTCCGCCCGCCCCGGAGGGATGGGGCGGGCGCTGGCTCGCCGCCGCCTCCGGAGCGGGCAAGGCGCGGCTCGAGAAAGGGCGGGGACTCGTCGCCGAAGGGGCCCTCACCGCCCTCTCGGTCAAGCCCGGCCTCGTCGAGGCGGAGGTCCGCGACCGGGGGCGGTCGGTCCTCAACGTCCGGCTGCGCCTCCGGACGCTGAACGAGAAGGTCTTCGACGGCGCGCTGAGGGCGTTCGCCGAGCGGGCTCGCACGGTCGCGGAGCTCCTCTCGGGAATCCTTCCCGAGGAATCCGACGACGTCTTCGCGGCCGCCGGCGGGGCGCTCCTCCCCGTCTCCCCCACCGAGATCGCGGTCACCTGCGCGTGCCCCGACGGCGCCGCCTGCCGCCACGCCGCGGCCGTCCACGTCGCGCTCGCCGAGCGCTTCGACCGCGATCCGTTCCTCCTCCTCCTCCTCCGTGGGAAGGGGCGGGACGAGGTCCTCGCGCGCCTGCGCGAGGCGCGCGCCCGGCGCGCGGCCCCGGCCGCGCTCCCCGCCCCGACGCGGCGCACGACGGCGTCCGCGGCCGCGCCGCTCGAGCCCCTCCCCGAGGTGCGGCTCGAAGCCTTCTACCGGCCGCTCGTCCCGCTCGCGACGCTCAAGACGCGCTTCCTCTCGCCCGAGCACCCGGACGCGCTCCTCACGCGCCTCGGACCGCCGCCGCTCGAGGACGAGGAGGCGGCCCGCCTCCTCGTCGAGATGCACCGCGCCGTCGGGCGCGGCGCCGCCGACCGCCTCTCCGAGTCGGAGTGGCGCCGCGTCAGCCCGCGCGGGGCGAAGGCGTCGGGGGAATAGCGCCCGATTCCCCCCGGACGGGCGCGAGCGCGACCAGGATCGCCGCCGCGAGGCAGAGGCCCCCGCTCAGCGCCCAGGACGGCACTCCCGATGCCGCGAGCGCCGCCCCCTGGGGCAGGAGGACGATCCCGGCCGCCGCGATCGCGAAGGCCCGGGGATCGTCCTTCAGCAGGAGCGCGGCCCCGAGCGCCAGCGCCGCCGCAGGAAGCGCCCCGACGACGAGAGGGACGGCGACCCCCGCGGCGTCCGACGCCTCGAGCGGCGCCCAGCACCCCGTCACCGAGAGGCCGAGGACGAGCCAGCCGGCGCGCGACGGGCGGAGCTCCCTCGCGAGGAGCGCGGCGATCGCGGCGCCGCCCGCCGCGAGGAGCGCGAGCTCCGTCGCCGACGCGAGCGCCGACGCCGCCGGCAGCCAGCCGTCGACGCCGGGCGGAAGGTCGAGGCCCCCGAGACCCGCCGAGGCCGGGAAGAGGCCGCGCACGCCGTCCGCGAGACGACGCGCCGAGAGGACGAGGAGCGCCGTCACCCCTCCCGCGAGGAGCGCCCTGCCGCGCGCGCCCGGGATCGGTCGGCGAACGAGGCCGAGCGCGTGGGGCGCCGCAGCCGTCACGAGACCGCTCACGACGAGGGCGAGCGCGTACGAGGCGAGGAGGCCCACCAGGACTCCCAGCGTCGCCGAAACCGCCCAGGCGGCGAGCGGCGTGTCCGGCGGCCAGGCGAGGAGCAGCGTCGGCAGCCGGGAGGCGCGTTCGAGGAACGCCGGAAGCGTCAGGAGCGCCGCCCACCGGGACGCCTCGCGCCAGCGGATGCGCCCCGCGCGGTGCGCGAGGAGGAGGACGACGAGGCCGAGGCCCACGACCGTCCCGAACCCCGCCACCTTCAGGCCGAGCGCCGTCCAGGTCGCTCCCGTGCTCCGGCGGCGCTCGCGGTCCCACTCCTCCGGCAGCTTCAGCGCGGTCGCCACGAGGCCCGGGCGTCCGCCGGCGACGTCGACCAGGACGCGGCGGCGCGCCTCGCCCGCCGCCTCGTTCGTCGACTCGAAGACGATCCGGTGGTCCCTCCGCGCCTTCCTTTCCTTCTCGACCGCCGAGGTGACGATCAGCCCGTCGGGATCGATCCCGCGCGCTCGCGCCGCCTCCCTCGCCCGCGCGAGAGCCGCGTCGGGCGCGAGGGTCGCGCCCGCCTCCTCTTCCGGGAGGTCGCGCGCGAACGAGACGACCCTCCCGTCGCGTGCGTCGACGACGACCCACCACGCGTGGCGGTCCCGCTCGCGCGCGAGGCGCACCTGCCAGACCGGGCCGGGCAGGACGCCTCCGGCCCAGCGACGGAGCGTCTCCGGATCGCCCGTCTCCAGCAGCCAGCGCTCCGCGCTCCGCTCCCAGCGATACGGCAGGAGCCCGCGCCCCGTCTCGCCCGCCTCTTCGAGCGCGGGGAGCGCCGAGTCGATCCGCGCGGTCGCGAGGTAGCGCGCCGGGTCGTCGCCCTCCCCGGCGACGAACGCGCGCGCGGCGTCGATCGCCTCCGTCCGCGTCACGCGGGCGTCCGCGTCGAGCCTCCCCGAAGGCAGGAACGCGGCCGCGCCGAGGAGGACGAGGGCCGAGGCGCCCGCAAGGGCCGCGACGACGGTCCGCGTCGGGAGCGGCCTCGGCGCCGCGACGGCCGGGGCCTCGTCGACCGCGCCGGAGGAGGGGAGCGGCGCCGCCGACCCGACCTCGCCGTTCGTCAGGCCGGACTCCGGCGCGAAGCCGCCCCGGCGCCACGCGAGCGCTCCGGCCACGACGAGGGGCAGGAGGAGGACGCCGGCCGCGAGGAGGCCCGAGACGACGAAGTACGGGTTCGACGAGCGGACCAGGAGGAGCGACGTGTAGACCGCGTCGACCGTGAAGTGCCAGACGAGGAGAGGGAAGAGGTCCCGCCGGAGCATCACGACGCCGACGACGACGCCCGCCAGCCCGACCTCGACCCCGCGCACCCAGAACGGCTGGTTCGGATAGCCCGCGTGCGCGAACCCCCAGATCAGCGCCGGCGCTCCGACGGCCGCCCAGGTCGGCACGAACCGCTGAAGGAACGGGATCGAGAACATCCGCGACGAGAATTCCTCCGTCGTCGCCGGAACGAAGCCCATCACGAGGACGCCGAGCCACGGGAACATCGTCCCGAGGAGGTTCGAGTAAGGGACGTCGGCCGGAGACCAGGCGCCGAGCCGCTCCGCAGAGAGGTAGAAGAGGACCTGCCAGGCGAAGAAGCCGGCCGTCAGCGCGTACCCCGCGAGGAGGCCGAGGAAGAACCGCTTCGTCCCGAAGGCCCGGCGCGTGAAGAGGCGTCCGAGCGCCGGCTTGTCGGGATACGCCTCCCGGTACTCCGGCTCTCCCCCCGCCACGAGGAGGAGGAGCGCCACGCCGAGGAGGCAGGCGCTCCCGAGGTCCGCGAGGAGCGCCTGCCCCAGGAAGCTCCCCCAGCTCTCCGTCGTGTCGTACCAGAAGAGCGTGAGGGGCAGCTCGTTCAGCGACGACGCGGCCTGGAGCGCCGCCCCCGCGAGCCCGAAGCCGATCGCCGTGCGCCACGGCACGTCCCGCCGGCGCAGGCGCCCGAAGAACGCGGCCACGAGCGCCACCGCCGTCAGGACGAGACCGAACGTCGCCGCCGATCCCGCCGCGTGGTTCTTCGAGCGGAGCGTCGCGTACTCCTGTCGCCACGCCTCCGGCACCTCGAGCCACAGGGTCGACCGGCCGATCTGGTCCCCCTGCACCTCCACGAGGTAGCGCATCGCGGCGCCCTTCCACGCGGCCGTCGACGACTCCCAGACGAAGGTCCTGTCGACGCGAGCGGGCCTCTTCTCCTCCTTCGCCTCCACGAGCTTCAGCGCCGCCGCGTCGAGCCCCCGGTGCTCGCGGAGCGCCTCCTCGGCGAGCGTGCGGGCCCGCGCCGGCCCGGGATCGCCGCCCGGCGCCTCTTCCGCGAGGAGCCTCCGGAACGACAGGAGCTCGCCGGACGGCGCCACGAACGCGAGGAGCTCTCCCTTCTCGAGAGGCCTCACGAACCGGAACGACCACCGCCACACCGGGACCTCGCCCCCGAGGAGGGGCCGCGCCTTCTCGAGGCCGAGCTCGCGCTCCAGGAAGACCTTCGCCGTGTCGTCGTGGTCGAAGATCGCGAGGACCCGCCGGCCCGCCACGTCGAAGCCCCGCCGGGCGAGCCCGCGCTCCGCGACCTTCCGCGCCTCCTCCCGCGTCACCCGGAAGTCGATCGACGCCTCCGGGAACGCCCGGGGGAAGAGCGGCACCCCCACCGCCGCCCCCGCCACGATCACCGCGGCGCAAAGCGCCGCGAACCGCCCGTCGCGCCCCGAAAGCCTCTCCATGAGATGGGGTCTGGTCTACACTCTACACTCTGCGGGGGCGCAGAGTGTAGAGTGTAGACCAGACCCCATCCTTCGAACGAGGGCCAGGGCGCGGCGGGCGGCGTCGGTCTCGTCTGCCGCGGCGTCGGCGAAGGCGCCGCAGACCTCCGCGAAGGGGGCGCCGGCGAGGAGGAGGCGTGCGGCCTCGGCCTCCTCGGGGGCGATCGCCTCGTGTCGGATGTCGTCCTCGGCGTCGCGGAAGACGAGGAGCGTCGCCTCGTCCTCGAGCGCGCCGGGGGGCTCCCCCGACGCGGCGTCGCCCCACCATCCCGCGAGGTCCCACCGGGTCGAGACGAGGGCCGTGCCGGGGGCGGGAACGAATCGGAGGCGCGGCCAAGCCTCTGGCAACACGAACGCGAGCTCCTCGGGCCGGAGCGGCGTCGCGTCGAGCGCCTGGAACGCCTCGTTCCGCGCCTGCTCGAGCGCCGCGACGTCGGACAGCCAGGGGCGCTCCGCTCCGTACGCGTGGGCGCGCAGGAACTCCGGGAGCGCCTCGCCCGCCCAGCGGAGCGACCAGCTCGTCGGCGGATGCGCAAGGAGGTAGTCCGTCACGAGGTTGTGCCAGCGCGCCTCTCCGAGAGCCGCGGCCGTCCGCGCGAAGTCCTCCGCCAGCGAGTCGCGCAGGCGGAAGAAGTACATCCCCGCGTAGACCTCGAGCCTCGCGACCGCCGACATCCGCGCGTCGCCCGCGAAGAGCGCCGCGACCTCCTCCCGCGCCCCGCCCCTCTCCTCCAGCGCCTTCGCGACCCCCTCCGGCGCCCGCACCAGCCCCATCATCACCCTCTGCCCCCCCCTCAGCCCGAAGATGGGGTCAGGTCCGTTTTCCGTTGTGGGGAGAATGGGGTCAGGTCCGTTTTCCGTTGAGCGCGCAGACGCCTGAGTTCGAAAGAGTCTCTGCCCCGAGACTCCACCGCGCGCCGCGCGCACGGCTCCGGTCTCGGACTCGCCGCCCCTCTCGTCCGCTTCGAGCTGCCCGGCCCGCGCCTCGGCCGCGATGCCCGCCGCCTTGTCTCGTTCCGCGAGGACGACGCCGATCTCGGGGATCCGGTCGTCCCATTCCACGAGCGACGAGACCTCGCCGAAGCGGCGCACCGCCTCGCGGTAGAGCTCCCACACCTCGGGGCGCACCGGGTGGTCGTGCGTATCGACGAGGAGAGGCCCCGCCTCCGAGGGGCCGGCCAGGTGAATCTGCCAGACGCTCCCCTTCGGGATCGCCTCGAGCCAGCGCCGCGGGTCGCCGCCGTGGTTCGTCGCGCTCACGAAGACGTTGTTCACGTCGAGGAGCAGCCCGCAGCCGCTCCGGCGCGCGAGCTCCGCGAGGAACTCCTCCTCCGGGATCGTCGAGGTCCGCCAGGTCACGTAGCTCGAGACGTTCTCGAGGACGAGGGGTCGCCCGAGCCGGTCCTGCACGCGCCGGACGCGCTCGACCACGTGCGTGAGCGCCTCTTCGGTGTACGGCAGCGGCAGGAGGTCGTGCGACGTCCGTCCCTCGACGCCCGTCCAGCAGAGGTGGTCGGAGACCCAGGCCGGTTCCACCTCCGCCGCGAGCGCGACGAGAGCCTCGAGGTAGGCCTCGTCCTGCGGGTCCGTGTTCCCGATGCCGAGCGAGACGCCGTGGAGCGTCACCGGGTACCGCTCGCGGACGGCGAGGAGGACCTTCCTCGCGCGTCCGCCGACGGCCATGTAGTTCTCCGAGATCGCCTCGAACCAGTCGCACGCGACCTCGCCCGCGAGAATCTCCGCGTAGTGCTCGCGGCGCAGGCCGATGCCGTGGCCCAGGAACGGCGCCGGGGTCAGGACTTCTTCGCCGGGGCGGCGTTCTTCGCCTTCAGCTCCTCGCACTCCTTCTCGGAGGCGACCATCACCCAGCCCTTCCCCTTGCACGCATTCCGAGTGTGGCACGTGTGGGCGCCGGGAACGCCGCACTCGCTCTTCCCCTTGCAGGCGTTCCCGCCCATGCACTTGATCGTCTTCTTCTCGGCCTTCGGCATCTCGCCGGCCGGCTTCTTCTCGTCGGCCGCCACGTACGTCGCGGAGAACATCCCCGCCGCCATCATCGCCGCCGCCGCCCCGAACATCTGCCTGCGATTCATCTCGAGCCTCCATCCGTCCGCGGTCTCCGCGACGGTCTCTTTCTGAGACAAAGTTGCAGATACTAGGGCGACCGCGGACGGCCCGCAAGCGGGAATCGGCGTCCGCGAATCGCCGTATGGCGTGGAGCATCGTCCGACCGCACCACGAAAAGCGAAAGGCCGCCCGAAGGCGGCCTTTCCCGTCGGCTGAGCTTCGCGCCCGGCGTCTACGGGCCGGACGGCGCCAGGAGGTAGATCTCCGGGTTGCGGGACGCGTTCACGATGCTCGAGACGAACGAGAGGACCCGTCCGTTCCCGGCCGTCACCGAGGCCGCGACCTCCATCTCCGAGAACGGCCCGTCTCCCACGTCGAAGAGGGTGGGTCCGAACAGGTCGTTCACCTGAACGTACTCGAACGGTCGAAGGCCGATCTCCTTCGCCCCGATCACGGTTCCCAGGTGGTCGGTGAGCGTCACTCTCGCCGTCGCCGGCGCCCCGGCGGTCTCGACGAGGACGAGGTTCGAGCGCCGCATCGCGCTCTTCTCGGCACCGGCGAAGCGCACCGACGGCGCGCCGAGGGACGTGATCTCACGCCCCGTCGACGGGATCGCCGCCAGCTGCGCCGCGGTCCGGCCCTTCCCGGGGTCGGCGTTGTCGACCTGCGCCGAGACCGCCGCCGCCGCCGCCACCTTGCTCACCTCACCCTCGATCGCGATCCAGCCGTAGGTCTGCCCGGCCTGGCCGAACAGCTCGGCGAGCGCGTCCTCCGACTGTGCCAGGGGCAGCGAGCCGAACGGCGGGATCGTCACGTTGACCCTCGCCTCGCCGGTCTTCCCTCCGAGGTCCAGGTCCACGTAGCCGTAGACGAGCTGCAGCTGCGCCGGCGTCGCCGTTCCGTTCGCGATCCGGAGCGCGGTCCGGTAGCGCGTGTCGTTCGCGCCCGTCACGCGGACCACGCCCGGCACGATCAGTGCCCGGAACGCTCCCGACCCGACGCGCCGCCCCTTCAGGTGGCTGAAGCTGTTCGAATCGTTGTCGATCACCGACCAGATCTCGTGGCTCCCCGCGGCCTGGCGATCGAAGTCGAATCCGAGCCGACG
>JADHEF010000337.1_pt1 | contig 53568 bp, 45 predicted proteins | sample 8952391 | NCBI WGS metagenome assembly JADHEF01 (sample SAMN16124439, study PRJNA663245) | bioreactor sludge metagenome | isolation source: sludge (nitrite) | place: India:Bengaluru | collected 2019-02-28 | reverse complement strand
ACTAATACTAATACTAATACTAATACTAATACTAATACTAATACTAATACTAATGATAATTCTCTATCGGATGATTTTCAAGATAATTTGTTTGGGGACGATGTTTTAGATATTAATGATTATAAACTCATTGTTAAACCTCTTTATGGGGTGGATTGTCAAAATATGGTTATTATTTCTGAAATTGAAGATATAAAAAATATAAAAAAAGCATTTCCTAACAAAACAGAAGTTTTAGTACAAGAATTTATTCAGGGGATTAATCTTAGTGTTAGTTTAATTTCTGATGGTAAAAATGCTATTCCAATTAGCTTGAATAAACAATATATAACTATAAATAAAGAAAATCAATCTTATATTGGTGGAGAACTCCCCTATAATCATCCAAAGTTTGAATTAGCTTTTAAAATAGCTACAAAAGCTGTTGAATCCATTGGAGGTATTAAAGGATTTGTTGGGGTTGATTTAATTATAAAAAATGATTTCATAAAAAGAGATAATTTTATAAAAGAAGCAGATAATCATATAAAAGGAAAAGATTATATTAAAAAAGATGATTATTTTGATAATGAGTCTATCTACTTTTTAGAAATTAATTCTAGATTTACTACTCCTTATGTTGGACTTAGTAAAATAGCTAAATTTAATATTGGGGAATTAATAATTAATTTATTAGATAAAAAATTAAAAATTAGTGAGATATCTAAAGATAATACTCAATATAAAAAATATATTGGGTCTAATAAGTTTGATAAAACGGTTAGATTTAAAAAACAGGGAAATGAATTAAATATTAAAATTTTATAGGATTTATATAAACTATTTTTAGTTTATATTATTATTAACTTTATTATAAGATAATAATCTCTATTAACTTTTATTATAATATAATAATATTTATTGATTTTTATTATATTAATTTATTAAACGGAGGACATTATATGAAGATAGCTGGTTTCGATATTGGTGGTGCAAATACTGACTTGGCTATAGTTGACTTTATAGAAGGAACTAATAAAATCAAAAATATAGCTTGTGATTTTAAATATCTTCCAATGTGGAGTAAAAATGATGATTTAGGGGATACATTAATTGAATTAATCCAAAATATTGGAGATATTAATTCTATTGATTGTATTGGTATATCTATGACTGCAGAACTAGTTGATGCATATGAAACTAAAAAAGAAGGAGTTTTGGATATAGTTAATAAATCAAAAGAAATTTTCAATGAAAATTCTTCAAAAGATATTCCAATAGTTTTTATAGGCACTAATAAAGTTCTTTCGTTAGAAGAAGTAAAATCAAATTCTTCTCAGATAGCTGCGGCTAATTGGATAGCTACTGCAGAAATAGCTGCTCAAATAAGTCCTAATTGTATTTTTATTGATACGGGGAGTACAACTACGGATATTATTCCTATTAAAAATGGTAATGAATGTGCCAAAGGTAGATCTGATTTTGAAAGATTGGGTACTAAAGAGTTAGTATATACTGGAACTCTTAGGACTAATTTAGCTAGTTTTTTGAACACAGTTTCATTTAAAAATAAGGATTATAATGTTGCTTCTGAACTTTTTGCTATTACTGCAGATGTTTATAATGTCTTAGATAAAATTACTATTGAAGATTATGTTTGTGATACCTGTGATGGTGCTGGAAAATCTAAGGAAGAATCTGCAAGAAGAATTTCAAGAGTATTATGTGCTGATTTAGATATTCTTTCTTTTGAGGATATTATCGACATTTCTATTGATATTCATCAGAATCAAGTTAATCAGATTGCTAGGTCCTTAGAAGAAGTTGTTAATAGAGAAAATCTTGATTTAATTGTCACTACTGGCCTTGGAAAAGATATACTGGCTAAGGAAGCTGCAAAGAAATTGAAACTAGAAGTAAAGTCTATGGATGAAACATTGACTGATGAAGAATGTGTTGTTGCTCCTGCAATTGGAACTGCTATAATGGCAAACAAATATTTAAATAGCTTAAATTCTTAATATTTTAAAATATGCTTTATATTTTATATACATTCAAATTTTTTTAATGGAGATATGATGAAAAAAAGACATATAACTCTTATTATAATTTTACTTTTAGTAATAATTAGTGTAGGAATATATCTATTTGCAAACCTTTCTCAAAGTGAAGTTATTGGTTCCAATGATTTGGGATATGTTACAAAATATACTTACTCACATTATGGAGAATCGAATCATACTATTGCTATTGTTTCAGGTATGCATTCTCGTGAAAAACTTTCTGCTGGAGTTTTACCTGTTGCAGTAAAATTTTATGCTCTTTTTAATAAGGTAGATATAGTAAACTATGAAGTAACAGTTTTAGATAATCCTGATGATTTTAATATTGGGCGAAGCAATGGTGAATCTTTAGTTCATGATTATGTTGTTAATGATGTAGCTAAAGAAAATTATGGTCTTGTTATCATTGGTCATGATCATGAAGAAGGTTATGGTGAAGGTTTTTATATAGCTACTCCGTCAATGGATTCAAAATCAGTTAGTCTAGCAGAAAAAGCAATTAAAGAACTTCCTAATTTTAATTATTACCAAAGAGATACTACTAAATCAGCTAAAAGTACTTCTATTACAAATGTGGATAACCCTATTGTGGCTACTGGGACTCCTGTTTTTGTCTATGAAATACCTGAGTGGTTAGGTTTTAGAGAAGCTTTAACTCAGTCTTATGATCTTATCAAAGCTTCATTCAACAGCCTAAATTGACTAAAAAGTTCAGTATATTATTATATGATATTATATTCTTAATAATAAATATAATAATAAAAAAAATTATACATATGAATTCTTGATATTCATTTTCATAATTAATTCTTTTTTAATTTTTTTTAATTTTTTTTAATTCTGATTTTTAATCTATTATCATCTCTGTGTTTAATTTATTATTTTTGTTATTTATTGTTATTCTATATTTTAAATACTATTTTAACAATCATTTTTCTTTTTAATTTAAAAATTAGTTTAATTATTGTCTTATTTAAATATTAATTTATAATTATCAAAATAAAAATATAAAGTACATGGAATAATATGTGCAAGAAGATAAAAATAAGGTTAATAATTAAAAAACTAATACCAAACGTCTTTCATTCCAATGAGATATGCAATCATATTTGAAATTAGATGTATTATTAATGTTAAAACTGCAATTATTATAACTGTTTCTATACTTATGGTTGTGTATAAAGATGCTAAAATTAAAGCTCCTGCAATAAAATCTAATTGGTCTAAAATAGGTGCTGGTTTTCCTCTTCCTATTCCAATTCTTCTTTTTATGAAACTGCCTGCAGCATCACCTAATAATGCACCAAAACTTAATAAAAATCCGATTATGATTCCATAAACAGGATCCCAAATTAAAATTCCTTCTATAGCTCCTACTAGAGTTCCAGTAATAGTTCCAAAAATGAGTCCTTTCCAAGTAACTCCATCTCCAATAATTCTCCTACCATCAATGAAACTTCTCCCAAAATCTACGGGGGTGGTTCCTCCAAATGCAAGACCGCTAAGGTTTGCAATATATGCAGGCATTATAAAATATACTGCACTCAGACAGGTCATAATAAAAGCATTTATATCTGACATTATTTTCCTCTAGTTTTTAAATAATACATTAGCTTATCTCATATTATTTTTTTTAATTTATAAAGTTACTTATTTTCTTTGATTATAGTATTACTCTTTTAATTTTTTAAGTTTTCAATTAAATTTTTTAATCTTTATTTATTTTTTATAAAATCATATTTTATAATTACTATTGTGTATTTTTTAATGGAATTTTTTATTTAATAAATTCTAAAATTTAATTTATTTTATAATTATTATTAATTTTATTAAATTTTATAATATTTTTCTACTTTTTATAAAATTTAATTTAGGCATTCCTCTTTTTTGAATTATTATCTATTTTAAAATTGCTGTTTTCATTGGAATATTGATTAAATATTACTTTATTTAATCTTTTATCCTATTTCTTATTTTTTATTTGTTTAATATTTTATTTTACTATTTTTACTAAATTTTCTTATCTAATGTAAATATATAAATATAATACTTAAATATAAATATAATATCATAGAAAATAATAAGATAATAATTGAATTGGGTGAATAAAAATAATTTTAGATAATTAATAGAATATGGTGTTAATCTAGAACTATAATACGATGTTTAATAATATATTAGTTTTAATTAATAATTTTAATTATTAATTCATAGTTTTATAATACAATTAATTATTAATTCAAACTATTTGATTTATAATGAATTATTATAGTTGATGAGGCTAATTATCAATAAGTTTTATTAATAATGATAATCTAATTAATCAATTTGGTTATTATTTAAAATCATCAATTACTTTTAATTGCTAATAATTATTGTGGGAAATGGTTGATATTTATATAATTAAATTTAAAATTTAATCATGATTGTTTAAAACGATAGGTGATCATTTTGGTGTTTATTAAGAAAACAATGAGTTTATGCCCAACTTGCTTTAAACCAGTTGAAGCTGAAGTTTATGAAGAAGATGGGAAGATTTGGATAAAAAAGGAGTGTCCAGAACATGGTAGTTTTAATAATACTTACTGGACTAATGCGGAGTTATATAAACGAGTTGATGGTTATAAATCCTCTGTTAAGCAAATAAATAACCCTCAAGTTAATTTAAATCTAAGTAATGAAGGGATGGGATGTCCTAATAATTGTGGAATTTGTAGCGATCATGAGACTGCTACTGTACTGGGTCTAATTGATGTTACAAATAGGTGTAATCTCACATGCCCTGTCTGTTTTGCTAATGCTGCAGTTTCTAAAAAACTTTATGAACCTACGTTTGAAGAAATACGTCAAATGTTAAAAAATTTGAGGGGATTGGATCCAAATCCTACTCCTGCTATTCAATATGCAGGTGGAGAACCTACTGTTAGAAAAGATATAGTAGAACTTGTTAAACTAGCTAAAGAAGAAGGTTTTTCCCATACTCAGATAGCTACTAATGGATTAAGATTAGCAAGAAAAGAATCTTTAGCTAAAGAATTAGCTGATGCGGGCTTAAATACTATTTATCTTCAATTTGATGGGGTTACTGAGGAACCTTATATTTACAACAGAGGTAAGAATATTCTTCCTCAGAAAATCCAAGCTATTGAAAATTGTAGAAAAGCAGGCCTTGGAATTGTTTTAGTTCCTACTTTAGTTAAAGGTATTAATGATGATCAAGTTGGAGATATAATTCAATTTGCTATTAATAATATTGATATTGTTCATGGGGTTAATTTCCAACCAGTATCTTTTGCAGGCAGAACTCCTCAAGATCAAGTTGAAGAACAGAGAATAACTATTCCTGATTTTGTTAAACTAACTTCTGAACAAACAGATAATCAGATTAAAGAAGAAGATTTTTATCCTCCTTCTTCGGTAGAACCTATATCTAGATTTATTGGTGCTTTAGAAGGTGAAGAACCATCTGTAACCTTAAATTGTCATCAACATTGTGGTATAGCAACTTATATTTTTGTTGATAAGGATAAGTCTATTGTTCCAGTTACCGATTTTATTGATGTTGATAGGTTTTTAGAATTTTTAGATGAAAATGCTCAAAAAATAGAAGAGGGTGGTTTTGCTATAAAACCAAGAGTTTTAGCTAAAGCTACAAGGGAGATTCCAAGGGTTTTAGATAGAAGTAAAGCTCCAGATTCTTTGGATATATCTAAAATATTAGTAAATGTATTTAAAGATCGTTCTTATGAAGCTTTAGGTGATTTCCATCATAATTCACTACTAATTTCTTGTATGCATTTTATGGATCCATTCAATTTTGATGAAGATAGGGTTAAAAAATGTGTAATACATTATGCGGTTCCTGATGGTCGTATAATACCTTTCTGTACAATGAATTCTATGTATAGGCAGGAAATAGAAGACGAATTTTCAGTTCCATTTAAAAAAGAATAATAATTGAAAACTAATTTAATTTAGTTTTTATTTTTCTATTTTTCATTATATTATCTATTTTTGTTTATTTTTTATTTTATTTCTTATTTTCATTTTATTTTTCTATTTTATTTTTGTTTATTTTTTATTTTATTTCTTATTTTCATTTTATTTTTCTATTTTTATTCTATTTTTTATTTTATTTTTCTATTTTTTATTTTGCTATTATTTCTCATTTTTAGTATAAATTTTAATTTCTATACTTATTTTAATGATTAATCTAGAATTAAATATAAAAATTAATATATTATAATGTGATATATGTTTACTAGATTTTATTTATAATTCTAGAATTTTTATTTATTGGATTTATAATTAATTTAATTAATGATTATATTTTGTTAATGATTATTGAAACAATTTAAAGGAGTTATTATATGCTTATTAAAACACCCTCTAGATTACACATGACTTTAATAGATTTAAACGGGTCATATGGTCGAGCGGATGGTGGTATTGGATTAACAATAAATAAACCTAATTTTACATTGAAGTGTGAAAGTTCAGATAGAGGAATCTCCATTGATTTTAATGAAAAAATTACTGATAATGAAATAAGAAAAGAAGCTATTAAAAAGATTCAGAGCTCTGCTGAAAAAGTAATTTCTAATTTTAATTTTGATGAAGGGTTCCATTTTACTGTTGAAGAAGCTTATCCTCCTCATTCAGGATTAGGGTCTGGAACACAAATGTCTTTAGCTACAGCAAAACTTATTTGTGAATTTAATGAAAAAAAAGTCGATAGTATTCATCTAGGTAGTATTCTTGGAAGAGGTGGAAGTTCTGGAATTGGGATGGGTGCTTTTGATTTTGGAGGTTTTATTGTAGATGGAGGGCATGATTTAAATGATAAAGGAGGTTCTGTTCTACCTTCTTCAATTAATCCAGCTAAACCTCCTCAATTAATTGGTAGATATGACTTTCCTGAGGAATGGGAAATAGTTGTAGCAATATGTAATGCAGATACAACTGTTACTGGTATGAAAGAAGACGATATTTTTGAGAAGTATTGTCCTGTTCCAAAAAATGATGTTGAACAGCTATCTCATATAATATTCATGAATCTTATACCTTTTTTATTAGAAAAAAATATTGAATCTGTTGGCGACTCAATTAATAGAATTCAAAAACTTGGTTTCAAGAATGTAGAAGTTTCAAGACAATCTCAGAATGTTAAGGATTTAATGGATAATATGAAACAATTTGGGGCTTATGGTGTAGGCATGAGTTCATTTGGCCCAGCAATTTATGGATTAATCGATAAAAAGAATCAAGATGTTTTTAAAGCAACTAAAGATTATATTGGGAATGACGGTATTGTATTTAAAACAAAAGCTCAAAATCATGGTTTTGAAATTGAAAAATAATTTTAATTAATTTTTTAATAAATAATTTAATATTTTTTATTTCATTTTTTATATTTTATTAATTATTTTGAGTATTTTTTAGAATTATTATCGTTAGCTATATAAAACATTACTTACATTAAATAACTTGTAATTTATACTGATAGATTAATATTCTAATGCATTATTATATTATAATGCAATTTTATATTTTATATAACTAATTTTTAAATAGATTAATTATATAATGAAATTATTATTATAAAATTATTATAAAATTATTTAAAATTATTTATTATACAATTAATACTATTATGATTAATATATTTTTAAGATAATATATTTCTAAATTAAATTCTTGAGAATATAAAATTTTAATCATATTAATTAAATAATTTATTTTTATTGAATAACTTGTTGATAAAATGGATGAAATAAAAGGAAAAGTTTGGAAATTTGGGGATAATATTGATACTGATGTTATCATCCCTGGAAGATATTTAAGAACATTTAACCCTAAAGATTTGGCAAAACATGTCATGGCTGGTGAAAGAGAGGATTTTGCTTCTAATGTTAAATCTGGAGATATAATATTAGCTGATGATAATTTTGGTTGTGGTTCTTCAAGAGAACAGGCCCCATTAGCTATTAAAACTGCGGGAGTTTCAGCAATAATAGCTAAATCTTTTGCTAGAATTTTTTATAGGAATGCTATTAACATAGGTCTTCCAGTCATTAAAGCAGATATAGATGCTAAAGAAGGAGATATAATTTCTTTGGACTTGAAAAAAGGGATTGTCATTAATGAATCTTCTGAAAAATCATTTAAGATTGAACCATTTAAAGAGTTCATGTTGAATATTCTTAATAATGGTGGTCTTGTAAATCATTATCTAAATCAAAAAGAGTAAAGATCACTATTTAACAAATATTTATTATTAATATTTATTTTAAGTTCTATTGCTTGATATTAGCTAATAATTATTTTCTATTTATTTTCAATAATTATTTTCTATCTATTTTAAATTATTCTTTTAGGATTTTTTATATATTTTTAATAAAACTTATTTTTGTTAATAATGTTTATATTCAATGAAATATTTATTTAATAAATTGTTTTTAATAAAATTTTAATATTTTTCGATAATATTAATATTAAAATAAATTGCACTTTTAAAATATTATTTTTTGAAATATTTATTATTATGTTAATCTTAAATATATTAATACATTAATAATATATAATAAAACTACTAAAAATTAAAAGGAATATAATAAAAATAAATATATCAATAATTATTTTAAATTTTATTAATTCTTGAATATGTATATTTAAGTTTCAAGAGGTATTAAAAATGGAATGTCCTATTTGTGGGTCGGAAAACATCGATATGTTAAAATCAAAGAAAATTTCATCAAAAAGTAAAGAAATCAATGAATTATTATTAAAATGTAATGATTGTGAGTCTGTATTTAAAGATAAAATTACAGAAAGTAAACCTTTATCAATTAGGCTTATCATAAGTGAATATGAAAGCTCAAAAAAGACTTCTATTGATATTTATCCTGATGAAGTATTATCAAAAGATAATATTCTCCTATCTGATATGGGTGAGGTTGAAATTACTTCTCTTGAAACAAAAGATGGAAGAAGAATCGAAAGTTCAATTGCGAAAGATGTTTCTACTATTTGGGCAAGTTCAATTGAAATTCCTTCAAGATTTGGAGTTTCTGTAGACTTAACAGGTAATGTTGATTCATTTAAAGTAGAAGTAGATAGGGAATCTGAGTTTGCTACAGATGATTTTGTTAAAATAGCTGAGTACATAATTCGTATAAATGTTATTAAGACAATTGAAAGAAAGACAAGAAAAGGATATGCTAAAGCAAGGGTTATTAAAAGAATTTATGGAAAGCCAGTTAAATTTAGGAATTATGATTATGATTTAACTGATAAAATTGTTTCAAGAAAAATAACTGATAAGAAAATTAAATAAATCTATTTATAATTTATTATTATTTCTTTATATATTTAAGAATAGATTTCTTTATAGTTATAATATTATTATTAAAATATTATTATTAAAATATTCTTATTAAAATATTCTTATTAAAATATTCTTATTAAAATATTCTTATTAAAATATATTTTTTTATGAGGATTATTAATTATTTAATTGTATTAAACTTCTTCTAATTTTATTATATTTTTCTATTTTTTAATTTTTTATATGGATATATAATAAGAATTTGATAAAATTTGTTTTTTATATAAAATTTTGTAATAAATATTAGACTAATGTAAATTTAAAATTAATTATCTTATTATTTGATATTTTAGAGGATAAAATGGTAGTTTCAAAGGTTTTTATAGATACTTTTGGTTGTACATTTAATCAAGCAGATTCTCAAATAATGGCAGGGAATTTGGTTGAAAATGATTTTGAAATTGTAAATTCTATTGATGATGCTGATGTAGCTATTATCAATACATGTTATGTAAAGCAGCCTACTGAAAATAAAGTAACTAATAGGATACAAAAGTTAAAAGATCAATTTCCCGAGCTAAAAGTCATTGTTAGTGGGTGTATGGTTGAAATTGACCCAAAAAAATTGAATAAAATAGCTCCAGATACTTCATGGATTGGGCCTCATCAACTTAATAAAACTACTAATGTAGTAAAAGCTACATTAAATGGGGAAATAAGTAGGGAGTGTGGGTTTTCTAAAGATACTAAGGTAGGTATTCCAAAAATCCGTTTTGATGAACTTATTCACATAATTCAGATTTGTGAGGGTTGTCTAGGGGCTTGTAGCTATTGTTGTACTAGATTTGCTAGAGGTACTCTAAATAGTTACTCTATTTCTGAAATTAAAAAGGAAGCTAAAGGTGCTTTATTAGATGGTTGTGTTGAAATTCAACTAACTGCTCAAGACACTGCTGCTTTTGGAAAAGATACTAATGAAAAATTATCTAATTTAATTAAAGAAGTATCTGGTCTTGTTAATGATCCTGAAATTAATAATGATTTTAGAATTCGTGTAGGAATGATGCATCCTAATAACATTGGGGATGATTTAGATAGTTTAATTGAGGCTTTTAAACATCCTAATGTATATAAATTTATCCATATTCCTATACAATCGGGCAGTGATTCTGTATTAGTGGATATGAGAAGAGGCCACACTGTTAAAGAATATATTAAAATTGTTAATCGTTTTAAAAATGAAATTCCTAATTTAACTATAGCTACAGATATAATTGTAGGTTATCCTACTGAAAAAGAGGAAGATTTTAAAAAAACCGCTGAAATTTTAAGAGAATTAAAACCCGGGCTTATTCATCTTTCAAAGTATCGTCATAGGGAAGGTGCTCCGTCATCTGTTCTTGATGAAATTCCTCATGAAGTAATGAAAAAACGTTCAAAATATCTTACAGATATTAAATCAGAAATCACTGAATACGAAAATAAAGAATTGGTGGGATCTATACAAAAAGTACTTGTTGTAGAAAAAGGTTCTAAAGGTGGTTTCATAGCTAAAACTGATTCATATGTTCCTGTTGTTATTGAAGATGTTGAAATTGGCAAATTTGTGGATGTTAAAATTTATGAAGCCACTAGTACTTATTTAAAAGGAGTTAAATTATAATAAAACATTTTTTGTTTCTGATATTTATGATATAATTTAATATAAATCTCTAAATTTAATATTTTTATAAATTTATTTCATTATATCTTCTTTATTTTAAATATATTTTAATATATTTTAATATATTTTATTATAATTTTTAACATTTATTTTTTTTAATATGAATTTTATTATACCATTTTTATTTATAATTCAGTTCTATTTATAATTCAGTTTTATTTATAATTCATTTTTGTTTAGACTTCTTTTATGTTTTCATACAATGTATCTCGAATTGCTGGTGTTCTTCCAATATCTTTTATAATTGATTTTAGATTTTCTATTTCAGTACTAACTCCATATGATGCTCCAGCGGATTTAGAAATATTTTCTTCTCCAAGAGTTCCTCCCATATCATTAGCTCCAGCTAATAGGCATGTTTGAGCAAATTTAAATCCTAATTTTACCCATGAAACCTGAATATTTGGTATTAAGTCTCTAAACATTAATCTAGATATTGCATAAACTTTAAGATCCTCTACACCTGTTGCACCAGGACTAGCTTTTCCCCTTTGGTATATTGGGGTATTTTCATGCATAAAGGTAAGTGGAACAAATTCAGTAAATCCATGTGTTTCTTTTTGTATATTCCTAAGTATTTCCATGTGTTTTACTCTGTCTTCAAGTGTTTCTACATGGCCATACATCATAGTACAAGTACTTCTAATACCATTTCTATGTGCAGTTTTTACAACATCTTCCCACTCAGCTACACTTAGTTTTCCATTACATATTACTTTTCTAACATCATCATCTAATATTTCTGCTGCTGTCCCAGTTATGGTTCCAAGTCCTGCTTTTTTAAGCATTTTGATTGTTTCATCTACTGAAAGTTCAGCTTGTTTTGATCCATAATATATTTCCATAGGTGAAAATGCATGTAGATGAACATCAGGGCATTCTGATTTAACATTTTTCACAATATCCTCATAAAAATAAGCATCTACATTTTCATGCAACCCTCCCTGGATACATAGTTCTGTTGCACCATTCTTATGAACTTCTTTAGCTATATCTACAATTTCATCAATACTCATAAAGAAAGAATCATCTTCTCCATCATTTTTCTTAAATGCGCAGAATCCACATGTACCAGAACATATATTTGTAAAATTTATATTCCAATTATTAATAAATGTCACATTATTTCCAACAATTTCATCTCTTACTAAATCTGCAGTAGCTATTAAACCATTAATGTCATGCCCCTTCACATTCATCAAGTATAATGCATCATCATAAGATAAAGGCTCATCAATACTTTTTTCTAAAATTTTTTTGGTTTTTTCACTTATATTTAGCATATCATCAGTTCCACTTTTATAAGAATTGTATTATGACTTTTTATATTTCTATTTGACTTTTTATATTTCTATTTGATTACTTTATTAATAATATTTTATATTTATTAAAATTTTATATTTATTTCTTCTTTATTTTTCATAATTTTATTTTAAATTAATTAACTTTATCTTTTTTGTTAATTTCAAATAAATTTTTTATTTTTACAATATTCATTGATTTTAAATAGTTTTTTTGTTTTAAATATTTTTATTTAATCTTTAAATTCTATTTTAAATTTATTCTATTTTGGCATGTTAATTTTTATTGTTTAAATAATTTTTTAAAATTATTAACAATCTATTACTCCTTTTTTAGTCTTTTAATATTATTTTAATCTTTTTTGTTTGAAATTAATAATTATTGTTAAATTTTTCTTATTATTTTTTGTTCTTTATATTAACTATTTTTTTTATCTTAGTTTATTACATCTTTAGTTTTTGGATTTTAGGATTTTTATTTTTTTATTGTATAATCCTAAATTAAAAATGATTAATTTTATAATATTATCTAATATTAATGACTTATAACCGATAGATTTATATAGTAAGTAGTACAACTTTAAATTGGAGGTGAAAATATGAGTGAATTACCAATCGCACCTGTAGGTCGTATATTAAAAAATGCCGGTGCTCAAAGAATTAGTGATGACGCAAAAATTGCATTAGCAGAAGCACTAGAAGAACAAGGTGAAGCTTTAGCTAAAAGTGCTGTTAGCTACGCTCGCCATGCCGGTAGGAAAACTGTGAAAGCTGAAGATATTAAATTAGCTATCAAATAAGGAAGTTTTTTGCTATTGGCCGATTTTGGCCAATTTATTTTTTTATTATACGGTTTTAACTATCTAATTTTAAATTTAATTTATATTAAAATTTTATTTTAAAATTTTATTTATTATTAATTATATAAAAATTTAATTTATAATACTTTAATTTATAAAAATTTAAATATTTCATTGTAAATATTTATAAATACTATTTGTATTTTTTTATAGAGTGTACCACTTTATAACCACCATTCTGTAACCTATATTAGAAAGGATTATCTAAAATTTCATCGAAATTTGATTTCTTGCTGTTTAGCAAACTTATAAAAATCTTTCAAGCGAAAATTTCAAAATGTAAAAAATAAACTTTTTCATATTATTGATAAAATATCGCAAAAAAATAGAAAAGGTTATATATGAATTAAACTAAATCTTAGAAAGGTATAGGGCCGGTGGTCTAGGGGTATGATACCTCCTTGACATGGAGGTGATCGTGAGTTCGAATCTCGCTCGGCCCATTTGCCGTGGTAGTTCAGTTGGGAGAACGCTAGACTGAAGATCTAGATGTCGCTGGTTCAAGTCCGGCCCACGGCACTTACTATTTTTACTTATTTTTTAATATAATTTGTTTTTGGGATTATTTTTATATTTGCACTGTTTTTATAAGTTTATATGATCAATATTAATCTTATTTTATATTTATAATATTTATATCCTAAAAAATTCTTTTAATTCCTTTAATTTTAATGAATTTACTACCAAAAAATCTATTTTATATACTTTCAATATTTTTTTTATACTATGAGAAATAAATATATACTTTATGGTTAATAACTTATAAAATTCATTAAAGGTTGCATATTTATGAGAATTTGGTCTATTCATCCAAAGTATTTAGATAGTAAAGGACTTGTAGCTTTGTGGAGAGAAACATTACTAGCAAAAAATGTTCTTGAAGGTAAGACAAAAGGTTATCTTAATCATCCCCAGCTTGAAAGGTTTAAACTTGTAAATAATCCTCAAGATGCAATAAATCAATATCTAACTTCCGTTTTTGAAGAATCTATAATTAGAGGATATAATTTTGACAGAAAAAGAATTAATTGGAGTTTTTCATCTATAATACTATCTGTAACAAATGGACAAATGGAATATGAAAGATCTCATCTACTTAAAAAATTAAAAACTCGTGACAACTTAAGATTTGAAGAACTGAATAAGAAAAAAGAATTTGTTCCTCATCCTATGTTTAAGGTCATAAAAGGCGAGATTGAAAACTGGGAAGTTGTAAAGTAGAGAGAATTTTCACTGAATAAACTTAAAAGTTAAAAATTGAAAAAAGATTTTTATTAAATATGGAAAATAATTAAATATGGAAAATAGTAAAAATAAAAGATTAATATTATTATGTAAAATTAAAAATAAAAAAATTAAATATTAAATATTAAATATTGATATAATCATATAAAAATAAAAATAATAATTAAATGGAAATTTTAGATTATTAAAAATTATTGTTTTTGATTTTTATTCAAATTTTACGAAATAACCTCTAATAATACATCCGTCATCGGATAAAGTTTGATTATCTATTTCACAATCAAATATCATTCTCCCATTATTTAATTTCACATCAAATTTTCCAAGTTTTTTAATTTTATCAAAATCATTTTTATCATCTAATTTTGCTGTAAAAAATTTCCCTTTTACTACTATATCAGATAAATTGTAGTTATTCATTAAATCTATTACTTTTCCTTTACCTACTTTGTCACTCATATTTTCACCAATTTATATAGTATGATATAATATTATTATTTGTTTTAAGTAGTATAATAATTTATCAGATATTAATTTATTTTGTTAATATTTTACTACTTAGTTTGATTTTGAAATTATTTTTATAAATTCTTTTTAATTTAATTCATATTTTTTGCATTGTTTTAATAAAATTATAAAATTAAATATTTAATAGAATGTTAGTTTATAAAATAAAAATAATCTTCTAAAAATATGTATAAAATTAAGAAATATAATTATTAAAAATTTCTTTAAGGAGAAGAATTATTCAAAATTTCTTTAATTAGAAAAATTATTAAAAATTTATTTTTGGAGGGAATTATTAGAAATTTTTTAAGTATATTTAAAATTTTTTAAGGAGAGCTATTAGAAATTTAATTAATAGGGTATTGGAAGGCATATTATTATAATTTAGTATGAAAATCAGTAAATAAACAATTAAAATATATTAAAATATATTAAAATATATTAAAATTATTAATTAAATTAATTTAATAGTATTTAAATAGTATTTATTTAGTTCTTTTTATCTTAATTCCATTATCAAAATCTTTTTCTTGATTAATATCTAACCTCAAAGATTCTCTTTCTAAAAGGTAATTTTCCCAAATATTATTCAATTTTTCCCGAAAATCTTCGTATTCATTTATTTCACTAGTTCTATTAATCTCATCTAATTGATTAATAAGAGGTATTAAATCTCCCTCTATTAAATCGATTGAGGACCATTCTTCATTATCAAATATTTTTTGGTATTTAGTGAAATAAATTCTACTTGGTCCATTGAAATTTATTAAAATTTTCATTTCTAGAGAATAATTATTAAAAGTTATTAAATATTCTCTTTCTTGGTTAACCATTTTAATCACATAAAAAATATTTATTGAACTAACTATTCTTTTAATAATATTTCATTACTCTAAATACTCTTTTAATAATATTTTATTAATCTAAGAATGCTTTAATAATATTATATCGCTTAAAAATATTTATACTAATATTTTATTATATTAAAAATTTTATTATATGGATAAAAAATATAATATGTAAATATATAATATGCAAATTTTAATATGTAAATATCAGAGAAGATAATTTTCAATTTAATTGAGTTTTATAAATATAATATTATAATAATAAAATTATAATACTCAAAATGTTTTTTATTATATTAATAATAAATTAATTATTTCATGAAACCAGTTGGGCCATCCATGAGTTGTTTATCATAAATTCTCTTATATTCTTCTATAATTAAATCTCCAGAAGAAGTGCCAATTCTTTCAGCTCCTGAACTTATTAGTCTAATTGCAGTTTTATAATCTTTAATTCCTCCAGAAGCTTTAACTTTCATGTTTGGGGCAATTTTCCTAATTAAAACAATATTCGCTGCTTTTGGACTTTGGCTACTCATTCCAGTTGATGTTTTTATATAATCTGCTCCTGTTTCTTTGATTATCTCACTAATTTTAATAATTTCTCCATCATTTAAATATTCGGCTTCTATAATCACTTTAAGAATTTTTCCTTCAGTAACTTCTCTCACCATTTTAATTTCTTTAGAAACTATGTCGTAATCTTCTGCTTTGAATGCTTGAATATTAACAACCATATCTATTTCGTCTGCTCCAGAATTTACAGCAATTTCTGCTTCTTTTTGTTTTGATTCAGGGCTTGTAAAGCCTAAAGGAAATCCTATTACTGTAACTACTTTAATTTCAGTATCTTTTAATAATTCTTTTGCATATTCAACAAAATAAGGTGATACAACAACTGCACAAAAACCATATTCTTTAGCTTTTTTTACTAAATATTCTATGTCTTCTTTCTTTGCAAGATTATCTAAATTTGTTTGTTCAATTTTAATAGCTAATTCTTCAGAAGAATTTATTTTCATCATATTTATCACTTCTATTAAATTAATATCTAATTATTTAATTTTTTATCTATTATTTATTAAATTATATATGGATTAAATTTTACTAGAATATTTATTTTTTATTTATTAAATTTTTTTTATTTGTTATTTTTTTATAAGTAATATATTTAATATTTTTTTATAGCTAATAGATTAAAATAGTTTTTTGGCCATATATGGGCCTTCTATTTCATATCCGAACTTACGATAATAATTTCTGGCCCCAATACCACTAATTATTATCATTTTATCTTTATTGTTATCAATAGCTATTTCTTCCGCTTTTTTAAGTAATTTTTCCCCAAAGCCAGTATGTTGTCCAACTGTTTTTCCTTTTGAACCTATTTCTAACATATTTCCATATACGTGGAGTTCTCTAACAATTGCTGTTGATTTGGTAATTTCTTTTCTATGTGCTTTATTAGAGGGGAACCTTAATCTTAAGAATCCTGCAATTGTTTTTTCATCTTTATCTTCATAAGATAAAAAAATTTCTTTACCATCAACTGCATCATAATTTTCTTCAAACAGTTTGAAATCATCATAGTTTAATTTTAAAGTATTATTTGACTTGTTTAGCATATGGCCTAATTCTCTACATCTTATGCATTTACACTTTGATCCTTCTTCGTCTAATTTGTTATAAACAAGCTCTCCAAGATTTGATTTTTTAACTCCTGCTTCTATTAATTTTGCAGGAATATCTCTTTGTATTCGCATTGTCCTAACCCATTTTGGAAGAATTTTCTTAATTTTAACAATTAATTCTACAGCTTCTTCATCATTATAAGGATTATATTCTCCTTTTTTCCATAAGTCATATAATTTACTTCCTTTTGTCACTAGACATGGGTAAATTTTTAACATATCTGGTTTAAAATTTGAATTATTAAACAATTCTTTAAACATTTCATAATCTTCTTCAGGAGTTTTTAACAATCCTGGCATAAGATGCATAGCTACTTTAATTCCAGAATCTCTTAGTATTTTGTTTGCATCAATAACATCTTTTATAGTATGCCCTCTTTCCATTTTTTCATATATATCATCATATAATGTTTGAACCCCTAATTCTACTCTTGTAACTCCCATTTTAAGCATTCTGTCAACATCTTCTATTTTACAAAAATCAGGTCTCGTTTCAAATGTCATTCCTATACATCTGACTTTAGCATTTTCATTTGCTTTTTGAACTTCTTCAAGTAAAACATAATCATTTGGAGGATATGTCTTAACTTCATAAGAACTACCTCTAAAATCATTCATTGCTTTCAAACATTGTGAGATAAACCATTCTTGATATGATGAATCTCTTGAAGGGAATGTGCCGCCCATTATTATTAATTCTACTTTATCTATTGGATGCCCGACTGTTGATAGTTGTTTGAGTCTGTTATATGTTTGTTCATAGGGATGAAATTTAAACATTCTAGCTCTTAGTGCAGCTGGTTCTTCTCCAGTATAACTTGGAGGTGCAACATCACTTTCTGGACAATAAAAACATCTTCCATGAGGACATTCATGGGGGTGACACATAACTGCAACAATAGCAACTCCTGATATTGTTCTTGTAGGTTTTTTTCTAAGAACTTTTGAAACTATTTCTCTTTCTTCTTCTGTTGCACAATCTAATATCTCAGTATTACTCATAAATTTTGGAAGATCAAAATCTCTACAGATCTTTCTTTTAGCTATTTCTAAATCACGCCTTGTAACTATTTTTTCATTTATAATATCATTAATTATGATTCGACATGCTTTTTCCATACCTTTTCTCCTTTTTTAAGTGTTTATAAATATTTCATGTTTATATTAACTAAATTTATATTAAAATTAAAATCTTTTATGATTTATATTTTTAAATATTCATCCATTTTATTTAATTATTCATTATATTCATTTAAATTATACATTAAATTTACTAATTTAATTATTCATTAATAATATGTTTTTAATAGTATTTAAAATCTGATTTTTAAATATATATTGTTTATTTTTATCTATGATTTAATTTAATAATTTTATATTTTTATCAATAATAATTTACATTTATTAATTAAATTATCCATATTAATATTAAATATAACTATTTGGATAAATATAATTATAATTGAATATTCTAATCTAAAATAAGGACTTTTTCTACTTAAATAAGACATTTACTATTTATTTTTTTTAAAATTTAGTCTATTGTTTAATTTTGATAAGCTTTAGAAATTATAGATAATTATATATATTTTTTAATACAATATTTATTATAATTATTATATAAAAGAGGCATTTTTTATAGTAATTATTTCTATAATGTCAATGTCTTTTTTTGGAGGGATATTATGAGAATGAAAGACCTATTAGGGATGCAAGTATTGGATATAGATGCAATGGATATTGGAAAAGTTACTGATGTTGATTTTAATGAATCTAATGGTCAAATAAACAAGATAGCTATTTCTTTAAAAAAAAATATATTGTCTCATGATGAAATTTTAGTTCATTATGATAATATTAAAAGTATTGGTGACTATTTATTATTAAAAATAAATATTGATAATAAATAATTGTCATTTTTAATAAATAAAATCCTTATTTATTTATATTAAATGAATTATTGATTAATTATTGTAATTTTATTTATTTATTATTAGTTATTTTTTTATTAATAATTAATTATTTAATATCTACTATTCATTTTATCTATCATATCTTTTATTCAGATTCTAAAAGCTAATATTAGTGGGGATTATATGGAAATTAAAGATGCTAGGGGAAAAGTCATTGAATTAGGTTCTTTCATAAGATACACTAGAACTGGAACTCTTGGTAAAGTAACCGACTTAAAAATCGATGAAAAGGGTATAGGTTGGGCTAAAATGGAAGAACCCGATTTATGGTATTCTGAAAATGTATTAGAACTACTTGATGAAAAAAATATTAAAAATAAAGATTTTAAAGATAAGAAATTTAACATTGATGAATTTAAAGAAAAAGAACATGCTTTAGAAGATACTTCAATAACTTCTGGTGGTGCTGAAGGAGGAGGTTAGTCTAATCAATATCTGAATATAATTTTTAAATAATATTCTTTAATGATATTTTTTTGACTTATTTAATTTTCAACATTCATATTTATTTTGGAATGATTTTTTATCTTTAATCAGTTTTTATTCTTTAAATGGTATTTTATAGTTAAGTTAAAAATCATTCCTATTAGTATTTATATGTAATATTTATATAATATACTATATACTATTTTATATAGTATCGTTATATGCTATTTTATGTAGTATTTTTATGTTGGGTAATATCTTATCAATAATTTTTATACTAAACAGTATTTTTAGATATTTTTATATTTAAAAGGGTGTAATAATGGAAAATAAAACGTTCATGGGAATTTTAGCTGTCATTTTCGGGATTATAGTAATTGCATTTCCTCTCCTTAGTGTTGAATTTTTTGTATTTGCTGCAGGATTAGCTGTCTGTATTCTTTCTATCTATTGGATAATCAGAGGATTACAAAATTGGGGTGAAAATAAAGCACTTTGTGTTCTTTATGTTCTGGTAGGTTTTTTTGCATTTGTTTTTGGGCTTGTATTAACTGGAAATTTCCCACTATTTTTATATGCCTCTAGCTTTTTATTGTATGTAATTGGATTTTTAATGATAATATTTGGTATAGCAGGAATAATTAATAATAAAAATATTATATCGAAAGTATCTTCTTTATTATTCTTTATATTTGGGATTGTGCTTTTAATATTTGCTAATTTAATATTTAAAAATCCACTTTACTTGTCAATTATTATTGGAATAGCTTTAATATTTGAAGGTATCTCCTTAACTCTAGAATCAAAAGATAAAAAACAAGATACTAAATAAAAATTATAATCCTTCAATTTTTTATATTATATTTAATATTTTATTTTTATAAAATATTTTATTATTTTTTAATATTTTTTAATATTTTTTAATATTTTTTTTAATATTTTTTAATATTTTTTTTAATATTTTTTTTGGTGTGGTTTTATTTTTTATTGTAGGATTTAATATTTTATTTTTCATTTTTTTTATTTTCATGTTTATAATAACATTTGTTGTTTATCATTCATGGTTTTTTTGATTTATTTTTTCTTTAGGGACATTTTTTAATGGAAACATTTATTAAGAAGGATAAATATAAAATTATATATATTATTTGTTTAATAGAGGGGATTAATATATAAATATATTTTATAAATATTGATTATATTAATGAAGGTGTTTATATGGAGAATAAAAATATTGTAGGAATCTTAGCGATTATTTTGGGTCTTATTATAATGATTTTCCCATTCATGAGTCAGTTTGTTTTATCTATTATAGCTGGAATCGGGATTTTAATCTTAGGTATTTATTATATCATTCTTGGATCAAATGTATGGTCTATAAGTAAAGGAAGTTCAATTGCCCATATTATTTTGGGTATTTTTGGTATTATTGCAGGAATAATTCTTTTAGGAGATATATTATTATTCGATCTTTTAATAGGCTTATACTTATACATAGTAGGTATAATGTTATTATTAGCTGGGTTCATTGGTTTATTAACAAGAAGCATAATGATGACAAAAGCTTCCGCTGCTTTAATGGCTATTTTAGGTATAATTACTATTATCTTAGGATATTTCGCATTACTAAGCCCAATATATGTATCTATAATTTTAGGAATCAGTTTAGTAATTGATGGAATAGCTATTGCTATGGGAAACTTTGATCAACCTAAAGAATGATTATAACTAACAAAAAATATTAATTATTTTAATTACAAATTTTGTTTATTTTAATATTTGTCCTCTCTTTTTTATTATTTATATGTTATAATAGTTTATTTTCTTCTTGATTAGTTTTTAATTGTTAATTTTTATTTTTTTAATTACTAAATATTTTTTATTTCATAAGGTATCGATTTTCATCGATTTATTCATTTTAAAAATTTTTTGGCAATGGAAGTTAAATATCAAAAATTTTAAATATTAATAAAGACATATTTATATTGTTAATATGAACAGTCCTAAGTTAAGATAATTGTTGATATTAATTGTTTAATGATAAATTTAAATTTATATATTTAGATGTCTATTATGGATTATTAATGAGTTATATTGTTAATGGGTATTATATTAAGATTAGTTGATTTAAAATTAGTATCATTTTAAATATATTTTTAAAATATTAATGCTAATTTATTCCTAATTTTAGTTGAGTATTCAGAACAATAGGAGGATTTTAAAATGTTAAAAGTAGAAGTATTCACATCCCCAAGTTGTCCTTATTGTCCAATGGCTGAACAAGTTGTAGATGAAGCAAAAAAAGAAATTGGAGATGAAATGGAAGTAGAAGTTATTAATATAATGACTGATAGACAAAGAGCTGTTGATTATGGTATAATGGCAGTTCCAGCTATAGCTATTAATGGTGTTGTTGAATTTGTAGGAGCACCAAGTAAAAATGAATTAATGGCTAAATTAAAATAATAGTTTTATAATTACTTATTTTTCTCTTTTTTTTTATTATTTTAAATATTTTTTAATATTTTCTTTTTTTTTAAGTTATTAATGATTAATATCTATTTTTTATTCTTTTATAGTACTATTTATCTTTATACTCTCCAGCATGTTTTACTTTTAACTAAACTATATTTTTATAGATAAAATAATGTTTTAACAACTATTTTTAATTAAATTAATAATTTCAATTATTTTAAATAATATTATTAATTAATATAATCATATATAAATAGAAATTAAGTATAGGAAAATAATATAAGGCATAATTAAAATCATAATTAAAAAATAATTAAAAAATAATTAAAAATTTTATTATTATATTTTATATTATTAAAGTAGACTATTTTTTAATTTATATTATAATTTATATAATCTATATTTTTATATTATTAAATTAATATTTTAAAATTAATTTTAACCACTATATAATATTATATATTAATTATAATAATAGTTTAATTAGCTTAAACTTAAAAATAAATAATATTAAAAAAATTAAAATAGTAGATGTTGATTATGAATAATTATCAAACTAATGAATCAAATGTTGATTATGGTTTAACAACTGGAAGTTTAGCTACAGCCACATCTTTAGCCTCTCTTAAAAAAATTATAAATCCTGAAATGGATATTTGTTCTGTTAAAATAACCACTCCTTTTGATGAGTTTGATGTTGATATTGAAAATTCAGAACTTTTAGCTAAAAACAAAGCGAAATCAATTGCTATAAAATATCCTTATAATGATCCTGATGTTACTGTTAATTTAGAAATTACTTCTTCTGTTGAACTTTTAGATTTAGCTAATTTTTCCAATGAAAATTTTGATTCTAATGAAAATATTATCATTGAAGGAGGTATTGGTATAGGAACTGTTACTAAGCCTGGTCTTCAAATTTCTAAAGGAAATTCAGCTATAAATCCTGTTCCATTAAAGATGATTAAGGAAAACCTTAAACCTTTAGTTCCCAAAGATAAAATAGCTAAAATAATAATTTCAGCCCCTGAAGGCGAAAAAATAGCTAAAAAAACAATGAATCCTAAGTTAGGGATTGTTGGGGGTATATCTATTCTTGGAACTACTGGAATAGCTCGAGCCATGTCTAATAAAGCTTATAAAGATTCTCTCCTATGTCAACTGGATATAGCTAGTGCTATGATTTCTAAAGGAATTTATTCTAAAAATAGTCTTATTTTTGTTCCAGGAAACATTGGGGAGAAAATTGCTTTAAATAGTTTTAATATTAATAATAGTAACGAAAATTTTGAAAAAAATAATAAAGAGGGTATTAAAGAGTATATTAATAAATATGAGGAATATAGGGGAATATATAATAAAGGTATTAAAAAGGATCAGATTATTCAAATGGGAAATTTTCCTGGTTTCATGTTTAAAGAGTCTAAAAAAAGGGGAATTGACAATTTCATTCTTTTTGGTCATATTGGCAAACTGATTAAAATAGCTGGAGGTATATTCAATACTAAACATTCTATTGCTGACTGTCGATGTGAAATAATGGCTGCTCATGCAGGATTAATTGGTGCAAAAAAAGATACAATTAGACTAATATTTAATTCAAAAACAACTGAAGAAATGATTGATATACTTAAAAATGAAGACATTGATGTTGAGGTTCTAAATAATATTAGTTTAGCTATTAAAAAAAGATGTTTGGAAAATTTTGATATAGATGTTAAAGTGATATTGGTAGATATGGAAGGAAATTTACTAAATTCAAATATTTAATATTTAATTACTATTTAATTAACAAATATTATTATATAACAAATATTATACTTTAATCAATTTATAAGATAATTATTATAAGATTATTAAATAGCTTTTGACTAATAGATTACTTTTCAAAAACTAGCGAAAACTATTATTATTTATGTTAATGATATTATAAAATAAAATATTTGTAAAATATTTGTAAAATATTTGTAAAATATTTTTAAAATTAAAATAAAATTTTTTATTGAGGATTAAGAATGAAAATAGCAATGATTGGTCAATTTCCACCTCATATTGGAGGTGTTGGAGTACATATTAACAGTTTATCAAAAGAACTTCTTAAAAATGGAGAAGAAGTCTTTGTAATCACATATCCTCATAAAAAGATTCAAAATGAACTTAATAAGGATTATATGGATAATAATGGTATTAAAGTTATTGGAACAAGAGGAATTAATATTCCTGGCCTTAGAAGTCTGTTTTATGTCCTATTTGGTACTTTCAATTTAATTAAAATTGTCCGTAAGTATGATATTGATATTATCCATGGACATTATCTTTATCCTGCAGGTTTGATAGCTGTTTTAGGAGGTTTATTCACTAAAAAGAAAGTGTATGTAACATCTCATGGTTCCGATATGTTTTGTTTATATCCTAAACACAAATTTATGAGGCCTGTCATAAAATTTGTTCTAAAAAGAGCGGATGTAGTTTTAGCAGTTAGTGAATCATTAAAAGAGGAAATTTTAAAAACTGGAATTCCAAATATTGATAAAAAAGTTCATTTAAATTGGAATACTGTTAATATAAATGAATTTAAGATAGCTGATGATGATTCAAGATATAATTTTAAAAATGAACTTAATATTCCTGAAAAAAAACCAATTATTCTTTTTGTAGGTAATGTTATTAAAAGAAAAAATGTAGCAACTATTATAGATGCAAAAAAACAATTGGATTCTGATTGTGTATTAGTTGTGGTTGGTGATGGTCCTCTTTTAAGCAGTTTAAAAGAAAAAGTTGATTTAGAGAAAATTGATGATGTTATATTTACTGGTGCTAGAAGTGATATAGCTAATGTTATTCAAAGCTCAAGTCTTTTAATACTCCCTTCTTATTCAGAAAGTTTTGGTTTAGTTTTAATTGAAGCTTTAGCATGTGGCAAACCTGTGATTGGGAGTAATGTTGGAGGAATAAAAGAAATTATAACTAAAGATGTAGGTTTGCTTGTTGAACCTACTGATTCTAAAGGTTTAGCTAATGCAATTGATTCAATATTATCTAATACTGAACTAAGGGAAAAATTTCAATCTAATGCAAGAAATAGGGCTATTGATTTTTCGGAAGTTGATATTCCATATTATAAATAATAAATTGATGGAATTTAATTATATTAAAAAATGATTTCATTAAAAACAATCAATTTAATAATAGTTAAATTTAAGATAATTATTTTAATAATATTTAGATTTAATAATATTTAGATTTAATTTAACAATATTTAGATTTAGTTTAAAATTATTTAGATTTAATTTAACAATGTTTAGATTTAGTTTAAAATTATTTAGATTTAATTTAACAATATTTAGATTTAACATAAAATTTTTAATGTTGAAATAATTAATTATTTAAGATTATAATCTAATTCATATAATATTAAGGATTAGATACTAGATTATATTTGTAGGAGTTAATAAAATGTCAAATGAAGAATTTACACATTTAACTGAAAATGGAGTTCATATGGTAGAGGTTGGTGAAAAAGACCACCAAATAAGAAAAGCAATAGCTACTGGGAAAATAAAACTTCAAAGAAATACAATAGCTATGATTGAAAATGAGGAAATTAAAAAGGGTAATGTATTAACTACTGCTCAAATAGCTGCTATACAAGGTGTTAAAAATACTGCTTCAATGATTCCTCTTTGTCATCCTCTAAATATCACTGGTATAGAAGTGGATTTTGAAGTTAATAATGATGAAATTATATGTATTGTATGTGTAAATTCTCTTGGTCAGACTGGTGTTGAAATGGAAGCAATTACTGGAGTTAGTATTGGTCTTTTAACTATATGGGATATGGTTAAAGCTGTTGAAAAAGATAAAAATGGCCAATATCCAAATACTGCAATCACTGACATTTATGTGATAAAAAAAGAAAAAATATAATATTAAAAATAGTTGAATATATAAATAATTTATCTAATTAACTATATTGAAACTTTGTTTAATGAATTATTTAATTGTAAAATTCTTCAATCGAATATATTTAAATTTTATTTTATATAAAGATGGATTAATATGGAAACTTTACCTAAAGAAATTAAAAAAATCATCAATGAGTGTTATCCTTATATTAAAGAATTTAACCCAGCTCAAAAACATGTTATTGACTCTGGATATTTGGAAAATAAAGAGAACTATGTGATAGCTATTCCCACAGCTAGTGGGAAAACTGTTTTAGGAGTAATGGCAGCATTAAAATCTATACTCAATGGTGGTAAAGCTGTTTATGCTGCACCCTTAATTTCAATTCAAAATGAAAAAGTTAAAGAATTTAAAAAATTTGAAGATCATGGAATAAAAGTAGGAAAACATCCAGGAGCTTCTGATTTATCTATAATGGTTTTTGAATCTTTCGATGCATTGACTCGTTTTTCATGGGATACACTTCGGGATGTAGATACTTTAATTCTTGATGAGTTTCATATGATTGGTGAGTATTCTAGAGGACCAACTCTAGAATGTGCGATTACAAGGGCTAGAATAATTAATCCAAATCTTAGAATTGTTGCATTATCTGCCACATTACAAAATATGGGGGAAATTGAAGGATGGTTAGATGCTAAAATAGTTGAACATGACTATCGACCAGTACCCTTGAAAAAAGAAGTCTTAAATACTGAAATGTTTAATACGAGTAATAAAAATGAGGTAGTTGTTAAAATTGTCGAAAAGGCAATTGAAGATAATTCTCAAGCTTTGAGTTTTGTTTCAACTAGATTATTTACAGAAAGCTTAGCAAATTATGTTTCAGGTAAAATAAAAAGGAAAATAACAAAAGATCAAAAGAAGAGATTTAAAGAAGTGGCGGAATCTATTTTGGAGGTTCCAAAAAAGAAAGGATCAAGACCAACATCCACTTGTCTTAAATTAGCTGAATCTGCTGAAAATGGGGCTGCTTTCCATCACGCAGGTCTTTTCAATGAACAAAAAGAGATTATAGAAGAAGAATTCAGGGCAGGTAATCTCCTGATGATTGCAGCTACTCCTAGTTTAATGTATGGTGTAAATTTGCCTTCAAGGTCTGTAATTATAAGGGACTATACTCGATGGACTTCTCAAGGACCGCAAGCTATTCCTGTTTTTGACTATGAACAAATGTCTGGAAGAGCTGGAAGGCCTCAATATGATGATGAAGGATTTTCATATTTAATAGCTAAATCATTAGATGAGGCATATGATTTACAAGAAAGGTATGTTAATGGGGATGTTGAAACTACTAATTCTAAACTAATTGAAAATAAGGATGCTATATATAAACAAATTATAGCTCAAATTGCTTCAAATTTATCAAAAACTCCTGAAGAAATACAGGATTTTTTCAAAATGACATTTTATGGTTATCAAATGAATAATAATGATTCAATGGCTCTTTTTGCTGATGAATCATTAAAATTTGAAATAGAGTCTGCATTAGAATTCTTACTCAAAAATGGGATTATACAAGCTACTCCTAGTGGATTAAATGCTACTCCTTTTGGAAATATAATAGCTAAATCAAACTATGCTGTTGAAACTGCTGTTAAACTGAAAGAATATGCATTACAAGTTGAAGAAATCGATTTAAATCAACTCATTTATCATCTTTCTTCTACTCCTGATTTGCCATTGATTTCTTTTAAAAGTAGAAAAAGTAAAGAACCTGTAAGAGAAATGATGGCTGAAAAGGGATTATTTGCAGTCAATATTGGAAATCCTGAAGCTACAACTGTTGCTCTAATTGAATGGATTAATGAAAGAAATGAGTATGAAATTGAGAATGCTTACAATGTTTATTCGGCATCTACACGCCGTTCTGCTTATGAAGCTTCACTTCTTGTTAAATTCCTTAAAAATATTTTTGAAGCTATAGGAAAATATAATCATTCTAAGGATTTAGATTATATCTCTGCAAGACTTTATTATGGTGTAAAAGAAGAATTAATTTCTCTTGTTATTGGAGTTAAACGTCTTGGAAGAAAAAGAGCTAGGGCATTAGTAAATACTTTTGGCGAAGACTTAAGGCCTTATTCTGAAAAACAATTTCAAAAAGTAGAAGGTATAGGTCCAAAGTTAGCTGAAAAAATAAAAATTTTTTCAGAAAATTATAATGTTTGATTAGTAAATTAATGACTGATTATTTTTATAATTTTTAATTAGGGTATTAACTTTTTAATTATGGTATTAATATAGGATTATTTTTATAGGAGTTATTCTATAAAAAATCCTCTTAATTTATTAAATAATAAATTAATCCATTAAATAATATATAATTTAGCTAATAAAAGGATATGAAACAATGATAGATGAAAAAAAGATTTTGATTGAAAATCTTTTAAAAAATGGCTATATACAATCAGAAAAAGTTAAAAAAGCTATGGAGACAGTTGAAAGAGAAGAATTTATCCCAAAAAACATGAAAAAATATGCTTATTTGGATCGGCCATTACCTTTATCTAAAGGTCAAACCATTTCAGCACCTCATATGGTAGCATTTATTTGTGAAAAATTGGAAATTAAGGATGGAATGAATATTTTGGAAATTGGAACTGGATTTGGATATAATGCAGCTGTTATTTCTGAAGTTATGAATAAAAAGGGGCATGTTTATAGTATAGAACGAATAGAATCTCTTGCTAAAACTGCAATTAATAATCTTAAAAGAAATGGATATGAAAAGAGTGTTGATGTAATTATTGGAGATGGTACTTTAGGTTATGAAAAAGGAGGGCCTTATGATAGGATTTATGGAACTGCGGGAAATCCATATGTTCCTGAATCCTTAAAGAAACAACTTAAAGTTGGGGGTAGATTATTAATCCCCATTGGAGATAAGTCTGATTTTCAAGACCTTATTTGTATCTTTAAAGAATCTGAAAATAAATTTATAGAAAAATCATTAGGAGAAGTTGTTTTTGTTCCAATGATTGGTAAATATGGTTGGTCTGAGAAATAATTATGTATTTTATAATAAAAATAATAATATTATTTGATTATTAAATAAATTATAATATTATTGATAAATAGAATATTTAAAAGAAATTAATTATTATATTATAAAAGAAAATATTATTTAATTAAAAATTAAAATAAAAAATTAAAATTAGAGATATAATTCTTCAATTAGAGATGTAAATCTATTATTACTATTATTATTATTATTATTATTATTTAATATAATTTGAATATTTTATTTTTTATTAACTCATATTTTATAATATATTTGAATTTTTTTCATATTTTTCTACTTTTCATTCTTCTTAATAGTTCTTAAACCTCTTTTTATTATTTGTTTTGTTTCTTTTGTAGGGGATTCATTTATCCATTCTTCACAAATATCTTTAACCCATTGAGTTTTAGACTTACTTGCATCATTTAACCAATTACCTACACTATTTTGAACATAAACTTCTTCATCTGATTTTAAGGGTTCTAATATAGGTAGTCCTAATTCTGGGTTTTCTTTTAATTCTTTTATATGTTTTGTCCATACACCACGAGGTCTTGTTGATTCACTTGCAAATCTTCTAAGATTTAAATCTTTACTTTTGCTCCATTTTGATAATATATTTATTGAATCTTCTAAATTATTTGATATTGTTTCTCGCATTGCCATCCAAGCATTTTCACGAACACCAAAATGACTATCACTAACAAATTGTTTTATACATTCAAATTTTTCACTTGTAGTTTTTTCATCGTCAAATCCAATTATATTTGTTGCCCATGATCTTACAGTATCTGATTCATGATTAACAAGTAACTTAAATGTTCTAGTATCATTATTTTCTTTTAATTCTATTAGTAAACTTTTTCCAATAGTAGAAGTGAGTTTGGTGTATGTTTTTTTATTCAAATCCTCAATTGATTTTTTACATTTAATGATGTATTTTTCAGAACCCATATCTATTAAAACATTTTCTAGTAATTTTTCCTGGTCAATGACTAATCCTTCTACTAGATTTACTGTTGAAATTTTTCCCTCATTTAAAAGGTTTTTAACTTCCTTTGGAACTTCTTTTCTATTTTTAGCTCCTTTCCTATTTTCTATTTTCATATGTTTCCTATTTAAAATATATTTTGATATTTGTTAATATTAATAAGAATATTTCAATTAGCTAATTTTTAAAGTTAGACAAATCTTAAATCTGGCTAATTTCTAAAGTTAGCTAATTTCTAAACTTAGATGATTCTAAATTTAACTAATTTTTATTTTTGAGGTAATTTATTTTAAAACAATTTAAATTTATTAAATACCTAGAAATCCAAATCCTGTGCCATAATCTATAACATTATAATAACTCATATTGGACTTGTTTGCAGCTAAATCAATAGCATAATCTTTTCCACCTAGACGATCAACTAAACTAATATTAAGTCCTTGTTGGCCAGTATAAGGCCTTCCTTCAGCTATTTTTTTTACATAATCTACACTTAAATGCCTGTTTTGAGCTACAACTTTTATAAAATAGTCATATTGTTCATCAATCATTGTCTGGAGCATATTTTTTTCTTCACTTGTTAAATTTCTATAATCTGCTCCCATGTCTTTATATTTTCCACCAGTAATAGAATAGATATCTATGCCTTGTTTATTATAATATTCAGATAAATCACTTAGTGTTAATATTACTCCTATACTTCCAACCCATGAAGAAGGACTAGCAACAATTTCATCAGCTCCACTAGCTACCATATAAGCAGCTGAAGCACCAGTATCACTTATTCTAGCAATAACTGGCTTTTTAGAGCTATTAACTTTTTCAAGCATTTCCTCTCCAGCAACAGGACTCCCTCCTGGACTGTTAATATCGAGAACTATTGCTCCTACACTTGGGTCATTGTTAGCTTCATCCATCATTTTACTAAATACATCAGGATTAGCTACAGTTAAATTCTCACTACTTGCACCATAACCAATTTCACCAACAACGGGTATGACTGCTACAGTATTAGGTCCAGTAACCATTGAAACTAATGGAATAAACATTAAAATAGCTATTACTATAGCTACTATACCAAATCCGCCTAATATTCCTAATGTGAAATATTTTGTCTTTTTTTCCATTTTATCACATATTTATATATTATATCTAAATAATTTTGATATAAGTAAATAATTTATATTAATATCGATATTCAAAAGTAAATAATTTGTTATTAATATCAATATTTAATTTGTACTTTTATATTTGGATACTAAATTAAAATTAAGATTATACTTTTATATTTAGATACTAAATCAATATTTTGTCTATAATTATATATTCATTTAATTATATAAATTTTTCTTGAAAAATAATACCTATTTTATTATTTTTCTATATTTTTCTATATTTTTCTTTAGTTTTTGTGTGGTTAAAAGGAGTTTTACATATTTAAATGAATTTAAATGTAATCGAAATGGGTTTATAATATTTAATCAGGTTTATATACTATTAAATATTAATTATAATTAAGCAGTAAATTATTAATTCTAATGATATTTATAAATAGTAATGAATATATTTAATCAGTTATATCTTATCTTTTTTGGTGTTTTAATGAAAAAAATTGCTCGATCTCCAGGTTCTGCGACTATTGTAAATGCTATTGCGACTGGTTCAGGTTCTGCATTTGGTATTAATTTAGATATTTTGGCTGAAGTTAAAATCATTGATTCAGGGATTAAATCATCTCCGGACTTAGACATTGATACTACTCTTATGGAAATTTGTGCTCGAAATGTTTTTAATCATTATGGGATTTCATTTAATGAAGAATCAGAAAATTTAAATGGGAATGAAGGAATTATTGGTGTTGAAATTTCAACTAAATCCAATTTACCTCCTGCTTCTGGTCTTTCAAGTAGTAGTGCACTTTCAAATGCAGTTACTTTAGCAACTTCTGAGTTAATTTCTAATGAATTTGATAAAAAGTCGATGAATGATTTAGAAATTATTAATTTGGCTATTGATTCATCTCTTGAAGCAGGAGTAACTATTACTGGGGCATTTGATGATGCAACAGCTTCTTATTTTGGAGGAGTCACTGTTACTGATAATATAAATCGCAAAATTTTAATTAAGGAAAAAATGGATAACCATAAACTATTAATATATATGCCAAACATAGATTCAATGACTGCAAATTCTGATGTAGATAGGATGAAGCTTTTAGCTCCATTAGTTGAAATAGCATTTGAAAAAGCAAGTCAAAAAGAATATTACACTGCTTTAAACTTAAATGGAATATTGTATTCTAATGCTTTAGGTTTTGATACTAAAATAGCTATTGATGCCTTAAGTGCTGGGGCTATTGCTTCTGGACTTTCGGGAACTGGTTCTTCTTATGTAGCTATTGTTGATGATAAATCTAAAGATGATATTAAAGATATTTGGAATTCTTATGCTGATTCTGGAATAATTATTGAAACTGAGGTAGATAATCTTGGAACATCAATCATTAAATAAAGAAAGATTTAAGGACTTAGAAAGTTCAAAAGAAATTCTTAAAAGTTCCAGAGAAGAAATTGATAATATTGATTATGAATTAATAGATTTAATTCAAAAAAGAACTTCATTAGCTAAAGATATTGTTATGGCTAAAATAGCTTTAAATATGGAAATATATGATGAGTCAAGGGAAAAGCTTATCTATGAAAAAATAGTAAAAATAGCTAATGAAAAGAATTTGAATGAAAATACTAAAAATTCTATCATTGAAATTGTGAATATATTAACAAGTTTAAGTAAATCTGAACAAAAAAAGATTATCGATAAAAATTTATAGGAGGAAATATTATGGGAAATATTAGAACTTCATTTGTAAAAAGGACTTCAAAAGAACTCATTGAAATTCATCAAGGTGTTTTTACTACTGATTTTGATGAAAATAAAAAATTAGTTGCTGAAAAATCAACAGTAAGTACAAAACATTTAAGAAATAAAATAGCTGGATATATTACTAGATTAGTTAGACAACAACAAGCTGAAATGTAAGTTTGTTTTTCTATTATTATATTCTTTTATTTTTAATTCTATTTTTTATATAATTACATATAACTATTTTTTGTAAATATTTTTTTAATTAATTTTCTAATTGTATCTATTTTTTATATAATTATAATAACTAATTTTCTAATTGTATCTATTTTTTATATAATTATAATAACTATTTTTTTAATTATTTTTTAATTATTTATTATTATTTATTTTATAGATAATTCATATATTTTCTAATTTATATTATTTTTAATTTAGATTATATTTTATCAAAACATGATAATATTTAAATATTTTATTAATAAATAATAAATTTTATATAATAATTTTATCTATTATTATTATAATTATTATTATCTTATTATTCTTTATTATCATTATTATTGAGAATATTTTAATTTTATTTTATAATAATATGGAGGAGTTTCTATTACAAAGATTAATTTAATTTCATGGAATGTAAATGGAATTCGTGCAGTAGCAAAAAAAGGCTTTTTAGATTGGTTTTCTAGTTCTAAACCTGATATATTATGTATTCAAGAAATTAAAGCTCAAGTCGAACAACTACCTCGTAAACTAAAACACATTGATGGTTATAATAGTTATTTTAATCCTGCAGAAAGAAAGGGTTATAGTGGTGTAGCTACATATTCAACTTTAAAACCAAAAGAAACAGCTATGGATATGGGTATTGATAAATTTGATCATGAAGGGAGATTTCAAAGATTTGATTTTGATGATTTTATATTATTAAATCTATATTGGCCTAATGGTGGTATGGGGGAGGACCGCCTGCAATTTAAACTTGAGTTTTATGATGCATTTTTAGACTACAGTAATAATCTACGTGATGAAGGAAATAATCTGGTGATATGTGGTGACTTAAACACTGCACACAAACCAATAGATATAGCTAGGCCTAAAGAAAACGAGAAAGTTTCAGGTTTCATGCCAATTGAACGTGAATGGATAGATAAATTTTTAGATAATGGTTATGTGGATACATTTAGAATGTTTAATGGCCAACCAGAGCAATATACTTGGTGGAGCTACCGAACAAGAGCAAGAGACCGTAATGTTGGATGGAGACTTGATTATTTCTTTGTAAATGAAGAATTTAAAGATAATGTAATTGATAGCTATATTCTTTCTGATGTAATGGGATCAGATCATTGTCCAATTGGATTGAATATTGAAATTTAGTATTCTGAAGTAATAAATAATTCGAATAATTGAAGTAAAATACATTTGTGATAATTAGGATTGATTATATGTTTGTAGCACCGAATTGGTTTGAAGGATGGTTAATACAGTTTGGAATCTTTATAGTAATTCCATTAGTTATAGCTATAATTGTAGGTTTTATAGTTAAGAAAAAGAAAGATAGTAAATTTTTTGGTATTCTTAGTGTAGGTTTAGCTTTTATAGTGGTTCTTGCAATCATGTTACCTATTGGCAGTGTATATTGGCATTATGCTTATGAGGTTCCATCTGTCCAGGAAAAAATTATCACTGTTCAAGAATGGCAACCTAAAGCAGGAATTAAATATAATAATGAAGGTATGATGGTTATAGATAATGCTGACCAATTAATGCTTATCACGACTGATAATGAGGGCTTCGTTAATGAAGAGAATTTCTTATTTAATAAATTTAATACGAGAGATGTATTTAATAAGCTTAAAATTAATGGCACATATAAAATTAAGTATTATGGTTGGAGAAATGGATTTAACAGTGGATTCCCTAATATTTTAAGTGTTGAAAAAGTTGTTAATGATAATAATACATCAAATAATAAATATGGAGATTATTTTGGTGTTAAATTTGCAAATTAATAAATTAATTAATGAATTAATAAATTAATTAATAAATTTCTTAATTTAATTTATTATTCTAAAAACAAAAAATTCATTTTTTTATAAAATTAGGAAAAATCATATTAATAAACTTTCAGATAATGTATATATTTATACTATTTATAAATATCTATCTTAATTTAATTAATAAAATTAATTTAATAATAAAGTAAAATTTTATTAATGAATAATACAAAGTTAAAAATAAAGAATATACTCAAATTATTTAGATAATGATTATTAAAGTTCAAATTGAAATTATTTGAGTATATTTTTTAATTAACTAATAACTGGGGTGATTTTATTTCCTATGTAAAAAGAATCTTAGAAGATTTAAAAGCTAAAAATCATGATCAAGTGGAATTTATTGATGCAGCAACTGAAATTTTAGAATCTATAGGTCCTGTTCTTGATGAACACCCTGAATATGAGGAAAACAATATTCTTGAGAGATTAGTTGAACCTGAAAGAATAATAATGTTTAGAGTTCCTTGGGTTGATGATAATGGAAAGATACAAGTAAATAGGGGCTTCAGAGTCCAATTTAATAGTGCAGTAGGTCCATATAAAGGTGGGCTTCGTTTCCATCCTACTGTAAACTTGTCTATTCTTAAATTTTTAGGTTTTGAACAAATTTTTAAAAATAGTCTCACTGGTATGTCAATTGGTGGAGCTAAAGGTGGAAGTGACTTTAATCCAAAGGGAAAGTCTGATGGAGAAGTTATGAGGTTCTGTCAAAGTTTCATGAGTGAACTTTTTAGATTTATAGGTCCAGATACTGATATTCCTGCAGGAGATATGGGTGTTAGTGGAAGAGAAGTAGCTTATTTATTTGGACAATATAAAAAGCTATCTACTGTCCATGTAGCTGTATTAACTGGTGCTCCAATGGAATTTGGAGGTTCTCTTGTAAGGAAAGAAGCTACTGGTTATGGTCTTATTTACATTACTGATGAAGCTTTGAGAGTTAGAAATGATTCTTTTAAAGATAAGAAGGTTGTTATTTCTGGTTCTGGAAATGTAGCTATTTATGCTGCAGAAAAAGCTGTAATGATGGGAGCTAAAGTAATAGCTATGTGTGACTCTTCTGGTTACATTCATGATGAAAATGGTTTATACATACCTTTTATAAAAGAGATTAAGGAAGTTAATCGAGGCAGAATATCTGATTATCTAAATTATTTTAAAAAAGAAGATTTAACTGCTGAATATGTTGAAAAAAGTGTTATTTGGAATGTTAAATGCGACATAGCTTTGCCTTGTGCAACTCAAAATGAATTAAGTGAAGAATCTGCAAAGATTATAGTTTCCAATGGAACAAAGTATGTAGCTGAAGGGGCAAATATGCCTTCAACACTGAAAGCTATAAATGTATTTTTAAATAGTAATCTTGTTTATCTCCCAGGTAAAGCTTCAAATGCTGGTGGAGTTGCAACAAGTGCTTTAGAGATGGCTCAACGTAGTTCAAGATTATCTTGGACATTTGAAGAGGTTGACTCTAAATTAAAAAAGATAATGGTTAATATATATAAAAATATAGATGAAGCTTCTAAAAAATATGGTGCTGAAGGTAATTATGTAGTTGGTGCTAATATTGTAGGATTTATAAAAGTAGCTAATGCAATGCTTGCTCAAGGTGTGGTTTAATTTTTTGAGTTTATAATGTTTTTAAAAAGCTTTGTTTATCTTTTTATTTAGTTTTGAGGATGATTTAGTCCTCTCAGTTTCAATATGGTCAATTTTAGTTAAATCTTTCATTTTTTTTATTAATAAATCTTCATTTTTTTAATTATTTTATTTTTTTTAATTGATTCATTGGTATTTCCTAATTTAAGTAATCTTTTAAATCTTTAATAGCTGGTCCATGAATAGAATTACCTTTGTAATCAAAAATAGAGCCGTGTTGTGGGCAGTCCCATGTTTTTTCTGCTGAATTCCAGCTAAGAGGACAACCAAAATGAGTACAATTGGCTTGAAGCACAAAAGTATTGGATTTTAAATCTTTATAGAGAGATATCCTTCTGTTGTTAATTTTAATTATCTTAGCTTCATCTTTTTTTAAATTTAATAGTTCTTCATTTAATAATTTTAATTCTTCTTGGTTTAGATCTTTTTTATTGAAATTACTCATGCATTTTTTCTTTATTGATTTTTCTTTTTTAAATCTATTTGGAGAGAAAATTTTAGCATATTCATTTTCTTTATTTGATATTAAATCTTTTAAAATTATCCCTGCTAATGTTGCTTTCACTAATCCCCAGCTACTAAAACCAGTAGCTAAATAAATTCCTTTTTGAGAAGTTTCACCAATGACTGGTAATCCATCAGCAGTTCTATTATCTTGATCTGACCAAAAATATTCAATGGACTCAATGTTAAATTTTTTCTTTGTAAACTCAATTAATTTTTTGTAGTGTTCATTGGTATCTTCACCATGACCAGTTATGTGATGTTCTCCTGCAATTATCAATAAATCTTTATTATTATTATTTTGAGTTTTTCTATATGTGTGAAAGGGGTTTATATCAACAAACATAGCTTCAGGTATTTTTTCTTTAACATATACTCCTAACATGTAAGATTTAATCGGATTCATATATGAAACTGTTGAATTTGGATCGTATATTGGTGAATTTGTAGCTATGATGATATCATCACAAAAAATATTTCCTTTTTCAGTTATTATTTTATTTGTTTTTCCTTCTTCAATATTAATTGCCTTACTTTTTTCAAATATATATGATCCATTTCCAGATATAAGTTTTGCTAATCCATTGCAATATTTTTTAGGATGAAATTGGGCTTGTTTATTATATCTGATAGCTTTATTTATAATCTTATTATCAGAATCACTAATATTATTTTTTATTATCGTTGTTTTATTTTGTTCATTAATTTCTTTGAATGATTTTTCATAAGGTAATTGAAAATCATCAATTAAATCAGCATCTATATTGAGTTTTTTTATTGCATCGTACTCTTTTTCAATATCTTTAAAATTATTTTTGTCTGTAGAATAAATATATAATGGAAGTTTTTTATAATCACAATCAATTTTGTTTTCATTAATTATTTTAGATATTCTATTAAAAGCTAATATGTTACTATCTTTAAATTTCAAAGCAGTTTCAATCCCAAAATTTGATAATAATTGATTATAAATTAAATTTGAAGATATTGTCAATTTAGCTGTTGTAGATCCTGTTACATCAGAACATATTCTTTTCGATTCTATTATTGCAACTTTAAAACCTTTTTTTTTAAGCATTAAACCTGCTGTAATCCCTACTATTCCTCCTCCAATAATAGCTACATCTACTTTTATCCCATCTTTAACATTAGGGAATTTTATATTCTCCTCATTATCTAACCAAATTGAGTAATGTTTTTTCATAATAAAAATCAACACCTTTCGAAATGATTTAGTTATATATTATGTTTATAAAAGTTAATATAAATATTGTTTAATTTATCTTTTTACATGATGTTTTTCAATCATTAAATAATTATAACTTTTTTTAAATTAAATATTAATAATTGCATTTTAATATGATTTTAACTCTTTTTTTGTATGGTTTTAATTGAATTTTGAATATTTTTTATCAAATTATTCCATATTTTCTATAAATATGTCATATTTTTTATAAAGATTTATATATGATGTTTATAAATAGAATTGTAGTAAAATAATAGTTTTTAGTATTACTCTTTTCAGTTTTTCAGCTTTCAGAGTAATACTTTTTGAAATTATATTTTTTAATTATTATTTATTTCAATAAATTCATGATTATTTTCATATATGATATTTTTCATGAAAATTTTTGTATTAAACTTTAATATATGTCAAATTTTTAAAAAATTAATTTAAAATTTATAATGTGATGTAAATGAATAAAAGAAAATCGATGGTCATAATATTTTTTATAATAATAATTGCGGGAGTATCTGGCCTTCTAGCTTATGATTATTTAGTGCCAGAATATAAAGAATTTAGTGATGACAGAATTCAAGTAGAAATCCCATATGATTTCAATTTCAATTTTGATGAAAAAGACAATAGTTATATGAATAGTAGTGCATATAGCACTGATGATAATCAAGAGGGGATTATAGCTATTTCTTTAGACCCAAATTTTCAGTATGCTCAAGAGGTATATAAAAAAAGTTCTGCCGAGGAAAAAAATAGGTTATCAAAATATGCAATGAATGATTCAAAGCATAATTATAGTGGTACTATTTATAAAGTAGATCCTTCAGAAAATTTTTATGTCAATGGGTATATAATAATAGTTGATTTTCCTGAAAGGTATGGTTTTGTAGTAATAACTGCCCATGATATAAAGGATGCGATTCATATGGCTGAGACTTTTAATTTTAAATAAAAAATATTTTTTTATTTTATTTATTCTAAGATATAATAAAATCTATTTTTTAGGGATTTATTTAAAATGAATATTAATAGAGAATGAATATTAATAAAAAATGAATATTGATATTAAAGAAATATTTTTTAAATTTCAATATATTATAAAAATAAAATTAACTTTAATTTTTTTAAAATTAAATGGAAATATTTATTATGGATTATATTACTAATAATATATTATTATAGATTAGTATATATTAATCATAAAATTATCTAATGTTTATTTGAGGGATACATAGTAAATTTTATATTTTATGATTATTTTGTTAATAGATTATATTAAATTAATAAAATTTTTTTTGAATATACTTAATAAAATTTGTTAAATATCTATTTAGTGAATAAAAATATCTATTGAATGAACTATCTAATGAATAAAATATTTAATGAGGTAACTTAATGTCTAAAGTATGTAAATTAATGGTAATTACATCTATTTTTTGTTTTTTAATGTTAATATTGTTGAGTTCCGCTTCTGCTGCAGATTTCACTGTTAATTCAAACACTTCTCATGAAGATATTAATAATTGGCTTGATGATTGGGATACTGTAGATGGAAATAATTTAATTTTTAATGTTTCTAGCTATGAATTATCAGACACATTATTATTAACTAAATCTATTAATATTAAAAGTGATAAAAAAACTCAAATTAATTTTAATCAAAATAAACACATGTTTGTAGTTGCTGCAAATAAAATCAGCTTTTCTGGATTAGTTATAAATAATAATGGGCAAGGTGTTTATAAATCCCCAGTTTACACAATTTTCGCACCACTACCTGCCAAAAATGTTACAATAAAAGACACTTCCATTAATCTAAATAAAAATTATAGTATTGGGGTTAGTATTGGTGAGGGTAATCTTAATTTTATAAATTCTAATGTGAGAGGAAATGGTATATATAACTATGGGGTGTATGCTAATAATTTAAATACTAATTTTCAGAAAAGTTCCATTACTTTTAGTAAAAATTATTGTTTTGGAGTTTTTATTTTAAATAAATTAACTGGCAATTTTACAAATACTAAAATTTCTATGCAAAGTATTTCTTCTGGAATAACTTCATCTGAATGGATAGGAAATTTTGTAAGTAGTGAGATAAGTGGAAAATCTGAAGATTATGGAATATATGCTAAAAAATGGGATGGTAAAATTTCAGGATCTAAGATTATTTTAAGTGGATCCTCATCCTATGGATTTAACTCTACTAATTCAAAAGGTTCAATTTACAAAAGCACTATACATGCTAAAAAAGGAATAGCGGCAGCTGTTTCTAAATATGTTAAAGTTTCAGGATCTTCAATGATATCTAAAAGTGGCTTTCCAGGTGTTTACTATTTTGGTCCAAGGATGATTCCATTGAAAGTTTCAAGATATACCAATAGTAGATTATACACTTTTAAAATAGCCAATATCGGGGAATCAAAATCTAAAACTTCTTATTTAAAAATATCTGCAGGTAAATTTAAAAAAACTGTTAAAGTAAAAGGAATAAGTCCGGGGAAACTTATCACAGTGAAAGTAATTCTTCCTGCTACTTATTCAAGTTTTAAATATAAAAAAGTAGCTAATATGATTTTTTACAATTCTGCGGGTAAAAAAGAAGTTTCAAAGACTTTATATTTTAAATTCTAGTGTTTAAATATACTAGGATTTTTTTAGTTATTTTTTATCCTAATTTTTTACTTATTTTCTAACTATTTTTTAGTTTCTTTTTATCTGTTTTTAGTTATTTTTAACTTATTATTCTTATTTTCTATATTTTATAAATATTTTTTTTATTAATTATTTATGGGGTATTCTAAAATTTTAATAATATGCATCGATATGAATTATTATATATGCAATTCTTGCATTATTTTCATATAAACTTTTAATATTCATTTTTTCTCATTGATTTTATCGATATGAATAATATTAATATATTAATTGTATAAAATTTAATAAATATAGAATCTAAGTATAAATTTCTTTTTAATCTTTTCAAATTAGTTTTGATATTTTAATATTTCTGTATTTAATTTTTTTTTATTAATATTTATTTTATTATCATTTTCAAGTAATAAGATTTAAATAGGCTATTTAATATATATTATTTTTTACACATATCGATATGTATATTAATTCATATGGAATCAAAATTATAAAATATATTTTGAAAATAATTGTCTTTATGAATATTAATTCATATCATATCTGTAAATTTATTCAATATATTGAATTAAATTAATTTATTCTAATATGATTGAATAAAATTAATTGCTGAATGGGTGGTGAATACTAAATAAAAATTAGAAATTGTGATTATGTTATGAAAAAATAGAAAATTAAATATTAAATAATATATTTAAAATAGGGAAATAAGCTAAATAACTCCCTAAATAGTGAAAATAAAAAATAAATCTTTAGAATTCTGAAAATAAGATTTTTTTTTAAAATAAGAAAAATAAGATTAAATAAGGGGAAATATATAAAAATGAAAGCTAATATAAAAAGCATAACAATTATTTTAGCATTTTTATTTGTAATTATTTCTGTTCCTTCAGTTTTTGCAGAAGATCCAAGTGGTTATGATTCTTATGTTTCTGCTGATGCTCAAAGTGGAGGAAATGGTTCAATAGACAATCCATTTAATAATATCCAAGAAGCAGTAGATAAAGGAGGTTCTATATTTGTAAAAAATGGAACTTATAGTGTTTACGAGGATTCTGGTTATGAAATAACAAAATCTATTAGGATTGTTGGAGAAGACAGAAATAATGTAATTATTGATGCTGAGAATAATGGAAGAATTTTTCTAATAGACTCTGATATTGAAGTTACTTTTATAAATATAACTTTCAAAAATGGAAATAATGAGAATGATTATATTTATGATGGTGGAGGAGCTATTTATATAAGGGATGGAACTACTACTATTGATAATTGTTATTTTGATAATAATGTTGCTAATGGATATTCTACTTATGGTGGTGCCATTTATCAAGGTGGTGGAGATTTAATTCTTCGAAATAGTCATTTTATTAATAATAATGCAGAATATGGTTCTGCAGTTTCTATTAATGGTTATAGTTATTCAACATTAAATATTAGTAATTGTATTTTTGAATATAATATTGCTTCTGAGGAAGGAGGGGCAATTTATTCTGGAAGTGGTAAAACTAATATTGATAATTCTACTTTTAGACTCAATAAAGCAAAAAATGGTGGGGCCATTTATTCTTATGGTTCAACTGCTACATTGAATATAAAAAATTCGAAATTTGATTCAAATAATGCAACTTCTACTGGGGGAGCACTTGTAGTTCGTAATAGCAATATAATTTTAAATAACAATAATATGATCAATTGTAGTGCTATAACTGGCAATTATATTTATTATAATTCTGGTAAAATAGGAGTTACAAATGTATCTTTTTTAAATAATATTTCTGTTAATATTACTAAAGATAGTACTTTATTATTAAATGCTACTGTCACTGATGATATGGGAAATCCAGTTACTGGGGGAAATTTAAGTTTTATAATTGGGGGAAATACTTATTCTAGTTCTTTAAATGAAGGATTAGCCACTTATAATTTTACTTTCAATCAAACTGGAAAATATATAATCACTGGTTTATACTCTGGTTCAAATACTGTTGATTATGGATCTAATATTTTTAATGGAACAATTACTGTTAATTCTATAACTCCTACTAATATTATTTATGTTTCAAGTAGTAGAGGAAATGATGATTCAGGTAATGGTTCTGAAGAAAATCCTTACGCTACAATAACAAAAGCATTAACTCAAAATACTGCTCTAGGCGGTAATTACACTGTAATTATTGAGGAAGGTTATTATTATGTTAAAGATTACACAATAAATGCTAATGTTACTATGATAGGTATTGGTAATGTAATTATTGATGGGAATAATTCTAGAAACTTTTATATATCTGGAAGTTCAGCAAAATATACTAAATTTGAAGGATTAACATTTATTAATAGTAATGGTAATGCTGGTTGTATTAATACAGGTACTATTAGTGGTGGAAGTGGTAATGCTGGTCGTTATTTAATAATAAATAACTGTACCTTTATTAATAATAAAGGTAGTAATGGGGCAGTAATTTACACAACTGCAATAACAATAATAACTAATTGTTCATTTATAAATAACACTGCTACTAGTTCTCAAGCTTATAGTGGAGTTATAAATGTTCAAGATAATAATTTAACTATTAGCTATTGTAATTTCCTCAATAATTCTGCTACTAGTAGTAATGGTTTAAATGGAATTTATGCAAAAAGTGGTGTTAAGGTTTTTGCAGACTATAATTTCTGGGGAACAAATACCAAACCAAACAACTCAACAATTTCTAGTGGAGTAAATGTTACTAAATGGGTTATTTTAATTATTAGTTCAAATTCTACTGAAGTAGATCCTGGAGATAGTATTAATTTTACCATTGATTTTACTAAATATACTGATGGTGTAAATAATTATAATCTATCTGAAATAATGCCAGAAATAACAATATATGGAAACTCTACTTTGGGATCATTTGATTCAAATTCTATTATAATTAATACAAAGGAGAATATGATTTATAATGCATTAAAAGTAGGTTATGAATCAATAAATTTTAATATTCCAAGTAATTTTAAACAATATAATTTTACTGTAGGTCCTCAATATTCTGGAACTGTTTATGTTTCTAATTCTGGAACTGATTCAAATATAGGTTCAAAAGAAGCTCCTGTAGCTTCAATTTCAAAAGCTATAGAAATAGCTACACTTGAAGGGGGATCTAAAAAGATAATTATTTTAAATGGAACATATAATGAAGGTAATTTAACTATTGGTGATGATCTAGAAATTATAGCTAATGGAACTGTTATAATTACTGGATATGGATATAATCAGATATTTAATATTACTAATGGAAATGTTTCATTATATGGATTAACATTAAATGCTAATTCTACTAGTGGTGCAATTGTTATTAGGGGTGGAAAATTATCTATTTCATTTTCAACTATTAATAATAAGAAAGGTAACCTAGCTATTAATAACAGTGGTATTTTAGATGTTAGTTACTCAATTCTAAATAATACCATTATAACCAACAATAATGGCAATGTTTCTGCTAATTATAATTGGTGGGGTAATAATAATAAACCAACTTGCGTAAATGTTGATTATTGGGTAATAATGACTATTAATACTACCAAAGTTTACACTAGTGAAATTTCTAATATAACTATTAGATTAAATACTGTTACTGATGGTATAACCTATAATAATCTATCAAAACCATTGCCAAATGATTGGGTTACCCTAAATGTTACCAATAGTTCTGGTACACTAAATGGAACAAATATATTACTAGAAAATGGCACTGCTATTGTATCATTTATTGGTGGTGAAAATTCAGGCTTCATTAAAGCAAAAATTGATAATCAGACTTTTGATGTAGTTGTTGAAAAAGCGGTTTATAGGTGGTTTATTGGTGATAAAGGATATAGAACATTACAACTAGCTGTTGATGCAGCTAATATAAATGATGTAATTAGAGGTATTGGTGGTTTATATATTATTGATTCTGAAATAGATGTTGGACATAGATATATGCCAATTGAACCATGGGAAGTTAATAAAACTATTACTATAACTTCTTTAGATTCATCTAATCCTGTAATAATTTCTGGAGATTATCTTACAAGGTTATTTAATATTGATAAAGGTTCTTCTTTAACATTGATTAATCTCATACTTGCTAATGGTAATGCCTCTACAAGTTATTATGATGGATATGGTGGAGCTATTAATGTTCAATTTGGTGGAAATTTAACTATTGATAATTGTATTTTTGAAAATAATACTGCTGGTGAAGCCGGTGCTATTCAGTCATGGGGTATTTTAATAATTAAAAACTCTATATTTAGAAATAATACTGCTACCTCTGCTTATGCTGGCGCAGTTCAAAATAGTGGTTATGGTAGTTTAATTATTGATAACTCAACATTTATTCACAATAGCGCAAATACTTATGCTGGTGCGATTTATGCAGATAGTAGCACTTATCCAGAAAGTAATACCACAATAACAAACAGTAAATTTATTGAAAATGAAGCAAATCGTGGAGGCGCTATATTTTTAAATATTGCTCCTGCATATATTCTTAATTGTTCATTCATTAAAAATAAGGCTATTGATAAAGGTACTGGTTATATTGCATCTGGTGGTGCTATTTATGATCATTCTGCAAATTTAATCTTAAAAAATTCAGAATTTATTAATAATACTGCTTTAAATAATGGAGGAGCTCTTGAATTAGCAAATACTTATACAACTATTTATTCTGGTGAAAATGTTACAACTGAAATTGATTGGTTTGTAATAGATAACTGTACTTTGATAAATAATACTGCTGGTGTTGATGGTGGTGCTATATTTTCTGGTTATGATTCTGTACCTTATGGTAACATAACTAATTCTATATTTGAGAATAATATTGCATTATCTGGAAATGGTGGTGCTATTTCAAATTACTTTGGAATTTTAAGCATAAATAATACTAGATTTTCTAACAATATTGCTGGAGAAAATGGTGGGGTTATCTTTAACTATGGTCATTATAATTTCCCATATGAATATTGGGGAAATATTACTTTAGATAATTGTACTTTTTTAAATAATTCTGCAAATAATGGAGGAGTAGTATATAATTATAATTCATATTCTAAAGTAGATATTTTAAATTCTAGGTTTAATAATAATAGTGCTTTAATTGATGGTGGTGCTATTTTAAATTATTGTGGAATTGTAAATATTAATTCTAGCTCAATATTTTCGAATATTGCTGGAGAAAATGGAGGAGCGATATCTAACTATGGATATTATGAATTCCCTGATATATACTGGGGAAACATAGAAATAAACGATTGTGAATTTTCTAAAAATTTTGCTAAGTTTGGAGGAACAGTATTCAATGGTAATAATTGTTCTAAATTAGATATAACAAACTCAAAATTTACTAATGAAAGTGCAAATGTAGGTGGGGCAATATATAATAATGGAACATTAAACATTAAAAATAACACAATGATTAACTGCTCTGCTGGCCTTAAAGGGAATTATATCTACAATAATGGCTCAATAAGTAATCTAAATCTATCATTATTAGGAAATAATACACTTAAAGTTTTAAAAGATTCTATTATACAATTAAATGCTAATTTAGTTGATGATAGGGGGAATCCGATTACTGGTCAGAATATAAGTTTTTATGTAAATAATATATTTATTGGTAGTGTAGAATCTGATGAGGGTTCTGCTAAATTAAATTACACAGTAACTGGACTTCCTAATAACACTTTATCTGTAAGTGGATTATATGGTGGAATTGGATATTATCCAATTATGATCAATAATGGTGAACTAAAAATAAGTAAATTAGTTACTAATTCCTCTATTAATGTTTCTAATGGTAAAGTTGGAAAATTATTGGCTATTAGTGGAGTTATTGTTGATGAAAGTGGTAATCCTGTAGCTAATGCTAGAGTTTCTGTTTCTGTAGGTAGTATGTTATATAATGTTACTACTGATAGTAATGGTAAGTGGAGTGTTAATTTTACTACATTAAAGAATGGAAGTTATGATGTTTATGCTTCTTGGATAGGTAATGATATTTATGAAGGATTTGCAAAAAATGTAAATTTCATTGTTTCAAAAACAACTACTAAATCTACAGTTAATGTTTCTAATGGTAAAGTTGGAAAATTATTGGCTATTAGTGGAGTTATTGTTGATGAAAGTGGTAATCCTGTAGCTAATGCTAGAGTTTCTGTTTCTGTAGGTGGTAAAATACATAGTGTTACTACAAATAATCTTGGTAAATGGAGTTTGTATTATACTCCAACTAAAATTGGCTCTATTTTAGTTAAAGTTAGCTGGTTAGGAAATGAATCGTATTATGGGTTTACAAATAATGCTAAATTTTCTGTTAAATCTCCAGATATTCGTTTAATTAAGAGGGTAAATAATAAAGCTGTTAGACATGGTAATATTGTTTATATTAAAACTTTAACCTTTAAAAACTTTGGAATTTCTGGTTTACAGACTTTAAATGCTAAAATACTTTATAAAAACTTTAAATACAAACTATTGAAGATTTATAATAAAAACATTAAATATAAATATTCTCATAGTAAAATAAAATTCAAAACTAGTCTGCAATATGGTAAGATTTTTAAACTAAAGATTAAAGTATATAGGCCAATAAAATAAAAAAATTTTTTAATTAGTAGAAGGTGAATTTTGATAGAAAATTTTATTTTTTATCAATAGCTATCCTTTTTTTCTTTTTTTACATTTTCTAAAATTATTATTTATTTTTGCACTATTCATTTTTAGATTATTTATAAAAAAATAAATAGAAGATATCATAAATATTATAATATGAATAATAGAAGTTATTATATTTTAATAATAGGATTACTCATATTGTCTGCTGTAACTTTTATATTAGATGGGTATGGCTTTGAGTTAGGGGATATAATAGCAATTTCATCTTCTTTTATTGCATTTATGGGTCTAATTTACACTAATTATAGAAATGATTTGATGGTTAGAAAACAAGTTATAAAAGCTGATGAAAGATTGCAAATTCAGCTAAAAACAGAAGTTGAAAACTTAGCAAAAGAACTTGATAATCAAGATGAAAGGTTGAAAAAAGAACTTTATGAACAAAAAGAAATAATTGATGAACAGTTAAGATATAGTGAGAAAAATTTAAAACTTGAACTAAGATACAAAGATAAGGAAAGAGTTTTATTGGACCTATTTGATCTTTTATTTAAAAATAAAGGCTCTTTAAATGATATTGAGTTAAATTCACTTAATTTATCTATTGATAATGTAATTGAAAGTAGAAAAAATATTTATTATAGTTTTGAGATTACTCGCCATAATATTCATGATTTTTATTTTATTCCTAAAGATATTAGGGAAATGATGAATGAATACTGTACTACAATTAATAATATTAAAGATAAAACTTCTAAAAGTCCTGATTTTACTAAGGATAAATCACTTATTTTAAATTCAAAACTACTTAAATATCTAAATGAAATTTATGAAGCTGTTGAAAAGGAATTAGGAATAAAAATGGACAGATTTGATTAATGACTTTATATTTGTTACTCAATAATTTTATTTTTTCTAATTTTATATGACTCAAGTAATATTTTTATTTTCAATTTTTTATTTTCAATTATAAATAAAAAAATATAGGGTTATATATTATAAAATAATTTAATATGAATATAATCTAATATTGATTTAATTAATATTCATATGAATTTATATTATATGGATATTTAAAGATAAATATTAATAGTTAACTTTGATTATATTAGTTTAAACTAATATTTTATTAAAATAACTTTATTAAATATAACATTCTTATTAAAATGACTTTATTAAAACAATATTTTAAAAGAGTATTCTCTTAAAAGAGTATTCTCAATTAAATAACTTCATTTAACTAATATTTTAAAAAAAATATTTTTATTAAAATAACATTTTTATTATTTATATAAATTAAATAATTAATGTAGGTGTATTTTATGGATAAAAAATTAATAATTAATGCACGCAAACCTAAAGGTAAATTAGGCTCTGAAATGATTGAAAAAATGAATGAATCTCATGAAAGCTTAGCTAAATGGGGAGTTAGTCATTTAAATATTGAAAATGATTACAATATATTAGATATTGGTTGTGGTGGGGGAGTTAATGTGAATAGATTTAGTGAAATGGCCCCTAATGGAAAAGTATATGGAATAGATTACTCAGAGCTTAGTGTTGAAAAATCTAAAAATTATAATAGAAAAGCCATAACTGAAGGAAAAGTTGAGATAATACAAGGTTCTGTTTCAGAACTTCCATTTGAAAATGAAACTTTTAATATTGTCACTGGATTTGAAACAGTTTACTTTTGGCCAGACTTTATTGAAGACTTGAAAGAAGTTAAAAGAGTACTAAAAAAAGAAGGTAAAATTTTTATTTGTAATGAAGCAGTGGGAGAAGAACATATTCTTGAAAAAATGAGTGAATATATTGAATTACTTGATATGAGAATTTATTCTGAAGATGACTTCAAATCAGCTTTAACTGATGTTGGTTTTAAGGATATAAAAATATATAGAAAAAACAAAGGTAATAATTGGATTTGTGCTATAGCTACAAAAAAATAATGAAATTTAGATTTCAAATTATTTTTAAAGATTAATTTATTTTATTTATTATTTTATTTATTATTTTATTTGACATTTTATTTTTCATAATACCTTTTTAAAATATAATTATTACTATAATAAAAATTATAATGTTAAAATACTTAATTTTATAAAGAGTTTCAATGGGTTTTGATTACTTTTTTATATATTTTTTAGAAAATTGTTTATATAATAAAAATAAATTGATTTTAGTATAAACTTTGTAAATTTTTTTATGTTTCTAGATTTTTAATTTTTGTTTAATTTTTTATTTTTTAATATTTTGGTGATTTTTTGAATTGGAGTAATTTTCTGTCTATTTTTAGAATTATATTAGCACCATCAATTTTATTCTTTCAAGCGTTTAGTATTTTCTTTTTTATGATATATTCATTATGTGGACTTACTGATATTTTAGATGGGTATATTGCCCGTAAAACTGATTCTGTAACAAATTTAGGTGCTAAATTAGATACTATTGGTGATATTGTATTTATGGCTTCTGTAGTAATTGTTGTATTGCCAGTAATAGAAATTCCAAAAATTATATGGATTTGGATTATTATAATATTCATAATAAGGATAATTTCTATGGTTATTAGTTATTATAAATATAATGTATTTTCCATGTTACATACTATTGGTAATAAATTAACAGGTTTTATATTATTTGTCTTTGTTTATTTATATCCATTTATGGATTTAACAATTTTAACATCATTAATCTGTATTTTAGCCACTTATTCTTCAATAGAAGAACTTATAATTCATATAAAGTCAAAAGATTTGAATGTTGATGTTAGGGGATTATTTTAAAAAATTAATTATATTCCTAAAAATTAATTATTTATATTAATTTTATTTTTAATAATTTCCTTTTTAATAATTTTTATTATTTTTGTTTTTATTGTTATTTCTAATTTTCTTAGATTTTCAAATTTTTATTATAGTATTATTTTAATTTTTTTATTAATTCTGCTTATTTTTTATCTTTTAATAATTTTCCGCTAATTTTATATATTTCGTATAATATTCTATATTATAATAATAATCATAATTAAATTAACTAAATATTTTATTTATTATATTAAAAATAGAATATAAGCTATTAAATATCACTTATTTTTTTAATATTGTTTTATTCAATAAAAACTCAATTATATCCTATAAAAAATATAGATTGACCTTAGTGTTTAAATATGATAACAATTAATCTATATATGCTCAAATTTTTTATAATATTGTTAGGAATATATCTAACATTTTAAATATTTTAAGAACTTGTAGCTTTTTATGAATATAAATTATATTAAATATAAAACAGTTAAAGATAAAAAAAATGGTGAAAATATGGCATATGAGAAAACATTTGCTAATCCTGCTCCATTAGGTCTTTTTGGATTTGGGATTACTACATTACTACTTAGTCTACATAATGCAGGAATCATTGAATTATCAATGGTCATTTTAGCAGCTGCAACTTGTTTGGGAGGAATAGCTCAAATTATTGCAGGGATTTTTGAAATGAAATTCCAAAACACTTTCGGTGCGACGGTATTTGTTTCGTTTGGATTTTTCTGGCTTTCGATGGTTTTAATTTGGATTTTACCAGGCATTGGAGGAGTTCAACCTGCTGATCCTATATCAATGGGATTCTATTTGTTTATATTTGGTTGTTTCACAAGTTTGATGTTTGTGAGCTCTTTAAAACATACTAAAATTCTTCAATTATTATTTGCTTTAGTATCTATTTTATTCTTCTTATTAGCTATTGCTGATTTTACTGAAATAGGTATTATAAAATTAATAGGTGGGTATTTAGGCATATTATTAGGTGCAGCAGCTATATATGGTTGTATTGGCCAAATTATTAATAATGATTGGGAAAAAGATATTTTTAAGTTATAGTATTTAATTCTATAATTTTTATTTTTATTTTTTGAATATTAATTTCCTATTTTTAATGATATATTTTTTCCTGATTTCTAGATTTTTTTTAAAGTATATGGAGTATATTTAAAGACTATATCATTTAAAGACTATATCATTTAAGGACTATTATCATTTAAGGACTATTATCATTTAAGGAATATTATCATTTTAATAATAAATAATATTATTTTAATAGTCATAATTGGATATAAAATAAAATTTAATATATCTATGATTTTTTTGATTTTTGTAAAAATAATTATTAATTATTGGAGTATATTTATAATATTTATGAACATTATAAAAAATATTTTATATAAAAATTGTAGAATAATTAATAATAATATAAAAATAATAATATAAATATTAATTTATTAGTAGTATAAATATTAATTTTAATAGTAATATAAAATAGTAATATAAAATAATAATAAAATTTTATAATATTATTTTATTTATTAATATTATTGTAATATATCTTTAGTAGCTAATATTATATTTAGTAGATAATATTATATTTAGATGATATTTTTATTATTAGAATATATTTTTTGATTAGTTGATATCATATAATTAATTTAAGCTTTAATTTAACAACTTTAGGAAAGCAATTTCATGAAAAATAGAAATAATAAAAATAAGGTTAATAAATGTGATAATCTTCCTTTTTATCTTCCAAATTCATGGGATTGTTTAGAAGCTAAAGGTCCCGGTCCTTTTGTAACAAAAGCTATATTAAGAAATTCAGATGGAGAAATAATATATTGGGATTCTCGTCATAATCGGAAACATAATATTAAATTGGATATTGATATTGGTTCTACTTGGTGGGCTCCTAAATCTATCGGTTGGTGGATTGGCGTACTTTTTTCAATAGGAGCTATTTGTTTTGCTCTTGGAGCTGTTCCAGGTTATTTAAAATTAGTTGGAAATACATATGATGCATTAACTTATTTTATAGGGTCTATATTTTTTACATCTGCTGCTTTTTTACAATATATTGAAGAGATAAACAGTTCTAATACTTTATCTAAGAAAAAATTGAAATTTAAAATTTTTGTTTTTATGCCTCGTCGTCTTAGTTGGTGGTCTGTCTTCATTCAACTTTTAGGAACATTATTTTTTAATTTAACAACTTTTGCAGCGATTTTTACAAATTTAAGTGTAAATCAATTAATAAATTTAGTTTGGGTTCCAGATATGTATGGATCAATATGTTTTTTAATTGCAAGTTTTTTAGCTTGGATAGAAATTTCCAATGGCATTTTTTCATGGAATCCTAATAGTTTTTCATGGAATGTATCTGGATTTAATGTTTTAGGTTCTATTTTTTTCGCTATCTCTGCAATCGGTGCTATTATTATTCCAAGCACTGGTTTATATCTCAGTGCATTTCTAGTAAATATTGGAACATTTTTAGGCGCATTATGCTTTTTATTTGCAGCTATTCTTTTATTACCTGAAAGAATATATGAAAAAATTAATAATAATTAGTTTTTCTTTTAGCTTTTTGTTTGCTTATTTTTTCTTGGGTTTTTGTTTTTTTTCTTGGTTTTTGGGCTTTTTGTGGTGTTTTTTGTGTGGGTGTTTTTTGTGTTTTTTGTGTAATATTTTTTGTTGGGTTTTGTTGTTGTTGTGGGTTTGGGTATTGGTTGTGC